>Ga0098055_1000081_pt1 | contig 66241 bp, 55 predicted proteins | sample 17_taG_FD_75107 | JGI IMG/M metagenome (GOLD analysis project Ga0098055, IMG submission 75107) | Marine viral communities from the Subarctic Pacific Ocean - 17_ETSP_OMZ_AT15314 metaG | ecosystem: Environmental > Aquatic > Marine > Oceanic | place: Pacific Ocean | collected 2015-01-18 | reverse complement strand
ATATGGGGCTGCTGTGCGACACCAATACACACCTTCATTCAGCGATATCGATTCTGAAGATTCAATGAGGAGATCAATCAGTTGTTGATTTTGTTGTTTCCAGGTCGAAGTTTTGGGATGTTCCTTTGGGCGGTTGACCAACACCACGACCAACACATCAGCGGTTGATACTGTGGCCATGACTTCATGCAGGCACTCTTTGACTTCACCACAAACAGGTAATATCAGCACATAGCGGTAACGAAAGTGATCGGGAAAGTGATCGGGAAAGTGATCGCAAGCAATGGCCTGACTGTAATCCTTTAAGTATTTTTCAATGCGGCTGGATTTGGGCACAGACACCAATCAATGCACGGCAGCCCGAAACGGCAACTGTTTGATGATTTTTGCTTCGGCATCAAGTAATTCATCGAGGCGCTGATTGACCTGCTGGCTGTCATAGTATTGATGGGCCAGCTTCACGAATAAGGTGTAATGTCGGTATTCGGCTTTGGCCAGGCGTATATAAAAGTCTTTCATCTTGGCATCTTCCAAAGCCTCACCCATCATATGAAACCTTTCATGGCCCCTTTTTTCCACGATACTGAAAACCAACAAACGATCTAACAGGTAAGTTTCACCGTTTTTCCTGATTTGCTTGAGCAAACGGTTGATGTAAGGGTCTTTTTCGTCATTGGCCTGTTGCAAGCCACGATCCAACATGATTTTCATGACTTCACGAAAATGCGCCATCTCTTCCATGGCCAAATCAATCATGCCACGAATCAAGTCAGGCTTGTCGGGGTAATGCTGTACCATGGACATGGCCAGCGCCGCGGCTTTGCGCTCACAAGCAGCATGGTCTTGCAGGAAAGCATCAAAGTCATTTTTGGCCACAGCCACCCACTCAGGTGGTGTTTCCACCCGCAATTCGTATTCCAAGCTTGCCATTTAAATCAGCCCTAACTCCAATGACTTCAGTACTGCTCTGGTGCGGTCACGCACACCGAGTTTTGATAAGATGTTAGACACGTGGTTCTTCACTGTGCCCTCGGCGACGAAGATTGAATTGGCAATTTCCTTGTTACTGTAACCGCCAGCCATCAACCTCAGAATTTCTGTTTCCCTATTGGTTAAAGGTTCTGGTCTTTCAAAACTGACAAAGTCATTTTTCAAGCCATCCACACTTTCCAATATGCGTTGGGTGATTTGTGGTCTGACGATGGTCTTACCAGCGGCGACCTGTTTGATGCCTTCAACCAATTCTTCCAATGGCACGTCTTTCAACAAGTAGCCTTTGGCTCCGGCTTTGACCCCAGCCAGTATCAACTCTTCATCATCGAAGGTGGTCAAAATGATGGTGGGCGGTAATTGATTGGCTTGTGCCAGCTCATGTAACACGTCCAATCCGGACATTCCTGGCATGCGCATGTCCAACAGCACCACATCCGGGTTTAATTCGGGGATTAAATCCAAGGCTTCCTGTCCAGACCTGGCTTCTCCAATCACTTCGATGTCTTCAGCTATCTCCAGCAAAGCCTGAACGCCTTGTCGAACCAGATTTTGATCATCAACTAACAGTACTTTAATCATTCACATTCTCTATCATACGGGAAAGGTCAATGTCGATTTTACCCCTTTTTCGGAGACAACATCGTATTGACCATTCAATAATTTAACACGCTCGGTCATTCCTGTCATGCCATTACCGGCGTGAGACTGGCCCAGACCGATGCCATTGTCCTGCACCATTAATATCACTTGATTGTTGGTGCGTTCCAACTTAACTTTGATGTGGCTGGCCTGTGCGTGTTTCATGGTGTTGGTGATTAACTCCTGAGCACAGCGCAAAATGGTTTGGGCCAGCTTGGGGTCTTCCACCAGAAATTCATCTGGAATTTCCTGAGTCACTTTAAGGCGTGGTAATCCGGCCAACAATTCTTTGATAGCCAAGCCCAAATCCAGGGTGCCAGACTGTCTGAATTTTCCCACCACTTCTCGTACATCTGACAACAGCAAACGGGCGATGGAATGCGCCTTCTTGACATATGATTGCGGTTTGCCCTCAGTCATGTGTGAGGCTGCCTCAAGGTTCAAGGTCAGGGCCGTCAAATGGTGGCCAATTAAATCGTGCAGTTCTCTGGATATGCGCAATCGTTCGTTGATTCTGGAACTGTCGGCCAGCAACACTTGCGTGGCCTTCAATTCGGTGTTCAACATGCGCAACTCTTCTTTGGCGTTCTGTTGTCTGAATGCCACCAACGAAATGATGTATGAAAATACCGAAAAGCCCAGGTAGACGAAGAACAACACATACGACTGTGCCCGATTATCCAAATCACTCCCCAGGTAACTGAATTGGATGCCAATCAACAAATTGTATAAAAACAACAAGATCAGGCTTTCTTTGACGGGGAACAACCAAGCCAACAACACCGAAATGATTAAGGCATAAAATATGCCCATGGCAGTGTCTAGGATGTGGTTGATGATGAGCACCACAACCACCAAGATAATGACAGACAACCAAGCCTTGAGTTTGAAACTCATTTGGCCAATGTTGTAGGTAACAAACCAAAAGACCAGGCCAAAGATCACATGTGAGGCCAGATAGATATTGAATGTTTGGTTAAAACTGTCGTATTGAAGAAACAATGGAAACGACAAGCTGAGCCAAATAATCAGCCCAGCCAGTCGTATCAGTTTGATGTGTGAGTAGCGGTAAACCACTGTTTAAGGTGTCACTTGATGACGAATTTGTTGTCACCTTTGCGTTCAACTTCACGGGTGATGGTGGTGTCACCGACCAACCAAAAATAAGCGCTTTGTGCACTGGTGATGGGGCGTTCTACCAACACCGTTTGGTTCAATACATACAAGATGTCATCTTCTTTCAATTGATCGGCATTGATGCTCAGGTCTGCCCTTTTGTTGCGGGCGTGATCTTTGCGCAATTCATCCTGATCATCGATTTCTGTGTCGACGGCCACAAAGCCCAACTCGGTCGGCTGGACGTCTTCCGACTCTGGTGCTGATTGCTTGGTAGACTTGGCTTCACTGCTGGCCACTGCCGCTTCATCTTTTTGGTATTTGCCACTGCCTTTTTCGACGAACTGATGAACGGTTGGGTCATAGTTTTCTTTCATCCAGAAATAGATGACCACGCCTTGATTGACAAACCTTTTGATCAACACTTCAGTGCCATTCACAAACAAGTCATCTCTCGAGCTGATGTTGTCGTATGACATTTCTTTGTCAACACGTTTGGTTCTGGCATGTCGCTTACGCAAGGCTTCTCGCAGGTCACCTTCATCAACCACCTCATTTTCCACAACCGCTGTGGCAGGTTGGGTTGGTTTGGGAGTTGGGGTGGCTGCAACTGGCTTAGGCTCTGGCGCAGCTGGTGATGTTTCAACCGCTGCAACAGTGCCTTTGGGAACCTCAATTTCCATGGCTGCTATGTTTTCCAACAACTCATCGTTGTTACTGGAAAATTTGGTGTCACCAAAATCAGGTGCTTCAACCTCAGTATTAATTTCAGGTTTATCAATCACCACTTGCTTTTGCACAGTGGCGTTACTAGAGCTGCTTGAAATTTTAGCTACCTTGGCGCCTTTGGCAGCAGAAATGGTGATGCTTTGGTGGACAGAGTCTTTGAAAGATACCTGCACATCACGTTCACCACCATTGGACAATGCCATTCTGATTTTGTTGTGCCAGTCAGCCGGCGCTGTGACTTTCAACAACCAGTTATTGTCATAGGCCTGGGCACCAATTTCACTCATTTTGGTTTCAAAATTAGGCATTTTGTATTGGATTTCAGTCATGCCCCAAGAAGGCAACTGAGCCCAGCTGTTGATGCTGGTTATCAGCAGGACACATATCATTAATTTTTTCATATTCATTCTTTTATACTACCTGTGGTCAATTTAATTGGATCCAAAATGGCTTTGATTTCAGCCTCACTTAAATCCGTGTTTTCTAATGTCACGTCCAATACAGAACGTTTCTCCTGATAAGCCTGTTTGGCAATTTTGGCGCCCAGGTCATAACCTATCACGGCATTCAAAGCCGTCACCAAAATGGGGTTTCGACCCACATTTTCGCTCACAGCATCGTGATTGACTTTAAAACCTTTGATGGCATCGTGTGCCAAAGCCTTACTGGCTGTACTTAATATATGGATGCTCTGCAACACATTGTACGCAATTACCGGTAACATCACGTTAAGTTGAAAATTACCAGACTGACCTGCCACTGTTACAGTGGTGTCATTACCAATCACCTGAGCACAAACCATGGCCATGGCTTCGGGAATCACGGGATTGACTTTACCGGGCATGATGCTGCTGCCAGGTTGCAGTGAAGGCAACTCGATTTCGCCTATGCCTGCCAATGGGCCTGAATTCATCCAGCGCAGGTCATTGGCCACTTTCATTAAAGTGGTGGCCACCACCCGCAACTGTCCAGACAGCTCAACGATGTTGTCTTGCGCGCTGATGCCATCAAACTTATTGGCCATGGAGGTGAATTGTACCCCGGTCTCAGCGGTTAATTTTTCGGCAAACAATTCGCCAAATCGGGCATCGGCATTGATTCCCGTGCCGACAGCTGTGCCACCTTGAGGCAATTGGGAAACACGTTCAAGTGTGTCTTGTAAACGGGCGATGTTGGTTTCAATGGTGCTGGCCCAAGTGTTCAACTCTTGTCCAAAAGTCACCGGCATGGCATCCATCAAGTGAGTTCTTCCAGTTTTCACCACATCGTTCAATTCATTGGCTTTGTCACGACAAACAGCAACAAAATCGGTCAATGCCGGAATCAAATTTTGGGTGACTGTTAATGTGCTGCTGACCGCAATCGCCGTTGGAATCACATCGTTTGAACTTTGGCCCATGTTGACATGGTCATTGGGGTGAATGAACAAGTCTTCTGTGCTGGCCAGGTGTGAAATCACTTCATTGCAGTTCATGTTGGAACTGGTTCCGGAACCGGTTTGAAACACATCAATCGGAAAATGTTCGTCCACATCGCCTGATTGAACTTTCTTGGCAGCTTCTTTAACTGCGCTACAAACGGCCCTATCCATGTGGCCCAATGCTTGATTGGCCTCTGCCGCTGCGGCTTTGATTAAACCCAGGGCTTTAATGAATTCACGTGGCATGGTTAAGCCACTGATGGGAAAGTTATTGATGGCTCGTTGCGTCTGGGCACCGTAGAGGGCATCCGCCGGAACTTGCAACTCACCCATACTGTCTTTTTCAGTGCGGAAATCAGTCATATTTTGGCTGCTTAAAAAACGAGCCGAGATTATACGCGGATTTGCGGACAGATTGAACCATTTAATGCCCTGAATCACTGGCGTTGCGGGGTTTGTTAGGATTTTATTAAGGCAGTTTCAACACATGATGTGGATATCTGCGACAAATATTGAAATAAACCAAATATTGTCAACTCAAAAGCTAGAACCCGGCTGTTTCAGGAATGCCAGTTCTTCGGCAGTCGATTTTCTGCCCAGCACCGCATTGCGGTGTGGATAACGGCCAAACCGATCGATGATGGCTTTGTGTTTGTACTCGTATTCCAGGTTGTTTTCCAGGCCAGGTTTTGAAAACATGGCAACGGCTTGTTCATGAATGATGGCCGACTCACTGTGCATCAAGGGCATGTACATAAACGCCAGTTTTTCGGGTTGACTCAACAAATCTTCATCAGCACCTAAATCAATGGCCGCTTGGGTTAATGCCACTGCCAAAGAATCATAAGCAAAGGCTTCGGGTTGATCGCGAAACATGTTGCGAGAGAATTGGTCGAGCACAATGATTTCAGCCAACCGACCCGCTGCATTCTGCCTCCAGCCATACAAGGCATTGGTGATGGCTTGTTGGTAAGTGGATACAAACTGCTGCTTGATTAACTCATCAAATTCCGGATCTTTTTTAAACCATTGCTGGGGGCCTGATTCCTCAAACCAAAATCTCAAAACATCTGACGCCTTTTTCACATGAGATTGCATATAATATTCCCCAAATTATGGATTTATTTTCACACAATGAATTCACATTCAGACTTTAAATGATCTGGATGATCCTTACATTAAATTCACTGATAACACATGGAGTCATTATATGTCATTTGAACGCCCCGATTTACCTTACGCCCTCGATGCCCTAGAACCTCATATTTCCAAAGAAACACTGGAGTATCACTACGGCAAACATCACCAAGCCTACGTTAACAAATTAAACGACCTGGTTATGGGTACTGATTTTGAAGACCTGACCCTGGACCAAATCATATTAAAATCTGATGGTGTAATTTTTAACAATGCCGCACAAATTTGGAACCACACGTTCTATTTCAACGGCTTCTCACCAGACGGCGGTGCCCAACCGACCGGAGAACTGGCTGATAAGATCAATGCCAAATTCGGTGATTTTGATTCCTTTGTCCAAGATTTTAACGACTTGGGTGCGGCCACGTTCGGTTCTGGCTGGGTGTGGTTGGTGCAAACCGAATCTGGTGAGTTGGATTTGGTCAGTACCTCAAATGCCGGCAACCCCATTACTGATGGATTAACCCCATTGCTGACCTGTGATGTGTGGGAGCATGCTTACTACATTGATACCCGCAACGACCGCGGCGCTTACCTGAAAAACTTCTGGAACATTGTCAATTGGGACTTTGTTGCAGGCAACATGAAGTAAGTCATGCACAACAAGCAAACCCAAAAAAGCCAGTCATTGAGACTGGCTTTTTTCATGCAACTTCACTTTACTTTTAACTGACTACTGGTGCATCAGCTTGATTGCTGCTGGTTTTATCACCTGATTCGCTTTTACCGGTGCGTCTGAACAACTTTCTGCAACCGGCGCTGATATCCAGGCCAATGCCGTACAGGGATGGCACCATCAGCAAAGTCACAAAGAAGGCCATAAACACGCCGAAGGCCAGCGACACCACAATGGGTTGCAAGAAAGCCGCTTGGATGGAACGTTCCATCATCATCGGTAACAGCCCCACAATGGTGGTCACCGAAGTCAACAGAATCGGTCTGAAGCGGGCCACTCCGGCTTCGACGATGGCTTCTTTCGCTGACATACCTTTTTCACGCAGCTTGTTGCAATAGTCCATCAATACCAGGTTGTCATTAACCACCACACCTGCCGCTGCAGCGATACCGAAATAGCTGAAGATGGCCATGGTCATGCCCAAAGCAGCATGGCCAACCACCGCACCGATAAAGGCAAAGGGAATCGCCACCAAAATCAATATGGGTTGGGCATAGCTCTTGAACGCCACAGCCAACAAGGTGTACATGGCAAAGAAAGCCATCAGGTACAAGCCCATCACTTCTTTGATGAAGCGGGCTTCACCTTCAGCCTGCCCTACCGAGCCCCGTTGGATGCCAGGATACTTGGCTTCCCAGGTTGGATAAAAGTTTTCTTCCAAGTCTTTATTGATGTCGCTGCGCACGTCGTCTTTCAAATCGGCACTGATGCGGGCAGCACGGTTACCGTTCCAGCGGCGAATGCTTTTGATGCCAGGGGCATACTCTAAGTCGGCCACCGACATCAACGGCACTTCGCGGCCATCGGTGGTGCGCACATAGAAGTTCTTCAAGCTTTCAATGGAACGGCGTGATTCAACTGGATAGCGCACCTTAACGCGCACGTCCTGACCGTTTCTGGGTACCCGCTGAACTTCTTCACCAAAATAAGCTTGTCGCACTTGGCGGTTGATGTCAGCCAAGGTCAGGCCCAGTTTGGTGGCGCCAGGTTTCAAAGTCAGGCGAATCTCTTCTGATGCACCTTCGAGGTTATTGCGCACATCATACAAACTTTCATAGGTGCGCAGCTGTTGTTCCAATTCATTGGTGGCAGCACGCAACACATCCAGGTCTGGATGACGAATCGACAATTCATAACTGGGGTCATTGTTACCATTTTGGTATTGCACCGACACTTCTTTGGCATCGGGCACATCACCCATCAACTCACGCAGGCGAATGGAAGCATCTTTGGCGGACATGTGTTGCACCGCTTCTGGCCGGTCTTCTGGGGGCGTTAATTTAACAATCGCTATCACACTGTCACGGCGTGAACGGGTGTACCAATTTTCAATCAAACCGCCTTGTCCATCAGTCAACTCATTGACTTCTTTCTCCAGTTCTTTCTCAGCCGCTTGTAACTGCGCCAATATTTCTAACGCGCGGCTGTATGGCGCACCCTCAGGCAAAACCACATTAACGATGATTTCATCCGATTCAATGTCCGGCATAAAACTTCTTTTGACCAGACCATTGCCAAACATACCAAAACCGATGATCAGTAGCCCCAAAAAGAAGCTGGTGGTCAAATAACGGTGTTTTAAAGACCAGGCACCAATGCGGCGGTAATGGTTGTTGGCAAAATTGATGATGCTGTGGGAAATGGCTTTTTGCATGCGACCAAACCGTCCCGAATCCTTGCGCGGCTTCATGCCTGACAAATGCGCTGGTAAAATCAACAACGATTCAATCAAAGAAAAAGCCAAGGCCAGGATCACCACCCAAGTGATGTGGCGAGTGAATTCTGAAGTTGAACCACCCAAAAACAACCACGGCATAAACGCCATGATGGTGGTCAACACCCCAAAGATAACCGGTTTGGATACCAATTGTGCGCCAGAAATCGCAGACTTGACACCACCGCCCAAACGATTGGACTCGGTGTGAATGCCCTCACCAACCACGATGGCATCATCAACCACGATACCTAGGACCAGCAGGAAAGCAAAAGTCGAAAGCATGTTCAGTGACACGCCCACTGTTGGCAGGAACACAAAAGCACCCGCATAAGCCGTACCAATACCGACCGCCACCCAAAAAGCCACTTTGGGACGCAGGGTTAACATCAACACGAACAGCACCAGAATCAAACCCAACAAGGCCGATGAACTGATGGTTTCCATGCGGCCTTTGAAATCTTCGGCCTGATCATTCCACAAGGTCAATTTGGCACCTGGTGGTAAAGTGCCTTCCTTTTTGGCCATCCACTCACGCACCGACTCAGAAGCCTTGACGATGTCCATGATTTCAGTGGTCATGACTTGAATCAACACCCCAGGCTCACCATTGAGTGTGGCCAAGATGGGATTGTCTTCAAAACCATCAATCACGGTGGCCACATCACCAACACGGATGGTGCCGCCGCCGGCTGTTTCTTTGACAATGATGTTGGCAAACTCATCTTCGGTATCAGCCTGAGAACGCACTTTCAATTGGTATGTTCCCACTTCTGTGCGGACGGTGCCTGAAGACTGGTTCATGGACGAATTTCTGATGGCATTGGCGACATCGGAAAAGGTGATGCCATAACGTTTCAAAGCATCTTCACCCACTTCGATGGAGATTTCTTCTTCCCGGGTACCAAACAACTGCACCACAGTAATGGCAGGAAGTTGTGCGACTTCGCGACGCAGCTTTTCTGCCAGTCGCTTCAATTCACGCTCCGTCAGGTCGCCGTGCACAGCGATGCGGATGAATTCATCGCGGTTGACCCACTGTTGCACGATGGGTTGTTCCATGTCAGCAGGAAACGTTGAAATGGAATCAATGCGGATTTTGACGTCATTCATGAACTGGTTGAAGTCAACTTGTTGTTCAGCCAGGATAGAAACCTGACCAAAGCCTTCACTTGATCGTGACCGCACCCACTCAATGGCATCCATGTCACTGACCGACTCTTCGATCCGTGCCACCAACTGTTCTTCCACATCCTGTGGCGATGCTCCAGGCCAGCTGACATTGATTTGTAAGCCCGGAAATCTGACCTGTGGGTCCATCTCACGTTCCATCGACAAAAAGCCAATGATGCCGGCAATGATGATGCCCAACATGGCCAAGTTGGCCGCTACCGTGTTATTTGCAAACCAAGCAATTAAGCGATTCATGATGCCCCCTGATTAAAGTTGAGAAACCAATGAAGTGTCAGCCTCTTTGGAGATCGGCTGTACCAACATGCCGTGCGCGGCATTGGGAACGGTCGATACCGCTACTTTTTCACCGACATTCACGCCAGCGTTCAATAACACCTGGTCTGCTGACGTTGAAATCACTTCAACCGAGCGGATGTCTAATTTATTCTCAGCATCTACCACATACACTTTATCGGCATTGCGCAATGCATCGCGTGGAATCACCATCGCTTGTTTACTTTCAATACCAGCGATTTCAGCTTGCACAAACATGCCCACTGCCATCGGTACGCCAAAATCTGCGCCTTTACCGTATGGGTCCTGGAGCTCGGCAATGGCATAAATCAAGCGAGTTTCTTTGTCCACTGAGGCATTGGTGCGAATAATTCTGCCAGTCCATTGGTGCGTTGAGCGTCCCAAGGTGGCAGAAAAAGTGACTTCTGGGCCTTCGCCTTCAGCAGCTGTGTAGCCCATGGGCAAATCCAACTCTGACAGTTGTAAGTCAGTGAGAGGCAAGCGCACTTCTACGGTATCAACCGAGAACACTTTCCCCAGTTTGGTGCCCGCTGTGATGTATTGACCCAGACCCACTTCTCGGCTCATCACTCGACCATTGAAAGGCACTTTGATTTCGGTGCGTGCCACGTTCAATCGGGCTTCTTTCAATGCGGCTTGGGCTGATCTTAAATTGGCTTCCGCTTCCAGCACCTGTGGCTTGTTTAACGCAAAGTCAGTGGGTTTCACATCACCTCGTTTTTGTAACCAAGTGTCTTTCTTCATTTTGGCGTTGGCCAGTTCTCGCTCCAGGCCAGTTTCAGCTGCAGCAACCTGTGCTTCTGCTTTGATAACGGCCAGCTTGTAATCGGTGTCATCAATTTTGATTAAGGTGGTGGCCGAATCGAACGCCGCACCTTCGGCAAATGACTCAGAAATATTAACCACATGACCGGTGACTCTGGAAATCAAATCAATTTCAGTTTTCGGTGCCACTTCACCTTGTGATGCCACGCCAGGGGTGATGGTTTCTGATTTCACCTCGTCCACATACAGTGAAATCAATCTTTGCGTCGGTTCTTTCTTTTCAGGTTCTGGTTTGGCAGCTGCCAACGCATTGACAATGAAAATACTGATGGCCACAACAGCCACTGGAGCAACAATTTTCAAAAAGGTTTTCACGGTCCAATCCTCATATTTGGTGTTTGAAGGTTATTTAGCAGATAAACGGAGGGCAAATCAGATAGTTACAAAAAAACCAACATTCAGTACTTATGGCCTACATCAAGCCCAAAAATAAAATGGATTGGTGTTCTGTCAATCTATGTCCCTCGGCACTTCTTTTATTATTTGAGCATGAAAGGCTGCCAACAATCATGGGCTGATAGTCACCAATTACCGCTTCTTTCGTAGCCCAAAAGTCATGTTTTTCAGTGATTTACCTGACTAATGGCACAGGTGCTTAGAGGACAATACATCTATATTAATTAAGGTCAGTCATTCCGGAAGCGCCCAATGAAACAGTCCATGCCAGAAAATCCAGGTCAACTGCCCATTAAACTCGACAGCACCAGCAACGGTGAATTTTGTCCCATACCGCTAGAAAAGCCACAGATGATGGCCAATGACATGGCCAACCAAGCCATCCATAACGCCGCCAAGAAAACCGGCCAGGCCAGAAGACAATTTGTCAAAAGCAGTTGTGGTGCGGCCGCCACCTTAATGGCCTTCAATTCAGCTTATGCCCGCTTTGGGCTGTCCGGCGGTCAATTCCAATTGGCTCCTGAGGCTGCCCATGAACCGGCCGCAGCCGAGGAGTTTTTGGCTGACCGTGAATTCATCTTTGATGTGCAAGGACATTTTGTGAACCCCAATGGCGACTGGCTTAACCGTGTGCCAGAAGGTGCGCGACCTTTGTCATCCATGCCCAAAGCCCAGTGCGACTTGGCTAAAGGCGAGGCCCAGCGCGCCTATCTAGACTGTTTGGGCAGCGATGAATTCATCAAGGACGTGTTTATGGACTCAGACACGGACCTGATGGTGCTGTCATTTGTGCCCTCTGATGCTGAAAATGAACCGCTAACCATTGAAGAAGCCGATGCCACCCGAAAAATCATCGAGGAAATGGACGGTGATCACCGCATTTTGTTGCATGGTCGAGTCAATCCCAACCAACCCGGTGACTTGGAAGCCATGGATGCACTGGCTGAAGAATGGCAGATATCGGCTTTCAAGACCTACACCCAATACGGGCCCGGTGGCAAAGGTTACTGGCTGACCGATGACGTCGGTGAAGCCATGATCGAAAAAGCCCGCAAACTGGGTGTGAAAAACATCTGTATCCACAAAGGCATTCCGTTCGGTCCACAATCATTTGAACACAGTCGCTGTGATGACATTGGCGCGGCTGCCAAGCGACATCCTGACATGAATTTCATTGTTTACCATTCAGGTTTTGATCACGGTCACAAAGAAACCCACTTTAAGCCAGACAATGAGAACCGTGGGGTGGATTCATTGATCCATTCAGTACTTAAACACGGCATCCAACCCAACAGCAATGTGTATGCCGAATTGGGCAGCACCTGGCGCTTTTTGATGCGCGACCCCAACCAGGCAGCCCATGCCCTGGCCAAAATGATCAAATACGTGGGGGTAGAAAATGTGCTGTGGGGAACCGACTCCATTTGGTATGGCTCACCACAAGATCAGATTCAAGCTTTCAGAACTTTTCAAATTTCAGATACCTTTCAGCAACAGTTTGATTACCAACCCATTTCAGCTGCCGACAAGGCCAAGATTTTTGGCCTCAATGCCACCAAACCCTACCAAATCAGTGCCAGCGAAGTGGCCAAATTCATCCAACAGGATGGCATCGCACAGAACAAACAGAATTACCTGAACAACCCCACGCCACATTTCAATACCTACGGTCCTAAAACCCGCCGTGAGTTTTTGAACCTGATGCAATGGGGTGGATGATGTTGCAAAGCAACAAACTCAGTGACACATCAGTGGCTGAACTAAAAAAGCACCTTGGGGAGATTGCCACGGCTGCTATGCAGCCTCGCAATGACCCCTCATGGAGCGACGGGGCCCGCCGGCATCAGTCTCAGAAGTGATTGAATTTATCCAGTTTGGTTTGTAGGTACACTTGGTTGTGGGGGTTGTGTCCTACTTTGATGGGCAGGCGCTCTACCACTTCCACACCTTGTGATTCTATGGCTTGGATTTTATCGGGGTTGTTGGTCATCAGTTTGACCTTTTTCACATGCAAATGAGCAAACACATCAGCCAACATGTCGTAATTGCGGTTGTCAGGCAAGTGACCCAGTTGCACGTTGGCATCAAAGGTATCAAAACCTTGGTCTTGTAGTTGATAGGCTTTGATTTTTTCGGTTAAACCAATGCCGCGGCCTTCCTGCCGCAGATACACAATCAATCCTTTTCCAGCCTCAGAAATGGCTTCCATGGCAAAGGCCAGTTGTGGACCACAATCACAACGCAAACTGAACAAACCATCGCCAGTTAAACATTCAGAGTGCACCCGTGCCAACAACACATCATCGGCTTTGAATTCACCTTGGGTCAAAACCAAGTGTTCTTGTCCCTGGTGTTCAAACACGTGGATGGTGAACTCACCAAAGGCCGTGGGTAGTTTCGCCTGGGTAATGAATTGGGTGTTGGCAGTCTGATCGTTCATGTCTAGGTGCCTGTTATTTGATGTCTCTTCTGAGACGCATCAAGGCCACGGCAGCTTGTGCTGCTTCTTTGCCCTTGTTTTCTTTCCCCAGTGATTCGTCTACACTGGCTCGGGCCAAGGCCTGCTTTTCGTTTTCTACCGTGATGATGCCATTACCTATGGGTATGTTCTGTTCCAAGGACACATTCATGATGCCGCGGGCACTTTGTTCACAGACGTGATCAAAATGGGCCGTTTCACCGCGGATAACCGCCCCCAGTGCCACCATGCCGTTGTAGCGGTTGGTTTGCGCCAAGTACTGACACGCCAAAGGTACTTCCAGCGCACCGGGTACCTCAAAGCGTTCGTATTCGATGTTTTCTCGGTTCAGGTAATTAATGGCGCCTTCATACAAGCCATCACTGATGTGGCGGTAAAAAGGGGCGATGATGATGGCTACTTTCATGCTTTCCTCTGGTAAGAAATGAATTCGGTGATCTCCAGACCAAAACCTGACAAGGCTGGAAACCGGATTTCTGGGCTCATCAGCTGCATTTTACCCACATTCAGGTTTTTCAAAATTTGTGAACCGATGCCCACGTTTTGGTAGGCATAGTTTTCTTTGCTTTTGTGTCCACCGATTTCATCGATTTCAATCGGCACCGATTGATTAGAATTTAACACCACCATCACCCCACTGCCGTGGTTGGCAATAGTTTGCATGGACCGTTGTGCTGTCCAATAGTCATCGGCAGAATCAAGACCTCGCAGTTCCCGGAAAAAGTGCCCGTATTGAACCCGCACTGGCACCGCTTCGTCAGGATTCAACTCGCCCATATAAAAGGCCAGGTGTTCACTGTCGGTGATGCGGTCCTTGAATTTTTTGACTTGGAATGTGCCCCACTGGGTGTCGTAAGTGAACTCATCTTCAACCGAAACCGTGGTCTCGTTCATCATGCGGTATTCAATCAAATCCGCAATGGTGCCAATTTTCAGGTCATGCTGTTGGCCGAATTTAACCAAATCCTCACGCCTGGCCATGCTGCCATCGTCATTCATGATTTCCACAATCAACGCCGCCGGTGTGCGACCAGCCAGCATGGCGATATCACAACCCGCTTCGGTGTGTCCCGCCCTGGAAAGTACACCACCCTTCTGGGCCATCAAAGGAAAAATATGACCGGGAACCACTATATCAGCAGGCTTGGCATTGACCTGAACGGCGTCAACCACGGTTTTGTAGCGGTCGTAAGCTGAAATGCCGGTGGTAATGCCTTCTGCGGCGTCTATGGATACGGTGAAGTTGGTGGCCAATTGAGCGGTGTTGTTTTCAACCATCAATGGCAGATCCAATTTTTTACATTGTTCTGGCATTAAGGTCAGACACAACAAGCCGCGGGCATATTTGGTCATGAAGTTAACCACTTCCGGGGTGACGGCATTGGCAGCAATAACCAAATCGCCTTCATTTTCACGGTCTTCGTCGTCCATCAGAATGACCATTTTGCCGGCTTTGATGTCAGCAATGAGTTCAGCCGTGCTGTTCAGCTTCAATGTTTGGGTGTTTTCAGCTAATTTCATGATCAATTATCCGGATGGTTGGTGTTGTGGGGTTGCAGCATTTTATCAACATACCTGGCAATGGTGTCAATTTCTATATTGACAGCATCACCGGCTTGTAATTCACTCAGGTTGGTGTGCTCCAAGGTGTGCGGTACCAGGTTCACGCTCAGCTCATTGTCTTCCACTGTGTTGACTGTCAGACTGACTCCATTGATGGTAATGGATCCTTTGGTGACGATAAAGCGCGCCAATTCCGCTGGAAAGTTAAAGGTGAAAATTTCAGAACGGGCGGAAGCTTGGCGCCCTGCACAATGCGCAATGGCATCAACGTGACCGGAAACCAGGTGTCCGCCCAATTGGTCCTGTAAAGTCAGAGCTGGTTCGAGGTTCAAAAGGCGATTAACTTGCCAGTCTCCGACGGTGGTTTTTTCAACCGTTTCGACCGAGACATCCACTTTAACCTGATCACCGTTGATGTCTGTAACCGTTAAACAAACCCCATCCATGGCAATGGAATCACCCAGTTTAATCTTTTCTGGTTGGCTGAAATGGGTCTTGATAGCAAACCTTAAGTCGCCTGATTTCTCTTCTCTTTCAAGCACTTGGCCGATGGATTGAATAATACCTGTGAACATAATTTAATGACTGAGTTTAGCTTTGATACGCCAATCCTGACCCATGGACCTGATTGATTTCACTTTAATATGGAGGCGTTCTGACATTTCTTCAATGTTAAATTCAAACAATGGCCGTGCCGAAGACCCCATCAACACCGGTGCCACATAAATCAACAACTCATCCACCAGTTTTTGCTGCACAAAAGCACCGGCCAAAGTGGCACCAGTTTCAACCAAAACTTCATTGATTTCAGCCTCACCCAGTTTTGCCTGCAAAGCTTTTAAATCTACTTGGCCATCAGCATCTGGCAGCTGCAATACTTCAACACCGAGTGCCTTCAGTGCTGCGGCCTTGGCTTCATCAGCCACTGCGCACACCACCCACACCGCTCCACCGGTCTGCAACAGACTGGCATCCAAGGGCAGACGCAACTGACTGTCAACTACTACCCGCAACGGTTGGTTCTCAGTGCCTGTTTGCCACAGTTTTCGGTGCTTCTTTGACATGGCTTCTGGGCGAAAATTCAAACGGCAGTCATCGGCCAGTACGGTTTCGATGCCGGTGATGATGGCACCACTTCTACCTCGCCAATACTGCACATCAGCGCGTGCTTGTTTGCCGGTAATCCATTGGCTTTCGCCGCTGGCCATGGCGGTTCTGCCATCGATTGATTGTGCCGATTTCAAGCGCACCCAGGGTTTACCGGTTTGCATGCGCTTAAAAAAACCTGAGTTCAATGCCGTGCCTTGTTTGGTTTTGATGCCGCGCACCACTTGGATGTCAGCCTGGCGCAGCTTGTCGTAACCCTGCCCGGCGACCAATGGATTGGGGTCATCATTACAAACCACCACACGCGCCACCCCGGCAGCAACCAGCGCATCAGCACACGGTGGGTTGCGACCGGTGTGACTGCAGGGCTCCAAAGTGACATAAGCTGTACAGCCTTTAACAGCTGAGCCGGCTTGCTTTAAAGCCAGGGCTTCGGCATGCGGTTCTCCCACCCTCTGATGGAAGGCTTCAGCAATGATCTCACCATCCTTAACCAACACACACCCCACCCTGGGGTTGGCGGCCGTGGTAAACAGCCCATGTGCGGCCAAACGCAGGGCCCGTTTCATGAATTGTTTATCCGTTGGCTTTTTTTGGGTTGGGCTCTTGTGCTTCATCGGGTGGTCAAAGATAATGGTGTTTTTAATCTGACCGGTATTTTAACACCTGCTGAGCACCTGCGGTGGATACTATCAACGACATAACAACGAATAAAAACTATGAATCCTGTCCATTACCGACCCATCATAGCCAGCGCACTGCTGGAAGACATCCAGTCTGGCGATTTGACCAGTGAAGCCATATTTCCTGCTGAGCAATTGTGTTCAGCCAAATTGATTGCCAAACAAGCCGGCGTGGTGGCTGGTATAGCAGTGTTTAAAGAGACCTTTATGCTGTTTGACTCAACTGTGTCAGTGGAATTGCATTTTAAAGACGGTGAAAGCTGCAAAGACCGCGACGTCATCGCCCACATCAAGGGCCCGGTGTTGTCGGTGCTGGGTGCCGAGCGTGTGGCACTGAACTTGCTACAGCGCATGAGCGGTATTGCAACCCTCACCCGTCAGTTTGTGGAGTTGGCTGAGGGCAAATGTAAGATACTGGACACCCGCAAAACTGCACCGAACCTCCGGGTTTTAGACAAGTGGGCGGTAGAACTGGGTGGTGGCGTGAACCACCGCCACGGCTTATACGACATGGCCATGCTGAAGGAAAATCACATCAAAGCCGCCGGAGGCATCACCCAGGCGGTCAACAAACTGCTCGAATACGACAATCACCAACGCCCCATTGAGGTGGAAGTCACCAACCTGGATGAATTACGTGAAGCACTGACCTGCCCGGTCGATCGCATCATGCTGGATAACATGGACAATGAAACCATGCGCGAAGCCGTTGAAATCACTGCCGATAAAATAGATTTGGAAGCTTCAGGCAATGTTTCGCTGGAAACCATTAAAGGCATCTCTCAAACCGGTGTCGATTACGTTTCTATTGGCGCTTTGACTCACTCAGTCAAGGCCATGGACTACAGTTTATTGGTGGTATAAAACATGAGTCAACCAGACATCAACATAGCCATGTCACAACTGAACGTCAAAGTCGGTGACTTGGCCGGTAACCAACGCTTACTTGAAGACGCCATTCAGGAAGCCAAAAACGAAGACGTAGATTTGTTGGTATTCACCGAGCTGGCCATTTGTGGTTACCCACCGGAAGACTTGTTGTTCCATCAACAGTTCCTGGATGATTGCCACGCGGCCATCAAAGCCATAGCCAATCTTTGTGACGGTCTGACTGTGGTGGTGGGCTTTCCCCGCAACCACCCCAATGAACCTGAGTTATTATACAACTCTGCGGCATTGATTCATGACGGCGAAATAGTCATGATTTACGACAAACACAAGTTGCCCAATTACCTGGTTTTCGATGAAAAGCGTTATTTCACGCCAGGTCAACACGATGGCTTGGCCACCGTTAACATCAAAGGTCAAACCTACAAACTGGGCATCACCATTTGTGAAGACATCTGGTTTGACGCTGAACCGGTGGTTTTTCAAGCTGAACAAGGTGTCGATTTGTTGATCAACATTTCGGCATCACCGTATGCTGCCGACAAAGTGAACAACCGCGTGGCCATGTTACAAAGGCGGGCGCGTGATTTCGCCACGCCTTTGGTCTACTGTAACCTGGTCGGTGGCCAGGATGAGTTGATTTTCGATGGCACCAGCTGTGCCATTGACAGCGAAGGCAAGATGTATGCCTTGGCACCCTCCTTTGAATCGTCGTTCACCACTTTCAACTTCGCCAACAAGCAACCCACCGTAGCAGTCACCCAAACGAAACTACCTGAACTGTACAATGCCTTGGTCACTTGCACCCGCGATTATTTTCAAAAGAACGGCTTCAGCAAAGCAGTACTGGGTCTGTCAGGTGGCATAGATTCTGCGCTGACCGCAGTGATTGCCGCTGATGCCATTGGTGCGGAAAATGTCACCGGTATTTTGATGCCATCCAAATACTCCTCAGACCACTCTGTGGATGATGCCCAAATGCTGGCCGACACCCTGGGCATGCCCAGCCATGTGGTGCCCATCAAACCCATGCACCAATCCTTTCAGCAACAACTGGAACCGCTGTTTGATGATTATTACCAAGGACTGACCGACGAAAACATTCAGGCCAGGATTCGTGGGGTATTGTTGATGGCTGTCTCTAACAACAGCAACGCCATCCTGTTATGCACCAGCAACAAGAGTGAAACGGCAGTCGGTTACACCACCTTGTATGGCGACATGTCCGGTGGGTTTGCCCCGATCAAAGACCTGTTCAAATTACAAGTCTATGCCTTGTGTGAATACCGCAATGCCATCGACCCGGCAGGCCCGGTGATTCCTCAGAACACTTTAAGCAAACCGCCCTCGGCTGAACTCAGACCCGACCAGAAAGATTCTGACTCATTACCCGATTATGACGTGTTGGATGCCATTCTCAGGGCTTATCTGCATCACCACAAGGACGCGGCCCAAATTGCCAAAGCTTTAGGCCAGGATATTGAACTGATTATCAGGGTTTTGAAGATGGTAGATCGCAACGAATACAAACGCCAACAAGCCGCACCTGGCCCCAGGGTCACGCCCATGGGTTTTGGTAAAGACCGCCGCATGCCCATCACCAATGGCTATCAGCACAAAACATAAGCTCACCCAGCCAATAATTGGTGATGAACATGACTGAAACGGCTTATACGCTGGTTTTTGGGCTGACGGCTGACCCGATTCACAAAGGCCACCAACAGGTCATTTTGAACAGTTTTGCCTTCGCTGACAGACATGACCTCACCATCAAAGCGTTTTTGTTGGTACCCACTTACCAGCCGAACTTGATCGCCAACAAGAGTGAACCCAGAACGGCGTTCAAACACCGTTTGGCCATGTGTCAGGAATTGGCGCAAGAGCTGCACCAGCAGCACCATTTACCCATAGCAGCATCAGCCATTGAAGCGCAGTTGTTCAAACAGCACCCAGACCAAGATTACAAAAGCTACAGCTACGACACGCTCAAAGCCCTTTCTTCTGATGATGTGCTGTTTGTGCTGAGCGCTGATCATTTTGCTGGTCGTTGGCCCAAGTTCAGAAAATGGTACCAATGGCAATCACTGGTTGAAGAATTTGGTCTGATGATTCACCAACGGCCTGGCCATCGCATCAATGCCGCTTTTGTGAATCAATTGCGATCCATCAATAGCAACATATTCGTGGTCACCGATTTACCCGATTTTCCTACCTCGTCGACACACATACGCCAACAGCTGCAAAATTCAAAATCACAAGCTCACAAAGATTTGCCTGAGGTGATATGGCAATACATAAACCACCACGGCTTGTACCAATAGACTGTGGTTGAAAACTCAGACTTTGGTACAAAGCTTGGGCATATACCAGGTAAAGATACCAGGGTTAGGCACCCAAACATTGGCACGAATAAACCGTTAAGGCATGTTATTCGGCAAATTCTGGGTTGCTGATAAACACCAGGTCGACGGTGATGTTTTTGTATAGGGATTCCAACATGGCATGGCTTTTGGCCCGTATTTCATCCAATTCCTCGACTGAAGACAAGTTGAAATCTTCGGCCACAATGATGTGGGCCAACAAATACAATCCACGCCCCCTTTTGCTGATGCGGGTTTCCACTGATTGATACGCAACCCCTTCCAGTGACTGCGTTAGGCGCTGATTGATTTTATCCACAATACCGGCTTTGGGTGCTTTGTGTATCACCTCTTGCAGACTCTCCCACATGATTTTCATCGGTATCGGTAAGGCCGACAAGCCCAATAAAATCAAAATCAAAGGATCGACAATGGGGGCCCAGGCTGACCAGACGGAGTTGGACAACCACCAGGCACTCAAAAACCCAATCAAAATGGCAGCACTGAGCACCCCATCAACCAACCAGGTTTTGGCATCCACCCGCACCAGGTCGGAATGGTAGTTTTTAGAACGGCGAAACATCACCCAAGACACCCACAAACAGCCTACCGTTGATAACAAGCCATACACCGATGCCAGTTGATACAAAGCGGGGTTTCCACCTGCCATCAGGCGATTGATGGCGCCGACCACCGCATAAACGCAGGTAACTATAATGATCAGGGATTTGAACAGGTTTAACGTCGGTTCTATGGCTTTGTAGCCAAAATGGAACACGTCGTCATCTGGCTTCTCGACCAATTTGGCGACTTTTAAAGTCAACAAAGCCATACAAAACGAAATCAACGAATAAACCCCATCAAACAGGATGGAGTCTGAGTGGGTCAGCACCGCAAAGACCAGAGCCAACATCACAAACACAGCAGCGCCCATCAATGACAAGCGCAACGTGTTTTGTTCTTTAATGGGGTCGCTCAAGGCCTACTCTCACAATGATGTTTTAGTTCAACTATACAATTTATATAATTGATATTGAACAATTTATAAACAATTATTCATATCACTTCTTGGCCTTTTTTCTGACCGCTCTGGATTTTTTGCCGCCAGCACGGCTGCTGATGGAACGTGATTTTTTCCTGGCTTTTGGAGCAGTATTCTTGCCCTTCCCAGCTGACTTAGACGATCCTTGTTTTTGACTTGTGGCTGAATCCTTCTTGGTGGATTTCTTGCTGGTTTTTTTAACCGGTGCCTGGATCATCACCTCGCGCTCTTTCAGTTCAAAGCCACGTTGGTAAATGCGTTTGATCTCATCGCCGATAACGCGCTGAATTTTGGCCAAAAACCGGGTTTCTTGAGGACACACAAAGGAAATGGCTTGACCGGCTTTACCTGCCCTGCCCGTACGGCCGATGCGATGCACATAATCTTCCGGCAAGAATGGCAGGTTGTAATTCAAAACATGGTCCAATCCTTCAATGTCCAACCCTCTGGCGGCGATTTCTGTGGCCACCAGTACCTGGATGTCACCGGCTTTGAAATCTGCCAATGCCCGGCGTCTGGCACCTTGGCTTTTGTCACCATGACACAAAGCTGCCTTCACTGAAGTTTGTTTCAGTCGATCCAACAAGTGATCGGCTTGTTTTTTGGTGCTGGTGAACACCAAAATCTGAAACCAGTTGTGCTCTTCCAACAGCTCCATAAACAAATCCAGTTTGCGCTCCTCGTCCACTGGATACACCACATGCTCAACGGTTTGGGCTGTGGTGTTTTGTTTGTCTACCCGCACATCTACCGGTCGTTTGAGTATCTTGTGTGACAGCTCATTAACCGCCGGTGAGCTGGTGGCAGAAAACAGCAGGGTCTGTTTTTGTGCTGCAGTTTGCGCCATCAACGCCTGTACATCATTGATAAAACCCATGTCCAACATGCGGTCGGCTTCATCCAACACCACGAACTCAACCTGTGACAAACTCACGTGATTCATTTCAATGTGCTCAATCAATCTACCAGGTGTAGCAATCAAAATATCCACACCGGCTTTGAGCTTGTTGGCTTGTCCACCGTGTTTCACCCCACCATAGACAGCGTTGATATTGAAAGGTAAGTTATCTGCATAACCGCCTATGGTAACGGCCAACTGCTCAGCCAGTTCCCGAGTGGGCGTCAAGATCAGCGCCCGAACCTTTCCCGCAGCCGTTTCTTTGGGCTGATCAATCATTTGCTGTAGCAGCGGTAATGCGAATGCAGCAGTCTTGCCAGTACCCGTCTGGGCATTGACCATCAAATCCCTGCCCTTCCTGGCCAGCGGTATGGCTTGTTCCTGTACTGGCGTCATTTCTTCATAACCACAGGCCTTCAGTGCTTGTTGAATTTCAGGTGACAAACCCATGGATGAAAACTTCATAAATAAACCTCAGTGAAACCACACAAATCTAATAAGAAAAACCTACACACCGCACTTAATAAGCAGCAAGCAGATTAAAGCCCACATTATACTTGAATGCTGTTGGTGCTACTGCGTTTGTTTGTGGGTGTGCAAGAAAATAAGAAAAGCAAAGACCCACATCCTTGTGGGTTGATGCCACGATTGATAATTCAGGGGTTATTATCAATCGTTATGCCTGTCACATCAGCAGTATTTAGAGGGGTTCTTCAGTGACAGGTTTTACTGCAGGGTGCCACATTCGGCGAAAATTAATCAAAGGCATCACAGCCAACAACACAGCACCCAGTCCAAACAACCAATACCAACCGTGCTCAGTCAGACCCAAATCATGATTCAATGAATGTCCACCCACAGTCAATACAAGTACCACCAAGGTCGCCAACTTAAGGTAAACAATCCAGGCACGTTGGGCCATTAGACCTTCTGCTTGTTTGTGTGTGCCGAGTGTCAATAAAGAAAACAGTATCAAAGCAGACCAAAAAACCCAAACCGGGTTCAATGCAAATAACAAAACCGAACAGGCTGAAATGGCCATCGCCAGTGGTGTAGACCACACAAATCCACGCCACAAAGTGTACCAACGGTTGTTCAACTTGCGCTTTTCAAACCACATATTCACTCCAGTGACGGTGATCACTGCCATCGCCAACCCCAGCACCAGGTACAAAATTTTGGTTGATAATCCGCCAAAATGTCCGAAATGGGTACGGTAACTCGAATAAGCCACCTGCCGGCCCAAATCACCGTCAGACAAATGCTGGTAGTCAATAAACCTGCCATCACTGTGGTAGCGATAAATTTCAGAATAGATCAATCTTTGCGGCAAGGTGGCCGCGACCTCCACATACTGGCCTTCGGTTTGTGGCTTTTGTATCACCAAATAAATGGGCTCAGCACCGGGCGCACGTTGTTTGAGGTCTGTGCTGATGGCAGCCAAATCGATGGGAACCACAGGTTCTTGCACCTCGGGGTCACCACCAAAAACTTCACTGATAATTTGCTCAGAATCATGGTCTTTTTCAAACCAATCGACCACCACCAGACTGACACCGAACAAGCCAATATAAGCGCCAGTTAATGACACCACAAAGAAAAACGGCAGACTCCAGACACTCAGGCGATTGTGTATGTCTGTTTGTTCCAAATGGCGGTTACAGCCCAACCTTAACTTGAAAGCATCTTTGAACAAATTGGGATGCGCCAATACCCCAGAGATCAGCAAGCCACACATCATGGCACCCAACATCCCCACAATGATGATACCCAAGGTGTGAGGCAGGTGCAGGTAAATGTGCAGGCCGGTCATCATTTCTGTCCAAGGCGCAGATACGGTTTCCTTTACTTGCCCCCTTTCATCCACCCACCATTCGGATTCAGTCTCAATGCTTTTGTCCTGATAAACCGCAGAGACGTGAGCGCGCGGCAAATCGTCACTGGGATAAATAAAATAAAGTGAATCGAGCACATGAGGACTGTCAGCCTGAACTTGATGCAATGCCGAGTTGATGGCTTGATCACTGATTTGTTGGTATTCAGATTTCATCGGTTGTTCCCAGCGTTCCATTTCGGGATAAAAAACCACCAGGGCACCACTGAGACAAATCAAATACAGCAGCGCAGCCCAGAACAATCCCACCCAGGCATGGCCACGCAGTGATTGCTTGACCAATGACTGAGATGGCGCTAATTTTTTCAATACACTCATAACAACACCACCGAAGAACACAAAACAATCACAACCAAAGCAGTCAGCGGCCGGCCAATTTGGCGGTCAGCAGCCAACCACACCGCCAACCCACCCCAAACCAGTGGCATCAACGTGAATGCCAACACCCATTGGTTTGATTTCAACTCAATCACGACTTGAGACAAAGCCAAAGCACCCATGATGCTGACCAACAACGCCACCGGGCCGGCTAAAAACAACACAGCAGATTTGTACCACCAGCTTTTTTCCGCTGGCAACTGCTCGACTGTTTTGACTGACTTGCTGTTGTATTTAACCTTGGCTTGTAAAACCACCACCAGCCACGCCAACCAACTGCTGTGAAACAAAATAAAAAACAGGGTGAATTCAGCCCCTTGTTGAGGTTGCCAGAACTTCCATGCCAGCCACAACAACAACACAGAAATCACCAACAACGCCAACCGCCACCAGCCGCCAAGCTTGGTCCCACTTTTTTGGCGGTAAAATACTTGAGCCTGACGCCAACAAGCAACCGCTGCTACCAGGCTCAACAATGCCAACAGATAGGAAGCAAACACAGCCATCAGAATTGATACTTCACACTGGCTGTGATGGTGCGTTTTTGTCCATAGAAACAGTCACCCCGAGCCAGACAACTGGTTGTGGTGGTCTTATCTGTTAGGTTATCTATGTTCAAACTGAAATCATAAGCACCCTTTTCGTAGCCAACCATAAAATCAAATAACGTGTAGTTGGGTGTCAGCAAGGGCTCATTCAATACTTCACCTTCAGGCCCAATAACACGGGCACTGCCATCTGATGTTTCGCCGACATAACGCACCCCGGCACCCATTTTAAAACCCGGCCAAAAATGCGCTGGGCGGTAAGTGGCCCAGGTGGAGAACATGTGATCAGGTGTGGCCGCCAGGCGGGCTCCTTGTTCACCTGTGGTGTTGCTTTGGGTCACTTCAGAATCGGTGTAGGAGTAACTGGCATAAATATCCCACTCACTGAACTCCAACTGCGACTCAATCTCTAAACCGGTGATTTCAGCCTCACCCACCTGGATGCTGCCACCTGGATTAACAACGTCTGGATCATCCAAATCAGCTGCTGCCAACGGCGTGGTGCGGTTTTGTTCAACAATCCGATAGATGCTGGCGGTGATCAAATGCTCGGTACCCAAGGGTTGGTATTTCAAACCCGCTTCAAGCTGTTCCCCACTTCTGGGTTCATAATTGTTGCCATACGCATCTTCACCAATGATGGGATCAAACGATTCAGAATAGCTGGCATATGGAGACAGGTTGTTGTCAAACTGGTACATCACGCCCAAACGGCCGGTAGTCGCTGTTGATAACTGGCTGGTTGTAACTTCAGTTTTGTTTTTCACCCGATCGCGTCGCAATGCTGCAGAAACGATCCAATGGTCACCGACATACATTTGATCCTGCAAATAAAACCCAGTCTGATAAATTTGATCACCCGGGCTGTCGAGCACATCAGCTGGCGTTGGAAAGTCGGTGATTAAACCGTATACCGGATCATAGAGATCCAGCAAGCCACCAGCGCCATACAAAAACAAGCTGTCGTTATCGGTGTGTGCGTTTTGGTAGTCCAGACCAAACACCAACTTGTGGATGGTATCACCCCAATGCTGTTCACCATGAATGCGCCAATCTGTGGTGACCGACTCGGCTCGATTGTCGCTGATATAAATGGAACGCAACAAACTGCGGTTATCATCCTGGAACACGGGCGGCCAACCATACATGGTGCGGTAATCGACTTCTGAATCACTGTAGCGAGCGCCACCCTGGATTGACCAACCATTCATGAAGTCATGTTTAAACAAGGCGGTGATGGCTTGTTGTTCGGAATCATAGCGATCAAAGCCAGGTTCGCTGACAAAGCGGTTAACCGGGATGCGGCCGTTGGGTGCTGGTAATCGGGTGCCCACATGGGGGAAGAACTGGGTGCTGGAACCGGCCTCATTTTTTTGCCAATTACCAATCAGAGTCAGTTCTGACTGTGCGCCCAAATGAAATGTCATGCTGGGGCTGAACAGCAAAGAATCATCGGGTACAAAGTCTGTTTGGGTACCGGAATCCCTGACCAAGGCCACAGCCCGATACAGCACGCTGGCTGAATCATTCATTGAACCGGTCACATCAGCTGCCAGTTGGCGCCGGTCGAAAGAACCCACCTGCCCCCACACTTCACCACCGAATTCACTTTCAGGCTTCTTTGAAACCATGTTGATGATACCACCCAGGCTGCCTTGTCCATACAACACAGAGCTCGGCCCTTTCAATATCTCAACTTGTTGTATGGCAAATGGGTTGGGCCTGACGTTGTTATAGTAGTTAAACGAAGTGCGTAAGCCATCCAGGTATTGAACCGGAGACACCGAACGTATTTGCGACCAGTCCCCACGGGTATCAACACCATAAGGTCCATTGTAAACCCCGGCGACATAGCCCAAGGCATCTTGAATGGTCTCCGCACCCAAGTCTTCAAATCGTTCGCGCGTTAAAACTGACACTGAACTCGGCGTGTCTACAATGGGGGTGTCATTTTTGGCACCGGTGGCAGAAACATAAGAAATCAAGCCCGAGCTCGAAGCAGTGACTTTGATTTCTTCTAACTGTTCTGTGGTTGATGGCTTATTGATGGTTGGGTTAGTTTTCATTGTCTCGTCTTGAGATTGGGCCATAACTGTGGACGCTGTGAACAACAAGACTATGGCCTGTAGCAAAGGATGGTGTTTCATAAGGGATGCATTATCTGTAAAAAAGTTGAATGTTAACCTAAATGATAATGATTCGCAATACGTTAAATTAATTACGTTACTTACATTCAATTTTTTCACCCTTTTCTTGCTTAATTAACACCCAGACGATGAAACCTAGTACAGACATTTTGCTGAAATTCACACAATTATCACGGGCCACAGCTAAGAATATTCAGCAAGTCAAGCTCAGTAGAAAGCATACTACCGAAGCTGACCTATTGAGCTCATTCTGAGAGTACGACTACGATCAGAATGTATTTTATTAAACAGTTGCGGGCCAAAAACCCAACTTATTTAAGGAGAGAGTTATGAGTACGACCAAACAAGCCATTAAAACAGCACTGAAATCTTCAGCACTGGTGCTAACCCTGGGATTAAGTACTGCGTCAATGGCAGACAATTCAGTATATGACACTGAGGATAAGTTACGGGATGCATGGATAGACGGAAAAGTTGAATCGGCTTTGCTGATTAACCGTCACTTGAATAATTTCACCATTGATACAGATGTCACAGGCAATAAAGTTTTGTTGACCGGTACAGTGCAAACAGCTGCAGATAAGGCATTAGCTACACAAGTGGCAGCTAACATCGAAGGTGTGGTTGACGTCGACAACCAGCTGGTCGTTGACAGGGACTATGAAGTTGAAACTCAATCGATGAGCGATGACGATGAACGCAATTGGAGTACGTGGTTTGATGATGCCACCATCACTGGATCAATCAAATCCAAATTTCTATGGAATGATCACGTCGAAGGATTGGATATCAATGTGGATACCTACAATGGTGTGGTTAAGCTGAAAGGTGAGGCTGATACATCTGCCAACCGCAACTTAGCAGAACAGATTGCACAAAACACCGAAGGTGTTAGGCGTGTTGAGAACCACCTGACCATTGAGGGTGAAGCTGTAGACATGGATGACGACAATAACAATGTTTACAAATCTGATAACCGCTTGCGTGATGCATGGATTGACGGAAAAGTTGAGTCTGCACTTTTGGTTAACACCCATTTGAACAATTTCACCATTGACACTGAAGTTAGAAACAATGAAGTGTTCCTGACTGGCACAGTGCGCTCAGAAGTAGACAAAGAATTGGCTACTGAAATTGCCAAAAGTATCGAAGGTGTTAAAAATGTTGAAAACGACTTGGTAGTCAAACGTGACATGAAAACTGAAAATCGTTCTCAGGATGATGACAGTGAAAGAAGTTGGAGCACATGGTACAACGATGCCACCACCACAGCATCAGTCAAGTCAAAATTTTTGTGGGATGACAACGTGGATGGCTTAGACATTAATGTGGACACCATGTACGGTGTGGTGACTTTAGAAGGCGCAGCTGATACCTCTGCTAACAGAGACTTAGCAGAAAAAATTGCTCAAAACACTGATGGCGTAAGAAAAGTCGTCAATAAATTAAAGCTAGAGAAATAATCAGCGCCAGGATTTTATATCACAAGGACGTGTTTTATTAATTTATTTTAGGAGGACACAACATGTTACGTTATGCACTTATATTCTTAATCATCGCCTTGATAGCGGGCGCGTTAGGTTTTGGTGGAATCGCTGGTTCAGCAGCAGGTATCGCTAAAATTATTTTCTACATCTTCTTGGTGTTGCTGGTGGTATCCGCAGTGATGCACCTGATGAAAGGCAGGTAACACGGATTCATCCAAACGCAGAATAACGGAAGATTCTCAAAGAAATTAAAAGGGGGCTAGACAGCCTCCTTTTTTTATTTTCCGACAGGAATTTGTACCAACAGATGGCACCAAGAAGCCACTGATGGTGTGCTATACTCATGGCAAAACCACTTGCTTAACCTCCCATGTTCAAATTGATTACTGGCTTGCTTTTTTCCTCCATCACCTACGCCCAATGGTCCAATGACCCCAATCAGAATTTATTAATCGCCGATCGCCCGGGTGAAGAAGCACAACCCAAAATCGTTGCCACTGCCGATGGCGGTGCATACATCAGTTGGTTCGACAACACCAACGGCGGCTATGATGTTTATATACAGCGAATCGATGCCAATGGCACCGAACAATGGCCACACAATGGGGTATTGGTGGCTGATCGCAGTTTCACATCAACCCAGGATTATGGACTGGCGATAGACAGCAATGGTAACGCCCTACTCGCTTTCAGGGACGACCGCAATGCTAATGAGGAAATCACTGTCAATGCAATCAGCAGTACAGGTGAGTTGCTCTGGGGTACCGCAGGTATTCAAGTCAACGTCACCACCGGTTTTTTAGCCAACCCCAAAGTGGCAGGTACCAGCGATGGTCAGGTCGCGGTGGCTTGGACCCAGGACAGTGATGTGGTGGTTCAAAAGCTCGACAGCAACGGCGTAGCCCAATGGGGTAATGGCATCACCCTGACAGTCACCAACTCATCATTGATCAGCAGTGACCTCAAAGCCAGCGATCAAGGTAATGTCATTGTTTCAATGGTTGAATCAGCCAGCTTCCAAGCTCCTAAACTGCTGTGGGCACAAAAACTCGCTGCAGCCGATGGTGCGCCTTTGTGGGGCGCCGAGCCATTGCAAGTGCTCGATAGTGGCAGCTTACAGTTTGGTAATTTCCCCTCATTCATCACCGATGATTCTGGCGGTGCCATTTTTTCCTGGTACACCTCTTCACCATCCTTGAACTGTTGGGTTCAACACATCAACAGCAACGGCACCCCACGCTTTGTACAGAACGGCGTTGCCACATCGACCCATGCTTCACAAATCAGAACATCGCCATCAACTGCCTACGATCCAAACAGCCAAACCATCTACACGTTCTGGCCCGAACTGAGCAGCAACCAAGCCCAATCAGGAATTTATGGTCAAAAATTCGACGCCAATGGCATCCGCCAATGGACTGATAGCGGCCGTTCTTTGGTGGCCCTGGATAACAACCAAAGGTATTTCATTCAAACCCAATTGATCAATGACCAACCCATGGTCACTTGGATTAACAGCCGCAGTTTCAACAACGACATCATTGAAGGCGCACAAGTCGACACCAATGGCATCCTAACCTGGACACCTGCCATAACAGAGTTGAACTCCAGCACTGCCGGCGACTCGCGTTTAGCCAGTGCCATCAGTGGCCAAGGTTTTGGCATGTACGTGTGGTCTGAAAATAACAACATCAAAGCCCAAAACCTCAATGAGGATGGCACCCTGGGATCAGATCTGATCTTTGCCAATGACTTCGAGTCAATAGATTGAACTAATTAAAAATAATTATTTTGTATTTTCCCGCACATTTTTTAGAATTTATATCGACATGCATGTATAATTAATTTGAGGCTGAGCTCCTGACTTAATTGTCTCTCAACCTCAATTCATCCATACAATCAAAATAAAGAGGGGAAAAATGAAACATCAAATCATCACACGATTCATTATTTGGGTCTTGTTAACAGCCCTGTGCTGGAACACTGCGTTGGCAGCAGACGCATCCAAACAACCAAGCAGCATCGACCAGGCGATGTATTTCAAAAGTCATGTACGCGATGCCGCCACCTGCAAACAGGCCATGAAAGATAAAAAGGGTGCCATCGTGTTTGACGGCATCAGTAACCCAGCCATCACTTGTCCTGATGCCTTTGGCTGGAAACAATTCATGGAAGCTGTCCAAGCCGAATTCTGGAAAAATTGGGCAACCGACCAACAGATTTGGGTCAAAAAGCCCAAGCCCTATTGTCGCAATCAAAACGACACGGATTGTTGTGAGTTGAATGAGAAAACCGGCAAAACCAATTACCGGGGTCGATCCTCCGGCGGTAATGCCCACTGTCCACTGTTTCCTGAATCAATGGGTGGCATCAAACTCACGCAATTCAAAGACAAACACGCGCTGTCTCCGCATTTGGCACGCCAGTCTGAAGTCCTGGATGATGACAAATCGCGCATTGCCAGAGACACCGAAGCTGAGATTGTTTACCACAACAAGCCATTTTTTGATTACAGCGTCACGCACAACTTGTATCACAGCAATGGCTTAATCGAAGTTTTTAATCAACAAAAATACCAGGCCGCCAGTCAGTCACCCTACCGCCCCTTGGGTCAAGGCGTGAGCTATCCGGAGACCGCCGTGATGTTCAAGGTGGACTTTATCTCAGAGGATGTCATGAAAGAATTGGGCTACATCAGCGATCATGATAATGACCCAGATACGCCGATGAATGATGCCAATCACCCCTACATCACCATGAACATTGAAAACCCAGAAACCCAAGCGATTAAAACCCATTACTTGGTGGCGGTGACCGGCGCTTCAAAGGCCTTACCCAATTGGCACTGGTATGCCTTTGAGCACGTCAACAACATCGGACGCTGTGATTACATTGGTTGTAACGACAGCTATGGCTTCCAGCATCAGGTTACTGTAAACAACGCCGATGACAGCGAAACAACCATCATGAGTCACTACATACCACCGAAACAAATCACCACCGAATTGGGTGATACTTTGTTTGTTCGCAATGAAAAATATGCCTCAGCTGATATGACCCCCCAACTGTCACAACTGTTCAAAGCCATGAACATTGGCCAAGGTCCCGTGTCTCACGTCAATGAAGACAACCCCATGCCTGATGTGGCCAGCGCTGCTTGGCAAAGTTATCGCCTCAAAGGCACTCAAACTAACTTTTATAACAACGATGGTTCACCCGTCATTTTGGGTGCGTCGGTTACTGAGGGTGGCTTTGTGAACACCGCTTCTTGTATGAGTTGTCACGTTCAAGCCGGTGCCAATGCCAATGGTCCAAACTTCAATACCGTGGGTGGCACCATGAGCCTGTCGCTTGATGGCATCGGCACAGTCACCAACGGCGCACCTGAAAGCAGTGTGTTTTTTCAACCCGGAACGGTGCAGTTGAGCACCGCCCGTTCAGACTTTGTCTGGGGTGTGCTTAATGCCAACCCATTATCTGAAGACTGAACCCACTAAAAAAGCCTATGATTCAACGAGGGGCGCTGCTGCCCCTCGTTTCAGTTTGACCATTCAAGGCAGCCATTATAACCAACGATCAGAACAGCTAAACTGCACTTAAAAACTGTGCTTAAATAGTTGCTGATGGCAAACAAAATAAAAACAATCATTGTCCTGGCTTTGCTGATGTTGATCACCTGGTATGCCTACGCGCCAGGACTAACGGGTGGCTTTATGCTGGATGACGAGCAAAACATCAGTCTGCTTGGCATCATTGACAACGACTTATCAGGTAAACGCTTGGTCAGTTATTTTGCTGAGTCTAACTCCGGCCCACTGAAACGACCTATCTCGGTCTTTTCTTTTTTACTTGATGCCCAGGATTGGCCGGCCGCTGCTTACCCATTCAAAAGAACCAACCTCATCATTCATTTACTCAATGCTGCGCTGTTGTTTGGCTTGCTGTTGAAAGTAATGAAACTCCATGGTCACCCACCCAACCGCGCGTTGATTATCGCCACCTTAGGCTGTGCCGTGTGGGCCTTTCATCCTTTTCTGGTCTCCACTGTGCTTTATGCCGTGCAAAGAATGGCGATGCTGCCACTGACTTTTATGCTGGCTGGGCTGTGGTGGTATGCGCACGCTCGCCACCAGTACCAAATCAGCCACGGCACGCAAGGCAAAACAGCCCTGTTTCTGAGTGTTTACTTGATGACCTTGCTGGCCATGCTCAGCAAAGAAAACGGCGCGGTACTGATCTGGTTGATAGCCCTGTTTGAGGTGTTTATCTTGCAACGGTATTTGTCGTTTAAACCACTGAATCACCAACTCAGCATGTGGTTGTTGAAACTGCCAGGGGTGTTGTTATTGTTGATGTTATTGATACAAATTCCTGAATTCATCAATCTGTACGAGTCCAGAACCTTTGGAGTATTTGAACGATTGATCAGCCAAACCAGAGCAATGACCCTGTACTTGTACCATTGGTTTGTCCCCTCTCACTTCACCCAAGGGGTCTTTACCGACGGCTTCAAAGTTTCCAGCAGCCTGATTTCACCCATCAGCACTTTATTCAGCAGCTTATTTATCCTGACAATGATAACGGTGGCCTGGCTTAAAAGAAAACAGTGGGTTTGGTTCAGTTTCGCTTGGTTCTTTTTTCTGCTGTCACAAGTGCTCGAATCCACCATTGTGCCGCTTGACTTGTATTACGAACACCGCATGTATGTCAGTGCCATCTTTCTGAGCCTACCGCTGGTGCTATGGTGTATTAAATTAACAGATAAATCAGTGGCTTACTGGGTTTTTCCGACATTACTTGTGATGTTGTTGATTGGCTTGACCTGGCACAAAGCCGAACACTGGGGTAACCACCTCAAATTGCATGAATCTACCATTGAAACTTACCCAGAATCAGTCAGGGCCCGAGTTGCCACCGCCGTACTCTACGAGCGTGCAGGTAACATCAATCAGGCTTTACAATTGATTAATGACAGCATCGAAATACATGACAACTTGGAACTGAAGTTCAACCGTTTGTCGGTGTTGTGTGTGACCGGAAAATTAAATCCACAAGAAATCGATCAAACGACGGCCGCCATTGAGCAAGTGCCATTCACGCACCCAGACCTCAGGCCATTCATCAACCTGATTAAAATCCTATTTAAATTTAACTGCTTGGGTGAACAAACCACAGACGCCAGCTACCAGCTGAGCGAGGCAGTGGCCTACAACAGCAACAATACTTTACCCAAATTACTGTCCACGACAAACTACATCAAAGCGCAAGTTCATTTTCAAAGACAACAATTCTCGCAAGCCAAGGATTACTACCTGCGTTCATTTGAAGCAAACCACAGCGACTACAGAGCCATGCAAACAGCCATTCTGCAATTCATCAATGCCGGTGAAATCAATCATGCCGCAGAATTGCTGAATCAAGCAGAACAGATATACCAAAGCAAACAGAAGTACAAGATCGATTGGAGTAACACCGAACAAGCCTTATCCGGATTGCGACAATTGATTGATCGATTACAACAACGTCAATGAACTGATACCGTAATCCCTGCCTTTGACAGTTCAATCATCGGCTAAATCACGCAACAACTGGGTCAGCTTTTGGTCAGTGTTTTTGATGTTTGGGAGCCTTTGTTGCAAAAATTCACCGAACTGGTTTAGCGCCACATAGGTTTGTTGCTCTTGAACCAAAATATCATAAACGTCACCGTTGCTGATAAAGGTGTTGCGCTCCAAAAATTCTTGTACTTTTGACAGGTAGTTTTGATTGAGTTTAAATACTCGGTTGTATTCACCCCGAATACTTTTCATGGTTGCAAAACTGGCATCATAGTCAACCAGATCCAGACCATTGACTTCAGCGAGTACTTCTTCATAAACCAGTTGGTTGTCGTTGCGCATCAAAAACCGCCCATTCACATCTTTAGCGTCGTCTAAGGCTTGCAATTGTTTGGTGACCAGTGGTCTGATTTCAGCCTGTTCAGCTTTGAAAGCCTGCATGGCCGCCGGGTTGTCAAACAATTGTCGAGATTTTATGGCGGCAAAAGCAGCCTCCACTTTTTTGCCGATGTTGAGGTCTTCAGCTGGCGGAATCATGCCGGCAGGAAACATCAGCTGCATGATCTCAGAGTCGGCCTCACGCAGCGACTGACTTACCTCAGCAAAAGACTGACGCATGACTTGGAGGTTATCAGCCATGGCTTGTGTGCTGGTTTGGTTGTACTCAAAATCTACCAACAACATGCGCACTGCATTTTCATGGGCTGCACCACGCATTTCCGAATGTTTTAACACCAAACCCAAAAACACCACCAGCAATCCAACCACATAAAGATGTGCGAGTACAGGGCGCGGCACATAAGCTGAAACCGTTGCTGGCCAAGGCGGCAGCATTTCTTTAGCCATCAAATAACGCACCAGCAACAACACCAGGGTAAGAAACAAGCCCACCAGCACCAGGGGATAAGTCACATAAGACATCAGTTGATTAAAAAACATAGCACGCTCCAGAATAAGTTGCGTTCAGCAAAAAAATTCTTTTAAAACAAGCATTTTATGGGGGCTGTCAGAAAAAAATCATGACTCGATTGGCAAAATGCCAACAAAACCCACCTAATTGAAGATCGAAAGATGCAAGTTAGCTAAACATGACTTCAAAGATATGCCTGCGAGTACTCTGCTGGCGTTTTTTGATGCAGAGAATATTCGACCCAATTCATCGGCTCAGGAGTCTTTTTGGACATCTGCCATGATGACATCATCAATGTCCTTGTCCTCTTTGCTGTGCAACACCGAAACACCCCCGGTGGTCTCGAGCACCACCGCATTCACCTCTTTGAGTTGGTGCACATTGGCCTCGCGCAATTTGGCCATCAAATCAGACAATGCCACGTTGGATTTAGTCAGGTTTTCATGCAGTACCTGGCCGTCCTTCATCAACAACAGTGGTGAGTTAGTGAATATTTCATCAGCGGCATCCGACTTGCGGTATATGACGGTATATAAAGCCTGAAACAACACAACAGTGGTCAGAGCCACCAATCCCTTGATCAGTGATTGACCGGTGTTCATGATCACAGCTGCCAATATCGAGCCGATGGCAATGGTCGAGGCAAAATCAATGCCAGACATTTTGGCAAAGGTCCTCAGACCACTGACACGCATTATCACAATCATGATGATAAAAATACCCACAACCGATAACCCGGTTATAAATAAAATCTCCCAAGGTGCAGTCAGCCAATTTTCCATTTTTTACTCCTCTTCTGCTTCAGTTTGTACCCAGTCATGCTCTTGGTCACCGTAACCGAAAACCTTGATCATATTTACCACCGTGCTGTAAAGCATGGTGATGATGGAAACCAGACCGCCACTGAGTAACGCCGAGGAAAACAAAATGCCCCAATAAATATTGGTATACCAAAAACCAGGTACATTTTCAGCTTCGGTGATGGGAATGTTAAATACTTGAAACAGGACGATGGCAGTCACAAACAACACCACATCCATTTTGGCGATGATGGCCACTTGTTCGTACAGTTTTTTATTCAACTTTGAATCAGAGGAATTACTGATACTCAATAAAGTCAGCAACAAGGCCAAGATGGTTGCTGAGGCCAATACCACGGTATTACACAACATGTTGATGCCCGGCAATGAGGATTCAATCAAACTTTTGGCCTCATAACCGGAAACATTACCCAACAAATAAGCCGCTAAGCCGGTGAAGATGGCCGCAATTAAACCACTGAACAGTGCCCGTTTATTGTATTGAGAAATGGTCATAATATTTATCTATGACGATGTCAGCAGTTCTGGTAATTCAGTCATTTGCAATCCAAACTTAATGCCATCGCCTAACAGGATTTTGCTGAACTTATGAGTATAACATCACCGGTGTCAAAAACTGTTCACACGCTTAATCGCCACTACTTGATTGGCTACCCAACCGTATTTTCACAAGCCAGTGTATAAAATACATTGAATCTAAAAACTGCTGAAAAACATGCAAATAGGCAACGAACTGGTCACCTTCTACCCCACCTACGGATACCAAGTGGATGAGAACTGGCACATTCCCATGCGCATCTGGGTGCGCGAAGCCGCCACTGGCATGCGCAAAATGCTCGCCAATCAAATTCGCAAAATCATTCGCAACAAAGTTGAGCTGGACCAGTTAACTGAACAACAAATCCAATTTTATTCGATGCGGGCAGAAAACTTCGTGGCCGACAACGAGTCTTTTGAAAAAGTCGAATTTCAATTTGACCAAGACCCAGAACAACAAACTTTTGTTCTCAAAGATTTAGATGGTGGGGTCAGAACTGATTTCAACGGTTTACAGATAGGGACTCTGGTCATCAGCGATCGCCGGGCCCAACAGTTATTGCAGGCTCAAAATTCCGATCATGGTTGGCTGACCCTGCGAGCCGTTTCAAAGAACCACGTGGGCAGTGGGCAGTTACGATTAATAAAGCCCCAGGGCACTTCCATCATCTCCGATATCGATGACACCATCAAAGTCACTGACATCACCGCTGGTTCGGCAGTGGTGTTGATGAACACCTTTTTCAAAGACTTTGTTGCAGCCCCTGGCATGCTGGAAAAATACCAGGCCTACGGGTCTGACACCGCCTTTCACTACGTCTCAGGCGGACCTTGGCAAATGTATGAACCGTTGGCGCAATTTTTATTCAATGACGGGGTAGGCTTTCCTGACGGCAGCATCCACATGAAAAATGTGCGCCTGAACCTGTTTGAATCAGAAAGCTATGGCGATTTGTGGCGCTTAATCAGCAAAGGTTCGGAAGCCACCATAGACCAAAAAATTCGCCAGATCATGCGCATCATGGCGCATTTTCCAGAACGAGAGTTCGTCTTATTTGGCGATTCAGGAGAACACGACCCAGAAATCTTTGCCCAAATTCGAAAGCAAAAACCCAACCAGATCAAAGCCATCCACATCCGCGATGTGAAAGGAGATCACGCCAACAACCCCAACCGCTACCACAACATGCAGGTCATCACCACCAAGGACAAAGCCCATTGGCCCAACTTGAATAAGAATTAAAAGAGATTATCTGAATTTAACCAGCAATTAATCGATGTACATGGCATAGATTGTCTTGCTGTTGAATCAATAACAACAAGCATAGCCGAATGAATCATTGGCTGGATCGGGATTGTCTGCCTGGCCAACTGCCAAACCACCCACTTGACCACCATCATTATCAGCGCCATCATTGGTCCAACAAGTACCAAAGAACTGACCAACATTGCGAATCGACTGCATTTGACTTTTGCTGCACAAATTAGCCCCTTCGCTGTGACAAGCCCTGGCTGCGTCAAAAAAATTGGTGTCTGCCGTGTCATTTATGGTGCCCACGCAGACACCATTGACCAATAAATTACCAGGACAGCTTAAATCTACAGCTTTTGTCGACATGCCACAACAAGCATAGGCAAATTGCGATAAAGCACTGGGATTGTCTGCCGCCGATGAACCAACTACATCATCAAAAGAATTGGAATCATTGTCAGACATTTCTGCTGTGGCTCTACTGACCGATGGGTCAAATAAATTGGCATCGTTCAAAGCAACGTATTGAGATTTGGTACATAAATCGGCGCCCATCGAAGTACACACGTTACTGGCGGCACCAAAAACCGTGTCTTGTTGGTCGTGGACATAAGCCACCTTGACACCATTGACATCAGTGGCCATAGACCTGGAAGGTTCAGGTAAGACATTACCACAACAGGCATAACCATAGACTTGTACCGTGTTTGGATTATCCGAGCTGTTAAGAAAGGTATTTTTTGTACTGGAATCATTGTCAGAAAAATCATTACTCCAAACCGCTCGTCCGTTGTAAAACAAATCGAAACCAACCGCACCGCTCTTGTTTCTGATGGCTTGGTATTGGCTGACGGAACACAAATCGCCACCCAGTGCGCTACAGGCATTAACTGCTGATGACCAGTTATTGGCATTTTGGTTTGAATAAGACAGCACACAAACACCATTGATGACGATGCCGGCGTCACCAGCGGACGATTTACACACGCCCCTGGCACTGGCATCTATGGCATCGGCACAAACTATGCTGCCATCTTCTGCTACAGCTGAGACGTATTGCCCCTGAGTACATCCACCCGATAAACGCAACTGCACCTCAGATGAAATAACCTGGCCAGCGCCCACTGCATCACTTGCCAATTTAGTTTGGGTTACTGCCCCGTTGGCCAATTGAGTTGTAGTGATGGCGCTGTTGGCGAGATCAGCGCTACTGATCGAAAGGTCTGCAATTTTACTGGAATCCACTGCCCCATCTTCCAAGTCAGGTGTTTTCACTTCTCCATCAGCAATTTTCACCGAGGTCACGGCATTGTTTGCCAACTTGTTAGATGATACTGAGCCGTCTTGAATCTCAAGGGTCCCCACGGCATTGGCGCCAACAAACTGGGCATGGATGGCATAAGGTGTAGAATTGATTTTTTGGCGGGGTAGCAGTTGCTGAAAACCACCGATACTGGCACCTTCTCTTATCCTGATTTCCATCCACATTTGATTACCAGTAAACGGTCCATCACCGAAATCCAATTCAATACTAAAAAACCCCATAACCACATTGGCATCTTCAACCGTTAGTTGTTGCACTTCATTGCCACCGACTGCGGCATCAAATAAATACAAATCAAAATCATATACGCCATCCACGGGGACACCATTTAAAGTCAGGTTTCCCTGATACGTGAAGTCACTACTTAAAGCAGTCTGCGCATGCGCTTGAATAAGACCAACCACGCTTAAAATCAAATACATATAAACTTTCATGATCACCCCTTATTGCTCAAACCCATTGATAAAAATGATGTCGTTGTTAATTTGCTGCGTCCAAATCCCACCATTGATCACAAAACCACCACCGCCAATTAAATTGGAAGCATCTGGCTGGCCTGCACTGCTTTTGATTTGGTAATTACTACCGCTGGAAACACCACCTGTTGTGTTCACAGTGGCTTTATCGATGGCATACTCATCACCTGCGTTCACCCAACCGAACAACAGCAACAAAATCAAAAATAACAAAACCTTTTTCATCGTTATATGAGCATGTAATATGGCGACACTGCTTAGAATGCCTTAATGATTATATCACTGAATGAGTGATGGGACATTAATTGCCAATCTATTTTGAGTGGTGACACCAGCCATAACAAAACACCACCTCGCCACACGAATTAAAACCAGTTATCGCTGTTCAACCTGAGTGCTGCCGTTACAATTTAATTAAGCTCAGCTGGCCTAGATAAATAGTTGACAGTCAGTCAAAACGGTGCATTTAATTTCAATAGTTTTGTCACCGTGGCCGCGAGGTGGGAAATGAGCATTGAACAAATGCGGGCTCAACAACAATGCCAATTGCACAATGCATCAGGCTCCATGACATCAGCTGACGCCAATGATGTCAGTACCCAATGTGGTGCCGTCGAATCCAAGTGGGATGTGATGGATTGAGATTCGGGTGTTTGGCAATAGACAACTGATCAGTATTTGGGCTCGAATAACAAGGATCAAACCAGTGAAGTCTCACCATGAGAATAAAACCCAAAAAATTCATCAGCATTCAATGACCCAATACGACAAAGCCAGCCCAATAAATTGAGCTGGCTTTTGATTACTTAGTTAAAGTTTAAAGGCTTGTTAAACTAAACCATGACTGTTATTCATTCACAATGAATGCATGAATCACGCCAGGCAACCAGCCGATGGCTGTCAGTATCAAGTTCAACAAGAATTTTCCGCCCAGGCCGTGAGTCATCAATACAGCCACTGGGGGTAACAGAATGTTTAATATAATAATTAGCATAGTGATGTCTTATTTTCTCAAGGTTGTTTGTGTGGTTGCTTCTTCAATTCTTTCCTCTGTAACCGTTTGGATAGGTGAGGCAGTTGCGCCACCGAAGAAAGCTGAAAGTGCACCTAAGAAGAACATGAAGAAAGCGGCGATACCTAATTTTCCGAACGCATCGGCTGCTTTGTCACTGTACTCAATGGCTTTATTTTTGGCTTTGACATAGTAGGCTTCGGCCTTATCGACAGCCGTTTCAATGTTGTTTTCCCATTTATTCACCAAACCATCAATTTCAGCTTCAGACAGTTCCGTGTTATCAACCAAATAATCCTTTAATTCGCTGACATTCAAATAGTCTTTGTCACCCTCGACTGTGATGTCTAAATTGCCGTTGGTATCCAGGTCGAAAGAAAGGTCATTGAAAAACTCATCAATGCTGGCATCCAGATCCAACTCATTGAAAGCCTGCTTGGTATCACGCTCTATTTCGTTCACGGTTTCTCTGGTATTTTCCGAGGCGTCATCAGGCAGGATGTCGTACTTTTCAGCTTGGTTAATTAAACTGAAAGCCTGCTTTTTAATCTTGTCGTAAGAGAAGTTAACATCGTCCTCTCCCTTGGTTTGCGCATCTTTCATCATCACCACAACCTTGTCAGATTGTGAATCGCCAAATAAGCCAGCAATGGCGTTAGACATGCCATTGGTGATCATTCCAACTGATGAAGAAACCAAGTACAAAGACGCCATCACAAACAGTGCCCATGACAAGAAGCCATGAAGGCCGCCATCTGTGTTAGAAGGCAAACCGCACATCCGGCCAGCGATCAAACCACCCACGAACAATGCCGCCAAGTTGGATAGTCCCAGCCAGATCAACGCGCCTGTACCCAGACCATTGAATGGATCTGATTCTGTCATGGGATCTATGGTAGTCAGCCCTATGCCAAGTCCTAAGAGGTTTAGCATGGTGACCACCACCAATGCTGTTATGGTTCCGGCAATGATAGCCCCCCAAGAAATTCTTGAGACCCTATTTGCCAGGTTATCGAGTTTGTTATTTATATGTTGCATAATTTTGATTACTAATTAGGTTAAGAATAAATCTAATTCTGTAATTAGATCAGCGAATGCTATTTGGTACAGACAAACTCATATTGGTAATATTATTAACATAAGTCATTGGTGAATTAATCAGGAACAGTCTAATCAACAACGATTTCAACTTAATGTTAGCCATTGATTACGCTTAACTCTCTGAGTTTTCATAAATACCAAGGCGTAATTACTATATTAAGAAGGTAATGAAAATAACGTCAAAGTGACGCCAAAGACAATGACACAAAAAGACCCGCACACCTAAACTTCCGGTGTGCGGGCCCTGGGGTGAACCTGATTATTGCAAGATCACAAACATCTCAACCAGACCTTTGCCATCCTCCATAGATCCCAAAGCCTTGCCTATCACCGTGCCATTAGGGGCTTCATCACCGGCGCGCATGGCATATCCTGCTGTGTTGGATGACGTCAACATATCACCCGGCTTGATGATGCCGTTCTCATTGGTGACTTTCACTGGAATGATACCAACCACCGCCAGCGGCACTTTACTGAGGTCGGTTTCATTGGCTAAGACACCACCCATGAAAGCGGGTTTGGTGGAATAGACACCAGCCACCGTTTTCTGATATGCATAGGTGCTGAGGGCCAATTGACCATCCTCATCAATGACCAGAACATCGGCTGGCTCTAATCCGGATTTGGCTGGTAACATTTCAGCAAAATCAGCGGCAGGTGAGGTAAAAGTACCATCAGCCCTGACGTTACCACTGTTGTCCACCACAAACCGCAAATTGACTGGCGACAGATCCCATGACTCAATCAGATTGCCGCTGCCTTCGGTACGTAGGGCCACACCACTGCCTGAGTTATAGGCCCATACACCATAATCATTGCTGGAGTTGGTTTGTCCCAGTACACCGGTGGCGTTGCCGCCGCCTTGGCCCCAAACACCATAACCAGTGACACCATTGTTCTGTCCCTTCACGCCAGCTCCGGTGGCGCTGCCGTTGGTCAAGATACCAAATGTGCCAATGGCGCTGGAGTTGGTCGAATTGGACTCTCCCCGCACGCCTTGGCCAGTTGAGTTGCTGTGGGTCATTTCCCCATACAAGCCCCGACCACCTGATGAAGCGGTATTGATGCCATGGACCATGGGGATGTTGCCATTACCCATCACCACCGTACCAGGCATTAAGCCTTGGGCATATGGAGCTGCCGTGATTTTTTGGCGCGGTGTTAAGGTGGTGTAACTGCCAGAACTGCCGCCGTCTCTGACTCGGATCTCCAGCCACAGCTGGTCCCCTAGAAAAGCACCGCCCATGTCTAATTCAACATTAAACAAACCATCATCAACATCCACATCATCAACCACATTGGTGGCTAATTCTGTGACGTTGGTGGCAACGCTGTACAAGTGAAACTCAAAGTCATAAGCGCCATTGGCTGGACTGCCACTGGTTTTTAACTCACCTTGGTACGTGTATTCACTGCCTAAGTTGGCTGCGGTGACTGATTGCACCAAACAAACCCCCAATAAAACCGTTATCAATTGTTTCATTTTCATCGTTATTCTCCTATTCAAATCCATCTTCAAAAATCAGGTCACTGCCGCCACTGCCGCCGACCCAAAAACCACCGGTGACCTGATACACTGCCACATCGGAATTGCCATTGGCTTCATACTGACCAATGGTTCCTGTTACTTCAAATGACCCACCTTGACTGGTGGTGCCTCCCGACTCAATGGTCGCGTTGCTGATTTCAAACACGCCGCCAGATTGGGCAGCTACGCCAAAACTGGTCGATAATGTCATCAACAGCACCCACGCCAATGGTTTCAATACTTGTTGTTTCATGGTTCATCCCTCATCTTATTCACCTCTTCATAAATTGATTGACTGGCCGCTTGCTGCTGTGGCTTTAACCTCCAACGACCAAGCGACTACCTTGTCTCATTCACTGACATCTCACCTGCCCAAAACAAAGGCCTAAAATAAAGGCTGCACAAGGCGGTTACTGCCCGTGAATGATGTATCCAATATACGGGCCTTAATGCAGACATTGCTGGACTGAACTCGGACAAATTCGCGACAAATTTCGGACATTCGCAATTTAATTTCTGCTAAACTCAATAGACTCAAAACCACAATTAAACAGCGCCGTGTCGAGCTTTGATCAAGACAAAATCTACTTTTTAGATTTCCAAATGGACCTAAAAACCCGGGAGCTGTATTGTGGTGAGAGACCTTTGCCCATCACCAACCTGGGCTTTGAAGTTTTGCTTTTTTTAACCCAACACCAAGGACAATTGGTGACTCGGGATCAATTGGCTGACCATGCCTGGAAAAACAAAGTCATCACCGACGCCACCTTGTACAAACAAATCCAGCGCCTGAGAAAGCTGCTGGGCCACCATGAGGAAAACAAACGCATCATCCAAACGGTTCATGGTCAAGGGTTTATCTTTCTGCCACCCATCCTGGACGAGCCTGCACAGCCAACACCCGCCTCCCAAAGAATCAGCGCACACAAATCGAGACTGATTTATCCTGCGCTATTGGCCTTGGTACTGCTGTTTAGCTGGCTATTTTTTACCCAAGATAGCAGCCAGGATGATTTGCCAGGAACCACAACAGAACAAAACCAAAACAGCTTTTTGAACATCGACGCGGCGGCCAATCCGCTGGTCATGTCTCTGCTACCCCAAGCCAGTCGCCCAACCGACAGCCAACCCAACTGGCCTGCTGCAGGCGGCATGAGTTACCTGATTGAGAAATTCAAATCCCAAGATAAAATAACCATCAAGCGCCTGACAAAAGCACAAATGCTCAGCGCAGATGCCGAGACCAAAGCCATTGAGCTCACCCATGACCAAGCAGCGGATGTTGTATTGGTGTTCCAAGTGGAAGAAATCGAAGACCAGTTCCAAGCACAGGTGGTCCTGCGTGATTTTGATGGCATCAAAGCCCAAAACACCTTCAGTTCAATGGCAATCAAGGACCTGTTTGATCAGATTCACCTTTGGACTAACCAACAAATGGACATGGATAATCCCCAATCCAAACCTGACCCAGTGCTCAGTGAAGACCGCTATGCGATTGAAAATTACATCCGTGGCATGGGTGCACAATTTGCCGGAAATGCCGGTCAGGCCATCCAGTATTTTGAATTGGCCACCAACGAAGACCCACAATTTTGGAAAGCCTGGTATGAACTGGCCATCGCTTTGCGCAAACAAGGCCAACACAACCCTTCGCTGGCCATCCTAGAAACTTTGCTAGAAACAGAAGATGCCAGCACCTTGCACCTGGGCGCATGGAATGCCAAGGCATTGGTGCTGTGGCGTTTAGGCCAACACCCACAAGCACTCATTGCCATCGATGAGCTGATCGACTTGGCCAAATCCCAAAATTACCAACGCATCCACATTTTTTATACCAACAAAGCCATCATTGCATCCGAGTTGGGCGATCAGATATTGGCCGAACAGGCCATCAGACAGTCCATCAACGCGCTGGAATCCCACACCGAAACCAACCATTGGTCATTGGGAGCGGCCTACAACACCCTGGCAGGCATCAAACAACAAAACGGTGATTATGATGAAGCTGTGAAGGCCGTCAAAAAAGCCATCAGAACCTTCGAAATAGCTGGAGATGCGCGCTTCCACCTGACCGCACAGTCAAGGTTGGCCTCATTACACATAGACATGGGTGAGCTCAAACTGGCCGAACAACTGACCCAAAGCTTGTTAATTGAACAACAGGCCCAGAATGACGTTTCAGGCCAAATCAGTAATTGGTTAAAAATAGCCAACATCAATTTGCTCACAGGAAACTTCGATAAGGTCCAACATGCCCTTAATGAAATGACCACTTTGTTCAATGAAACCAGCAATGAGTTTTTGGCCAGTCAATTCACCGAACTGCAAATTCGGTTTCACCAAAAAAACAACCAATGGCATCAAATCCCACAACTACTAGAACAATATAAAAACAACATCATCAACCCAGATCAACAGCTGATTTATCTTGACCTCAGCCTAGCCTATTGGCACCACAGCGCCAACTGGAGCGCCTTCAACCAAACCCTGGAATCGGCAGCACCAGAACTCAGAAGTCACGCGTTATTGGATTACTGGCGTGCTCAATACGCCTGGTCACAAAACCAAACTGCCAAAGCCCGCAGCGCCATGCAACAGGCCCACCAGAAAGTCAAACAGATGAAAACCGCTCGTGGACTCCACATCCGCATCCTCAACGCCTACATCAATATGTTGTTGCCCGACCAAGCCACCGACGCACAAGCTTTGATAGACCAAGCCACAGCGCTTAATCCGCCACCCTACCCCTGGCTCAAATCCCAAGCCAAGACCAAAGCCAGTCAAGGCCATAGCTTTGAAGCCGTCAGCCTATTGAAAGAATTGAAAATGGCCGCCAACGACCTGTGGAGCACCGAAGATCAGCTGCTATTGGAAGCCTATCAACACAAACTTTCAGAATAACCGCCTGCTGATTAACGCTTTATCAGCTGATGGCTTTTTCCATAAAGGTAGCATCCATGGTACTGCCATTACTGAGTATTTGTTTGACTTCTTTGATCTTTTTAAAACCCATGTTTTTATAAAACGAAATGGAGTTAAGAGAAGCTTTGATGTTGAGTTTATGGACATCATTGTTGTCAGCGAGTCGCTCAATTCGATGCAACAGTCGTGAGCCTATGCCCATTCTGGAATGTTTGGGGTCTACATATAATGATTTGATACATTGTTCAGCGATTAAATATACGGCCACACCCAACACCTTACTGTTGCTGGTAGCGACATAACAGCGAACATTGTCATTTTTGATGTAATCAGCCCACCACTGAATTCTTTGCGTGTTGGGTTTAGGGGACCACGCTGATAAAACTTGTTTAGGATAGTTATCTTTTGAGATTGATTGAACCGCTTTAAACTGCACGGTAATCATGTCTTTGACATCTTTAGACCTAGCGGCCCGGCATTCTATTTTTTTCGTCATAACCATTTACTTTAGCACATTGACTGTGAAACATAAAGTCACCCTGACCTTACCGTGCCCATTTGCTGTGTGAATTCGATGTCCTGCATAAAAAGGGCCAAACACAGCAAAAACAATTGAAAAAAGTGAAATTAAACTCATTTGCCAAATCCAAAGGTCAATGAGTTTGATGGCAAAAAGGCTTCTGCTTTTGAAGTCACTTCAAAATTTGAGGATTACACCGTAACTATCATGAGTCAAGAAGATGCCTTTGCGGCTCCATCGATTGATGTAATACATCGATCACCTCAACTATTTCATTATTGACTCTGTAATAAATGGTGTGTGAACCGATAAATAAACTATAGCATCCTGGCAACAGCTCTGCTCTTTTTGTTCCCTGGAATGGATTCTCAGCCAATTTCTTGAATGCGGTAAGCAATTGATTCAAATACAATTTAGTTTGTTCAACATCAAACTGCTTTGTTGAGTATGCTTTAATTTGTTTGAGGCTTTCCTGCGCCTCTGGAGAAAGTAGAAATTTTGTCATTAATCCATTAAATCATTCATAAATCCTTCACCATCTATGCCCAATCCTTGGTCTAGTTGCATTTCACCTTTGAAAAGCTTTTTCCTGATCAAGTCAAGTTTGGCTTCTTGTTCTTCAAGCAACCTCAAGCCTGCTCTAACCGCTTCACTGGTGGAGCCATAACGACCTTCCTTAACTTTACTTTCAACAAACCCTGATAGATGTTCTCCAAGGGTAACACTGGTATTCTTATGCATGGCTTGAAATTTTATATAATATTAAATATTAATATAATATGTCTGTCATCATAAATCAACTGATACAAACTTCTATAAAACATTAAAAAACATACAAATGCTCGATATTAGCTCAAAATCCATCCTGCATCAAAAACATCTTATGCAGAAACTAATCGAGAACTAATCGAGGACAGGCATCTCTTTCAAAAAATTCTTACACACTCACCAGTTAATTGCCACAGATTACTACCTGCCTGTTACTAAGTAAGCAAATTAATTTATCTCATCCAAGCCGTGGTACTAAGCTGGGGGAAAGGTCATCACTTTGCTGTCATAGGCTATGGTGTTGCTAAGCAAAATAAGCCATGCCGACAAGTGAATAGACCACCTGCCAGCATGGCTGATTATTGATTATGTGATTAACTTAACTCAATCAAAGTCACTCACAAAAATCACATCCTGTATTTCAAAGGCACCAATGTCGCTGCCATCTCCCCCGAAGGCATTGGCCAAACCCACATCCACCGTGCGTGCATAACCTGTACCGCGTGTGTCGCTCCCTATGATACCCGTTGCACGACCGCCATCAATGGCATCACTGCCAGCCAACAGATTGATGCTGGCCACTTTGCCACCATAGAAATCCAAAGTACCGATATTAGCCACCGCATTGATCCGATCATTGGCTTGGAACAACAATCCGGAACCATCATCTGTGGCCAAATTAAAACCGTCAGATAACACATCAACAGGTCCGCCGCCATTCGCACTGGAGGTTTGTAAGTTGTTGTCCAGATTAGAAAATAGCGTGCTGCTTATGTGGGTCAGTGAAAAGCTGTTTGGCCCCTGAGTGGCCATGTGCAAACCGTCGCCCCCAGCTGAATCATTGTTGGCCACCGTGCTGTCCCTGAGGTACAACTCACCGCTGGTATTATTGAAACTCATATTGGCAATACCACCACCAGCAGCTCCAGCAAGGTTATTATCAAATGTTGAGTTATATATCCACGCAATGGAGTTATTGTGGTTGTACAACCCCCCGCCCTGGAAATTGCTTTGATTTTGAAATACGACGCAATCAACCATGGTTAATCTGGATGCATCGTTGCCATTGTAGACACCGCCACCGCCATTGGCAAAATTGTGGCTGACCATGACACCACCCATAAACAGGTTACCACCATTGGCAATACCACCACCCCTGGCATTCGGTTCAGCACCGTTATGGACCCACATACCCGAGAGGGTGACGGTGTTACCGGATGGTATGTTAAAAATTCTGAAATCACCAACCAAATTGCGCGTGACCAACAGTTTATAGGCGCCATTGCCTTCAATCGTTATGCCATCGGCCAGATCAGGTAAACGGCTTGATAACCTGATAAATTGGGTATCATCAAACAAAGGACTAGCAAAGATGATTCGATCACCAGACGTGGCGTTCTCCAGTGCATCCCTCAAACTACCAGGCCCAGAATCAGCATCAGTGGTCACCACCACATCCTGTCCAGAAACGGTAATAACCAACTCAGATGCAACAACATGACCCGTATCACCATCCCAGCCATCCTCAAAGCGCAATATCCATTGACCATTTGGTGAAGCGGTACGAAAAGTATCATTCATGGAAGTCACTGGCGGTGGATTGGTAACCCCTTGACCACCACTAACAACCGTACGGTAATTCCCAGAAGGTACCTCAGTTAAGCCTGAAGCAGCTTCATCCCACCAGTTATCGGTGGATGCATCACCGAATACGTAACGATTGGTGTCCAACAGATCAGAATCTGAACCACCCATAGTTGGAGTGGTTGCGCCAGTGTGTTCAAACAGCACATGGAATCGTCCATCTGGAGCAATCAGCGTCACGCGTAAATCACCCACAAAGCTGTGTTCGGCATCAAAAAAGACCCCAACACTTTCCACATTGCCAATTTTATTTTGAACATTAAAGACGATATCCAAAGGCTCCCCATAGTTCTTAGGCCCCATCCCTGGTGAATCAGGTATAGGACCAAATCCACTACCAGGAATTAAAGAGCTCTGCGCAAACAGTGCAGGTGCCACCAAGCACAAGACCAGCATAAATCCTACTTGTCGGGTTATTGAATATTTCATTTTTCTTCTCCAATTAATAGATAAAAGACCCAGAGTCCTCTCATGCCGTATCAACATTCATCAAAGTTAATTCCGGCGTTCATTATAGGTTTGTGCAAAACAAAACCCAAAAGGGCCAAACTCCGCATAAATTTTTGAAAAAAAGTGAATTTCAATTCTTGTGAGACACAGCAATTTAATGTGATCTACGGATATCAAGCTGTATTGCTTTGGTTCCACCCGATCTAAACCACCGCAAGTTTGATACTGACTTATTTAGATAAGCCCACCCATTCGGCTAACTGAGCGACTTGGTTTGTTTTTTAGAAAAATTATTGGCACCTTCCTTTTGTTTTTTACACATACCTTATTTGATTACATTTTTTGTGATCTATACATATGAGACCAAATGTTTTGGTTTTTCAAATATAACAGGAGAAGAAAATGAAAATGAATAATAAGATAACAACTCCAGCTGTTGACCCAGTTGTAACAGCTACCATTGCAGCAGCAGTAATCTCTTCTGCAGCAAGCCTTATTGACACAATTATGAACCGAATTCCAGGAGGCATTAAAATCGGAATCGAAGCAATGAATGAGACTAATACCAAAATAACACCAAGAATCACTGGATTTAGAAAATGGGGTGGAATTGAGGGTATTTTTGAAGATGTACCCAACGGGGTGTCAGAAGCTGAAATTGATGTGTTTGCCGCAAAACAAATAGGTATCACTCAGCTTGTTGGCGCTATTTGCTATACGGTAGAGCTGGATGGTGTTAATTATTGTGACTGGCTAATCGGTTTCAGACGATCCATGTCTCAGTTAATCACGAGTTCTGTTGTCAAAGAATACAATACTTTTCAACGTTCAATGTGGGATGAAAGCGACAAGCCGGGAAATTTTTGGCACAAATACATAGATAATAAAAGTTGTGATTATGTGGCAGATCAAGGTGAAACTTCCAAAGGTGCTGATTACAACTATACTGATGGAAAAGGAACAGATTTCTGGTTTAGCACAAACTGTACGGCAGGAGAAACCAGCATATTCAGATTGCGCGCTGATAAGAGTTTGAAGCAATAAATTAATGACAAATCTGGGATTGGAGGGTAGTGGTTCATTCCCAGATCATCATAGCCCGTTCCAAATTAAACAATCAATAACAGTCATTCCTTCTTACTAATTCATGTACTTACATTTATCAAAATGTAAGATGAAATTGAGATAGCCGAATCTTCAATAAACAAACACAGCTCATCACTTTTAATAAATGACAGCAGTGGCACTGAAATTAAACAGACTACTCATCGGCATGACCAAAACCATCACGAAAAATGATATCAAGATTTAACTCAACCGCACCCGCGTCACAGAAACCTCCATCGGGGCGGAACGCACCACGCTGATCGAATTCAAGGACATCATTGGTGGCCGAAAAGCATTCACTGAGGGGTACCAGATCAATAGCGACACTGGTAACATCCGGTAAAAAAGTATCAGTGAACCCACCATTATTGGTGAGGCTGGCTAACTGAGCATCCGTCATTTCCATATCACCCACAGCAGAAAATTCACAACTGGCATCACTGACAATGTTATACCCAGTTGAGGTGGGTTTATCACCGGCTTGACAGTTATCAATAAAGCCGCCAGCAGGCGTCCACAGAATCGAGCTTTGGATGTCTACCACATCGCTGTCATCAAAACTGAAATGCGACAGGTTTTGACCTGATTCCGAAACAAAGGTACTGAAACGAATTTTCGCACCACCATTGGTGGTTCTGATGCCACCGCCTTCATTGTTGGTGACCGTTGAATTGGTCATTGACATATAACCCTGTTCAATTTGAATCGCTTTGCCACCGTTGTCATTACCAGTGAAAAGTGACGAGGTGATGAACATCTCGCAGCCAGAGCAGAAAATGGCCGGTCCCCAAATGTTGGTAAACCCCAAATCTTCAACGAAGTTATCGATAAACACGGTATTGTGAATATTGATGTCCGCACCCAAGGTGGCGAATAACCCACCGCCGGTGTTGGCGCTGTTGTTGGTGATGGTGACTTGGTCAGTAAATAACTGTGTACCCACGCCGTTGACTGTGATGGCGCCACCGGCGTTGTTATCAGCGGTAGCTGCTCTGCCGCCAGTGAGGGTTAGGTGACTTAAACTTAAACTGCGGCCATTGAAAACTTCAAAAATGCGGTTGTTGCCATTGCCATTGATCACCGTTTCAGGACCTGTGCCGATGATAGTGATGTAACCAGTGGTAACGTCAAGATCGCCAGCAGCTGCCGTATCATCATCACCTAACAGGGTTAATTCGTGGACATTGGGTCCCAGTTCGATGGTATGCGAGCCGCCAAGGGCATTGGCTTCCATGATGGCTGCACGCAAGCTACAAAAACCAAAACCAATGGGTATTTCGCAGACCCCATCCCCTGGGTTGTTATCCACATCGTCATTCAATGCAATCACCTGAAAAGTAAGTGCTGGGGCTTGCATCAGCCACAACAGCAGCAGGAACGACAAAATAAATTTAGTTTTCATGGTTAATCTCACGCTTTGGTTATGACTTATTACGTCAAAGCTGAGAAAATCATGACATTCGATTTAATAATATTTTGAAAGCATGCAAGCCTTAACACCCACTTTATCCTTTATTCTGTGAGGAGAGAATGGACTGCCTCAAATTGATAAAATCTAACCATTACCATGGTTCTGTTTTTGGGGTAAAGGTCAACAAGTCAGCAAGGCTTTAAAACTAGATGACAAAGACATTACAAACCATTAATAAAATATTATATGTGCAGAGGATGTATTTAAAAACTCGTCAAAATCGCTACAATAAACCACTAGGTCTACGCCTTTTAAGGAATCAGTTTTATCAAAAACATTCAAATTTTAAACGTATTAAATCAAGGAAATTATTTTGAAAATATTAAATACCAAAAAAGTGGTTGCTCTGCTGCTGTTCGCTGTTGGGTTGCTGTATGGGTTTGTGTCAGCAAAAAACTATAACGAGGATGTAAATGCATTTGTAAAAAGTGTATTGATGGAGGATGACTATGCAGAGGTGATGGACATTGAGCCACAAGCCACTGAACAAACTATTCACTCAAGAGACACATATGTGAATGTTGGCTTACGGTCCAAGCGTGTAGATAACAAAGTGTATTTCTACATCCCGCACGTTATTAAAGTCTATAACTTATCGACAGAGGCCTGGGAGGCAGACCTTGTGTTACCCGATATTGCCAACGCATTTGAAGTAGATTCACAGGGTGCGTATGTAACACACAACCGTGCTGTTTACTTCTATCCTTTCGATTTGAGCCCCAGAGTGTTCTTCGGCAACCTGCAAACCACAGGCAATGAAATGACACTGGTGGGCGGATACCTATATGTGTATTCAAACCAATTTCACTCTTTTGATATAACTACCGGTACCGAAGTAGATGTGGAAAGTGTGTGGTACAGGCCACGGGGTTCTGTAGGCGTACCTTCTCAAGGCAAAATAATATCAAGGAACTCAGGGGTTTCGCCTTGTGACATTATTCAAATGTTGGTAGATGAAAACGGGCAAATTGGTGTCCAAAATGATTCGCAATACCACGGCGACTACCCGTGCTCAGACAGCGTATACATATTCCCAGATGAATCCCGGGTGATTGACGGTGCAGGCATTATCTATCATGCCAATTCACTGATTTATGCAGGTTCCTTGGCAGGTGAGTTGGATCATGTGGATTTCTATGGTGATTTACCCATTGTGTTACGTGGAGATACCGTGTACTCCTATTCAAATGTGATGGTAGAAACTGGCCAGTATACATTTGGTGAGAACAAACATGCCCATGCTGTATTCAACGAAAAAGTTTTTGCCTTTGACTATGAGACAAACAGTGTGGGTGTTGAACAAATTGATATCGCTTTGATTGATCCCGAAACCCCGGGGGATCCAGTTGACCCCAATGGTTTGTCCTATAATCCCGATTCCATCGATTACGATGGTGGCGACCACATTTATCTGCTTGATTCCAATAACTTGTCAGTACATGTTTTTAATGCCAACACCATGTCCTATGATGACAGCATTGCCTTGTTAGAGGCGCCATTATTTATGGCACACTCTCATGATAACAATAAGCTCTATTTGGCCTACTCAGATGGCAGGGTAACGCAAGTTGATTTGGTAACTAAAATAGAGTCAGGATTATTTAACTCACCCCAAACACCATGTGGTTTAGCATCGTTCGATGACAAAATTTTTACCTGCGACCCTAGTGGGGCGTGGCTGAGCCATTTCACTTATTCATCTACCGGTGAATTGATTTCTCAAGAAGATTGGAACTACTATTCGACTGAATTTAAATGGAATGATGTTAACCGCAAAATGTACCATTTCAGATCTTCCCAATCACCCAGTGATCTTATTTGGGAAGATATTGATGAGAATGGGGTGATTGGTCAAAATATGGACAGCCCATATCACGGAGGTAGTTGGTATGGCCCATTGTGTGTAAAACCAAGCGGTTCATATGTCGTCATTGGTAGCGGAACCTTGTATGACGCATTCACGTTGGAAGAAGTCAATTACTTAAGCAACGTCATCAAAGGATGTGCCTGGAGTAAAAATCAGCTTTTCACGCTTGATAACACCACAACTACAACCGACCTTCAATCATGGTCGCCTGTGTTCGAGGTACAACCTGAGGCGCAATTTACTGGAGAGCCTATTGACTTAATTGGGTTGTCATCGGGTGTTTTAATTGTGATCTATTCTGATAACGGTATTCCGCAGTTTGCCATTCACAATGACATGATTTTTAATAACTCCTTGGAATAATCACAATGGATGGCCTGGCAGCAAAGTTAATTGGTGCCAGGCCATAATATTTGGCTATGCCACCACCTGCTCACAAGCACCTGTTGTTAATTCAACCAATGATTTAAAAATCGGCGCTATTTCATCTGCTACCATTTAACTGCCGTATCTTTTCAAGGCTATACACTATGCCTACAGAGGTAGGAAATTATTGATTATGATTCGAGAAAATCCATGCATCTTTGAATTTTATTACTTTGCATAATTAGCTTACGGTCACTGCCTTACTACTGGTGAACCGACAAGAAACCGTCTGGTGTTAGGTAAGACTAGTGACCGTTTAACTATTTTTTGTAAAGATTTATGAACCAAGATATTAAAAAAATCAAATCCTTAATTCAAACTGAACATTTTCTACAAAGAAGTGACATTTTGCTAATTGATAAGATCCAACAACTCAAGGATGAAATTGTACTCATTTCTCAAGAAGAAAAACCTAATTTAAAATTACACAGGTTCTTAATGGAACAATTGAAAAAATGTCAGTCTGAACTAATTAAATTTAGAAAAAATTAACTTAAAAATAAATTTAAAGTGTTTATTTAGCTTTTTAAGTTCACATATATTTTCTGAAATTAATAGACCACAGGTTTAATTCAGTTGTTATTCATGCCATCGGTGCTACAATGAACGTCCTTGAAATTGGTGCTGTTTGGCACCATATTTAAGGATACCAATTACAAGGGGACGACCTGGCTTCGACGTGGGTTACGAAACTTGTAGGTGCATGCCGAGGGCGACATGAACCTCGTAAATATCAGTGTCAAAGTTATAGTTGCAAACGACGATAACTACGCTTTAGCAGCTTAATTGCTAACGGGTAACCAAGCTTTCTTACGTGTTTGGATTATCCGTCATAACCAGTAAGATCGCTTGTTGTGCTGTTTAGACGCAACAGGTTAAATTAAATCTAAACTGGTGTCTGTAAATCCCGTCAGGCGGAGTTACAGGCATGAGATTAAAAGCCGAAACTAAGCATGTAGAGCCTCAAGCAGAGGACTTGCGGACGCGGGTTCGATTCCCGCCGTCTCCACCAAACTAAGAAAGCCACCTCCGGGTGGCTTTTTTAGTTTACGGAGCCGACGAAATGGTTCGAACCCACCGAAGCGGGGTTTGACTAAATCGGCAGGATAGCCGATTTGAATGCCGAAGGTGACCCGCAGGGCAAAGCACATGGATGTGCTTTGTAATTCCCGCCAATCAACCTCAAAAGTGAAGTTGTTGGCATTAATAAATGTGTTTAGCTTCTCACACCCTTCTTAAGTTCGACTAAATCGGCAGGATAGTCGATTTGTATGCCGTAGGCAGCCCTACAGTTTATTTGAAGTTACTTTTCATTTAATATGTTTGCATGTATGATGTTATTGGTCATATTTGGATATTTATGTTGTTTATTTGTTGCATTTTTATAACGAAAATTAAATAGAGGTGGTGCTGTGATGAGGAAGATGTATGTGTTTTTATGGGTATGTTGTTTTAATGTTTTGATTGTGACAACAGCGCTAGCTGAAACTTGGGGATATGAACCAGATACAGTGATGCCTCATGACTGGGGAACAATCAGTGGCAGCAGTGTATGTGGATCAGGACTGGAACAATCGCCCGTGGACTTTAGTCATTCATTTTTAACACCATGGGAAGATCGGGTAAAACCAGCCATATTACCTGACCTTGAGCTGGAGTATCATGAATCGCCTTTAAATGTTGTTAACAATGGTCACACAATTCAATTCAATTACGAATCGGGCAATCATTTAAAGCTGTGGGCATTCGGTGAAGTGTTTGAGGTTTTGCAGTTTCATTTTCATGCTCCGGCAGAACATTCATTCGAACAAGGGGCACTGTATGAAATGGAGATGCACATAGTGCACAGAAGCTTGTCTGACCCGAATCAATTGGCCGTACTTGGGGTGATGATTAAACAAGGCAATGAGAACCAAACCCTGGCACCAATCTGGAATCACAGGGATCAATTATTGCATGACGGTGACCATGTCATTGATTATGATTTGTTCATTAACATTGAAGAGGCTTTACCTGATAACAAACAATATTATGCTTATCAGGGCTCACTAACCACCCCGCCCTGTTCAGAGGTAGTTAAATGGCGGGTGTTACGTAACCCTATTGAGATGTCCAGAGCCCAAATACATGATTTTGTTTCTATTATGGATAACAGTTGTTGTGCAACCAATGGTAACAACAGACCCACGCAGGATTTGAATAACAGAAAAGTATTTATGCAAATCAATTGATGTCTTCTATTTTCGGCAATCAACGGCTGTATCAATGGGTGGTCATGAAATGGCAAGAATTAAAGTTTAAAGATATCAGGCGATAATTAAGACAGGATAGCCTTTTTGAATGCATTAGGCAGCCGGAGGATGAAACTACATGGAGATGTTTTCATAATCCCGCTTTTGACTTGCAACGAAACCATGAAAATGGATTACCCGGTCAAGCCGGGTAATGACGGGGTGGTGGTGCGCGGCTTTTTTATTTGCTGAAATCTTCATAGGTATTTTTACGTTAAGCCCGCCGTCTACAACCCAACATTCAATGACTTCCCTGCTAAATATTGCAGGTCAATTGCTTTATTTTAGTTAAATGGAAATCTAGGTTTTGAAATAATTAGAAACGACCTTCATTATTGTAGAACGGGCTAAATTTTAAGTTTGTCAATGGTTTTTCGAGAACTGTTAAACACTACTGATAGCATCAACAATACCAATAAAATCATTTAGCTTCTCTCAAACCCTTTTTTGAAATTTTATATTGGCGTACATATAGTATTTAGATATACCGTCATTAATTGGAGGTCTCTCCATTGTCATGGTTCTGCTTTTGGAGGAAGGTCACATGCCACCATATTTGGCTCGCTATTTGTAGAAAGTAGCTGAACTCATGCCGTGTTCACGGCACAAATCTGGGACTGATACCCCTGATTCATTTTGTTTCAATATCGCCAGAATATGGCTGTCTGTGTATCTCGATTTCTTCATAAAAAACTCCTAAACTTAGTTATAAGAATTTTCTACTTTTAAATCCACTGCTTTTCTGGGGGGATTACACATGAACTTAGTGCTTGTGCCTAAAACCAATAAGAACATCATTAATAACATTGAGAAGATACCCAATGCATCAACTGGTATAGGTTGAATTCCAAGTGTAACTGTCACCGTATTGTTTTCTAAAAAGGGATCATCAATTAATGAACCTTGTCCAAAGTTCACAGTTTCCCAAAACAGCTCTCTTCTACCGCTTTCAAAGCCCACAGCATACCTTCCGAAGCAAGTAACAGAATCACCCACTGCAATTGGGTTTGTAGCAATTAGTAGAGTTATCCCACCAGGAAAAACCGGCGGTCTTGGCTCGGCAATAAAAGTTGCAAAAACACAATCATTCTGCACAATATTAAAATCAGGAGAAAAGATGTAGTCTGAATTTGCTGATGAGATAAACGGAGCGTATGTACCAGGAGAATCTGCCACATCAGGCCCATTATTTGTAACTGTTACAGAAAACTCCCCTTCGAATCCAGAAAATACGGAACCAGGGGTTTCCATGTACACATCCAGATCTAAATCTGCTGATTGTGCAAAAGTAGAACTAGATGACAGAATTAATAACGCTAAAATTAATTTATTCGAAACCATTTTCAAATATTAAGTCAGGACGATCCTCAAAGTCCACCTATCAGGTATCAATGAATTAAATTCAATAACGTTGTACTCAGTGACCTTTCCCTTAAAAAAAATCCATCACAAGGTTGAGGTTGGATTCCCAGCTGCTCTAATTTCATTCAACGCGGCTCACAATAGTGTTTGATGTTGATGTGGCAATCGCCGCCGTTGCGGTCGTGTTCTTTGCATTTGTAGAACACTTCGTTCGGTGTGGGTTCGCCTGAGTATCTGGAGAAAAGCCAAGGGGTGATTATTTTGCTGCCCTGGCGGATTTTGGTTTCGTCTACGGTGCAGCGGCCATCGCCTTCGTTATCGGAAGTTCGGAACACTTTTACGCGGTTGATGGGTACCTGGTCGCGTTGGTCATTGGTGGCTTTGCCAAACTCGAGGTTGCAGGCAGCTTGAACACCCAGCAATCTGCCAGTTGGACAGCCCAGTGTGTGTGAATCGCCATCGTTGTCCCCTTCGGCGCAGACGTTGTTGCTGGCATCGCAGGCGGCTGACTCGGGGCCATATTCATGGACGATGGGTGGCAGACAAGCGATGGTTTGGTCATTGGTTAGGATGTTGTCATCACAGATCAGTGGCGTGCCACAGGACAGTTCAGGCCTGGGCCTGAGGTCCCAAAAGTATTTCACTACCTCTTGGTGCTTGATGTATGGCACGTGGCCGTTTTTAATTTCACTGCGGTATGGCGCTTGCATTTGGTGAGTGATCCCGGCTAATACCGCACACCCCGCACCGCGCAGGGTTTTGTTGCCCAATGCCTCTTGCACGCTGCGACCAGGCACTAACTCATTGTTTATCAGGTAGTTATCTAGCTTTTTGGCTTTAGAACTGAGTTTGATTTTAGGGTATCCACCGTATCGCGGGTCGGGGTTGTATCTGATTATTTGGTTTTCTGCTATGACGTTATTTTGGGCCCAGTCGCTGTTGCTCAAACTGCTGTTTCTGACTCGCTCAGTGTCCCAGGGCTGTAGCACTGGGTTCGTTGGGTAGCGAACTCTGCCTGGCATTTCATCTTCATGGCAGTATCGTTTAACGCCAACACCAAAGCTGTACTTGATAGACAAGTCATCTCTGGAACCGACAAATACAGTGGGATGGGTGCCGGGATCACTGGAATGGTCGAAGACGTTGTTGATGATTTGGTTGTACTGGGGGATGCGATGTCTGACACTGCCCCGCTCGCCACAGTTGCGGTAAAGAAATATGCCGCCATAGGTCATGTCACTGATGTGGTTATTCACTATGCGGTTGTGTTCTGAGGAGTCGATGCTGATCACTTCACGCTTGCCGCCTTTGTATTCCCAAGCCAGACTGTTGGTCTTGCGCTGACCTGTGATGCGGTTGTTTTTGATTACATTCCAACCACCATCGGCCGGCAAGTGGATGGTGATGCCCAAAAAGCCACCGAGCACTTCTGAATCTTCGATGGTGAAGTGGTGGACACCAGGCAGGAAATGAACGGCGCCTTTGTACCGCCCTATGATTTGAGAATCAGTCAATGTGACGTGTTGGGCGGCACTGCGTTGTAATCTATCGACATGATCGGTTCGAATGTTGGACAGATCAAACAATGTGCCTGTAAGCGAACTGGCGGTTACTCGTCCCCTGATGCGACAATTGTTAATTCTGACGTTCCTGACTGGATCACACAGGGTTTTGGCACCACCCAACTCATCAATGTAACTGCTGCCACCTTGTTCTAGTGGCACGATGCCACAATTGGCTGGGCTGAACTGCATCATCGCCACATCTTTATCGTGGCTGATGTGCACGCTGGTGTCGACCGGGTTGCGAATCTGCGCCCGATTATCACCTTCTCCCAGGCAGGTAACGTCTAAGTTGGACGAATTGGCACCTTTGAATGCCAAAGGCATGTGAATCAAGTCACCGGCTTGTAACATCAAATGACAGGTGATGGTTTTACGCTCTGGTGAGGGGAATTCGTCTTCGAAGCTCTCTTTCAAAGCTTGGCGTCTTGCCATGATGTGTTGGCGCAATTCTGCTCGTCGTGCATTGGCTTCAGCTGGGGTTGTATAGGTTTCATCTTCCATGATTTTATCGACGTAGGTCAGTGAGCCGATCTCTTCATAAACTGACGCATCGCATGCGGACCTAGGAGTTTCTTCTTGGGGTCCCCTTCTGATTCTGAGGTCCACTGTACTGCCATCACGTAAAGTGACTTGCAGTCTGTTGTCTTCGGTAATGATCGGATCAATGTCGGTGTCAACAATGCGCTTGTTGTTGCTACAGGCTACCAATAAAAGCATCGCAAACAATGGCAATGCGGTCTTGAACAGGTGAAGGCTGGATGCCAGCGGTTTTGCTTCGGTTTCGGCTTGCGTTATCATCGTGACTCCTTGTGCTTTATTGACTATTTATTTTTACATGTAAGGCATGGCTTAACCAGCGATGATTCCGTAATTTGAGCAATGGGTGAAAACAAAAAAACCGCCATCTGGCGGTTTTTTTATCTCTATGAATTTTCGAAAGCCGTTGTTATGCACCCAGCATGGTCGGTGTGCTGCCTGAGATGTTGTCATCGGCGTCTAGCAGTTCCAGGTATTGTTGGATTTCTGGGAGGTTCAGTTTTTGGGGTCCGCCCATGTTTTCATAATCGGCCACGGCCAATTGTCTGACATGGTATTCGCATTGTTTTAACTTGACGATTTTTTCTTCCTTAGTCAGTTCATCGGACTCGTAGATTTCTTTGGCTGTCATGTTGGTGATTTCACTGCTGGTGTCCATAGTTACCTCCTTTGAGTATTTTTTTAAAGTTGCCAGCGAATGGATGAGGTTCGCAGGACTTTTCTAGATTGATTCAACTGTAACAACCTGACCGTGAAGTTTGGGTCAATATCAAGTTAGCTTGTTATCAGAGCTGTTAAGACGATGTTAACGGTTTTTATAAAAACTCCATAAGTCATTGATTTGTGATGTTTTAAGGTTCATTTTTTCCAGTTTTTTCCATGAATCTAATTCCCCTGCTGTGATCACTTACCTACACTGGCGGAGCGCCTTGGTTAAGGCAACGTTTTATTAAATACACACGAAGAGGAGATAACATGAAAAACTCAAAAATCACATTGCTGCTGTTTTTGGCCAGCTTGTTTTTAGGTATCACGACAGCGCAGGCTGCTTGTACGGGTTGTACGCCCATTGGTATCGGTGTGGGTGATGATGACTTGGATGATCCGTATGCCACTTACAGCGCGGTGGTGACTTACATCACCTGGCACACCAATGCCCAAGGTCGACGTTACCACCAGGTCAATTATTTGACCGTGACTGGTTCAACAATGACTTATTGTCAACAACAACTGAATGCCGTGATAGCCAGCCCCGGAGTCAGTGTGGTGCAATACTGTCAGCAGGACTGAGCCATTCAACCTATCCCTACGCGGATCCCTCATGCCCGGACTGGCGTCAGTTCCGGGCATCTCTTTGAGATTAAAAAAACTAACCCAACTCCTGACCTATTGAATTCCTGGCTGGTTCTGGTATATTGCTGGCATGCATAAAACCGTGATACACAGCTTACTATTCGCCATGCTGGCTGCTTTGTCAGCCAATGTGGTGCATGAGGTTGTGGTTCATGACCAGGATGTCTGTGAGGTTTGTGTTCACATGCAGTCACATGGAATGGGTGACTTACCAGCAGCTTCAGTTTCATTGGACTGGGCTGTTATTCCTCATGTTTATCAGGCTTTTGAAGCAGATGCTGTTACCGCTGCCCTGTTTCTCAGCAGCCGCAATCCTCGCGCCCCACCCGCCCTCGCTTAATTCCATTAAAAAACCAACCTTCAATATTTATATTGATATTTTTCAATGAGTTAACAGCATTAATTGCTGTGATTTAGCGAGTGATAAAATGAAAAAACTGAATTTAATTTGGTTGCTGTTTGCCAGCAACCTGTACGCCCAATCCGGTGATCTGCGTGGTCAGGTCACCAACAACCAACAACAAGCCATCGGCCAGGCCCAAGTGCACATCCACAGTGAAAACCAAAAGTCTGTGACCAACGCCGAGGGTGAATTTACTTTCTCTGACTTGCCTTTTGGCGAGTATGAAGTGGACATTGAAGTGTCCAACAGCAAGCATTACAACACCACCATCACCCACGACGGTGAGTTGGTAATCATTAACATCAATGAGTTGAAGCTCGATGATTTGGTGGTTTCTGCCAATCCGCTGGAGCACAACCAACTGAAAATGACCACACCGGTGGCCATCCTGAGCGAAGAAGACTTGGTGGTTGATCGCGGTTTGTCTTTGGACCAGACGCTGAACAACATCACCGGGGTGAATTCAGGCAGTTTTGGTACTGGCTCAGGTCAAATCGTGATACGTGGCCAACAAGGTCCGCGGGTGATGGTATTGAGTAACAACGTCACCAACCAGGATGCGGCTTCGGTTTCGCCTGATCATTGGATTTCAACTGAGCCATTGCTGGCCAAACAAGTGGAAGTACTCAAAGGTCCAGCGACCTTATTGTATGGTGGTGGAGCCGTCGGTGGTTTGGTGAATGTGATTGATGACACCATCCCCACCCAGCCTATTGAGGGCTTACACGGTGGCTTGGAAGGTCGTTTGTCGGATGATGCCCTGGGTGAACGGGCTGGCGTGTTGTCGTTGAACTATGGTTTTAATGACCGTTTCGCTGGCCATTTCAGTTATTTTGATACCCAAACCGATGATTATGAAATTCCTGGTGAAGCCGAATCCGAGATTCTACATGACGCTGAAGCCCATGATGACCATGACGATGACGATGATCATGACGGCGATGACGATCACGAGGAAGAAAACCTGGGCGTGTTGGAAAACTCGTCGGTTGATGCCAGCGGTGTGAATGTCGGTTTTTCGGTGTTTAATGACAACGGTTACTGGGGCGTTTCTTATTCTGACTTTAATCGCAACTATGGCATCCCAGGTCATGAGCATGGCCATGAAGAGGACCATGACCAAGACCATGATGGTGATCATGACGATGATGAGCATGGCGAAGAGGAAGAAATCGTGCGCATCGATCTCGATAAATCGGTGTTTAATATCAAAGGTTTACATCGTTTTGCTGAAGGTGGTTTCTTCAACCAATTCAGAACCCATTACAGCAACACCGACTACCAGCACATCGAACTGGAAGGTGACGAGGTAGGCACCGTGTTTGATAACCAGGCCGATGAGTTCAGGTTTGAGATTGGCCACACCCATGTGGCGGGTTTTGAGGGCATTTGGGGCCTGCAATGGTCTAACCGGGACTTCTCTGCCATTGGTGAAGAAGCCTATATCCTGCCATCTGAAACCCAGGTTTGGAGCTTGTTTATGGTGGAAGAACGTGATTATGACAACTGGCATGCCGAATTTGGTTTGCGCTACGATGACCAAAGTGTCCAAACGGGATTGTACAATGACATCAATGACTCGGCTTTGAGCGTTTCTTTGGGTGCCACTTTCAACCTGAATGAGCGCTGGACTGTACCGGTTAACCTGTCATCAGCACAGCGATTACCGACTGCTGAAGAATACTTCTCAAACCAGCCCGGTGGTGAGGAGTTGGTGCCGCATCTGGCCACGGCTGCCATCGAAATCGGTGATCCAGATCTGCAACATGAAACTGCCAATAACCTGGATGTGGGCTTACGCTACCGCAACGAAGGATTCAGTTTCAACTTGTCATTGTTTGTGAATCAGATAGATGATTACATTTACTTACAAGACATTGGCATGGAACAAGATGAAACACCCATCTATCAATACACCCAGCGCAATACCCGCTTCAAGGGCTTTGAAACCGATTTGGGTTATGAGTTTTATGATTCCTTCAATAACCAGTGGGGCATTCGCGTGTTTGCTGACATGACCGAAGCCAAGTTGAACACCGGTGAGTATGTGCCGCGGATTCCTGCCACCCGTTATGGCGCCAATGTAGATTGGTTGCGCGGTTCCTGGTCGGTGTCTTTGGATCACACCCATGTGACCAGACAAAATGACTTGGCTTCCTTTGAGTTACCTACCGAGGGTTATGACTTGTTGGATTTGAGTGTTAATTGGGTGCATTTCACTGATCGCGTTGAAACTTTGGTTTTCATCAAAGGCAGCAACCTGTTAGATGAAGAGATTCGTGACCATGCTTCGTTCATCAAGGACATTGCACCACGTCCAGGCCGAAGCATTTCAGCTGGATTCAGACTGACCTTCTGATCAACTTGTTGTGGTGGTCCCAAGGCTGTGTTGATGACAGGCCTTGGGATCATCCACCAATTTCAATAGAAAACCCTAAATAAGTTATTCCAGGCCCAATAATTTGCCTGAGGGTGTTAGCATTTCTATCTGAAGACCACCTGATTATCTGTTAAAATGCGCCCCTGAATTTTATGGGCGTCTTTTTACATGTCAGACAAACAAGCAGCCAACCAGGCTTACCTCAATCGCCGCACCTTTGCGATCATTTCGCATCCGGATGCGGGTAAAACCACCATCACCGAGAAAATCTTGTTGTTTGGTGGTGCCATTCAGGTGGCCGGCTCGGTGAAATCAAGAAAAGCCGATCGCCATGCCACTTCTGATTGGATGGCCATGGAACAAGAACGGGGCATCTCTATCACCTCATCCATCATGCAATTTCCTTACCAAGGTCGCACCATGAACCTGTTGGACACCCCAGGTCACGCGGACTTCTCGGAAGACACCTACCGCACACTGACCGCGGTTGACTCTGCTTTGATGGTGATTGACTGCGCCAAAGGTGTTGAGGAAAGGACCATCAAATTGATGGAAGTGTGTCGCCTGCGCACCACCCCCATTTATACCTTTATCAATAAGTTAGACCGCGAAGGCAAAGAGCCTATTGAGCTGTTGGACGAAGTTGAAGAGGTACTCAAAATCAAATGTGCACCGATCACTTGGCCCATTGGTATGGGTAAACGCCTCAAAGGGGTGTACCACCTGATCAATGATGAAGTGATGTTGTATGAAGCCGGTAAGAACTACGAAACCCAAGAAGCGGTGATCATCAAAGGCTTGGAATCCAAAGAGCTGGATGAGGCATTGGGGTCGGCAGCCGATGATTTTCGTGAAGAAATAGAGTTGGTACAGGGTGCTTCCCATGCATTTGATAAAGCGGCTTATTTGAAAGGTGAATTGTCACCGGTGTTTTTTGGCTCTGCGATCAACAATTTTGGGGTGCAGCCCTTGCTGGATTCTTTTGTTGAAAACGCGCCTGAACCACAACCTCGAGCCACCCTGGATCGTGTGGTGGAACCGAATGAGAAGAAATGCTCTGGTTTTGTGTTCAAGATCCAAGCCAATATGGATCCCAATCACCGCGATCGCGTGGCGTTTATGCGCATTTGTTCGGGGATCTTTTCGCAAGGCATGAAACTGAAAAATTCGCGCACCGAAAAAGACGTTAAAATCCCCAATGCCCTGACCTTTATGGCTGAAGAACGAGGCACGGTCGACAAAGCCTATCCTGGTGACATCATTGGTATCCACAACCATGGCACCATCAGTATTGGAGACTCATTCAGCGAGGGTGAAATTTTACAGTTCACCGGTATTCCCAGCTTTGCCCCTGAACTGTTCCGCCGGGCGCGTTTGAAAGACCCTTTGAAACTCAAAGCTTTACAGAAAGGTTTGGCACAATTGTCTGAAGAAGGTGCTACCCAGTTTTTCCGCCCGCTGATCAGCAATGAATTGATCCTGGGTGCGGTGGGTGTCCTGCAGTTTGAGGTGGTGGCCTACCGTTTGAAACGGGAGTACAACGTGGAAGCCATATTCGAAAATGTAGAAACCCGAACGGCTTATTGGGTGGATGCGGATGATGACAAGAAGATGCAACAATTCCGCAACAAGAACGAAACTTATCTGGCTGAAGATGCCCACGGTCATTTGGTCTATTTGGCACCTTCAATGGTCAACTTACAATTGGCACAAGAACGTCATCCAGACATCAGATTCCACAACACCACGGAAACTTTAAAACCAAACAAATAGGCTCGGTTTTTTTCAATTTTATACTTGACAAAAAGCGCGATTGATAAGAAAATTCGCGCTCTCGTGGCTATATAGCTCAGCTGGTTAGAGCACAGCATTCATAATGCTGGGGTCGACAGTTCAAATCTGTCTATAGCCACCATTTTTCCCTTATATCTCAGCACCTTACGCCTTTTTTCAAAAACACGCATTTTCGCTTTCGGAAGAAAAATACGT
>Ga0098055_1000076_pt1 | contig 68784 bp, 71 predicted proteins | sample 17_taG_FD_75107 | JGI IMG/M metagenome (GOLD analysis project Ga0098055, IMG submission 75107) | Marine viral communities from the Subarctic Pacific Ocean - 17_ETSP_OMZ_AT15314 metaG | ecosystem: Environmental > Aquatic > Marine > Oceanic | place: Pacific Ocean | collected 2015-01-18 | reverse complement strand
TGGATTCTTGCAAGCTGCACCGATCCACTTTCTGATCATGCGCTGAAGCTTTTTCATCCTGCGCCATTCCATCCAATGTACACCAATGGCGAAAGGGTAAGTGAGAATGAGAAGGGCTTTGCCCTTGGCGTCTTGGTCTTTGAAGTTGTGTAAGTTCATAGTGTTAGTGTGTTTGGGTTTTACTTGCGAGCCTTACGCATATCACGCAATGCTGATGCTGCTTGTTCTCTGCTGATTGTAAGAGTGCTAAATGTGGCAGGTGCTACACGGTAGATTAGAGTGACTCTCTTAGTGTCGTAGATCCTGAGGGCGAGGCTCTGATTTTCATACATGGTGCAGTCCTTCTCTCTTTGGATATTGATTTTCGTGTTAGTCATGGGAGTATTCTAGTCTAGAGTTGGGGCTAGTGTAAAGATTTATTTTGTTTTTTTAAAGACTACTTTGCCAGTCTCCATAGTAGCTTTGTAGTCGATAGGGTTGGCTTCGCGCTGTTCTTCGCGCTTCATTGTATCCTTCCAAAGTTCTTCGCTAGCATCTAAAACTCTTTCGTGGTAAGTGCGTCCTGTGTTGTTTGCTTTCATGTGGGTAGTATACATTAAAAATTGATTTTAAACAAGCTTTTTCTGCTATTATTTTGAATTATTTTTCGATGACATATTCAATGACATCGTGATGGAAAGACTCGGGATTCCATACCCCAGCCTGTAAAGAGCCCTCATATTCTTTCCCCTTGTAAGAAAACTCTACAAGCCAATCGGCCCACTGATCAGGCCGAAGAGTATCAGCAATTTCAATGAATGTAAGATCGGAGATTAGGGAAGTAGCAATTTCTTTCATGGGCATAGTATAGCACAGTATCGACTAAACTAAAAGCTTTTTTTACATATAAATGTATTTTTATTTAGGGGAGGGGTTTTCTGAAAATTTTTACTTTTTCGCTTGACAGCATCTGAGCGGGGGGGTGGTGAACACTATAAGTAACTTCTTTTTAGAAAGGGACGGGTTTCGAGATATAATAAAATACAAACACATTAGATAAAAATGTGTAAATAATAAAAACAAATGGCAAAGGAAAATAGCTTATTGCTGGGTCATATAGAATTGACAACAAAACAAAAGGAGTTTTACGACATCATGACAGATGACAAAACAAGAATTGTATTTGTGGGGGGTCCAGCGGGTACCGCTAAGACGTTTTTGTCGGTTTATAGTGCATTAGATTTATATAATACAGATAAGAACTTAAAGATATTATATTTGCGTAGTGTGGTGGAGAGTGCGGATAGGGGGATAGGTTTTCTGAAAGGAGACATGGATGATAAGTTTGGGCCATATATGGCACCCCTTTTAGATAAGATTGATGAATTATTAAATAAGCCTGAAAAAGACCAATTAAAAAACAAGAAGGTACTTGAAGCAGAGCCGATTAACTTTCTGCGTGGATGTACGTGGAGGGAGAAGATAGTTATTGTGGATGAAGCTCAGAATATGAGTGTGAGAGAATTGACTACTGTGCTTACAAGGATAGGTCGAGGGAGTAAGTTATTTATCTGTGGGGATAGTTTGCAAAGTGATATAAGGAATAGTGGGTTTGATAAGTTGTATTCTTTGTTTGAAGATGAGGTTAGTTCCAAAAAAGGAGTATATAGTGTATCTTTTGATAAGACTGATGTCGTAAGAGATAAAATAATTAGTTATCTTGTAGAAAAAATTGAAAAAATAGGTTAATATTTACCATGAACAAAGTTTTTTGTGTATCTTGTGGATTCAAGAATTCGTATGAGGTGACGAAACCGAAGTTTTGTGCAAACTGCGGTACGCCTATCTCTGGTGGAGTTAGGCCCAAAGAGTTGGCTCAAGAAGAAGTTGAGGATGAACCTGAAGTTTCTAGTTTGGCGAGCTTAGATTTAAGGAAGTTGCGTCGAGATATTGTCGCTGAAGCTAATACACAAAAGACAACACTAACTGATTTATGGAAATCTGCTTCTGAATCTGATGCGGTTCAAGAAGAGTATAAGAGAAACGCTCCTAATCTTCCAGAAGGTGATGCTTTATTGAAACAAACTCAAGCTGACTGTGCCTCTTCTAGGCCCACGGAAATAGATGGATAAGGAATATGAAGACCTTATTCCAGAGATAGAGCAAGTACTCGCTAAATATAGAGCTAAATGGCAACTAAATGCATTAACATGGTTAGACTATGATGATGTTTGTCAGATCATAAGGCTACATATTTATAATAAGCTTCATTTGTGGGATCAAAAAAGGGCATTTAAACCTTGGGCTAGTGTTTTGATATCTAATCAGATAAAGAATCTGATAAGGAATCATTATAGTAACTTTGCTAAACCTTGTTTACAGTGTCCTCATTATTCTGGGGGTTTAGATTGTAGTATGACTAAAAGCGGGGTTCAAGATACTAGTTGTTCTTTGTTTGCTAATTGGCGTAAGAAGAAAGAGAATGCATATAATTTGAAGTTACCATTGTCATTGGATACATCTATTTTTGTTTATGACAACTTGTACGATGAGAATGTTGATTATGATAGAAAAGTGGTCAAGATACATGAGTTGGTTTTGAAGGAATTGAGTGAGAAGCATAAGATAATATATACAATGTTATTTATTGAGAACGCTACTGATGAAGAGGTTGCGAAGAGATTTGGGTTTAAGAAGGATACGAGTAAGAGGAAGACTCCCCGATATAAACAAATAAACAACTTAAAGAAGAAATTTTACTTGATAGCCAAAAAAGTAATTAAAAAGGACGATTTAACATGAACAACTTTAAACTATCAGAAGAGCAGGAGAAGCAGATTTTAAAAGAGTTCAAAAAGAACCCTGACTTGATGTCTATCACCCGAAAAGTATTTAAAGACGAGAATATTGACGGTAGGTCCAAACAGGGGAGAGCGGTAAGGGCTTTCCTAGCAAAACAGAATAGAGACTACAATACTTCTCTAGTCCCCAAAGCAGATAACCTAGAACTAACTCAAGAACAGAAGTCCTTTCTTATGAGTGATAATATCCATTCGGATATGAATGCTTTAGAAGTTGCCCGATTAACATTTAAGGACAGAGATGTCGCAAGCCTTAGCATTAAACATAGGTTGATTGTAGATTTTCTCAAAACTTATCGCCCTGAAGTAGTTGATGATAACGAGATTGTAACAAAAGAAAAATGGATAGCCCCAAAAGCTTTATCTCGCGTTATTTCTAAGGTTAATGCTTTTTGCGGTACTTCTTTCGAAGAATCAACGATCCAAAATAAACAAAAGAAATTGATGGATCAACTAATGATCTATCTTCGTAGTCCTAGGTTTAATCACTTTATTAACCAGTACTCTACTTTAGCAGACAGAGACCTTTTCGAAAGCGAGTTTGTCAGGGCTATTTGGGACAAGCCTGACCTCACTAATGATGAGTTGAACCTGTACGTGACCGTGTGTACCAACTACGTGCGCCAAAAACACATCCAGCAGCGCATTGATAAGCTTAACGCACTACTAGACGACCAAGACAACGAAAGAGACATCACAATGCGTCTGACGGAGATTATCAAGGCTACTAGCGATGAACTTAATCAATGCGAAAAAAGGATCGAGTCTCTTACAAAAGACTTGAATGGTTCTAGAACTGCAAGACTCAAAGCCAAGGGAGAAGAAAATGGATCTATCTTTGCTTTAGTGGAAGCCTTCCAAGAAAGAGAAGAACGTGATCGAATGATCATGATGGCAGAACTTCAAAACAAACTTATTGAAGAGGAAGCTGATAGACTTGAAAGTATGGATGATTACAAGGCTAGAATCCTAGGTATTTCTAAAAAAGAACTATTATGAGTGATTTTACCTGTAAAGAATGTGGGAAGGAGTTCGACAATAGGAAAAGCTTTCACATGCACCTGAAAGCACACTCTTTGTTTATTGGAGACTATTATGTAAAGCATTTCCAGAAAAAGGATTTGTACACTGGTTCTTTACTCCCTTTTAAAAATTATGACCAATACTTCAGAGAAGATTTCTCTTGTAAGGAAAATTATCTTAATTGGCTTAAAATCACACCTTCGGAGACCTGCAAGGAATATGTTGAAAACAAAGCTAAATCTAAATTCACAGATAAGAAGATAACTATATCTCCTCCTAATTTATTTTATCAATTATCGGATATGGCCGATATTCAAACCTATAGGAAGTTATGGGGTTCTTATTCTAATTTCACAAAAGAACTGAATTTAAAAAACCAGTTTTGCAGAAACCTCCCAAAAACCTTTTGGGAATCCTCCCACGAGGATATTTCCATTTTCGTAGACACAAGGGAAAAGCTCCCCTTTACTTTTAAGAACGGCTTAGTAAACAAGTTAGACTTTGGCGACTATACTGCTGGAGGAGAACATTATTCAAAAACATTCATAGATAGAAAATCACAAGATGACTTCAGACAAACATTTGGCAAAGATATTAAAAGGTTCAGGAGGGAAATGGATCGCTGTGTCCAGTTTAATTCTTACATGTTCATTGTTGTCGAGTCTTCTATTGAAAAAATCGAAGAAGACAACAAAATATCGAAGTTTAAATCGAACCTAGGTTATGTGTGGCATAATTTAAGGGGTCTCATGGTAGACTACCCAGAAAACATACAATTCATATTCGCCTACAATAGGAAAGGCGCTAAAAAGCTAATACCCAAAATCCTTTATTATGGTCAGGACTTGTGGGAGGTTGATTTACAGTACCATATAGACAATAAAGTTTATGGCTTGGAACAAAGGAAAACAGAGATATCGCACTGAGTTCTCTGCTAAAGAGTTTAACTCTCATCTTAGATCATTTGAAGGCGACTTACCCGATGAAGAAGCTAAGTATTTGTTGTACAAGTTTTTAAGGGCTAATATTGCGTTTACTTCAGAATTATTCTTAGGGGTTAAGTTATTTCCATTTCAGGCTATGGCAATCAAGGGGATGATGGTATCTGACTATTCCATGTTCGTATTCTCTCGTGGTATGTCTAAAACATTCTCTACAGCTATCTATGTGCTACTTGAGTGTCTTTTAAACCCTAGCGCGAATATAGGTGTTATTGCAGGTAGCTTTAGGCAATCAAAGCAAATCTTCCAGAAAATGGAGGATATACTATCCAAGCCCGAAGCGAAGCTCGCAAAAGAATGCGGGGTTAAGATAACCAAAGGAACTGACCAGTGGACTTTAAAAATAGGTGGTAGTAGGGCTATAGCGCTACCCTTGGCAAATGGAGAAAGGTTACGTGGATTTCGATTTAATCGCATTGTCCTCGATGAATTCTTGACCATCCCCGAAAAGATTTTCAACGAAGTTATTATACCTTTCCTTGGCGTAGTAGAAAATCCTATCGAACGAGAAGAACTTCACAAGTTGGAAACGCGCATAATCGAGAAAGGCGAGATGCAAGAAGAAGAAAGGTATGTGTGGCCTAATAACAAATTGATAATACTTTCATCTCCCTCTTTCAAGTTTGAATATATGTACAAGCTCTATAAAAAGTACGAGGGGCTAATATTCGGAGAGTCTAATAAAGATGATGAAGATGAACCAGCTGCTGACGAAGCTTATAGACTAATAATGCAGTTAAGTTATGATTGTGCTCCTACTAGGCTATACGATCAAAACCTGCTTAAACAAGCTAAGGCTACTATGTCTGAGATGCAGTTTAAACGAGAGTTTGGTGCTCAATTTGTAGATGAGAGTGATGGTTACTTTAGATTATCTAAAATGGCATCTTGTACGATAGCTGATGGGGAATTCCCAGCTGTTGAAGTCGTAGGAAACCCAAGCGACGACTACTTACTTGCTTTTGACCCTAACTGGGCTGGAAATACAAGCGCTGACCACTTTGCAATGCATGTGTTTAAAGTTATGAGAGAAGAGCAGAAGATTTGCCTTGTTCATAGCTATGCAATAGCAGGAGTATCCTTAAAAGAACATATGAGATATTTTCTCTACGTCATTCAACATTTTAATATCGTTGGGATATGCGGAGACTACAACGGAGGTGTTCAATTTATTAATTCCTGTAACGAGAGCCAATTGTTTAAAACAGCCAAAGTTAATATTGGCGTTATAGAAGTAGACTTAGAAAAACCTGATCAATGGCATAACGATATACTTAGTTTTAAGAATCAATATAATCAGAAGGAAAGAAAGTATTGTATCTTGAGAAAGCCTACAGTTAACTGGATCAGAAGTGGTAATGAGATGTTACAAGCAGCTATAGACCATAAAAGAATACTATTTGCTTCCAGAGCGGTAGACGATCACTTTGATCAACAAAGAAAAAAGAATCTACCTATTGATAGCATAAAGTGGGATAATAAAATTACAGCTACTTCCAAAGGGGCTAAAATGATTGACCTTATAGATCAACAGAAAAGTAACATTGAGCTTACAAAGTCGGAATGCGCTAACATTGAGGTTACGACAAACCCCCAAGGCTCACAGTCATTTAATCTACCCCAAAACATCCGAAGACAAAAAGGGCCGAATAGAGCACGTAAAGATTCTTATTCTGCTTTGATCCTAGGTAATTGGTTTGGTAAGGTGTATTTTGATTCTTTGCACGTTAAACCTGAGAAGAAACCTACTTCTACATTTATACCTTTTACAATTTGAAAAGTTATAAAGTAACTTTTATAACTTTAGTGTAACAATTGTTAACATGGAGGAAAAGCGCAAATATACAAAGAGATCTGAGTATTGGAATAAATTCAAAAGCAATGCTTCTAACAACAACTTAGACGAGTTGCTTAAAGAGAATACTGAGTCTGATATTAATCCAGAGCTAGTGGGAGAATCTTTATATGAGAGTGTCGCCTCTAGATTGCAACCTTCTAATAGAACTGCAACAAGAAGCAATAACGTTTCACAGAACTTTGTAAAAGGTCGTTTTAAGAATATCGATGATGGACTTCTACCATTCGATTATTCTCGTGATTCTGTTGACGCTAGAGACGCAATCCAGTTGTGTCAAAAAGCTTATTTCAATGTACCTGCCTTCCGCAGTACTATCGACATGCTTTCAGACTTCGCTGACTCTGATATCTACTTAGAAGGTGGTACAGAAAAATCTCGCAAGTTTGTAAACGCTTGGTTCAAGAGAATCAAAATACATGATATAAAATCTCAATATTTCCGAGAGTACTATCGATCAGGTAATGTTTTCTTATATCGAATCGACGGTAAACTCAAAATGCAAGATTCAGGTCAAATCTTAGAGACCTATGGTGCTACTAAAAAAAATGCACCTATACCCATTAAGTATATGGTTATCAATCCAACCGATGTTGCTACTAAGGGTTCTATTTCTTTTAATGATTTTCAATATTTTAAAGTACTTACTCCTTATGAAATTTCTAGATTAAAGAATCCTAAAACAGATCATGAGAAAGAGATGTACAATTCTCTGCCAGAAGATGTCCAAATTAGGATTAAAAACAATCAAGCTTCGACCTCTGAAAGACTGTACATAAGATTAGCATCTGATTTGTTGCATGTGGTGTTCGCTAAAAAACAAGACTATGAGCCTTTATCAATTCCTTATGGATTCACAGTGTTAGACGACATTAATAAGAAATTAGAGTTAAAAAAGATAGATCAAGCGATTTCTCGATCAATTGAAAATGTTGTACTTTTAGTCACTATGGGTGCAGAGCCAGATAAAGGTGGGGTAAATCACAAGGCTTTAGCCGCAATGCAAAACATCTTTAAGAACCAAAGTGTTGGTCGAGTGCTTGTTTCAGATTATACAACTAAAGCAGACTTTGTTATACCTGACTTACGAAAAGTTGTTGGGCCTGAGAAGTATGAAGTTCTAAATAGAGACATCCAAGAGGGATTGCAAAATGTACTTATTGGAGACAATAAGTATGCTGACGGCCAATTAAAGATGAAGATCTTTATTCAACGTTTAGAGGAATCTCGCGATTTATTTATAAAAGAATTTCTACAGCCAGAAATCCGTAGAATCTGTAAGTCTATTGGTATGAGATCTTGGCCTGAAGCAAAGCTGGTTAAAACAGATACATTAGATAATTCTGATATGACCAAACTTGCCACTAGAATGATGGAGCTTGGAGTTATAACCCCAGAGCAAGGAATGAAGGTTGTACATACAGGTGTTTTCCCAAAATCTGTAGACATGGACAAAGCTCAAGAAGAGTTCAAACAAAAAAGAGAAGAGGGTTACTACATGCCTCTTGTTAATAGCGTTAATCTATATCAAGAAGAAAAAGATGGCGGTTCGGAACCTGAAGTAAAAGAAAAGGCTGCTCCTATAGCTCCATCTGGAGGTAGACCAATTGGAGTATCTAATTCAAGCTTTTCGAAGAAACATATCATTAAAGCTACTCAAAAAGTTAGTGAATTTGAGTTAAAAGCATATAGAGACTTTGCTCTCAAATATGGTATAGACGAACTAGATGAGCAGAGAAAAGATCTTGTATCTCAAGCTTGTGAAGCAATTATAGTTTCAAAAAAAGAAGAAGAATGGGAAGAAGCATTATCAAGTGTTGTGGATAATATAGAGAATCTTTCTGATCTTCATATAGACAAAGATATACTTGATTTAGGGTGTAAACATCAACTTGATGATATGTCTGCTGCAATTTTATATCACTCAACCAATTTTTAAGTGTATAAAATAAATATGGAATTAAAAGATTACCTTTTGAGCAACTTTGATTGTAATATCAAAGCTCTGCATAAAGAAGACTTTGATAAGTTTGGAGTCTCTGAAGGCTCTATAGCAGAAGCTGCCAAATCTCTTATTCCAGAAGATTTTGATCCGTCTGATAATATAGACGTACTACCTGTAGTTTTTAATCTAGCTGTTGTTAATGAATTTAATAAAAACGGTGATGGGATTGATTCTGCTACAGCTGTTGACGCAGTTAAGAGGTTTATAAATAAGCCTATAAATATAGAGCATAAGAAACAAAAAATCGTAGGGCATATCATAAATGCTTCTTTCTCAGAGGAAGAGTTTGATTTTAAAGACTACGATGTTACTTCATATGCCGACAAAACAAAACCTTACTATATTAATGCCGCAGGTTTGATCTATAGGAATATATTCCCAGATCTTGCCAAAGCTATTGAAGAAGCTTCTGAAGAAGAATCTTCCGAATATCAAAGCGTATCTACCAGTTGGGAGTTGGCTTTTAAAAATTACAAGGTCGTCTATGGGTCTGATCGACTAGACGAATGCCAAGTAGCCGAAGGAAAAGACGCTGAAGAACTTAAACAATATGTTAAAGGATTTGGTGGCAAAGGCAAGGATAAAAATGGTACTCCAGTACATCGTTTGATACATGGAGAGACCTATCCTTTAGGTGCAGCTTTAACCTATAACCCTGCCGCTAGGGTTAAAGGTGTTTATCTTATGGAAGATAAAAATGAAATTACTGATATTAAAAAATCAGAAAAAATTTCCCTCAATGCGGAAAACAATGTAAAAACCAATAAATTCGATATATTTGATATGGATACTGAACAATTCGAACAGTTAATGACCAAGGTAGCAGAAAACGTTGCCTCTGTAGTCAAGAAGGACGATCAAGCCAGCTCTGTTGGTGAGATTATGCGTGATGCTCTTTCTGAGCATTCCGAGACATGGAAATCAAAGGTTCAACTTGAAGCAGAAGCTCGTGAAAAAGCCGAACAAGACCTTGCTGAGATGAAAGCTTCTTTTGAAAGCGTTCAATCTGACTTGAGTGCTCTTAAGTCGGAAGTCGAAGCTCAGGCTGCTGTTGAACTTTTCAATTCCAGAATGACTTTCCTAGATGACACTTATGACTTCTCTACGGAGGAGCTTGAGTATGTCGTCGCGGAATTAAAGGTCGTAGAAGCTTCTGACGAAGCTTTTGAGACATTCAAGGGTAAACTCACGGTTCTCTTTGCTCACAAAGCTAAAGAGGCCATTGCCGCTAAGGAGGAAGAGATTAATTCTCGTATCGAGGAAGCTATCGCTTCTAAGGTACAAGAGGCTACTTCTCCAGAGCCAGAGGTTTCAGAAGCCTCTGAAGAGGAAGAACTTGAAGTCGAAGAGACCACCGAAGCATCTCTCCCAAATAATAATGGGGAAGCTGCAGAACCAATTTCTTTGATCAATAAACTAAAAGAAAACTTCTCTGTAGAAGTTACAAAATAAACAAAAAAATCTAACTTAATTATATTATTATGGCTAGCGAAATTACAAATATGCTCCCCTTCCGCCAATATAGCGACAACGATGTTGTCAATATGTTCGCTCTGGAAGATGCTAGCACCTCTATCGGTGCTGGTACTGTTGTGAAGGTTAAGAATACCACTGATGGTCTTAACGCTGATTTTGCCCACGGGCAAGCTGGAGACAACTACCTTAATGTACAAGGTAATGCTTACTCTCCTGAAATTGTAAATCCCCTCAAGGTTCAAAAAGCTGGAGACGGAGATGTTGCTCTTGGAATTACTCTTCGCGATGTTCGCGAGACTGATGAGAATGGAGAGAAACTTCGTTTCTACCCTCAGAAGAAAGAGGAGCTTCAGTGCGTTGTCTCTGGAGAGACTATTCCTGTTGCAACCAAGGGTATTTTCACCCTCATGGCTAGCGCCTTCTCAGGCTCTGTTGTTCCTGCTCCTCTCGCTGAGTTGAAGGTTTCTGCTGGCGGCACCCTTGCTATTAATGGCAATGGTAGTGTTGTTGGTCAGATTCTTGCTACTGGAAAGCGTGAAGGATCTGCTGATACTCATGCTGGTGGATATGCAATCGCAAAACTCAACTTCTAATTTTACTCACAGATTATGAAAATTACTATTAAAAGAACTGAAGATCAGTTAGCCCTAGTTCGCGCTATGGGTTCAAATAATCGTGAAGAGGCTTTCGAAGCACAGGCAGCTGTTGCAGAACTTCTTGGACCAGTGGTCACTGAAGTTATCAACAATGCAGTTACTGTAGGGAATCTTTTCACCACCTTGACTTATCAAGCTGATGACAATCCATCCCTTCCTTTGGATCTCTTCCACGACATCACGGAAGAAGACTATATTAACGTTTACTCTCAGCAAGTTGCTGGTGGTCTTCCTTATAGCCAAGTCTTCCCTGCTCACAACGAGCTTAAGTTTAGCACTTACACCCTTGATAGCGCACTCGCTTTCGACCGCAAGTATGCTAAAAAAGCTCGTGTTGACGTCGTTTCTAAGACCTTTACCCGCATGGCTCAAGAAGTTATGCTTAAGCAAGAGCGTACCGCATTTAATGTGTTGGCAACTGCTCTCGTAAAAGGCAATTCGACTGGCGCTGCTGGTGGACACATTATTGGGTCTGGATCTGCAGGTGCTCTTATAATTGACGATTTCAACCGCCTTATCACTAAGTCTAAGCGTATTAATAGCTCATGGGCTAGCGGTACCCCTGTTGGTGGATCTAAGGTTGGAGTAACCGATCTTCTCGCTTCACCAGAAATGGTTGAGAAGCTTCGTGCTATGGCTTACAATCCAATCAACACTGCTGGCGCTAAAGGAACCACTCCTACAGGAGCTGCTTCTGGACTTGCTGCTCCTGAGACTCTTCGTGAGCAACTCTACAGCGGTGCTGGGCTTCCTAGCTTCTATGGTATCAATATCATCGAAGTTCTCGAAATGGGAATTGGTCAGCGTTTCAACAAGATCTTTGGTGCTGTTGTTGCTTCTGAAGGTGCTACTGTTGCAGGTACCGATAGTGGTTCTTGGAGCACTGCTGATGACGAAATTCTCATTGGTGTTGATCGTTCTCGTGATGTTCTTCTTCGCCCTGTTGTCCTTGATGAAGGATCTACTGGTGAAATGAGCGTTCTCGTTGACGACCAGTTCTCTGTACGTCAGAATAAGATTGGTTACTACGGTAAAGTCGAAGAGGGTCGCGTCTGTATTGACGACCGTGCTCTCTGCGGGATTTCTGTATAATACAGTTCATTATAAATTTAAGAGTCGCTCTGAAAGGGGCGGCTCTTTTTTTTGACTTTTTAGTGTAATATTATCATAATAAGATATGGAAACTGACGAAAACAATTCAGAAGAGGTCAAAATCGTTGTAGCTAAAGAAGAACCTGCGAACGACACAGAAAAGCAGAAAGCTTCTATGGAAGAGTTTATAGTTGCTGATGGAAAGCAGCGAGAGAAGAAGGAAGAAGAGATCAAACAAGTAAAAGAACTTGAAGATCTTTTGGGAATTGAACAGATGAACCCATTTAAGACATTAGATAAAGATATCTTTGAACAGAATTTATCTTCTATGTCGGTTTCTGATATTAGCAATATGTGTCAGAACGTAGGTCTTAATCCCCCCCCTTACGTAAACCAGATGAAAAAAGCTCTTTCTACCGCCTTTGATCTATATGCGAGAAAACATAATGTTACAGTACAAGGCCAAGCTAAACCTATCATTGATAAAAGTTCCCCAGATTATGATTCTGTTGTAAGGTTATTCAAAGACTAATCTATGAATGATCTTGGTAGACTCGCGACAGATATTGTTAACTATGAATTCTCTGAAGATAGACAGAGATTTCCTGTCTCTTACGTGTCTGGTTGGCTAGATGCCAATATAGGAGAGCTTAATGGTTTATTGAATGAAGAGTTTTATATAAACTCCACTGGAGCTATTGAGTTAGAAGTTGGTTCTGGACTACTCCCAGTAGAAGAAAATATTTATTCTACTATGTATGAGATCCATTATTATGAAAAAGCATCTAGAGACGCTCTAAGAGGTTTTGTCTACAATGCTGAAGATGATTGGCTAACCTTAAAAGAAGGTGATACCACTATTCAAAGGCAGAATAAGAACTCAGTTGCTAAAACATTTTTTGAGCTTAAAGAATCTACTGAGAAAAAACTTAATGATCTTGTCGGCAAGTACAATGTTTACAAGTCAAATCCCTCACAGGTCGCTGGTCTTGACGGGGCTGGTCCTATTGATTCTTATGATGGATACAGCTCTAGAAGTTACTACAGAGGATTCTAATGGCATCTTTACTTACATCAGCCCAAAAAAGATCTTTGCAGAATGTTTTCACTAATGTTCACGATACTTTTGCTAGAGATATCTATGTGTTTGTTGAAAAACGAATAGCTACCAGACCTTCTGTAGCAAGTTATAATCCTTTGTACGGAAAGGCTAAGGATGCTTCTCAAGTAAGCGGGAAAACTGTTTTAACTAAATTTACTTTTAAAGCTAGGATCTTCCATGAAAATGATCAAGGAGAAAATGTTTTAGATGGTAATGGTCAACTCAACCTGAAGTCTTCTGACGGAAGAGTCCGAATAAAAGTTGACGAGAAAGCTTACGAGAAAATCAAGATTTGTTCTAGGATAGAGGTTGATGATATCTTGTACGTGGTTGACTCCGACGCTAAGAGTGTTGGTCCATTTTCGGCGACATTCTTTATGTTATATCTAAAACGAGAGAACTGATGCCTAAGCCCTTTTTATCTGCTACAAAATTTGTGGTTGAGATTAATCGTGCTCAATTACTCAAGGATATCACCTTTAAAAATTCAAGGGCTACTACGATGGAACTTCGTAAAGAATTGGCCCCTAAGATAGAAGAGGCTCAAAAGAAACTGGTAAGAGATTTCAGCTCTCATGCGGTCACTCGCGAATTACAGAGTGGACCCAACGCTCCAAACATAAGTGGATCATTAAATGGATATGGTAACCTGTTTTCCTTTATAGGTTTTGATTCTGGAGCAAATCCCACCGATGTGATTCAGGCATTGCTCTCTGAGAAAATGAGATTTAAAGTTAGAGCTGTTTCCAGTGGTAGATTTAAAGTTACGGTTTTTGTACCCACAAAAGAAGAAGTTTTTGCAATCACTCCCTTACCTTGGGCTTCTGGCTCTAGTTGGGCGGAAGGTATAGAGAAAGGTATAAGCAACTTAGGTAGTTATCTTTATAGCTCTGCTGGATTTGGTCGTTCTAATTCTGGTACAGGTATCCAGATTAAAAATAGTAAAAAGAGTGTAACATTTAAGGAGACTCCTTATATTTCGGCTTTATTTAATGGACTGAAAAAGAGTTTACAAAGATTAGACAAATGAAAGCTCAATTTGACCAGAATGTTTTATCCAGTTTTTATCTCTGGTTGGAGAATCGTTTACTCCGAGACGACACAAAAGCTTACTTGACAGAAGTTAAAAATTCTTTTAAATATGTAGAATTTAACAATGTTCCATCTGATATGATTGCCTATCAGGGGCAATTTAGACAATTAGTCGCTGAATCGAACGTAGATACACCTAACTCAGGATTCTATGTTGGAGATACTTTTATCACTGGTAACTCTGCAGGGAATGATGGGGTTCATATAGATTATCAAAACGGCAGGATTCTTTTCCCGAAGCTCTCTGGTACAGGCATGACTATATCAGGGTTATCTACTGTAAAAGAAGTTAACACATATATCGCGCATGATAATGAGGCTGATTTTATAATGCATTCTGATTTTATTGAGGATGGAACGGGAACAGACCCCTACTTGTACAAAAAAGAGAAGCCATTAGATGAAACTACTTATTTCTTACCTGCATGTTTTGTTTCTTTAGCTTCGTCTTCTAATGAAGAATTTGCTTTTGGAGGAGAAGAGAATACAGAGACAAGAGTTAGGGTGATGGTTCTGACAAAAGATTCTTATATTTTGGATTCAGTAATATCTAGATTAAGAGACACAGCTAGAGAGCAAATCACTCATATTCCATACGAAGAATTCCCGTACGGGTACTCTTATTCTATCAAAAATTTCCCTTATAAATATGATACCTTGAAGGCTAGCCAAACTAATCCAATGACTTCTCATATAGACAAGGTTTCTGTATCAAAAGTGGTCTCCGAAAGCATTCGGGAAGAATTAAATAGAAACTTTTCTATTGGGTTTATCGACTTCGATTTGTCTACTTACAGGTTCCCTCGTTTGTAAAATCGTGTAATAAGAAGAAACCTTTCTATAGAATATGGCCTCAAGAACAAGAATTATATCACAAAACAAAGCAGTTTATGCTTCTACAACTGGAATCTACGGTGGTTCCGCCTCTACGGAACAATTAAACCCCCAACAACTCAATAGAATTGACACATTGTCTTTCGATGTTGATTTGGCGGGTAGTAGGCAAGATATCCGAGAATTTGGTCAATTGTCTCGCATCGGAGTTCAGACTATGTCTGACATTGCCCCAAGCGTTTCTTTAGGTTACTACCTAGGAGATGGAAAGAACGAAATACTACTCGGATTGTACAGTGCTAATAATGGCAACCTTGCAGCTAGCGCCTTGCAGGGTTCAATCGTTTCTGGAATTACAGCAGAAGACCCTGATTACAGGGAGAAAAACCTTTATGTTTTAACCGCGAAAGAAGGAGAAGATGCATTTAATGCAACAGCTTTTAATGCTCAAGGTGCATCTCATGATGTCATTGGTTTCGGAAACTGCGTTTTAACAAATTATACAGCTAATTTTGCAGTCGGAGAAATACCAAGAGCAGATGTTGAAATGGAAGCTTCAAACATAGTCTTTTGGACTGGGTCTCATGCTGGACTAAGAAATCCAGCGATTAACGAAGATGGCAATCGAGCAGATCAAGGTATGATTACGCTCACTGCTCCTGTTACTGGAAAAAGTGAAGACATTCTTGTGCTAAGACCTGACGATGTGCATGTAACATTTAAGAATAATAATATTTCCAAGATCGACGAGAACTCTCATGACGCACATCTTGTCGGAGGAACTCACTTTGGAGATGTCTGCGTACAGAGCTGCTCTGTTGAGCTTCCATTGTCTCGCGGGAATATCGAATGCCTAGGAAAAGAAAGAGCATATGCAAAACCTCTTGAATTCCCAATTAATGTTACTCTTAATATGAGTGCTGTTTTGAAAAACTTCTCTGCGGGAGCCTTGGAAAATGTTTTAACAGGGACTGCTGGCAACAAAACCACCGATATTCAAATTCAGATTAAGAAAGATAATGGTGTCGTCGCTCAACACTACGATTTTAAAGATTGTTACTTAGATAACCAGTCATTCTCTCAAGGATTAGATGATAACGAAACTGTAGATTTGACATTTAGTACTCAAATCGGAGGTGCCTCAAATACCGACGAAGGTGTTTTCTGGAGTGGTCAAGCTGGTACATTGAGAACAGACGTTGATGCTTTACTTGCAAAAGGGTCTGGCGCAGGGGACTTCTACGCTCATCAACCTTTATCCCAGACTTAATAGAAAATCTGACTATTACATTTCAAAAAGCCTCATCGAAAGATGGGGCTTTTTTGTGTAATATAGTTTTGATGTTAGTTTATCAAGATATCACTGGGTATAGCAACTCTGTAATTAATTTAGAGTTTAATGTAGATCATACAGAATCTGGATTTAAAGTCGCAATTGGTTCTGGGGTCAATTCGGCTAACGGCTTAGAGTATTCTGGTATTTTATTTACTGGACAAAGCGGTTATATCTTCGATCAAGATGGTGACTTTGTAGGTGGCTATAGACACGATGTACCTTTCTCTATAGAAACTCACATCCATGAAGATTGTCATGTATCTTACTACATAGATGAATCTTTGATTAAAAACAACTATACGACTTTAACTCATAAGCCAATAAGGGTTGAGTTTGAAAAAATAGGACAGTCATCTCTAGAGATTACAAACAAAGGAGACTCTTCTTGCAAATTGACTTATTAAAATATAATAATTGAATTTCATAAGATAAAACTGATAATATATCAGTATCTTACTAATTTATGAAAGAGTTAAAAGAGTTATATTCCTTTACTGTCACAAGAGAAATCAAAAAAGTCGTACCTAGTTTACGTAAAAATAAAAAAGGCGAGACCGTAGAAAGTAAAAAGACGGTTAAATCAAAGTCTAAGAATCGGGTCATTTTTATGAAGCCTTCTTTCGCAGATGTGGAAGATGCAGAATTCTTTTATGGTCAAAAATACAATGAGCTTATTAACGCTGGCTTTCTCACAAAGGCAATGCTCAATAAAAAAATTGGCGATATTGGAGGTCAATCCTCTAAATTACTTGAAGAGGTGGCCAATAAAGCAGTGCTTGATAATGTAGAGTCTGCTAAAGTCATAGAGTTTTACGAAGGTCAGGATGATTTGCAGGAGGATCAACAAAAAAAACTTCTTGAGGCTAAAGAGTTGTTTATCTCAAGCAGAAAAATAGTACAAGATTTCGAGACTTCTTTTCGGGACCAGTTCAATCAGACGGCTGACGCTAAAGCAGAGCAGAGAATATTAGAATGGTTTATCTTTAACTTCTCTTTTTACGAGCAGGAATCTGAAAACGGAGATAAAGAGATATTCCCTTTGTTTGTCGGGGATGGATATGATGCAAAGAGGGCTTGTTATCTAGATCTTTGTGAGGATATAGAGAACATGCAGAAACAATCTTTGGTTACAGAGAAGGTCATATTTGACTCTTCATTCAGTAAGCTCGCTATGGTTGTAAACATTTGGTACAGTAAGATGGGAGATGATCAAAAAAGCATTGATGCAAAAATGAAAGAGATCTTCCCTGATGAGTAATGGAAAAAGAAAACTCTGAGTATCTAGTTCTCTTAGATATTTTAAGAGGATATAGCATCCTGAACCTTAAAGACAAATGCCTTTATTTTCGGCATTTTTTGGTTATGGATAATTTATCTTTAGAAGAGTATGAAAAAAATGAATTTGAGAAAGCTTGTTTAAATGGACTTAAAACCGAGGAACAGCTTTTAGAAGACGCTATCAAAAAAGGCTTTTGGGATAAAGCTTCTTCCGATAAGATCTCTAGTTTAACTTGGACTATAAACAAAGCGGAGAAGGCTGCGTCCAAGATCTCAGACGAGAGGCAAAAGAAAGCTTTTTTAAAATCCGTTGAGAAACAGAAGATAGAACTGCAAGAATTGAATTTAAAGAAGAGCAATATAATAAATTATAGCGCCGAAAACTGCGCCTCTCAAAAGAAGCATACTAAATTAATCCACGAAGCAATATTTTACGATAAGGAGTTTAAGCAGTTGGCCTCTGAAAACGACATATTTCTAGCTATGGCAGATGTGAAATACAAGTTGGAAATCTTAACAAATGATGTAAACATTATTAAAGCTGCATTCTGCAATTACTTCTTTGATTTGTTTGCTTTGTCCTATAGAGACCCATTATCTTTAATAAAAAAAGATTCTTTTTCAATTACTTCCTTGCAACGTCACTTATTGTCTTACGCCTCTGCTTTATTAAATAAGCTTAAAAATATCGATATGCCAGACGATATAAAGGATGATCCTTTGAAAATAATCAAGTATGTTGAGCCAAAAACAACAGATTCAGATACAACCGAGGGTATTGAAGACATTAAAGCGAAGATGGCTAAAAGAGGAGGAAGTCTTAAAGCAGAAGACCTTTTGAGCTAATTGGTGTAATTAGTTTTAATGGCTGCTCCTATTCAATTAAACGCTAACCTCAACTTAAACCCTGCTAGTATCAATGCTTCTGCGAAGCAGGTACAACAAGCTTTGGGTCGAATTACAGGCCAAGCTTCTGAATTTCAAAAGTCTCTTGATGCCTCGACAGCGCGTGTGTTCGCTTTTGGAGCTACTACTGCAGTTATCGCTGGAGTTGGCACGGCTTTCAAAAAGCTTATTGGTACAACTATAACTGTACAAGACGAGCTTATTAAGATTAACGCTATTCTTGGAGCTAGTGCAAAAGACTTTGGGGCATTTAGAGATGCAATTTTTAATGCCGCTAAATCTACTGGACAATCTTTTCAAACGGTTGCGGCTGGAGCGGGTGAATTAGCCCGTCAAGGTTTGAACGCAGCTGAGACTTCTAAAAGATTAGAAGCTGCTATGATTCTGACAAGGGTATCTGGCTTAGGTGCGGAACAGTCTGTTAAAGCCCTCACTGCTGCTATAAATGGATTTCAATCTGCTGGGTTGACTGCAGTTGACGTAACCAATAGGTTGGTTGCCGTTGACACTAGATTCGCTGTTTCAGCTCAAGATCTCGCAGACGGCTTTAGCCGAGCGGGTTCTACTGCTGAAGATGCTGGAGTTAGTTTTAATCAATTACTCGGATTAATTACTGCGGTAGAGCAAAAAACAGCACGAGGAGGAGCTGTTATAGGTAACGCATTTAAATCTATCTTCACAAGGTTGAGCCGAGGAAAAACAATTGATCAATTACAACAACTTGGAGTAGAAATAGATGCTTCTCAGAGTGGGGTTCAAAAATTAGAAGCCCTTTCTAACGCTCTTGAGAAGATATCTGATCCTACGAAGGCAAGCGCAATTAAAGAATTGGCTGGAGGAGTTTTCCAAATCAACGTTGTCAGTGCAGCTTTAAAAGACTTATCCTCTGAAACTTCTATATTCGCCAAAGCTACAGATGCAGCCGCAAACGCTGGAAATGATGCTTTTGAAAGAAATGCTGAATTGAGTAAGTCCTTAGCTTCTCAAATTAATTTACTAGTTGTTTCTGTTACTGACTTTGCAGAAAAAGTTGGATCTATTACATTTGGCCCTTTGCTTGAAGATCTTATCTCAGTAGCCTCAAAAGCTTCTGATGTTTTAGGAAATGCGTTGACAGCTGATACAATAGGCGGAAAATTTATAGCAGGTTTCTTTAAAGTTGTAGGCAAATTTATAGCAGGTCCAGGGTTAGTTTTAATAACAAAAGCATTCTTTAATATATTTAGAATGGTTACTAAGTTCGCTGCAGAGGGATTTAAATCTGTCATGGCTATGGGATCTCAAGCTGAGAAAGTGAAAAGCATTGAAAGCGGCATAGTAGATCTACTTGGCAAAGATGCAAAATTAAGGGCCGTATTAAATAGCAAGACTGCCACACAAGCCCAAAAAGAACAGGCCGTAATTAATGCGATAAAAGCGGAGAACCGATTATTAGTACAACAACAACTAATTTTAACAAACATCGCTAATGTAGCTTCCCGAAGAGGTGTTGCTGGGTATGATGCTGGCAAAGGGTTTACAGGAAAAGGGGGCAAGAAGTTCGCAGCAGGATTTCAGCAAGAAGAGGCTACGGCTATGATGTTAGGAGCTTCTCCTAATGTATCAGCTCATTATGGAAAAGGTACGATTGGTGGTCAGCGTTTTATAATGAATGACCAAGAGAAGGAGATACCTAACTTTGGTAGCAACGGAGATTCTGCTGTTATTCCTATGTACGCTAGAGGTTATCCAGTTGGAAACCCAGCTGGTTATGCAAGGGGTAGACCTCGTAAAATTAAACAATTAAATGCTGATGAAAGATATGGGATGATAGTAGCTGAGTCTGGTTCAAAGACAACTCAAGATTTATTTATTTCACAAACTTCCAGAGGTATTTCTGCCACGAAAGGGGCTGGAGATAACAGTGTGGCCAAGGTAACCGTCCCGACCTATAGATTGAATAATTCTAAGGCAAAGGGGGGGATGAATAAACATAGGAATAGTTTGGTACGTAAATATACAGATTTATTTACAAGCGACTCTATAACTATGGCAAAGATGATCTCAGGAGGAGAGATGCCTGATCCAGTCAGGGCAAAAGATATTAAAAAGACCTTAAATGCGGGGTCTGCTAAGTCTTCTATCGGTTCTGTTTTTGAAAGTGGTGTCGGAGCATTATTATCGACTGATGATTTTAAAGATTTTCAAAATAGAGCTGCAGGGTCTCTTATGGATTTTAAGGGCAATTCTCTAACAAATTTAAAGGGGGGAGTAAACCCATTTAACATCCCCCCTTCAACAGTAGGTATAGAGGCTAAACATTCATCTAGTCTTGCTGGAGGAGCCGCTGAAAAAATATATAAAATACTTGGTGCGCCCGTAACTGCAGCTGAAAAAAGGAACAAGATAAAGCCTAGCGAACGTGAACGCAGGAGAGCTTTTCAGCAGAAGGGTAAAGCTGCAGGTCATATACCTAGGTACGCCGCAGGGACTACAAATGTTAATTCCAGAAGGCATCGTGCGAGACGTTTTGTAGGAAACTCAAGGTTGAGTCAGGACTTTATGCAATTGGGGCAGGGTGTTAGCTCAGGGGTAAATCGCGTGAAAGATTCTGGGGTAGGGCGAAGAATTAGTTCTGCAACTCAGAACAATCAAAAGTTCATGCAAAATGAAGGATCGGGCTTTAAAATGATGGCAATGTCAATGGCTCTATCTGGAGCTGCATCTGGTTTAGACTCTCTTGCCGCGAGTGCCAAAGAAGCAGGGAATGAAACTGGAGCCTTGGCCGCTAACACTGGTTCTGCTGCAGCGCAGACAGCTTCTATGGGAGCGATGTTTGGACCACTGGGAGCAGGTATAGGAGCAGCCGTAGGCGCTCTTGGTAGCCTAACAATGGCTGTTTTTGAGCAGCGAAAAGCAATGCATCAGGCAAAAGCAGATCTTGAGACTACTAATGAGGTAATATCTAATAGACAGGGGGGGATGGCAAGAGAAAGGGCAGCTAGAAAAGAATTTGGTTTTATTAGTGGTGATAGCATCTTTAAAGAAGCTCAAAAGCAACAAGAGGCGGGGATGGGAGATAGAACTAAAGACATAACAAGGCTCCAGACAATCTTAAATACTTCTCAAAGCATACAAGAGCTAGATGACGCAAGCGATCAATTGGTGAAGGTGTACAAAGAGGTTGGCGAAGCGATGTCTATTAGGCGAAATATAGAAGATCTAGAGAAATCTATAGATGCAACTACAAAAAGACTAAAAAGTGTTCAACTTGCCGCTGGAGAAAAAATTTCTAAATTCAAAAGCGACATCTTCAATCAACAAGTAATGAATACAGCTGGATCTTCTTTACTTGGTTCTATGAAGGGTCCACAAGCAGCAAGTTTGCAAAGACAGTTATCCACAAACTCAGACATCCTTGGTGTTTCGAATGCTCAAGCAGGGCTACAAGAAGCTAAATTGGATGAATCTAATTTAGTAGTAGGATCTGAAGAGCAGATTAAAGCTGCTCAAGCCACACGGCAAGCTTCTGATTCATTTAAGGCTAAAATTGTTGCTGCCGCAACGAACATGCAAGTTCGAATGAATGCAATTACAGATCGTACCGAAGCCATAAGAATAGAAGGCGAACAGAATAGAATGGAGATGGTACGTAATTCTTTCTCTGGTTTAGCTTCATCATTTACTAGTGGAAAATTTGACATAGGAAACGCTATCGGAATAGGAAAACAGATTGCTGCAGAAAGAGATCCACAACGCAAGGCTCAAATGGCTGCTGAATTAGAAGCTGAAATGGATGCAAAAGGAGTAGCACAAGCAGTAAGAGATATTGTTCTCAAAGCTTCAGGAGTATCTTCAAAAAGTATGGCAGATGCGACGATGACGAATCAATTTGAAAATGTTCCAAAAAATCTTAGAGGCAAGATAAGAGGTACATTCAATAAAGAGGGAAACAAAAAAGCGGCAGAATTAGACGCAGAGGCTGAAGTTTTGAAAGCAGAACTTGAAGCTTTAAAGAAGAAATTTAAAAAATTAAATACAAACTTTAATGTTGATGGTGTGGTAGCCAGCATCGCGGATCTTAACAAAAATTTATCTGATGCCAGCTCTAACCTTAGTTCTTTTGCCTCTGCTACAAATTCAGTAACCTCCATTGCTTCGAAAGTTACAAAGGCAACAGCAGACATCAGTACTCTTACAGATATGAATATAGTAGTTATAGATAAATTAAAAACTAGAATTGAAACTCTTGAGAGTGAGCTTGAATCGATAAAACCAAAAGAATAAATGTCTTTAATTGTTAACAACGTTGTATCTTCAAGTGTTAAAATTGAATACTCGTACTTGGATTCAGATGAATTATTTGGATTCATTGTAGAAGCTTCGTATGAAATTGATATTTCAGATGTGCAATTTGATGCTGGCGGAGGAGTTTTACTGTCGGGAAGAGCTGCTATAAGAACCGCTTATGAAACTCAAAATATCACCGCACGAATAGGTGGAGATGAGTTTGTTAATGGTTTAATTACATCTTTAAGTTTTCAAGAAAGTAATTTAGTTGGTTCTGAAATAGCTTCTATTACTATAAGGGAGCGAAAAATGCTAAATAGTTATTCTGCTAAAACTTTTGCCAAACATATGCCTAGTCCTCATTTGGTTGAATCATTTAGTGAAGATTATGATTTTTCCAGAAGTGGCTCTGATTATTCTTACAAGAGGAGGGTTTCATTAAAGTATGCCCAAGACGCTGGAGGAGAATTCTTAAAAAATGCTCAGGTATTTTTAAGTAATTTTTATCATCTAAGTAGACCTTCTTTAGGTTTTCATACAGATGGGATATCAGAGAATGCTAGGATCTCAAAAGGTTTTGCGGGGCAATTAACTGAAAATATTGACTTGGTAAATCTAGAGGTTGCCTTAAACGAAGATTTTGAATCATCTTTTATAGATGAAACCAACAGGGTATCTAAGAAGACAACCACTAAAATCTCACAAGGTGATGATGGATATTTATCTAAAGAGATCTCTATAGATCTAACCTCTCTTGATTACAATTATCAAAATGTTATACAATCAGCAATATCGACTTGTATAGATAGCGTAATATCTAGCGAGCAATCTGAGTTTGGTCAACCTTATAGTATATCAAAGGGTATCACTAAGGACTCTAAAAAAGCTTCTATATCAATTTCTTTTTCGACAAATCCTAATTTGTCTGGCAATAATGAAATATCCTTTTCTTGTTCTAAACAAAAAAAGGAAGCTTTTTTTGAATACACCCTCTCTGTAAGGTACAAAGCTTCTGGGAGAAGTATTTTTGATAGATATAATAAAACTTTAGAACTGTGGAATTCTTCGAAAGCTCTTAATGAAATTAAAGTTAGCCGCTTGTTCCCAGAGTCACTAGGGGTTATATTTGAGTCTTCTAGAAGTTCTTCTATTTTAAAATCAGAAGGAGTAGTCGAAGATAAAATCGTTTTTACAACAAATGATGATTACAATAATTCCAGCCTACCTGATGGAATCTTGAAATATCAGCTTACTTTAACCAAGACTAATCAGATAAAAAGATCTGAGAAAATCTTGGATTTAAGCAGTTTAAGAGAGAAGTTGATTGTGTCAGACTTAGATACTTTAGGCCAAGCTTCGGTAACAGCGACTGTTGTAGCCGATCCTAATTATGGTCTTTACCACGCAAAAGAGTTTTTAAAAACTAAAACTAGCGAAATGGAAGCAAAATTAAGTGAGAGTACTTATTACTTAGTTGGGGATCAAACAACAATAGATTTGTCCAATGGTACAACAAATCGTGTAATAAGCTTTGTAATATCTTAATTAAATGCCTGATTCTGTAACATATGATTCTTACAATTTCCCAAGTCCTCTTCCTGCTATAGCAGAAAGTGACGAGCTTATAGTATTTGAAGGTAAATATGATCATAAAGCCATTAATATACAGGCTATAGGAACTATTACAGGTGATTCCTTAAGTGGCATTCATTTGCAAAAAATGCAGATGATTAGCGGTTTCCTCAATGAATATCGAAATCTGACAGTTACCTTGGGGACGGATACTAGGGTGTTTAGTAAGTGTTTGGTTGAAGGAGTGGATTTTGGGAAGAGTGATTTATCTACAGTTTTACCTTACAGCGTATCTTTTAAAACATTTGAAAATGAAACTTTTTCCGAATATTACAAGATAGAATCACCCGTAAATGAATGGAGTTATTCTGAGTTGGAGAATAAAGTAATTAGAGCCACTCACAATGTATCTGCAAAAGGTTTAAAGGTGGATGCGGGAGACCCTCTGACAAATGCTCGCTCTTTTGTAAACGCAAAATTACAGGACGGTTTTGAGTATATTGGATTTTTTAACAGTGGGGTTAATGGATTTTTACAGTCTAAAGAAGAAAAGGTAGATCGCAAAACTGATGCTTACTCTGTTACGGAAGTCTACCTGTATTCAGCCTCTGACCAACCTCTTTCTAGCAATGGAATTGTAAATGTTTCAACAGATATTGCTTATGATAAAAATTCAGAACTTTCGGTTTCTGTAAAAGGCAATGTACAAGGAGGGATGGACGCAAACATTTCAAATTCTACGATGTTAACAACAGGGGATTTCTCTCCTAAGATGGCTACTAATGCAGCAGAAGATGCTATAGCTAGTTCTTTATCAAACTATGAGACTGGAAAATATACTTTTGTTTCTAATGGCCCGACTTCTTATGAATATACATTGGATACAGGATCAAACAATTTAGAATTTTCGTTTACTTTCGAAAATGCAGAGAATATAGATTTAATAACGGGTACTAATGTACTGCACTCTCATACTGCTTCCATTAGCTGTACTAAAGATTCACCCGTTGTATCTGTAAACGTAGAGGGAGAATTAAAATTTCATGGACCCTCTATATCTATTAAAAATATAAGCCAAGCTGGAGTTGAAAACGACAGGTTTAAGGCTGTTTCTGGAGCTTTTGAATTGGTTGATCAATTCTCTATCGCTAAAAAAGCTGCGGATGAATTTTCTCAAGTTGCGACTGGATATGAATTAAATTCTTCTTACCTGAATGTAGAGCCTGTTGACTTCTCTATAGATAAAAATCCAAATACTAATGAAATTTCTTATAATTATACTTATAATAATGTAGTAGATTATTCTAACGGTGCTCTTAAAGATTTGTCTATCAATATTGTAGATAAGGTTCCAATACAGAAAAATGATATTCAGCAAACAATAGGAGGATTTAAAGCTAATGTCGTAGCAGATAGAACTTTGGGTGAATATTCCATTAGCGCTTCAAGCAATGACGAAGAGAATAAATTATCTACACTAAAGAACATTGTATTAGGATTATGTAGCGGTCAGCATAAAATTTCAGATTCTCAAAATATTCAGCAAAGCAGTATATCTTATAATTTATCAAAATATTATTAATGAGCGAACAAGGGTTAAGTTATCAATTGTTATATTCTTTTGCAGACAACAAAAGACTAGCAGTCTATTATGATTTCAATGAGTCTAATACTTTTAACACTCATACTTTTGCTCAAACGAGTAATAGCGTTTGGTCTGGAGCTATAGCAAATCAGAGTCCCGCATTTGACACTGATAAATATTCTGGGGTATTAATTAATACTACTGCTTTTAGCGATTCCTCTGAAGTGCAGACTTTTTTAAATAACTCTGTTTTTGCATCAGATACCCTTGATTTAAGTCATAGTAATTTGGCCGTTAGAACTCATGATTTGAATTTTAATGATTTATCTGTTTTTGTCGATTTTGAATTTGGTGGAGCAGTTTCTGATGGAGTTATTTTTGGATCTTTAGAAAAGACGGAAGAAACAATAAACAGTATAGATTATACAGGGTCTAAGGGTTTTAATGTTGGAGTTACCTCAAGAGGTCATTTGTTTTTACAATGTTACGGTAAAGATCAAGATCAAATAACTGTTCTAGATTCAGAATTGTCTAAAAGAAATTTAATAGGTATATCTTCTTTTGGGGATTCTATAACCTTAAGTACTTTTGATTATATTAACAAAAAAATAACTTCAAAAAAAGTTTCGACGGATTCAGACTACTTATCTAATCCAGATTTTTTCTATATAGGAGGTTCAAAAAACTACTACAGATCTAGTAACGAAGTTAGCAAAACCCTTATCAATAATCATATAAATAAGTTAGCTGTATTTAGTGGGGCTGTATCAGAAGATGCTTTATATTACTTTGGATCTGGAATATTAGGGCAATATTCTCAGACAGCGGCTACCACATCATCTGCTAATAGAGTTACTGGGTACAGCGAGACTTTGGTTTATCAAACTGGGATAACTGGATACGATTACCAAATTACAGGACAATTAACTATTGCAACAGGTAGGGAAATTATAACTGGAGTAACCTTAAGCAGTTCAGAGCAGCCTCAAATAAGTAAGAAAGAAGGGGAAAGATACTATAAATATTACACTTTGAATGCAGGTGGTCACGAGACTTTCTATAAAGAGGAGTTAGGTCATTTGCGCCCTGACTCTGGATACCTTTACGAGCCAACTGGAGATGACGCTTATGCTACTTTGGGCTTACAAGACATATCTGATAACTTGGCTACCTACCTTCTTCAACAAACAACAGGACAGGGAGAAATAACGATAGATTTATATGGAAAAAATCCTTTGACGGGTACTTTGACAGATATTAGCGGAGTTGTACAAACTCCTTTAACGGAAAGTTATACTACAGTTACTCAGGAAGCATTTTCTGGAGTTAATTTAACAGGCTTCTCTGAAGATTTAAAAAAGAATTATATTTATTACCGTGGAGAAAGAATCTAATGAACTATAATTATATTTTATATACGGGGGCTGAATCAATAACTGGAAGTCGAGAGTTTATTTCTTTAAGGAATGATACAGGTACTTTCGTAGGAGATGGGTTTATTTACAATCCATTTATGGTCACAGGCGCTCATTCTTCAACATTGTCTTTAAATTCCCAAACTCTTTTCGAAGAATCCCCAATAATAGTTTCTGGTTTAAATAGGACTTACATTAATATAAATACAGGAGATTATTATGTCACTCCTGACGACGATACTTATTCAAGTACATTTAGGTTTGATCAAGGATTTGCTATATCAAGCTCTGACATCGTAATTTATGATTCTAGGAGTGGGGCTTCTGGAGTAGCTTATGATAAAGGAGATCAACAAGGTTATCAACTAGCTGAAGACGCTCTAACATCAAAGGTTAATTCTATTTATTCTAATGCTTCAGACAGAGAGGAGCTATTTAACAATTACAATATATTCTTTAACGGTCAAAAATTTCAATATGGCTTTGCTCCCTCTGAATATCAGACTACGGGAAGGTATTTCGCAATACCAAAACAAGCCAACGTACAAGAAACTTTTTCTGGAGACCCTGATATCTGCGGTACTGGTTTCGTAGAAGGTCAAGTAAGTTATTACATTAATGGCTTAGAAGCTTCTCCTTATAATTTTGTAGAGACTTACAGTGGTATTAGCGGATTCATACAGTCTGGGATTAGTTCTTTTACTCCTATAATAAACCAACAAGAAGACACTTATAATCTATGAATAAAGAATCTGTAATTTCTGTAAATATGAATTTTAGTAATGGTAGTGGGCATACTGCCAGTACTACAAGTGTAATCAACGCAAAAGATATTGAGGCAGGTGGAGAATCCCTCGGTACTATAATTGGAGAAATTGGTTCTCGTGTTGACTTTTCAGATGCAAGAATAAACAAATTATTCAGTCAATTCGAAACTATTGAAAAAACAATTAGTAAAGATGGAACTAAAACTACGATTTCAAGAAAGTTTAGCGATACAACTTCGTTAAAATTAAAATCTCATTTTATAGCTGTTAGAGGCAAGGATACTTCTCCTAGAGGAGCAGGTTCTTTTGATGGAGTTGTTTATGACTACTCTGAATGTCCGAACTCCCCTGTGCCTTCGTTTGGGAAACAGTTTCCAAGAAAAGTTGGGGGCGGTTTAATAATAGGTGATATTTACAACGAAATTTCAGACACAGATGAGATCACTGGAGAAAAAATTTCTTTGGTTTATCAAGGTGGAGTTCTTGACACAGATTTATCTTACAATAGTGCATCTGGAGAGGTATCTTCATATTCTAATAATCCAGATCTCTCTAAATCAGAAATTAAGTATGGCTATAAGTTAAGAGAATTAATTACTGCTCTAGGAATGGCTGATATTCCAGTTATAGGGTTACCAAGTAGAGGAGATATTCTTTTTGAAAATTCAGGGACTGTAGATTCTGTATTGTCATCTATTGCTAGTTCTTTAGGATTATACTGGTACGTGAATCCTTTAAATTCTACTGTTGTATTTATATCTTCTGCTATTGCAGTGACTTATCAAATCACAAACCCTTTAACTTTAACTGGGGGAAATTTAAAAAGTTGTTCTTTTACAGAAAATGCTTTAGCTCCAGTTATCGCTAATTCGTACATGACTAATACAGCTCCTATTAAGAGTACTCCTGATGAAAGTTCAAAACAAAGAATAGCTAGATTTAAACCTGTAGACATATTAGGGAAAATAGGAGACCTATCGATTCCCAAAGAAACTTATAAAGTTTTTTATGGGGCTGAATGTTCTGGGGCATTAACGCCTCTTGTTTTTGACGCTATAAGTTATAAATTAGCTGCTGAAAATAAACCTCCAGATTTTGGGAAGTTTTACGATCCTGCACTTCAATTATCCAATAAAACAATCAAAGATTGGAGTGAGTTGTATATCACTGGGGAAAAAATAGCCGAATCTGCTGCAGCCGCATACAAAGGACCATTACAACTAAAAAAATGTAAATACATCGATACTCGTGCTGCTGGGGTTGGGTCTTCTGATAATTTAAAGCCGAGTGACTCCAAGGCTTACCAAGTAATTAAGGATGCATTTTTTTACTTAAATAATTCTATTTACATATCTAATAAATTTAGTAAAAGAAAAGCCGAGAGGATGCAATTTTCTTCTAATGACCTTTCTATTTCTGGGCCTTACGAAACTGACATCAAAGTTAACAAAATTGAAGGATTAAAAAAAGTTGTTTCTTTACTGAGAGCCAATGGGGTAAAAACTGATAATTTCACTCTTGATAATATTATCGAGGCTACTGAAGGAGTAAAAGGTTCAGGCGGATATGTGTTTATAGGGCAAAAAGCTGTTGCCAATAATAACGTTGTTCAAGGAGATGATAAGGATGATTACATTGATTTTACAAATGAGAATATTTCTTCTTATACTCACACTACTGGATTGCCTTACTATGCGATATTAGCTGAACTTTTTGACACGAAAATTCCAAAGAATATTGCCAAATCGAAAACTCTATTTGGGAAAAGAAGATCTAAAGATGATTTACTTGAAAGTATAAGGTGCCCTTATACTAGAACGAAACTTCCTGTTAATGAAATCCTTGGAAACAGAAAGGCTGAACAAGAGTTAGATGACACAGACGCCGAAGAGGACGAACAAACTTCTCAAATCACAGATCTATTCGATAAAAAGAATTATGTACAAACTTCTCTTCTATTGAATGGAGCTTCTGGTAATATCAAAACGCCAGTTTCTTTCGATGTGAAAAGGGGGAAGGGCGTGGAAATTAATGCTCTTAAAAATTTCAATTATGGCGGTAGATCCAAAACGTTTTTACAATCATCTTCTAGGACTATAGTTGGTTTATTTGTACCTACTCAGTTCTCTATAGTAATGTCTGGTTTATCTTACTCTTTGAGTGGAGGGTCTTTAACGACAACAATAAAAGAATCTACACAGAAGCTATTGCCTATAGATGACACTATAGTGGTGGGAGATTCGATGCGTTCTTATAGAACCAGTTCTATTTCAAGCAGATTCTCTGCAGCCCAGAGGAATTTCCTTGGATTATAATTTTTTAACAAGAACCAAGAGCTTTCGACATTCTTTTGCAGGAATATCGGAGAAAGAATCCCAGTTCTTTATCTCTTCGTTTCTATACTGTTCTTGCTTCCAGAAGTCGCGTAGGACCGTCTTAAAGTTATCGAAGGAGTCTGACCCAGTTTTCTCTCTTGCGGCCTTCTCAAGCATAGCTGATGGCGTTAAAGCCACATTTGTAGATTCAGCAGAGTCATACTCAAAAGATTTAGCATTATTTGCCCCTTTTGACTTGTCGATTTCGTCCGCTCCTACAATATGTACATTTAAGAAATTTCTCACACACCTTACAAAAGCCCTGTTACAGGCTATAGTCTCCAAGAATTTGGAAGCGAAAGAGCTTGTATTGTCTAATGTGGCATTTGCTGAGTCTTCATATGTGATAGAAGCATTATCACTCTCGTAATTAGATAGCCACTCTATGGTACAACTTGCTTTGACGTATCCATTCGATACATTTTCAGTATTAAATTTTACAGACTTGAACCCTCTTAGCTTTGCTAAAGATTTAATCCCTCCTAACATAATCAAGAGCTGATTATCCTTTAGACCTTCTATTGATTCTGGAACGGGCTTCTTTCTGTACTCAAACCAATCTTTGTTTGGATACAGGTACTCGTCTTTGATCATGGATCTCCAATCTACAGACCCATCTTCATTAAATACATATGAAGCATTTTCAAGAAGACCATGTTGATTTCTCTTATACAGGTCTGGGCCGTAAATATTATTCTTGCTCATGAGCTAAATGATAGACAAACATATTCTGTAAGTCAAGGTAAAAATCATCTAAATCTTCGTTATTGTTTGCTGCGTAGTGACTAGCGTAGCTCTTTTTATTTTTAATCACTTTTTTATAGCTTGAATAACTAAAATCTTTTAGATCTATAATCTTTTTGTTTTTTTCTATCGTTTTTGAAGTGTCATAAATTGCAATAGACTGGTCGAAATATTTTACTCTTTCGTCGCTTATATTCTCTTCATCAGTGCAGAGTAAATCGAATTTCTTGCCATACTTAATTAACTTGTTTACAAAATCTTCATTAAAGGATTTTGAGATGTATGCTATACGCTGTATGTTTTTATTACATAGCAGGGACTCATCTATTGGTTTGTGACAGATGATAGAGCAAACATTGTTTTCAATCAAACCTTTGGCATTATCTTCATTATGCTCTATATCAAGTCGGATACAAATACTGTCTTCTTTTAAGTCGTAGGGATGATCTGGGATTACATCTATAACTTTTTTCTTGTATAGATTCCCCATGAATAAAGTTTTAATATTAACCCCTTTAAAACCCAATTGGTTTAGTACAGAGTTAGCTATTTCTTCAGGCTCGATCTTGTTTATTTTTTTATCCCATTCTTTTGTAGAGAATGATGGTTTATCTCCATCTCTATGAGATTCTATTAGAGTAATGTTTTCTTTGTCTCCCCATAGTGGATCACAGGTTCTTGCATAAGTGTGTGCGTATATTGCTACAATAGGTTTATTAAGTAAAGACGCTATATGCACAGGAGAACTATCGATGCCCATATGCAGTAAACCATTTTGGATAATGTAAGCAGACTGCTTTATAGAATTGGTTTTGATAAAATCGTCTATATTTTGAACCCTTGGCTCTTTGCCACTGCCAATTTGTAAGATTTTTAATTCGGGAGCAGACTTTTTTATCATTGTTATAACCTCTTCCCAATAATCATATTGTTTCGATTGTACATAATCGTCTGTATGCAAAGTTATATAATTGGTGTGGGTTATTGGAAAAAAATGAGGTTTAAAAACTGGATTCCCAATCCTAACCCCTAAATCTTTCGCATATACTTCTGCTAAGTGGCTCATCGTAATTTAAATTGATTTTTATCTTTAGCGTTGTGGATATATGTGTGTGTTTTTTGAGTCATGACATTCGGGAAAAAAGCCATGTCGAACAATCCTTTGTGATTACGAGAGCCTTCTAAGAAGTAATGAGATTCTATTTTAGGGTCATATGGAAGTAATTTGTAAACATTTGGATTGTCATCAATAAAATCAAAAAACTTAGGATTGGTAAACATATATATTTTTTTACTTGGATAGAGGTTCTTGAGATTTTCCATCAAAGAATTTATCATTAGTACATCTCCTCCTGATTCAGGCATTACAACTGCGATCCTATCTTCCAAAGGTACATCCTCTAAAATTTTAGTTAGGCTATTTTTATTGGACTTTTCTTCTTTTAGAGGTGCCTCTTCTTTCAATTTAATCCCACCACTCTTCTTGCGTTTTAAATCTCGCAATATGCTTATCAATTTTGAAACAGTATACTGTACTGAGAATTTATCTTTAACATAATTTCTACCTGATTTAATCAAGATTTCTTTTTGCTCTTGAGGCATTTTAAGAACTTTGGTTAAATTCTCATTAATGCTATCTGGACATGTTGTAGCTTTGATAAATTGAGTGCTAGGTTCCCTGTACTCGTTCCAAGCCAAGGGAATCCCACCTTGATGTTCGTAGGCTGAATCAGTACCACAGGAATAATCCGTCACTAAAGTTATTAGACCTGCTGCCTTAGCTTCTTGAATTGGTAGTTCTTGCCCTCCACTTGTAAAAGGGTGGCAGTATACATCCATAAGGTTGTATATTTCATTAAGCTCCTGCTCTCTTACACCTCTGGCGCTATTTTTTGTTTTAACACATTTTTTACCTCCACACGAAGGGCAGTCTTTCTCTTCCCCGTCATATCCTCTTATAGAATAGGTATCGCATTTATGGCAGACATAAGTCGCTAGAACTTCAGATTTATCAAAGCCTTTCTCTTTGACATATCTTGGGATGTCCCAACCCATTTTTTTCTCTCCCCAATCCGTATGTAGAAGAAGCTTGGCAGTTACATCTGGATTGCTTTTTTTAAACCTTTTAAATCCTTCTAGTAAGTTTGGTACTGATTTTCTTAGTTGATTCTTAAATACAAAACCAACAACAAAATCACCACCAAGGCCGTGAAAATTTCGTAACTCATCTCTATTTTCTAAAGGTTTAAAATGGCTATAGTCAACTGCTCCATGCAAAGTCTCTACTTTAGGATGACCTAATTTATGCATAGCCTCCTCTGCAAAAGAGGCCCAAACAAGCATCTTATCGCACTTAGGTTCCATTTTAATGGCTTGGTCTAAAATAGGTAGACTATCTAAGGTTGTCCATAAAACTTTTACAGTATCATTCCACCATTCTTTTGATTCGAATTGTGTAAATGCCCAAATATCTTCTATCCCTAAATAGATGTCAGGCTTGGTTTTTTTTACAATTTCGTCTATACAATAATAACCATATTGAGCTGCTCTTTTTTTAGAAGCATCTTTTTCTATAGTGTTTAAAATATGAGGATCTACAGGATAAGTTCCATAACTTTCCCAAGGTGTACGGAGATCTGAGTTAAAACGTGCTCCATTAGAAGCTTCTATGACTTCTATATCGGGGTTAGAGTGCAGTGCTAAGAGTATATTTTTAGCATTTTTTCCAAATCCAGTTACCATTCTACTATAATTAGAATGGACTAAAACCCTCAACTTAGAATGGGACATCGTCTTCTTCTGGCTCTTCTTTGTATTGTTTTTTGGGAGGATTGTTTTGAGATTGAGGAGATTGATATTGTTTTTTGGAATCATCCCTCTTGTAAGCATTTGAGTTAAACTCAAAAACTTTTCCGATATAAGCTTTAAGTAATTCGGAAAGAGCTTCTGCTTCTCCCCCTTCTATAGGGAGTTGGAATAGTTGAGAGGAGTTTTTGCTCACGCTTAGACCCCAAGCTGGGGTTGTGTAAAAGCTATCCTCGCCCTTCTCTTTGACTTTTCTTTTTTTATCCCAAGGATTTAGCTTGATGATTGTACTAGAGTCTTCACGTTTGTGAAAAGCCACGTATGGGATTCGAACCTTAAATGAGGAAAGAAACTCGCCAGCTTCAGTTTCATTTAGCATAATGGTAGCTGATTTTTCTGGATTCTTGGCATTTTCTTTAAAAGAGCCATTTTTTGTAGAGTCGTTCCAGCTATATTGTTGGATCATAGATACAAACAATACTGGTTTATTATTTCTATCGTTTGTTAGATCGAAGCTAAATGCAGACCCACTATTCTTGGAATTTGGTTTATACAGTGTATATTTCATGGAAATTGTGTAACTTTAAAAAGATAATCTATTGTATAATGTCATTTAACAAAATTCAACCTCAACAGATACAATTACCTACTTTTTCTAGCGAAAGTGGTAATTTGTCTTTTACTGACAATTCAACAGGGGTGACTGTAGAATTGAATAATATCATAGATGGAGGCCCGATTAACTTCGCTAGTGGTGTTAAATCCAAAGGCGTAGATGTTGTGGTGGTTGGCCCCGATACTGATATCACTGGTGGAATTGGGAATACCGCTCTTGCTAATTCTGGTAATTCGATTGTAAGTGGAAACCATAACGTTGTTTTGGGCGGATCTCCCAATTTGGTGAGTGGTGATTTAAATGCGGTTATCAACAATAATGGCTTAACTCAAGGTGATTTTAGTAAGAGTAACACTGTTATAGGCGGGGGAGCCGTTGTAATAGACGATTCTATTACAGGTTCTGTTGGTATATTTTCTAGTACTTTTGCTAGAACTATGGGACAAAACGAAACTGTTTATATCGGAGGGCAAAGTGGAGTACAGATTGTAGCTCCTACTACATTTGCGTCAAACTCCATATACAATCAACCTGCAAGGTTTAATTCAAGTAGTGAGTTTCATGGTGTAAACACCTATGCAACCAATTCTTCATTTACAAATAGTGGTACATCAAATTTTGTAGGTGCAACCACTTTTAACGGAGGCGTGACAATTGCTACAAATGCAGCCACCTTCACTGCGACTGCAACCTTTAATAATTCTGCTGAATTCAATTCTAATGTACTTTTGATAGACAATAGCCTAGCTGCTTCTAGGAATTTTATTACTGGAGGAGGCCCAGATCATTTTGTAGAGCAAGCTGTAGGAGGAGGCACTAATCAAGCGATTGCTGTAGACAATACAGGTGCTGTTACAATTTTAGTATCAGGGTTTAGATTTAAAGTAACAGGACAGTGGCTAGCTGATTCTTAATCTAAATCGACTTTGATTTTAGAGGTCTCAATTGTTTTCTTAACATCAGACAGGTGTTTCTTGCCATTGCGTTTCTCGTAGTCGTCAAAATTCTTTCTTTTGATGGGATCTTCCCCAGTCTCTGATCTCTCAGCTCTTTCTTGGGATAGTTCTGCTGAATAATCTAGCATGTCCCCTACCGTGCCTTGCATTTTTCCAGACTTTTCGATGAAGCCATTTTTATCAAATGCATCTAATTTAGTATCTATAGAGGCGTGAGGTACAGTGAATACTCTTTTCCATTCTAAACCAAACTCGTCGATATAGATATGTTCATCATTCATCATCTGGAGAATATCTTTTTCTTCCCCTGTATCTGGATGACGGTAAGTATATAAAGGCATATAGGATTGTATATAAAAAGAGCGGTATTTCTACCGCCCTTTTGGTTTATTTAAATATTGTTTTAAATATTTTATCTATTGTCTTTTTATAAGTAAACTTTTTTTGAAGTTTGCGACCTTCCTTATTAGGTGTTTTAGCAAGATCTATTGATTTTCTCATAGCTTCAAGTATATCTTGGCCATCTAATCTGTAGTATTGACCTTGATTAAAGGAGTCTCCTTCTTTAAAAAAGAGATTATCATAACAAGGCTGTTTGCCCGAAGGTTCTATAAGTATAGAATTTTCTTTTGTGGCCCAGTCTTTATGGGAGCTACAGTTACTAACAATAGGCCACTTGCCTAAAGCAGCTGAATTGAACGCTGGTAAATTCCAACCTTCACCGTTTGACAATCCTGAAAGGTTTACGTCTACTGAGTTCATTAGATCGTTTACTTCACTATTCGTCTTTAAGTGAGGGATGAAGCTAACATTATTCCAATCTTGACCCATCAAACAGGTACTAATTGCTTTTTTGTAGTGTTCCTCTTTAAAGAAAGGATTGTTTACTAGACAGGTTAGATGATATTTTGGATTGTTCCCAAACTCCTTTAACCATAACTGAATGAGAGCCTGAGTATTTTTTCTCCTCTCAAATTTCCCTATCAACCCAAAATGTACGGTATCTTCCATACCATAGTCTTTATCGACATTACCAAAATCTTTATCAAACCCTAAAGGTACATAAGAAACATTGTTGCACCCCTTTTCTTCGAAGATTTTTGCAGCCTCTGAACAAGAGAAAAATACATGTTTTTGAGCTTTTACTATATTAATCTCTTCTTCTGTCGGAGAGTCTACTTCATAGAATGTATAAAGGTATTGATTTCTGCCTATCTGTTTCTCAGATCCATTGATATGCCATACTTTTAAAGTTGGTGAATCGGATGAGTATTTTTTTAACCTGTTGAATGCACTATTTGTAATCCAATTTTTGAAATTAGAGTCAATCTTGTCGTAGGCTGTAAAGTCAGCTCTTTCCCCTACTGGAAATATTGTGATATCAATATCTTCCTTTTTCTCATAGATTGCTCTTAGGAAATTTATAGAGACGTTTCCAAGGCTTAGAGAGTTTATCGGAGCTTCAAAATTTAACTTTTTCATTCTGTATTTTATTTTTAAATTCTTTTAACGTTCTGTTATGTATATTTATGCAACCTTGAGTAGATAATTTGATCTTATCGGCTATTTTTTTCCAAGGTTTTAGCTTCCCCCTTTCTCCACAAAAATATCTTTCATAGAAAATCGTCTGCACTCTATCATCCGAGTGTCTTAAGATCATATTGATCATTCTTTTATAACCTTCGTTGAACAAGCATTCTTCATCTGGTTCTAGATCTGGGCTAATTTGACAGAAATCTATATCTTCATAGCAGATAGTATTTCTCTTCTTTTTGTTTAAAGTCTTCTCTGTGAGGCAAGCGTACTTGGTTTTATTAGCTAAGTATGTTGAAAACTTAGATTTTGAGTGGTCAAAGTCTAATGCAGCCTTGTAGATATTGTAATCTTTTTCATCAATCAGATTATTTATTTGATCTTGTGTTAGGCTTTTTGATCCATAGCACTTGATCATATGTACGTATATACCAGAATGTCTTTCGATTAACTCGACTAAAGCTTCTTGATCATGATCCTCCTTGACCTTCTGGGCCAATTCCTGATCTTCCTTTGGGGTCATATCTATTCTTTATATGGGAAATTTTAATTTTGTCAAATTTATTTTTTTTGTTGACGGGAAAAAAAGTCTTCGTATAATACAGATACGTAACCGTTCCGCCCTTGTAAAGGGTACGCTCCTAAAGGGTTCGTACTACGTAAAGGGTACGTATTTTATTAAGATTCTCTACGTTCATTTTAATAAAATGGCTTCGCCAAAAAAATAATGAAATATTCATTGACCAAAACGCCAAGGTCAATATCATCCGTGTAAGTTATTCAGACATGATATTCGAAGAACAAATTTCACGTAAGCCTGACCATTATTCATGGGCAGGAGATTTTATTGAGGCAATGCACAACGGGTTCTGGACGGATAAAGAATTTAGTTTTGCCTCCGATATACAAGATTTTAACGTGTCTTTGGATGATCAGGAAAAAGAGATAATTGTTCGTACTCTTTCTGCTATTGGGCAAATAGAAGTAGCTGTTAAAAAGTTTTGGAGTAAGTTGGGTGACAACTTGCCACACCCCTCTCTGAGTGATTTAGGCTTTGTAATGGCTAACGTAGAGGTTATTCATAATAATGCTTACGAAAGACTCTTAGAGGTGCTTGGTTTGGAAGAGGTTTTTGAAGAAAATCTCAAATTAGATTTTATACAGGGCCGAGTAAACTATTTACGTAAATACACTCACAAATTCTATAAAAATAGCAAGAAGCAATATGTTTACGCTTTAATCCTATTTACCCTTTTTGTAGAGAATGTGTCCTTATTTTCCCAATTTTACGTCATAAACTGGTTTGCTCGTAACAAAAATGTTCTAAAGGATACTGACCAGCAAGTTAAGTACACAAGGAACGAAGAGAATCTTCACGCCCTTGTCGGCATGAAGCTCATAAATACTATCCGCGAAGAGCACCCTGAGCTTTTCGACGAAGAGCTTGAGGGGAGAATTGCCCAAGAAGCTGTGTGCGCTTTCGAAGCTGAAAGTCAGATTGTGGATTGGATGATTAATGGTATCCGTCAAAAAGGATTGAACGCCATTGTGTTAAAAGAATTTATTAAAAATAGAATAAATGAGTCGATGCAACAAATTGGCTTTAAAGAGCCTTTTGAAGTTGACAAAAACCTGCTAAAAGATACGATCTGGTTTGAAGAGGAGTTACTTGGCAATAATGCTACAGACTTCTTTTACTCTAGACCCGTGGAATACTCTAAGAATTCCCAAACTTACAATGCAGACGACTTGTTTTAAATGACAAAAAATTATTGGCTTAACGAGGACTCAAGGACTTTCCTTGAGAGAGGTTACTTGAAAGGGGAAACCCCAGAACAAAGGATAGAAGACATAGCTAAGACCGCCCAAAGGTACTTGGGTATCGATGGATTTGCTAAGAAATTTGTTTATTATATGGAGCAGGGATTTTACTCCCTTGCCTCTCCTGTCTGGTCAAACTTTGGAAGAAAACGTGGGTTACCTATTTCTTGCAATGGTGTTTATGTACCAGATAGAATGGATGGAATTTTAGCCAAACAAAGTGAAGTAGGAATGCAGACCAAGCATGGTTCTGGCACATCTGCCTATTTTGGGGATCTTAGATCGAGGGGAGCTAAAATTAACTCTGGGGGAGAATCTTCTGGAGCCGTCCATTTTATGGAGTTGTTTGATAAAGTAGCTGCGGTAGTTTCCCAAGGGAATGTTCGTCGTGGTTCTTTTGCTGCTTATCTACCTATAGAGCATCCTGATATTAAAGAATTCCTTCGTATAAGAAGTGAGGGCAATGCTATTCAAGAGATGTCTTTCGGGGTCACCGTGGGAGATGACTGGATGAAATCAATGATTGATGGAGATCCTGAAAAGCGTCAGGTATGGGCTGCAGTCATTAAAAAAAGGTTTGAAACAGGTTACCCTTATTTGTTCTTCAAAGATACTGCCAATAACCAAGCTCCAGATTGTTACAAGGAGAATGCTATGGAGATATTCGCTTCGAATCTTTGTAATGAGATTAGTTTACCCTCTAAAGAAGATGAGTCTTTTGTTTGCTGCTTGTCCTCTTTGAATTTAGTACAGTGGGACAATATAATTAAAACTGATGCGATTGAAACGCTAGTCATGTTCCTCGATTCAGTAATGGAGGAATATATTCAAAAAACAAAGGATCTTCCTTTCATGGAGTCTTCCCATAACTTTGCTAAACGCCATAGGGCTTTAGGTATGGGGGTTCTTGGTTGGCATTCTTATTTGCAGAGTAAAAAAATTGGATTTGAAAGCATGGAGGCTAAATTGGCTAATAGCTCTATATTTAAAGAGATTAGAAAAAAAAGTGACAAGGCTACAGGTCAATTATTTCAGATTCTTGGCGGTCCATTATATGCTAAAAAATATTGGCGCAGGAACACAACTACTTTAGCTATAGCTCCTACTACGAGTAGCTCATTTATTTTAGGTCAAGTCTCTCCTTCTATTGAACCCTTAAATTCAAATTACTTTGTAAAGAACTTAGCTAAAGGCAAGTTTACTTATAAAAACCCTTATTTAAAGGAAGCTTTGGCGGAGTATGGTCAGGATAATGATGAAGTTTGGCTTGGTATACTTAAAACAGGAGGTTCTGTTCAACATTTGAGCTTCATGTCGGAGAATGACAAAGAGGTCTTTAAGACTTTCGAGGAAATTTCCCAGAAAGAAGTTGTTATACAGGCAGCTCAGAGGCAGAAGTATTTAGATCAAGGTCAGTCACTTAATTTAATGATTGCCCCGAAGACCCCAATGAAAGAGGTTAATCAGCTTATGATTTATGCTTGGGAGAATGGAGTAAAAGGTTTATATTACCAAAGGAGTGCTAATCCAAGTCAAGAGTTATCAAGGTCTCTGATGGAATGTAAATCTTGCGAAGGTTAGAATTCCCTATTATTTAGGTCATGTGTATACATAGTCACTATGACCGAACCACAAACAATTTTAACAGACGAGGTAGAACTCGATGAAACAATAGCATTTATACTAGATCGTATCGACGAAGCACAATTCGACGAGGATTAATTTAGTATATCTCTATTGTCTGAGAATTTCCAGTACCCATAGTGGGGCTAGAAAAACAAAAACTAACTAAAAATAGTAGTATGACAATGATGATAAACAAAATGTTGGCTCCCTTGGCTTTTGAGGGAGATGTATTCAAGCGTATGCAGTCGTTAGCTCACCGAGCTAATACTCCATTGTACTCAGGCTCAGAGCCTTATGATGCTTATCAAGATAAAGATGATAATTTTATTCTTGAGTTTGCACTAGTGGGGTTAGATCAAGAAGATGTATCTGTATCTGTATCTGGCCAGACCTTAAAGGTTGAGGCAGGATCGGATCTAAAAGAAAATGAGGCTGAATTTTACCATAGAAAAATATCTCGACGACCTGTAAGGAAGAAATTCACCTTGCATCAGAGCGTCGATAAAGATTCTATTGAGGCGGAATACAAAAATGGCCTACTGAGGATAAAAATACCTCTTGAAAAAGAAGTCCAAAAAGATATAATGATCCAAGTTAAGTAACTTGGAAGTGATTTATATATTCCCTTCTAGGCTCCTTGCTTAGAAGGGTTTTTATGCATAAAAATACAATACAATTAAAACATTCTGTATCTGAAGGTTGCTCTTTAGATGATTTAGTTGACTCTTACGAAGGTGAAGAATGTTACATTCTGTTGACTGGACCTTCGTACAATGACTACGAAAAGTCAGAACTAAGGGAGAAGTTGAAGGGCAAATTGGTTTTTTGTGTTAAACAAGCTATAGAAGGCTTGGAGGACATTTGTGATTTTCATTTTTGGAATTGTTCTAATTTTCCATTGGGGAGTTTGGGAATTCCATATAAATACGATGAGCAAAATAGACCTATTGTGATTAGCAGTAGTAACTATGCCTTGGGTGCTCGATGGAGTACGCAACAGACTATAGATTGTTTTTTTAAAGTCCCGTTAATAGAGGAGGTTGGGAAAGAAAACTGTTTAGCTATAAAGAGGAACTTCGATGATTTTCTTTTATCAAAGACTCATACTAGGAACGTAGGAGCTGGGATAATGCTTGAAACTGTTTTGTATTTTGCTGTTCATTTTGGGGTTTCCAAGATAACAACTTTGGGTTGGGATTTGGATACTCATGGGTCTCACTTTTACAAATCTAAAGTCGATAATAAGGGGTGCGAAATACCTTGGGATATAGAGGCTAATGCTAAAGCAGTTCCCTCTATTGTTGAATGGTTGCACGGTCATGGTATAGAATTGACAACTATATCTAAAAACAGTAGTATTTCAGAAGCAGTTAAAAGAGAAGTGTTATGAATTTTGAACAAATTTTAGAAAGGGAAATAATCCATCAGGACTGCTACAATTTAAAGAATTTTTCTTTGGAAGATAATTGTACTATTATTGATGTTGGGGCTAACATAGGAATATTCAGTAAATATATTTCTGAATTGTACCCCAATTCTAAAGTATTCTCTTATGAACTTGTAGGACGAAACTACAAAGAGGCTAAGGAGAGGCTTAAGAGCTTTAAGAATGTTTGCTTGGAGAATCAAGGAGTTATAGGTGATTCTAATCCTCATGGAATTTTTCTTCATGAATCAAATAGAGGGGGCCATAAAGTAATTTTCGACGACTCTTTGGATTATTTAAATAAAGATATCTTTGAGAAGGCGGAAGGGAAACAAATAACAAAAGAAGAATTTTCTTACAAAAGATTTAATCAGATTCTACAGGAGATTAACTGTCAAATAGATCTATTTAAATTGGATTGCGAAGGGGGAGAGTATGATATTTTATTCCAATGCGATAGACTTGATTTATTCAAGAAGATAGACACTATAGTGATGGAGGTTCATGGCAGACATACAGATCAATTTTCAAAATTAAAAGATATTTTATTAGAAAATTATAAATATTTTTCAATTAAACATCATCTTATTCACTGTAGCAATATTCACAAATTTTAAACGCATGAAGAAAACATATATAATATCAGAAATCGGAATCAATCATAATGGAGATTTGGATATCGCAAAACGTCTTATAGACATATCTGCGGCTGCTGGTTGTGATGCAGTTAAGTTCCAAAAACGTAACCCAGAAGTCTGCGTACCAGAGCATCAGAAATCAGTTATGAGGGACACTCCTTGGGGAGAAATGACTTACCTTGATTACAAATACAAGGTTGAATTTGAAAAAGAAGAGTACGATGAGATAGATCGTTACTGTAAAGAGAAGGGAATTTCTTGGAGTGCTTCTCCTTGGGACTTGGATAGTCTTGATTTCCTAGATCAGTACGACATTCCATTTATTAAAATTGCTTCTGCTAGTATCACTGATTTAGATCTTTTGAGAAAGGCTTGTAAGACTGGTAAGAAAATTATAATTTCTACTGGAATGAGTTCTGAAGAAGAAATAGATGTTGCTGTTGGGATTCTTGATAGTGAAGCCTCTGATTACGCTGTTCTACATTGTAATTCTTCTTACCCCGCTCCAATAGAAGAGTTAAATCTATCCTGTGTTAAAACATTAAAGAATAAATATAATTGTGAAGTCGGTTATAGTGGGCATGAGTTTAGGCTTGGTACCACTGTTGCTGCTGTTTATTTGGGGGCTACAATCATTGAGAGGCATGTGACTTTAGACAGAACTATGTGGGGATCTGATCATATGGCTTCAGTAGAGCCTCAAGGATTGTTTAAGCTTGTCAGTGGAATAAGGGAGTTAGAAAAATCCTATGGGGATGGTTCTATCTGTGTTACACAGACAGAGAAAGAAGTTAGGAAGAAACTTCGAAAATGAGCCCTTTCGAAAATGAAAAACATAGAATGCCGTTTTCCACTTGGTCTACTGCTCTTTCTAAATATGCATTTTCAGATAATCTTTTAGAAGACTCATTTGTAAATGAAGATGTTTTTTGTACACGGATTGGTTTACTAGATAAATTCAAGGGTAAAAAAATCCTGATTGCAGGAGGTGGACCATCTACTAGAGAGTTTGATTTCTCCAATCATAATTATGACTCTATTTGGTCTTGTAATCATTTTTTTTTAAATGATAAACTTAATAAAACAAAAGTAGACTTAACTTCTGTTGCTGGTGAGTTGAATATTAAGGACTCTAATTTTTTAGATTATACTCAACGCTATAATCCTATAGTTTGTCTTGAGATACATCCAAGATGGCGGCATTATAACCTTGATGATTATAAAAATTATATGGTTTTTCATAGTAACTTCTATGGCAAGCTTGGAATTTGCGTGAGGCAGATAATAATGGCTGCTTTCTGTGGCGCTCCTGAGATAGGATTTGTAGGCTTAGATGGACCTAAGTATATAAAAAAAGGAGATCATGCCTTTGAAAAAAATAAAAACCTTTTGCCGAGCGGGTATAATAACGAAATGTATTTTAATCAATACAAGATTTTTTGGGACTATATTCAAAAAAAGTTCCCCGACACTGTGTTTAAAAACTTAGGGTATAAGAATAATTATCATCCAGTTTAAACTAAAATGAAGAATGTCTTACATATAGGCTCTTATCACCTCAATATAGGAGACAATATAGCCCTTCACAATGTTAGGAGTTCTTTTGAGAAAGAGCTGGGAGAAATAAACTGGCTAAGTTGTAATTTTGATGAATTTAGGGAAGAGGAAGAGGCATTATTTTTTTTTAAAGAATGTGATTTTGATTTTATTGTTGTTGGTGGCGGGGGGTTACTAGAACCCGATTCAGGGTTTAGTGGTTGTAAACTCCCATTTACAGATAAAATTTTTGATCAAATTGATTGTCCTGTATTTTTCATGTCTATTGGAATTAATCTTTTTGATGGTCATACTAAAATCAATAGTAAGTTTAAGGATCAGTTGAGCTGCTTGATAGAAAGGAGTTCGTATTTTTCTTTGCGAGATGATGGGTCTGCACAGCAAGTACAAGACTTAGTTAATTTAGGTATAGAATCGTTGCCAGATTCTGGGTTTATTATTTCTGATATTGTAGAGAATAAAGATAAAGATATATCTTGCGTATTCCAACCAGCTACAAATGCGAGTGATATAATTAATGCAAATAGGTATCCCAATAATAGTGATGTCTTTTTGACTCATTGGGTTCTTAAAAACAAGTTAAAGGTTTTGCCTCATACCCCTAAAGATTTAATTCCTGAAATTTTTGATTATGTTGTCCCTAGAAAGAATAAATTCATACGGGAATTTTGTCATTATGATAATGTAATAGACTCAATTTCTATTTACAATAGATTTAAGTCTGCAATTGTTATGAGGGGTCATGGTCAAATATTGGCTACTGCAATAGGAGTACCTTGTATATCGCTAAGTAGTCAGCCAAAAGTCAGGGATTATTGTATTTTAAACGGATTTGAGGATTACATGTTGGAAACTAAAGATTATTTTTTAAAAGAGAAGTTAAATAATATGTATATAAAAATAACTTCGGATGTTGATTATATAAATAATTGGCATAAAATTAGAGAAGCGTACATGGAAAAATCAAAAGCAAAATTTTCAAAAGCCATTGAAACCTGTATTTCAAAATTATGAATTCTTAAAAAGAAATGAAAAATATAAAAGATGTAGCTATAATAGCTCAAGCTCGACTTAATTCTGAAAGAGTCCCTCGAAAGATGATAAGACCCTTTGCAGGTTCTAGTCTTTTCGATATCGGGTTAAAAAAATTAACTGAGTCGAGGATTATTCCTAAAGAAAATATTTTTGCTTCTGTTTGTGAAGAAGAGTTAATTAAAATAGCAAACTCTCATGCAGTTAATATTTTTAAAAGAAGTGTCGAGTCTGCTAATAATGACAATTCATTGCAGAAGATTTACGAATGGCATGACAAGCTCCCGTACAAATACGTTATTAAAGTAAACTTATGTTCTCCTTTGTTAAGGATAGAAACTATAGACGATTTTATTGAAAAATTTTTGTGGCAAGAGTCTGAAAATTTATTTGGAGTTATAGAACAAAAAGATTATTTTTGGAATGATAAAGGCAAGTTGATAACTCCTTGGCCTATTGATCAGACAATTATGAATACAAAAGCTGTTGATGCAACATATAAAGCAGCTCATGTTTTGTATGCATCAAGAATGGATCTTATTTCTAAAAATAAGTTTATGGGTGATTTCCAAAAGGAAGGTGGTATAAGTCTTCATCCTATTGACGAGTTGGAATGCTTTGATATCGATTATGAATGGCAATTTAAATTAGCTGAACTTTTATATAAAAACAAATGATTATATACGTTGATATAGATGAAACTATTCTTATGACTCAGAACATGGACTATGAGAATAGCCAGCCGATGTACGACAGGATAGAGAAGATTAATAAATTATACGACGAAGGTAATACTATAATTTATTGGACTGCTAGGGGTACTGGAAGCGGTAAGGATTGGTCTGATGTGACGGAGAAACAATTCGAAAGATTTAAAGTCAAGTACCATGACCTAAAGTTTGGGAAGCCGATTTATGATCTTTTTGTTGACGATAAGAACATAAATTCAGAAGATTTCTTTGAATGAATATTAAAAAAGTAATCATCACTGGTGTGACAGGTCAAGATGGAAGCTTTATGGCGGATTATCTTTTGGAGAATACTGAGCATACTGTGGTAGCTGGTGTTCGCAGATTGAGTGTTAAAAACCACGATAATATTGCTCATCTACTAGATAATCCTCGATTTAAACTCATCGACTTAGATGTCGCTGATCAAGCTAATACAGAGCTGGTTATAGCAGAGCATAAGCCCGATTATTTTATTAATTTTGCTGCTAACTCTTTTGTTGGGGTAAGTTGGAAGATGCCAGTTAACCATATGGAGACTAATGCTATGGCGGTGCTGTATCAATTAGAAGCTATAAGGAAGTACTGTCCTAATTGTCGCTACTATAATGCTGGCTCTTCAGAAGAGTTTGGAGACGTTTTACATTCTCCTCAGTCAGAGCTTCATCCTTTGCGCCCAAGAAGCCCCTATGGGGTTTCTAAGGCTAGTGCTAGGCATATAGTAAAAGTTTGGAGGGACTCTTATGATTTATTTGCTGTACAGGGTTGGTTATTTAACCACGAAGGAACTCGTCGCGGAGAAGAGTTTGTCACTCGTAAGATTACCAAGAATGTGGCTCGTATCAAAAATGAGTATATTTTAAATGATTTTAAACCTCTAGAGTTGGGGAATATTGATGCAAAAAGGGATTGGAGTGATGCTGAAGATTTTGTGGAAGGTGTTTGGTTAATGCTAAACCAAGAAGAGCCTATAGAGTATGTACTTTCTTCTAATGAGACTCATACAATTAGAGAATTTGTAGAACAGGCGTTTAACTTCGCTGGATTCGCTGTAGAGAAGTGTGAGTGGATTGGCGAGGGTGAAGATGAGAAGTACGTACATGAAGGTCGTACTTTAATGCAGATCAATCCAGAATTTTATAGGCCAGCTGAAGTGGAAGTCCTCTGGGGCAATTCCTCGGATGCTCGTAGGTTTCTTAAGTGGAAACCAAAAACAGATTTCAATGGACTTGTGAGAAAAATGGTTATGAATGATTTGTGTTGACTTATCTCCATTTTCCTATAGCATAGTCATTATGCCGCGAGGTAAAAAGCAATGCCCTAACTGCAACTCTCTCCAAGCAGCTAGGGCATTGTCTTGCTCTGACTGTAATTACACCTTTAGTCTCAAAAAAAATAAGACTAAATCTCCAAAGCCCTTTTTTAAAGAAAGAAAGGATTTTATAAAGAGGATGTTGAATGGTGGTAGATCCCAAGACATGAAGTTAGATATGATGGTCGCCACGAGTGTATTTAAAACGTTTGATAACGACTTGGATTTTTTAAGTAAGGTTAAGCCTCCTTTCAAGTTAGAGGGTTCAATAAAGTACTTTTTCAGCAAGGACGGGAGAGAGTATCTTCGGAAGAAAAAGCTTGAGTTCGAATATAAACCAGAAAATACAGAGAAAATCATTGACCATTTGGATAAAGTGGGAGAAGATATAAAGATCTCGACCAAGAAAACCCTAAGAAATTTTTTAGAAGATGAGTAAGATAAACACAAAAGAATATACAACGCAGTTTTTTAAGTCAACAAAAGACTATCATTACAACCTTCAAGAGACAGCTGAAGATTACCTCGTCTCAAGTGGATCTATGATTCTAGATTCTTTTCTAGGAGGCGGTTTAGCTGCGGGGGTACATCGTTTTGTAGGTGCTAACGAAGGAGGGAAAACAAACGAGGCATTACATATAATGCTAAACATGGTGAACTCTATAGACAATTCAAAGGGGCTTTTTATTAAAGCTGAAGGTAGATTGTCTAAAGACATCCAAGAGAGATCGGGGTTGAAGTTTGTGTTCGCTCCAGAAGAATGGGTTTCTGGTACCTGTTTGGTTTTTGAGTGTAATGTATTTGATGTGGTCTTCGATTTTTTAAGAGGATTACTTCGAAATAATCCAGATAAAGAAAAATTTTGCATTGTCATCGACAGTATGGATGGCTTGCTTCCTAAAGCTGAACTTGATAAAACGACCAGCGATGCCGCAAAAGTTGCTGCTGGTGCTTTAATGACTTCAGACTTTTTGAAACGAGTTAGTATTGGAATGGCAAAGTTTGGTCACATGTGTATATTAATCTCTCAGGTTCGGTCGAGAATTGATGTAAACCCTTACGCTAAGGGTGACCCAAATAATCAAACCAGCGCCAGCGGTGGCAATGCAGCTCTTCACTACCCTGATTGGATTCTTGAGTTTCAGAAACAAAACAAATCTGACAAGATCTTAGAGAAGCCTAACCAGCAAATTACTCCAGATAATAAGATTTATGGGCATATGGCTAAGGTTCTTATTTGTAAGTCTACTAATGAGACAACAGGTCAGGTTATAAAGTACCCGATCAAGCACGGTAGAATGAAGGGAAAGTCGATATGGATTGAGCGAGAGATTGTGGAGATGCTCATGATGTGGGGCTTTTTAGAAAAAGCTGGAGCTTGGTTCTCTGTAGATGAGGAAGTCGTTTCGTACCTAAAAGAAAAGGGTTTGGAGATTAAGCCTAAATTTCAAGGGATGGCTTCAATTTACGAACATCTAGAGCAAGATGCTGAAACCACGTTAGCTTTAAAAGAATTTGTCAAAGAGAAGATCTTAAAATGATATTTTTGACAACTACAGGTAGGCAGCACAAGATAAAAAATTCTACGAAGTATTTGATAAATTGGGACAAAGCTTGCCGAAGCAAGATCCAAAAAAAAATTAAAGATCTTTTGTACAATCATTGGGCTGCAGATATTGTATTTGAAGAGCTTCCTGTAGCAGGTACTAGGATGACTCTTGACTTCTACAATGCTAGCAGAAGGATTGCTGTTGAGGTAGATGGCAATCAACATTACAAATTTAATAAATTTTTTCACTCTAATTCTAGGCAAAAGTTTTTGGCCCAGCTTCAGAGAGATGATAAGAAGGAATACTTTTGCGAGATCAATAATATAAAGCTTGCTAGAGTATTAGAGTCAGATAAATTAAGTGAGGAGTTGCTCAAGAGTTTAGATATTATATGAATTACAATAAAGATGAAGCTATGGCTATACCGCAATCAATCTTGACAAAGATGTATGATTGTACTGGTTCTCCTAACGGAGGCAATAAAGGTTTTTTCTTGTTTTATGTCAATGATCTAGGACAACCAAGCGTAGCTTCGAAGACGGAGAATTCTTGTGTAGATATGGCATTGTCAAAGTTGGTAGAAATTTTTGCAGAAAAAGAATTAGAGTCATGATTTTTTCCTACGATTTAGAAAAAAAAGTTTTAAGTGGGTTGCTTCAGCATCCTCACAAATGGGAAGAAATCTCAGTTTTTGTAAAAGAGAAGGATTTTTATAGAGAAGATTCTAAAGTAAATATCTCTATATTTAAATTAATTAGAAATGCTTTAGATAATGCGGAGACGATAGATGACACAATTTTAATACAAAGAATTAGCCAATTAAAGATCAGCTTCCCAGATAGTATCGATGTTGCTGAATATGTTTATTCTTTAGCTTTTTACAAGATATCTGAAGAGGTGTTCTTAGCTTCTGTAAAAGAGTTGAAGAAATTTACTGCTAGGAGGGAGATTTATAACTCGTGTAAGGATGTAGCCTCTTTTGTTAAAAAAGCAGACCCTAGTTTAAAGTACACAGATATAGTCGAGAAGGCTGATCAGATGTACAACGATAGCATTAATGATTTTGAGATGTCTGATTCTGGCCCTCTAAACCTTTTCGAAATGATGGAGGAAGTGGTAGAGGAGCGCGGTAATAACCCCATAACTGAGTTTGGAATGCTTGGGCCACACCAAAGGGTTAATGAAATGTACGGGTCTCTTTTACTGGCGGGTAATATTTCAGTTGTAGTAGCTCGCTCTGGGGTAGGTAAAACACAATTTTGTATGGACTACTCTACAAGGACTTCTGCGAAGTATGACGTTCCTGTTCTTCACTTTGATAATGGAGAAATGAGCGAGGAGGAACTTATTTTCCGACAGTGTTCTTCTATGACTGGTATTCCAGTTTGGTTGCTTCAAACTGGCAAATGGAGGACTTCTAGTTATAAAGAGTGGTCAGCTGAAGAGGTTGTTAAGAAAGTTCGTTCTGCTTGGGGTAAGATAAAAAATCTCAAGTTCTATTATGAGAATGTAGCTGGTATGTCCCCAGATGAAATGTGTTCTCTTCTTAAGAGATTTTATTACTCTAAGATAGGTCGAGGTAACCCATTGATATTTAGCTTTGATTATATCAAGAGTGATTTTGGCAATATGGGCAAAGGAGATGGTTGGCAACAGGTATCCTATATGGTTCATAAGTTTAAACAGACCATCCATAGGGATCTGTCTTTTGATGGAAAGCCATGTGTTTCTATGTTGACTTCTGTACAATCTAATAGACTTGGGATTACAAACAATCGCCAAGCCAACAATATAGTAGATGACGAAAGCGTTGTTTCTTTATCAGATGGTATTACTCAATTTTGTTCTCACCTGTTTTTATTGAGAAAGAAAGTCGCAGAAGAAATCCATGAAGAAGGCGAGTCTTTTGGAACGCATAAGTTGGTGAATCTAAAGGCGAGACATTTGGGTAGAGATGCTTTGAGGGCTATTAATCCAGTTCAAATGCCAGACGGTACAAACAGGTCTAATTTTGTAAACCTGCATATGCAGAACTTTAGAATAACAGAGCGGGGTGATCTGCAGGATGTGGTTGATTCGATGAATAATATTGATGTTAATGTTGAGTCAGGTGGACCAGTTGATTCTATTCCAGTCCTATTAAGGAATGATTGATTATAGAGAAATCCTTGAAGATCTAGGTTATAGACTTAAAGATCATGGGTCTTACTGGCGCACCAACGCCGTTTACAGGGCGGGGGATAATTCTACCGCTCTTCAAATCTATAAGGATACGGGTGTATGGAAGGACTTCGTGGAAGACTCTATGTTTCTTCCTTTTGAACTTCTCATCCAAAAGACTTTAAATACAAATGACAAAGGAGTCATTTCTTCTTATATAAAGAAGGATAGTGTAACAATTAATCATAGAATCCCTAAAAAAAATCTTTTGACTGAAGAAAAAACATATCCAACATCGTCTTTAAATAGATTGCTGCCTCATTATGATTTCTACCTTGATAGAGGGATCTCAGAATCGACATTAAAGAAGTTTCGCTGTGGGTTGGCGATGTCTGGCAAAATGTACCAGAGGGTAATCTTCCCCATATTAAGACAGGACGGTCGCATACATGGATTTTCTGGCAGGAAAGTTACGGATGATAAAAGACCTAAATGGTTGCATATGGGCAAGTGTTCTAATTGGTTTTATCCATTTTTCTCTATACAGGATATACAAGATGCTATCATAGATTCTGGCTCTGTTCATATAGTGGAATCTATCGGTGACTGCATATCATTGTACGAAGCGGGTGTGAAAAATGTACTCGTTTCTTTCGGGTTGAATATCTCTCCAAAGTTTATCTCAAAGCTAAACTCCCTACCAATAAACAAAATCTATTTAGCTTTTAATAATGATTTCGAATCAGATTCAAACAGGGGCTTTCAAGGAGCTATTAAATCTATATTTAAATTAATTGATATAATTGATTTTGAGAATATTTATTTTTCCCCACCTCCAGAAAATGATTTTGGGGAAATGAGTAAATTAAATATAGAAAAATATGTTGATTTTAGTTACAATATGTCTCATGAGGATTCAATGTCTCGTGTATTAGATTTCGCAAAAGAGATGAATGCCAAAGGAGTTAATAAATCTTTCGAGGCTAATCTAAAGAAGTTTGAAAAGAAGTTTAAATTTCACTATGCCTGAGACAGTCAATAAGCCATTATCAGCATCTAGGATAAAGACACTACAAACTTGTACTTGGCAATACTGGGCTAAGTATCACTTGAGACTACCTGACAAGTCTAATCACGGTTCTCTTAGAGGTACAATTTGCCACGCAATTTTTGAAAACTTGGGAAATCCAAGACATAGGAAGCATTACAAAGCTATAATCAAAGCTCAAGATATTAATGTTAGCCCTCCTATAAAAAGAATGGTTGAAGCTTACGCTAGTAAGTACGAGATTTCTGATTTCGAGAATATGGACCTAATCAATAAGATGACGGTTGAGGGCTTGAATTTTGATTTTTTTGGAGATGAAAATGGCAAACCTACAGAAGGTATTTCTGAAAAAGATTTTGACATCTCAGTGAACGAGGATGGAAAGAATTATAGGATACTAGGGTTTATAGATAAACTCTTTTTGTTTAAGAGAAAGAAAACAGCTATTATTCGCGATTTTAAAACGTCAAAAAGTATCTTTGAGGGTAAGGAGTACACTGACAACATGCAGGACTTTATGTATTGCCTTGCTATAAAGTACTTGTACCCAGATTATTTGAAACGACAGATGGAATTTCTGTTTTTGAAATTCGACTTAAAAGGTGAAGGTCTTCTGCAGATGGAGCCACTAGATGATATCGACTTGGAGGGTTTTGAGTATTTCTTGACAGAGATTCAGCAAGTTATAAATAACTTTAATGAACAGACGGCTAAGAGTGGGTTAGCTTGGGATAAGGGATACCCTAAGAAAGAAGATGGATTTGCTGGCAGGATTGTTTGCGGAAGAGCGGAAAGAGTAGGCCAGTTAAAAAAGAATGGAGACCTAATGTGGCATTGTCCTTTTAAATTTCCTTTTAAATACTTTATGTTGGTGGATAAAAAGGGGGACTACGTAAAATCATCCTATACTAGAGATGATTTAGAAATTTTGAGACAAGAGGGGAAGGGATTCAAGGTTGAGCAAAGGCAATATTCGGGATGTCCTTCTTTTTCATTTGACAAGGATCAAGATCTTCTCTAAAGTCCTTGAGTGATCCCGCTATTTAAGAGTCAGTTCAGTGTAGGAAGGTCTATTCTGACACTGGATAATATTATAAATATTGCTGAAATAAATTCCTTGAAAGAGGTTGTCTTGGTAGAGGACTCTTTTTACGGTTTTAGGAAGTTCAACGAGGCTTTTCGAGATAGAAGTATTAAGTTAATATTTGGCATTAGGCTTCCTGTCATCAATGACGAGTCAGACGAAGTTCCTAGTAAGTTAATCTTCTTTGCGAAGAATAACAAGGGGATGAAGAAGATCAGAGATCTTTATACGAAAGCTTATGTCAGCACTCAAAAAGCTTTGGTACTTGGGAATTACACTAAAGAAGACTTCTTGGATATTAAAGTGGCGGTCCCATTCTACGATTCTTATATTTATAATAATCTATTTCATTTTGGGATGTCTAATTTGAACCTAGACAATCTAGACCATGTTTATTTCTTAGAGGATAATAAGCATCCGTTTGATTTCCAATTAAGAAGAGCTATCGAAGATTTGAGTGACACTCTTGTAGATGGTGATGTAGCTGGCATTAAGACAATTCCGACTAAAAGTATTTTCTACAAAAACAAGGATGACTTTCATGCCTTTCAAATGTACAAGGCTGTTTGCAATCGCTCTGGAGGCAGATCGCCTGTTTTTCACAAACCTAACTTAGATCACTTCTGTTCAGATGAATTCTGTTGGGAGTCTTATAAAGATGCTACCGTATAATCAAAAATATATTGTCTTCGATACGGAGACAGAAGGATTAAATCTTCATTCTTCTAGACCTTGGCAGTTGGCTTGGATTGTCTGTGAAGGCAACAGGGTTATAGAAAGACATGATAGATATATTAGTTTCAAAAACCTTGAGATTTCCCCTTACGTTGAACACTTAACAGGTTTTTCTTGGGACTATTATGATAAGGTTAAAGAAAGTCCTGTGAAAGTCTGGGGTGATTTTAAGAAGTATTTGTACGATCCTCAATACAAGGTTATAGGGCAAAATCTACTTGGATTTGATGTTTATATGATAGCGGAACTGCAGAGAATGTTGGGAGAAGATCCAGATTATTCTTACCTTAATCGCATATACGATACTCGTGCTTTAGGCAAGGCATGTAGAGAAGAATTAAGAAAGCCAAAAAACAACTTTCTTAGTTGGCAATACAAAATAATTCATGACAGGAGCTTGAAGTCCAAGGTGTCTCAAAAGCAACTTTTGAAATACTTCGGAATTGACTTCGACGAGGAAAAATTACACAATGCCATGTACGATATTGAGATGTGCTATAAGGTTTTTGTTGAGCTTAAAAAAACAATGGGATTATAATGTTTGAAGATTTTACCACTTACGATGATTGTGAGCCAGCTGGGGTAGAACTCCCCAAGACACTGGTTCATAAAAAAGTTTTGGATTCTATAGGCTTGAATTCAGATAGCTCTACAAAAGAGATTATGTATGAGCTTACGAGAAGAGCTTTGCGAGAAAAAGGATTTGTAAAAAAACCTAATAAATCTGTTTACTTTGAGAGGGCTAAACAGGAGTTGGAAACATTTGAGGAGTTGGGGTTTACTGATTACATTTTGCTAAACTGGGATATCTTGAATTACTGCCATGAAAACGATATACCGACAGGGGCTGGCCGAGGATCTGCGGCAGGTTCTCTTGTACTGTACCTTTTAGGTGTTACAGATATTGATCCTATACCTCATGGTTTATTCTTTGAGAGATTTGTATCTAAGAGTCGAGCTAAGACTGTCAAAGATTCAAAAGGTAAAGAGTTTTTGGTTGGAAGTTTATTGCCAGATGTTGACACAGATATCAGCTACGAAAAAAGACAACAGGTTATCGAATATATTGAAGAGAAGCATGAAGGTAGGACTGCAAAAATTTTAACCTTTAACACTTTTTCTTCTAAACTTTGTATAAGGGAAGCTACTAAATATTTTAATGCTGTTAAAGAGATCGAGGCCAACAGAGTCAGTGATATGATCCCCAAGCAGCATGGCAAGGTGTGTTCTCTAGAGGACTCAAGGGAAGAGAACGAGAGGTTTGGTCAATGGGCTTCGAAAAATACGGCAACTTATAGGAACGCTAGGAAAATAGAAAACCTAATCAAGAATACTGGAGTCCATCCTTCAGGTATCGCTATCTGTTCTCAAACTATTCAAGATGTAGTTCCACTTCAGAAGACAAAAGACGATGATTTAGTTACAGGCTACGACATGAACGATGTAGCAGACTTAATGGTTAAGTTTGATATCTTGGGACTTCGCACCTTGACCATTGCTCATAAAACTTGTGAAAAAATAGGAATCACAATAGAGGATGTTGATCCAAATGACGAGTATGTTTATGAGGTCTTCCAAAACTTTAATCATCCTGTTGGCCTATTCCAAATCTCTGCGGATACCAACTTTCAAGTATGTAAAACAGTTAAGCCATTAAATTTAGATGAGCTTTCTGATGTGGTTGCTTTGGGTAGACCTGCTGCTTTGCAATTTGTAGACACTTATTGCCAACAGAAGTATTCGCCTACAGAATTAAACCTACATGCAGAATTAGATGAGATTCTGTCTTGGTCTAAGAATGTTATTTTGTATCAAGAACAATTAATGCAAATAGCGCATAAAGTGTTTGGGTTTTCTCTAGAAGAAGCTGAAGTTCTTCGTAGGATTGTTGGTAAGAAGAAGGTTGATGAGATGCCAGCTTGGAAGGACAAGATTTATCAAGCTGCAGAGGGACTAGGGTTGAGTTCTGAGATTAGTGATTTTTACTGGAGCGCTCTAGACGCTTCTGCTAATTATTCCTTTAACAAGTCTCATAGTTTTGCTTATGCTTCGTTAGCTGCCAAAACAGTATACTTGAAATATAAGTACCCTAGAGAGTTCTTCTTATCTGTACTTGAGTCTGCTGAATTTGAGCCAGATCCTCTTGGGACTATTACTGGAGTTAATGAAGAGCTTTATGATTTTGGAGTTAAGCTTCTTCCTCCTAGTCTATTTAAATCTTCGATCAACTTTAGAATTGAGGATGGCGATATACGTTATGGATTAAATAGCATTAAAGGTATTTCCATAAAGTCCCTACAAAGCTTGGTTGATTTCAGAGGTATGAAATTCAACAATAAGTATGAAGTGTTTACAGCTGCAAAAGAATGTAAAATTAACATCTCTGTTTTAGCCGCGCTAATCCAAGCTGGGGCGATGGATCAAGATGATAAAGACAGGAGTAGGCTTGTACTAGAAGCCCAATCTTTTAACTTATTAACAGATAGAGAAAAGAGAAATTTTGTAAAGATGGGGGAAAGGTTTGGGTTTGATATTCTAAACTCGATTTCAGAAGTCGTAGAGACTCAAGCGTTAGGTGACGATAACAAGCCTATAATGAAGCAGAGTCGATTTGAGACATTTAAGAAAAAATATTCAAGGTACAGGGAGATATACAAAGAGAACATTAAACATCAAAAGTTTTCTGATTGGTGGTATGAGAATAGCTTGCTTGGTTATAGCTATTCCCATGAACTAAGAGATTGTTTTGTCGAATCCTTGGGGGGTCAAGTTCAATCTCTAAAAGAAATTGGTGAATTATCTAATCAGACTTTGTTTAAAACAGTCTGCCAAGTAAAAGATTTTTTCACCAAGACTTCTCAAAATGGAAATAAGTATATGCTGATTGAAGCTTCTGATAACACTGCATCTTGTAGGTTTTTATTGATGGACAATCGAAGGGAAGAGAAGCTTACAAATTTCTTAGAGCATAATAAAGTAAAGAAAGAAGATATTTTAGTTTTAAATGCTGTTAAGAATGATTCTACTCATTTTGTGAATACAATCAGGATTATAGAGACAAAAGTTTTAATGAAGTTGAAGGATACTAAAGAAAAATGACAGAGTATACATTTACATCGGGGATTAAGGGAGTTATTGAGAATGCTAAAGCACTCACTAAGGAACTTCATAGGTACAATTTGGACTTAGATATTCTATTTCATAGTTTTATTTCAAACCTAAGTCTCTCTTGTGATTCAATTTTAGAAAAATATAGCCTGATTGAGATTCTCAGATATGAGTCGGCTAGAGTTATCGATTCTAAAAATAAGACTAAAAAATGTTCTTCGGGGTATTCCTCGAAAGTGAAAGAGTTTTTTCAAAATTGTGAGCAGACTGCTTATGAGGTGTATGATCTCGACTACATCCCTCCAGAGATATTGCTGCTTAATTTCTTCAACGAGGATACTTCGCCTAAGTGTATCACAGAGTTAGACTCTGAAATGACCGATGCTGTTTTGGCTGATATTGTAACAGATGTTACTCTTTTTATCAAAGACTCTGATCTCTTCTTAGAAGATGAAAGGTCTGAAGAAGAAAATGTGGATTATCCAGAGGACATAATAGATATGTTTGAAGAAAACGAGATCTTGTCTGAATTTTCTGAAAATTTAAACATTAAAGCTGCAAACAAAAAGTTTGATAAAATAGTCGATTTTGACGATAAGATCTCTGAGATATCGACAATCCTCTGTAGGAAAAAGAAGCCAAATGCTATTTTAGTTGGTCCAGCAGGTACAGGTAAGACTTCGCTTGTTGAAGGTTTAGCCTCGCAGATTGTAAGCGGGGAAGTCCCAGAGTTGATAGCGAACAAAGTTATTTATTCTCTTAGCTTGTCTAGCATGGTCGCAGGTACTCAGTATAGAGGCCAATTTGAAGAGCGTTTGGAAAAGTTCGTTAACGAGGTTAAAAAGTATAATAATATTATCCTGTTTATAGATGAAATACATACGCTAGTTGGAGCGGGAGGTACTACAGAAAATTCTCTTGAAGCTTCTAATATCCTTAAACCTGAGTTGGCTCGTGGTACAGTCAGTTGTATTGGAGCGACGACAGTTAACGAATATACAAACACAATTAAAAAAGATTCTGCTTTAGATCGTAGATTTGAAAGGGTGACTATCAAGGAACCCTCTAAGTTTCAAATGAAGCAAATACTACCTTCTATAACAGAGTATTATGAAGATTTTCATGGCGTAGAATATTCAGAAGAATTTGTAAATAGCGTCATGGACTACTGTGAAAAGTACACTCCCAATAAGTATTATCCAGACAAGGCTATAGATGTTATAGATCACTGTGGAGCGCAGTCTAAAGTTAATTATTGGGATCTAGACCCAGAGATAAAAGAACTTCAAGATGAAATTGTAACAAGTATTTCTTCGGGAGGAGCTTATCAAGATTTAATGTCCTGCATGAGTACTAGGTTGAAGAGCTGGTCTGACAAGATGTCTGATACAGCCCCAGAAGTAACAACCCAGCATTTAAAAGATTTTTATGCAAAAAAAGAAAATCCTTTATGCAAGCCTAATATACTGGAAGATGTCGTCTTTAATCTTTCTAAGACCTTCGTCGGTCATAAGAAAATGATAAAAGATTTAGAAAAAGAGATTTTAATTTCTAATTTTAAGTTGAACAACAAGCAAGATTCTTCTCCAAGCACTTATTGCCTTAGTGGAGCATCTTCTACAGGCAAGACTTTTTTCTGTTCTTTACTTAAAGAAGATTTAGAGAAGAGTGGAGCTAATATCTTGTTTTACAATGGAGTTCACTTTTCAGATGAATTCGCGTCTTATAAGATAACTTCAGAGAAGAATAACAATACGTCTTTGTGCGAGAAGGTCGATATACATCCTAACAGTATAATCATTATAGATGACTTCCACAAGGTACATGCATCAGCTAAGACTTTGTTTGCTCAAATATTTAAAGAAGGTAAGATACAGATGAGCAATGGGGATATAGCAGATTTTACAAATTGTAAAATATTCTTGACTAGTTCTCTGGTTGAGTCGAAATCTATGGGTTTTAATTCGGACTTGGAAGATCCTGAATCTGTGGTTTTTTCAGAGTTAAAACAATATTTTGATTGTGAATTATTCCTTCACAAGTTGACGGAGAGAGATATCAGGAGGGTATTGTGGCAAAAATTGAATAAGATAAAGAACTCTCTTTCTGCTAGTTGTGTTTCTTTAGATTTTAAATTCAATTTTATAAAGGATTTTTGTAGTAAAATATCATCTTTAAGCATCTTGGAGGAAAAGATTGAGTCCGTAATTAATAAATTTATTACAGACAAGCTGCTTGAGAGGCAATCACTGATAAACTTGTCAGATATAAAAGAAAAAGCTTGAAAAATACACCCAATGTACCTAACATACGCATATGAAGAAGCTAACAAGAAAGCAAACGTCTGCTTTGCAGTCTATTCGGGAATCTAAGGGTCGATTCTTTGGCCTTTACACAACTCAGGGAGATGTTATGAATGCTCAGTTCATGCATGAAACTAACTCCTACATTCATGTGTACGACCGTAATAGGAACCAATCGCGTAAGCTAGCCAAGTCTAGTGTCGCGTCAGTTAATCTTGCTTAACTAATACGGGGGCTAGCGCCCCCGTTAACTTCATATGAGTGGAAAAAAATCTAAAGAACTAAGAAGGATATGCAATGTAGATTTGCATAATTGTGAACCAATCCAAAAAAGAATCTACCGTAGATTAAAGAAGCGTTACAATCTTTTACCTAAAAATAAAAAATCTGAAATTAATTATGGAAAATAATAACGATAATAAGAAAAAGGGCTCTGATTGGTCAGAAAGAGAAGTTGGTGCCTTGTGGCGTGTAGATGGATCTAATCAATCTTTCTATTCGGGTAGTATTAAAGTTAATGGCAAATCCTTTAAGATTGTTTGCTTTAAGAACAAATTTAAAGAGGCTAATACTAATCAGCCAGATTTGAGGATCTACGAACAAAAAGATGACTGAAGAACAAGAAACTGAACTCAAAAAAGAGTTGGTTAATCGTATGGCCTCCAACATCTCTTTTACAGAATTGATAGATATTGTTTCAGCTTTGACTGCTAACGAAGTGAACAAACAATTCACTTCGATGTCAGATGAAGAAAAAAATAAAACATATTTTGAAGTTTTTGAAAAAGAAGTGTAATTGAATGCAAATGGAATACGATTTTTCTAAAGAAGCTAAAAATTTCCTTGAATCTCAGTCTGCTAAACGTTCTGGTCCTAAAAGTGGTTCTCAAACCCCTTCTAAGCCTAGTGAGCGTAAAAAAGGCTCTTCTAAAAACGAGAAAGGCAGCGCAGGACAAGATGGGAAAAAAATTACTTTTTCAGAAAAGGTCATTACTGCTCTTAAAAATAAAGTAAAAGAGCACAATGAGAAGTCTTCCAAAAAAGCGACTTTAGGTCAATTAAAGAAGATCTATCGCCGTGGTGCTGGTGCTTTCAGCTCTAGTCACCGTCCAAACAAGACTAGAGGTCAGTGGGCGATGGCTAGGGTCAACATGTTCTTAAAGATGCTTCGTGGAGGTAAGGTTAAGAAGTCGTACCGTGCTGCAGATCAAGATGTCGCGAAAGGGTCTGAAGAGTACTATATAGAAGAGCAGGGCAAAGGTTTTGTTGATTTTGATGAATTAGATTTCGCTTTAGCTCGTTTAGATTTTGTTAAGATAGATGCTTCAGCAGAATCAGATCAAGATATCGAAGATATTGATTACTCTGAAGCTGAAAAGAAGACTTTAAATAAACCTTTTCGACTTAAAGGCGGCAAGAAAAAATTTGGCGTTTATGTCAAAAACCCTAAAACAGGTAATGTAATCATGGTGAAGTTTGGTGATCCAAATATGGAGATCAAACGAGATGATCCAGCTAGGCGTAGAAATTTTAGAGCTAGGCATAAGTGTGATACAGCTAAAGATAAAACAACCCCTCGTTATTGGAGTTGTAGGTTTTGGTCTAAAAAGCCTGTTAGTTCTATGGCTTCAGAAGATGTACTAGCTTGGGATGATGAAGAAAAGTTTTCTGAATGGGGGTGGGACGATGAATCATTTGCCCAGCAGCAGGATTTGCTAAATGCTTATCCGTTTCTAAATGACATCAAAGAAGTTGTTGAAGATACTGGGGATCTTTAATATAATCCTACATGAAAAGGGTTGTTGTTACTGGTAGCGAAGGTTTTATTGGTAAGAATCTCTGCCCTTATTTGTCAAATAGGGGTATTGAAGTTGTAGGTTTTGATCTCAAATCTTCCAAGAAGAAGTTTCCTGACCTCCATGCTATTGATGCTGTTATTCACCTTGGTGCTAACTCTAGTACGACAGAGAAAGACTTAAAAAAAATATTAAATGAGAACTTTATATTCTCTGGCACACTTTATCAAATGTGTGCGAATATGGGGATAAAATTCCAGTATGCAAGTAGTGCTTCAGTCTACGGTTTGGCAGAGACCTTTGAGGAAGGCCAATTTTGTACCCCTCTAAGCCCTTATGCATATAGTAAATATATGTTTGACAATTGGTTGTTAAATGAAGACCATCCGTATCAAGGATTTAGATATTTTAATGTCTATGGTCCACACGAAGAAGGCAAGGGTGATCAAGCCAGCCCGATAACTAAATTTATCAAACAAGTTCAAGAAGATGGAGAGATCAAAGTTTTTAGGACCAAAGCAAGCAGAGATTTTGTTAACGTCGAAGACGTTTGTGAGGTGCATTATCGTATGCTTCATCATGACGACTCTGGTATTTATAATGTCGGGACTGGTAATTCTGTTTCATTTAAAGACATTGCTGACAAGATGGCTGAGAACTCTGGCGCAAAAGTCAAGCAGATTGCTCTACCTTCGAACTTAAAAGGACAGTACCAAAAGTTTACGAAGGCAGACATCACCAAACTAACTTCTGTAATTGGAGAAATGGAGTGGAAACAAGTTTTGGAGTGTATATAAAAGAAGTATGATGTCCTTAATTAAAACTCTAGCTCAAAGTCTAAAATTGTACCTTGAATTAAGGAATAAATTGGCTTTTTTTGAAATTAAAAACAACCATAGAAAGATAAAAAATGAACTCATTAATGAAATTGAAGAATTACGGGCTGCTGGTGATAGTAACTCCTCTGATCGGGCTGACCTCCTGCGGCGGCGGCTCAAGTCCGAAAACGACGACTTTAAACATATATCAGCCGTCTTCCTTAAAGCTCAAGGCGGGGATTCCAGTTCAGACTCAGGAGGGGACATACACCCCCCAAAGTGATGAAGTCTGGCATTCTGATGCCCGATACAGAAAATTAGAAAGAGAACTTTTTGATTAAATAAAAAACGGCATCTTTAATAGATGCCGTTTTTATCTATTTACTATTTACTATCGTCTTTTGTTATTTAAAAGCAATATAATAGGGATTGCGCTAAAAACAATAAAATTCATCTCTGGGATTGCGGTGCCTGTATTGCCATTGAACTTTAAAATAGAGGGGTTTTGGGAGAATGATACCCCATTAAAGTAAATATCATCGCCTTGTACCGCGAATTGATCTAATGAACTTAAAGTGAGTTGGGCATTTGGAGATAAGTTAACTATAGATCTTTCGGTTTGACTATTGATTGAGTCTCCAGCCCCTCGTAGTGTTAAACTACTAGTTGAATCTACATTTATTTCTAGTCCAATTGCAGAAAACATAGCGTCCATATCAGAGCCTTCAAAGATATTCAAAGTAGAAACAACATCGTCATCATCATCGACCCCAGTAAAACCATTATTGTTTTGGAAGGTTAAAGAGGTAGATTTTAACGTTACTGAAAACCCATCACCTATTTCGATATTTGAATAAGAGGGGCTATCTTCAAGTATTAAGGCGTCGGTTATAGTCAATATGTTAGTGATAGCAGAATCCCTATCTAATTCCAGAGAATCTGATTGGGAAAAGTCCCAGTTTGGGGCATCATAAAAATCATAAATTTCTGCTTCATCTGCATCCCAAGTGATAACCAGATCTAATTTTTTATCTTTACTTTCGGCTATATCTACGGCCTCCTCATTACTAATTTCAATAGGTCTCTGAATATTAACTAAAGGGTTGATATTAGGGTTTTCTGTAGGGTTTATTAAGAATACACCTCCTTGTACAGAAGTAATAACAGCAGATTTAGCTACAGAAATAATTGAGAGTAAGGTTATGAGGGTGCGCTTCATTTCTTCTTTTTTAGTATAAAGTTTTTAAGTTTAGTTAGATTGCCTGTCAACTTACCTAACAACCTACCCAGTTTACTATTTTCAGGCACAATGTACGAAAGAGTCCCCAACAAGCCTAAAATTGAAATAATAAACTCAGGCATAGATCCCATATAAGGGGCTAGGATTTTATCAAATATATCTCCCATAGTATTATCTGGTTATAACATCAGGGACTTGAGTGACCTGATCATCTTCTTCTAGTTCGATTGTTTCTTCTGAGTTCTCAAGATCTGTTTTTTTCTTTTCACTTTCTCCAGACTCTTCTTCTTCAGACTCTTCTTCTTCAGATTCTTCTTCTTCAGATTCTTCTTCTTCAGATTCTTCTTCCTCTTCGTTTTCTTCTCCAGACTCCTCCTCTTCAGATTTCTCTTCTTCGGGTTTCTCTTCTTCGGGTTTCTCTTCTTCGGATTCCTCTTCAGACTCCTCTTCAGACTCCTCTTCAGACTCCTCTTTGGATTCTTCAGTCTCCTCCCCTTCGTTTTCTTCTTCGGTTTCTACAGATTCTTCTTCTTTAACAGCTTCTTCTTCGCCTTCTTCATTGTTTTCTTCTGTAGGCTCACCTTCGTCTCCTTCCCCCTCGTTAGAAGTTTCTTCATTTGACGCTTCGCCCTCTCCCTCTTCACCACTAGATCCTTCTTCTTCTACCTCTTCACCTCCTTCGTAACCTTCTTCAGATGTTCCCACAACATCTCCATAACCCTTTTCAGCGTACTCTACAACAGCTTCAGTGATGCCGCCGAAAGGTTGAAACCCAATTGTTGTCTCAGTAAAGTCATTTAAATTAGAAAACACTTGGTGTTCCTGCTCTGCTACAACAGCTATTTCAGTACCTTTTTCTTTTGTTGTCTTGGCTTGAAAGTAAGCTCCACTGCCTATAGACATAGTTCCAGCGACCCCAATTGTACCTACTTTTTGAACTGTTTCTTGAACAAAAGCACTTAATCCAGTAGCAGCACTGGCGGTTTGAGTTGTTGCTCCAGCAGCGGCTGCAGCAGCAGTACCTTTTGCAGCTTTATCTAAAATATCTTTATTTTTTTCAGCTATTTCTGATAGCTTATCCATAGTAGAAGTCTCACCTGTTTCAGCTTTGACTTCTTGCCCTTGTTTCTTTTCAACTTTTGCTTCTTCTTCTGTAACCTCTTCTTCTATAGGCTCTTCTTCTACTTGATTACCACACTCTTCACAAACACAAGATTGCTGCTCTAAATGTTTAATTCTTTTTAATAAAGCCCAAGCGACTTCTCTAGCGTGTACGTCTATCTCAGAGATAGTTGCGCTATCTTCTGGATTGCAAAACTTTCTTGCGAAAGCTTCGGCTTTTTCGATACTTGTGTCGTGTTTGCGTCTCTCCATACAAACTTATAATTAGTCAATATTGTTTACACACAAAATTAAAAAGTTGTGTAACTAATATTTATGGATGAACCAACTATCTTAACAGCTTTAATATCTGCTGTTTTAGGAGGAGGAATATGGAAGTTTTTGGAAAAAAAGTTAATTTTAAATAAAGCTTTAGCCAAAATAGACTATGAAACAGAAGCTGTTTTGAGAGACAATTTAATTACAAGAGTAGATCGTTTAGAGGCTCTTTTAATGGATGCTTCCGAAGAGAAGAAAGCTATGAGGGATCAGATCCAAAAGCTCACCGTACAAGTTACGGAATTAAAAATAGAAATTAAATATCTTCGGAATGAAAATAAAAAGCTCAGGGAACAGAATATTGTGTAAGATTTAGTAATGGCTGGGCAAAAATACAATATAACTATTGAGCAAGGAACATGCTTTGATATCCCTGTTACATTAACAGATGATGACGGTTCTCCTTATGATTTAAGGACTGATGCTGTTTATTTGACAGGTGTTGTCTACAGGGATTATGACCAACATGTTCAAGCTACATTTACATATAATGAAACTGATGCTGTAAATGGGGGAGCTTCAATGTCTTTGAGTAGTGCAGTTACTCAATCTATAGAACCAGCGTATAGTTCTTATGATATTTTTTTAGTAAAATCAGATAATTGTGTTGATAGATTGTTGTATGGTACGGCCACTATTAGTGGAACAGCTACTCCTCTTCCATGAGCGTTAATGTAACAGTTACAGAAAAAGAGAATGTAGAACTAAAAGTTGTATCTAGTTCTACAGACGCCGTACAGTTGGATTTAGGGAATACTCAACACAATAGTTTAGTAGGTATACAAGGAGGCGCTGGAGGGGAGTATTATCACTTAAGTCTTACTGAATATAGCAATTTAATAAATACTGATAATCAGTCTTTATATGTAAATATAACAGGCGCTGAGACCATAAGTGGAATTAAAACTTTTGATTCTGGATATAAAATAAATGCTGGTGGGCAAGATATACTTATCACAGGGGATCTTGACGGTTCGGATAGGAAGCTATATATTGATGCTGAATCACTCATTGTTGGAGAAAATGCTGTAAATTCCCTTTATTCTGCTGCTATCTTGGGGAGTGGGAACCAAATTTTTGGTGATTATGATGTTATAGCTGGAGGCGAGTTAAATATTGTTAGCGGAGATAATTATTCTGTTATTATTGGTGGTAGAGCTAATTTGATAGAATTAGGGGGGTTGGGTTATAATACTATTAATGGTGGTACATCTCATTCTATCAAGCGTTCTACAGCGTGTTTAGTGGATGGTGGTTATGATAACGACATTTTAGGAGCTTCGAATGCAGTAATTGTTGGTGGTCAAAGTAGTAATATTACTAGTGGTACTATAGCCCCTGATCATTCTATAATTTTAGGAGGTGAAAACAATAACATTCAAGATGCATCTAATGCTATTGTAGTTGGTGGTGTTAATAATTTTGCTAGTGGTTCTTTTTCTACAGTTATGGCTGGAAGAGGAGGCAGGGCTATCCATGAAGGCTCAATGGTTCTAGCTGACGGCAAAGTAGGTAGAAGTAAAACTTCTTTCGCGGAACATGGTTTGACAATTGATTTTGCAAGTGGGGTAGATGTGCCAACAGGTAATTTGGTTGTAGCGGAAGATATTACAATGGGCGGAGATACGGTCGCGACTAGAACTTGGGTAGAAAATCGTGATTTAGGGCAGAGGTTCGATTCGGTTTTGCCCTCTGGAGTGGAGGAGACAGGGGTTCTATTCCCAACTGCATTTTCTGCTGCGCCTATGGTACAGTCTGAACTTCAGTTGCCTAACGGTGGCGAGAGGACTTATTTTATAGCGGTTAGAGATATCACTACTACTGGATTCTTTGTTGAATTTTCAGATAATATAGGGGCGGGATACGTATTACAAACCAGAGCAATACCAAATACATAATGGCACTAGAAGTAAAATTAAAAAATTTAGTATTAGAAACTCTCAATACAGAGAACGTTTCTGAAGTTATCTTTGGAGATGGTGCTAAAAATGCGAACTTAGACGCTCAACAAAACCAATTTGTCATTTCAAATGGTTCTTTTTCTGTAGCTGGAGATGCTCAGACTGCAACTTTTCTTCTAAGGGGGTCTTCTTCTGGAGCCGCACAAACAGAGTTGTTTTTAGACGGTACTAGTTCTAGATTCATATTAGAAGACAACACCTCGTATTTCTTTACTTGTCAGTTCCTAGGAAGGGCTCAAAATGGCGATACTGTTGTTATGCATGTGAATGGCGGGGCGAAAAGAGGTAGTAGTTCTAATTCTGTTAGTCTTGTAGGCAAGCCTGAAGTTCATGTTATATATGATGAAATAGGTGTTGGAGATGTTCAGTTTTCAGTTAATTCTTCTAATGGGTCTTTAAAGTTTCATGCGACAGGAAAAGCAGGAGTTAATGTACGCTGGTTGGGTAAAGTCGATTTAACTCAATTATCCTATTAAAACGTTCTTTTTTTAAGTTTAACGTGTAACTAAATTTAACTAGTTACTCATTATGGCATTCGATTTAATTTATAAAGGCGAACTTACAGGAACGCAGGTTAACTTTGAGACAGGGAACCTGACGGATATATCAACTTTCGATACTGATGTAAGATCATCAGCTATACAAAACTCTATTACAGATGGCGTTACAGATAGAGGGGCGTCTCAAGATGCTCTTATAGCGATGTCTGGTTATCTGGCGTCTAATGCTCACCCAGATGTTACGGAGGCTGCGGATTTCGATATTAATAATAATTATGGTAATGTTCTTCAATCTGTTGAATTTGTTTTCGATGATCTTGGACATGTTACTACGGCTGATTTTTCTTCTGTTAACTTGGATAATCGTTATTATAGAGAGGATGAGATTGATACTAAGTTCCAAAATACGGGGCTGGTCATTGATCGGAATAGAGATCATATAGAGACTCTTAGCGGGGTTGTTGCGAATAATACTGAGAATACTGCTCAACTTGCTAATGATGTAACTGATCTTACTGGGTTGATTGATCAATCAGAGGCTGACATTGACACTCTTAGTGGTTTGATTGATGAGTCTGAAGCTGATATAGATACTCTCAGCGGGTTGATTGATGTAGCGGAAGCTGATATTGTTGACTTGAGTGGCACAATGAACGCTCTGACTTTGGATGATGTTTGTGATAATGACGCTACTACAAATCAAAGTATAACAGTGTCTAGTCTACGGGTTTCTGGAGACGGCAGTTCTGCTAGTATTACAGGCCCAGCTACGATTACGATTGATCCTGATACTGTCGGTGTGGGAGGTAAGGTTGTTATTGCGGGAGACCTTCAGGTCGATGGTACAACAACGACAATTAATTCTACTAGTGTACAGATTGATGATCTTAGCTTAGTTCTTGGCACTGGTGCTCCTAATGCTGCGGCTGCTGATGGTGGAGGTATTATCATTGATGGGACTGGGGTTGCGAATGTTGCAGAATTTACTTTTGATGGCTCAAACAATCGTTGGAAAACAAACAGTTTAGATATTGAAGCCTCAAACTTCCGTGGGGATTTGATTGGTAATGCTGACAGTGCGACAGTACTGGATACCGCAATTTCTGTTACAGTAACAGGAGATGTTGTTGGTCAAGACTCTTCTTGGGATGGTTCTGATTCGATATCGGTTAACTCTACTATTTCTAATAATGCTGTTACAACAACAAAGATTGCCAATGATGCAGTCACAGCCGCAAAGCTTGCAGATACATCTGTTTCTGCGGGAAGTTATACTGCAGCTGATATTACTGTTGATGCTCAAGGTCGTATCACATCTGCTTCAAATGGGACTATTTCAACTTCTGAAATTGCAAACAACGCAGTCACGACAGACAAAATTAACACAAGCGCAGTTACTGCAGCTAAAATTGCAACAAATGCAGTCACGACAGCTAAGATTAATGCTGATGCTGTAACAAGTGCTAAGATTGCTAATGATGCAATCAATAGCGAACATATAGTAGACGGAGCTGTTGACAATGTTCATCTGGCAAACAAGGTCGTAACAATTACTGGTGGAGCTGGTCTTGCTGGTGGTGGTGATGCTGAATTAGGTGGGAGTGCTGTTTCTCTTAGCATCTCAGCAGGTCACGGTCTTACCGCGAATACAGATTCTCTTGATATTAATTTAGATGGGACTACTCTCTCTAAGAGTTCAAGTGGACTTAAAGTTAATAGCATTGGTACAAGTCAAATAGCTAATGACGCAGTAACCTCGGCTAAACTT
>Ga0098055_1000073_pt1 | contig 68955 bp, 72 predicted proteins | sample 17_taG_FD_75107 | JGI IMG/M metagenome (GOLD analysis project Ga0098055, IMG submission 75107) | Marine viral communities from the Subarctic Pacific Ocean - 17_ETSP_OMZ_AT15314 metaG | ecosystem: Environmental > Aquatic > Marine > Oceanic | place: Pacific Ocean | collected 2015-01-18 | reverse complement strand
GCAAGTATCGCTGGTCCATAAAGTAGATTTTCCATTACACACCATAGTAGACGAGTTCATAAATGTCTTCCCAATCGAATGCACGTGGGCAGTCACGATAATCCTGATTGTGTGGATGGTCAACAAGGATACTACGAAGGCCTACCGCAGTACCAGCTGTGGCATTTTCAGGTTTATCTTCGATCCACCAGTAGTTGGTGCCACGGTATGGTTCAAGGGCTTCGTCTTTATCATCACCACAACCAAGGATTGTAAATCGTGAGAATGTATTTTCACCAAACAATGCTTTGAGGTTCATGATACGTAGCTTTTGAGCATATGGATCGGTATGCATACTCGTGATAGCATGGAACGTATAACCGTGCTTTTCGTGAAGAAGTTTGACGTAATAAACAGAATCACGAAGAGCGTCGATATACCCAACACGAGCAGACTGATTAAAGTAGTTAACAAGCTTCTTGGCTTCAGCCCGGTCGATGCCGAACTTGTCATGAATATTATAGTACGAATCTGCACTACTCACAGCCACGTAACCGCGGTCACGCATCCAGCTCATAAACGCTGGGGCCCAATCAAGGATGACGCCATCACAGTCAGTTAAAATTATCTTACTCATATTATACTCCATCAAACCATTGTGCATATGTGCATTCACTATCTAAGATATACGACTCAACATCTTCAGCCGAAACATTGTACTCATCACACACTTCGACGTACTTGGCGCTACCGCTGACAAGTCCCTCGATTCGAATCTGATCACCAGCGGACTGGATATCTGATTCATACTGTCGTTCACTTTTGTTTATCATATATACAGTATACTACAAAAGGGCCACGTTGTACATAGCCCTTTCGCATTTTTTTTACATTTTTTGCAACTAAAATAGTTCACCTTGACCAACGTCATTTTCACGTGGACCAATCTCAGGTAGGCGACCATGGTTACCTTCGTGACATGGTGCAGTCCAGCCTTCAGGTTTTACGAGGTCAGGTAGACCAAGTGGGTTAGGCCTTGACTCTTTGACACCGACCTCTTTGGCCATATTGGCGTTGTTAACCTGCTGCCACGCTTCGTCGGCATTAACACCGAAGATATCAAGTGTACCGATCGCCACAACACAAAGGTCTATCAAAGCGTCAACCACCTCTTCTGAGTCACCAGTATCTGAGGCCTTGACCAACTCGGTAAACTCTTCTTCGATAAACCGTACGCGGAAGTCAAGTAATGCCCGTAGCTTTTCAGAATCAAATGACTCAGTAGCCTGATGGACACCATAGTGGCGATGCATATAATTGATATTCGACACCCAATCTGAGGATTTTGTGAAGAAGTTGGGATCTTGATTCATTGGTTTCATAGTATATCCTTATGATAATTATTTATAGCTTATACAAAAAAGTCTTCGAGGGATGAGCTCTTTTCGATAGACCAACCAAGAGCATCGACGATAGGAACTAGAACATCAACAAAGGTCTTCTGGAACTGAGTGTCATAGTCGATATAGTCTTCAAGTTCGAGTTCACGCGGAAGGAAGGCGGGGAAACCGACAACGTTACCGTGAGTTGGATTTGGCATACGAAGGTAGAGGTATTTGAGTTTGTCACCGTCGCCAATAAGCTCATGTTGTTTCTCGAGGCCTTTGGTCTTGATCAGGTTGTTATACACGATGGCGGCACGTGAGTTCTGAGGAGTACCTTTCTTGTAACCGCCATCACGTGTCATATATTTACGGATCTCAGAGACGCCACGAGGAGCGGCAAGTTCTTCGGGTGGAAGAGCCATATACTCATCTCGACGTGCTTGAATGTAATCTTGAAGGGCAGTCTCACCCTCCTCGATAATTACCTTGAAAGAGTTCTTAAGCCAACCACGACACACTTGAGGTGTTGAAGACTTAACTGCCTCGATACCCATGATCTTGAGCTTAGGCTGTGCGTATTGAACACCTTCCGAGTTATGGACGTTGAGGACGTATCGCTTCTTAGCAGTCCAGAAACCTTTGTCCGCAATGACCTCACGTTCCATAACAAGACGCGGGACATAGCAGTTAAGTTGATTAAAGAGGCGGTCGTAACCCTTGACGATAGCTGGAATGATAACTGTCTCGGATACCTTGTCAAGATATGTAATAGGATCCTTAACCTTCGGCGTAATAAAGTCAGAAAGGTTGACATAGTTAGAGTCAGTATCGATAGCAATGACGCGGTCTTTGTCGTCGTTAAAACCTTTCTGAAGGATATTATTGATAGACTGCTCGGACTGACGAATAGCCAACTGGCCAGACAGTGTGATACCCTCGGCGATACGTAGATCAAAGTAACGGAAGTATCGGTTAGACATAGCACCATAAAGAGAGTTGAGTAGAATCTTGACAGTCATCTGTGCGTTATTAAGTCGGGCAACACGCTTTTCCATCTTGTACAGATCGCCTTTGTCACACGACTCTTTGGCCTGCTGTGCCTCGAGCATCTGCTTTTTGATGGCCTTACGTTCGGCATAGTAGTCAATAATAATCTCAGGAATGATGCCTTGTTTATCACGGCGGAACTGAGCACCATTGGCAGCGACACAATACTGACTATCAACCTTGAACTCAGGATCAAGGCAGATATCAGGATTAAGGTCACCATACATACCATCGATGATAGTCTCAGGCGACATGTTCCACTGGACAATGATGTTAGGATATAGAGAGTTAAGGTCGTATGAGGTAACCCAGTCGTGCATACCGACCTGAGGAGGTTTGACGTAACCACCCGCAAACGAGGCCTTGACGTTCTCTTTCGACGGAGGTACAACAACATTACGTTGAGCCAGCTTACGATAGATGATAGTATCCCATATACGAGTCGTACCGAAACAGTCGATATAGTTTACCCCGGCTTTGTATGCGGTGGTCATGACGAGGTCGATCAGGCCCATCTTATCCTCGAGCTTCTCGACGAGCCACGTATCCTTGATGTTGTATGCAAGGTAACGAGCAGGATCTTGGTCACGTAGACCATGAAGACCGGCTTGAGCATCATAGTCAAGTTTATTCTCACCAAGTACAACCGAGGCAATGTGATCGAGACGATATGACTCCTGTGAACCATATGAGTAACCAAACTTAATGAAGGCCTTCATATAGTCGACCTGGGCAATACCGTCGATTGTATAGAATGTTTGCTTACGACCTCGAAACTCAACCTCTTTCTCACGGACTAGACCCCAAGGTGACCAGTCTTTAACGCGTTCTGAGCCAAGGATCTTAGCAGTACGGTTGATGAAGTATGGTACGTCAAAACCTTCGATGTTCCATCCGGTAATAATATCCGGACTGTTTTGTTCCTCGTTCCACCAACGAAGTATGGCCGACAACATGAGGTATTCTGAGTCAAACTTACGTACGTGAATATTACCACGTTCGATACCTTTCTCAAGGAGAGGCTCCATCTCGACAGGACCTTCGACTGTAGTGAAGAGACTGTACATGCCAGACCGTGATGACTTGAAACATACAGCATCGATAGGGTGAGCAGCCTCTTCAGGATGTGGGAATCCGTCGGTTGAATACACCTCGATGTCGAAGTACATGATGTTGACAAGGTCGGGGTTAAACTCGACACGATCACCCGGAAACTTCTCGTTGATAAACTGAGCACCAAAGTCTTGCGTGCCGTAGATCTGCGCGTTTGGTATGTTGGAATACTGTTTGATATAGTCACGGGCTTCGGTCATACTGTTGAAGTCGACACGAGCAACCTTACGGCCATCGAGGGCCATAGTATCGCCTTTGATGCTTGGCATATAAAGATGCGGCTTGAACGGAATCTTCTCCTGAACACGAAGACCATTCTTGTAACCACGGTATAGGATATTTTTACCGTAACGAACTACGGATGTATAGAACTCATTGGACATAGATTACCTTTTTCATCATATAGTTTATAGTATCACACATCTACGTTATTGTACACAGTTAATTTGCACACTCCAATACCTTTTACAAAAAGGTGTTGAGGTCAAGGACGAATCCCTGACCCCTTACTCTGACGAGTCACTTCGATGATATTATATTACGAATTACCAATACGATACTTTGGAACTAGTTCCCAGTCTCGCTTAGCTTTATGTGATATAATTTTGATTGAACGCATAGGCGCTCGCTCATCCTTCGCAGGATACCCATTCATTAACTCACATAGGCCCCAATCAGCTAACAAAGTAGCGATTGTGTTACGCCGGAACAGATCTTCTTCCGAGAAGTTTGCAGACTTCCCATCTAGCATGAAAAGTTCCTTAAAGTGACAAATAAAATATCGTCCCTGTTTATGTAAGATATGGCATGATTGATACAGCTTACGCGTATTTTTAGATGATATGCCAATCCGAGTGAGGGTCTCTTTTACTTTGAGGAAGTCATCGGGTTCGTTCAGAGTAATCTCTAACATGTCCTTGGGGGACCATTCAATTCGATCGTCGATCATTTTTTTTTGCTTTCTTACGACTAAAGCCACCCCGATCGATCATCTCTGAAATGGCCTTTATGTCTTCGTCTGATAGTATATTGCTATACTCCTTAGCTTTTTGCATTGAACAGTTATAGTATTCAGTTATAACCGTCAACGTTTGATCTTCACTGCTCTTGAACCACTTTGAATATCTCTTTTTCTTTCTGATCGAGGACCTCAAAAAGTCATACTGTAACCGACTGTCGGTATGGTGGTGTATATTCATCAAATTAGCATGTAGAACCGTGTCTGGGAAATAAGATAAACCGCGGTTGACCATAAAAGCAGAGTATGCTTTCTCGTCATCAGCCGTGGACATAATATCCCCATTACCATTATTTATATTATTTAAGTAATCAAATAACATATTTTTACTCAGCTGACAACATTGTCAGTCGCCTTTCTACACAGTTTTGACATAATATTAGAATAATATTTCTTACTTCCATTTGATACCACCCATAACTTCAGTGAGACAAGCCACCAAGTTGAGTTCGTGATCAGCCACAAAGGCATTTTTGTAATCATACTCAGCCAATATGAGAATCAGTTGTGGTGTTGACTCAGGCTCAACGTACGTACTCATGGTATCATACAGCTTACGCATCACAGTCACAGGGCTGAGGTCGATGTTTTGAGACACCCACTTACGCATGGTCTTAAACTGTTTGGTACGGAGTGCGTTGATGAGCACCTCGAAGTTCTCAAGTTCCATGTTGGCAAGGATACCCTCATCGATCTGACCGGATGCAGAGTACCTTTGGCATTCGTTAAGGCAACGTCGCCAGTCAGGTGCGTGCTTCTGAATCAGAGCAGCGACAGTCTTCTTGTCATATGGAATTGTGTTCTCATCGAGGACATTTGTCAGACGCTTAAAGAACTGCGCGCACAGCTGAGGAAGACCCTTACTGTCATACGTAAAGTCATAGACTGCACACCGAGAGTGGAGTGGGTCAATGATCTTGTTCTTAAAGTTACACGTAAGAATAAACCGACAGTTGTTGTGGAACTCTTCCATAAAACCACGAAGGGCTGGTTGAGTTGACTGTGGGTTTAGATAATCGGCCTCATCAAGGATGACGACCTTCATACCACCGGCCAGAGAAACGGTGGATGCAAATTGACGTATCTTGTTACGGAGTGTTTCGATATTACGTTCATCGGATCCGTTGATAAAGATATAGTCAAGGTTGAGTTCGTTGCACAAGGCACGGGCCAAAGTAGTTTTACCTAGACCCGCAGAGCCTGACAAGATCATGTTAGGGATCTCGCCATTGTTGACCATGCCTTGGAACGTTTTCTTTAGGGCCGCTGGGAGGATAGTGTCAGCGACGGTTGCCGGGCGATACCGCTCGACCCATAGTTCATTCATCATTATATGTGTCTTTCACAAAGAGAGGTTTATCGTTCAACAGCAATCCAGTAACGCATGTTTTCAGCTGCGTTATCGAAGAGTGTAATACCTGCCTTTGCATAAGTCACTTCATAGTCACCTTTTACCAACTTGAGGTTATCAATATCGAGGACGAACTTAACGTCTTCGGTTTGAGTTGCACCTTCGATAGTCAGAGAGAACGATGCTGCAGTAGCGTTTGCTGGATCGCAGACCCGAGCAGTGACGACACCGTCAGTCGATGAGATTTGTACCTTCTTGTGACCAAATACAGATGATGCCTTTTTCAGTTGGCCGAGCTCGGCCTGTGTGATGTTGAACTTAAGTTCTTCACCTGGCATTGTGATCGATACAACAGAGACGTTAAGAGTCTCACGACGTGAGAAGAAGTACTCAATGGATCCAGAATCACCATTTATCGAAACAGACTTTTCAGAGAAGTCTAGGTTGGCGTTATCACCGACCAGGCCGAGAGCCGTAAGAAACTCGTTAAGGTCGTAGATACCGTACTTACTAAAGTCAACCGGAAAGACTTCTGCGTCACCCGTATACTGAGCGACAATCGATTTAGTAGGTGAAATCGTACCGAGTGGTTTATCAGACTCGTATACGAAGTTTGGGTTAATAGACGCAAAGTTGGTAAGTACACCGATCACGTCTTGAGATAGTTGGGTCATTATATAGTAGCTCCATTGTTATTCAACTATAATTATATCATATCACGTTTTGGAGGGTTTGTACACCATAAAGTGCAAAAAGAGGGAACCTTTTTTGTCCCCTCTTCCCGACTCGGTACGAGTAAAGGTGTTACACTGGATATTATCCGCTTGGTCCCCATGGATAATATCGTTTTCCGTCAACTCCGTTATATTTCAATTCACAATAATGTCAGTTCAATTCAGGACGATACATAAAAATGTTCAGCCAATAGTGAGGTAATAATATAGGGAGGAGTCCGATCCTTGGTTGGGGTATAACACTTTTAGTAATCGATCATCTGCTATTAATGACCGATTGTATTTATTTATACAATCACGATAGTCACTTGTATTAATATAGACAATTTTATTGTCCAATTGTGACATTTTTATTCTTATACCTATCAGGTTGAGACGTATTAATCCTCATAACAGACACTAAAGTTATTAATCTTCTTGAAGTTCAGCTTACGTGGGAACTTAGAGTCTAACATATCTTTCTTGTGAGATATAACAAACACGTTAGTACCCTCTTCAAGAGTGTCAAGGATCTTGAGTAGGTTGTCAACGCCATCAGTATCGAGACTAGAATCGAATGTCTCATCAAGGATAAGTAGGTTGGTTGACATCGAGTTCTTCATAGCTGCAATCTGTCGCCATGTGAAGAGTAATGCCAAATCGATTCTTGACTTCTCACCTTCTGAGAATGACGAGTAAGAGAATATGTCTCTATGTCTTGACTTGATAATCTCCTTGAAGTTCTCATCAAGAGTGAACTGTACGAAGAAGTCGAGAACTTGTAAGTACTCATTGATCAGTTTGTTAATGACTGGTCTGTACTTACGAATGATTTTCGTCTTGATACCGGTGTCTTTTAACATCTCGAACTTCAGAGCGTTATAGTTCATCTGTTCATTGATGTCACGTATTTCAAGGTTGATGTCTTCTTGATCAGCCTCATAGCCACGAAGGTCACGAGTAGCAGCTTTAACGTCACCACCCTTCTCTTGAAGGTTAGCAATGTCTTGATTCAACCCGTTGATACGACGAGTAATGATACGCATCTCTTCTTGATAGCTACGTAGTTTGTTCTCTTCTTCAACGATCTTAGTACGTACTGCATTTAACTTATCCATGTTACCTGCAATAACATCAATGGTACCACCGATGTTGGTCTTCTGATTAGTCAACTCTTCGATACAATCGTGGTGGCGTTTGATCTCAGATTTAGATAGCTCAGGCTCAACGGTTTGAGTACAGATAGGACACGTATCGTTTTGCTCAAAGAACTTAATAGTCTTCTTCGATGTCTTGATTTCGCCGTCGAGGCCTGAAAGCGTCTTGCGTTCAGCGTCCATTTTGTTTTGAAGTGAGTCCATACGACGTACATATTCATCGTTACCAGCATCAACTCTCTTTTGTATCTTGGCAACTGATGCGTCATAGTTATCATGATCGATAAACAGTTTGTCGATCTCAGCTCTCTTCTCGTCAATCAGACCTTTATTAAGTTGCTCAAGGTCGTGAATGTACTTCTTTTGAACATTGATCTTGTTACGTATCACCTCTAACTTGGTAGTATTATCACGATGTTGTTCTTTCAGAATACTATGTGACTCACGTAGCAGTTGGTTCATCTTGGTAAAGATATCTATATCAAGTAGATTCTCGATGATCTGGCGTCTCTGACCAGTAGGTAACTGCATAAACGGAACGAACGATGACGATCCAAGAACAACCACTTGGTTAAATGACTTGTAGTTAAGGCGCAGGATGGTCTGTTCAAGGTGGACCTGATAATCACGAACCGAAGCAGCTTGATTAATGAGGTTACCGTTGTGATAAATCTCAAAGATACCTGGTTTATGACCACGAATAACTTTATAGTCATTACGGCCGATCGTAAACTCGATCTCAACCACAAGACCCTTTTCATTGATCGAGTTAATAAGTTGCGGTTTATTAATATTACGGTGAGGTTTGTTGAACAGTACATAGTTCAACGCATCAAGCATAGTAGACTTACCAGCACCGTTTTCACCTACGATAAGGGTCTTCGGTGACTTAAGGAAATTGATCTCGGTAAAATTGTCACCTGTCGATAAGAAGTTCTTCCATCGTAGGGTCTTAAACACAATTGACATATTAATCATCCAGTAGTTCGCTTAACTTCATAATGGTATTGTTAACGTCGGTCTCCCGATCGGTCTTTGGCTCTGACTCTTCCATAAGAAGATCCTCAAGGACAAACATGAGGTCACAAATGGCATGGGCCAGAGTAGGACAACCCGACTCTTCGTCGACCATTGTACCAGTCTGAAACTCGTTAATATGACGCAGTGCAGCATCAAGGTAACGACCTTGTAGATTATCGAGCTTACGCCAATTGTCAGGTGCATACTTTTGTGCCCCAAATGTAAGGACCTTAGCTGTTTCACGCAATGCTCTAGGCGGTACTAGACTCATCATAGGTTTTCCTCCGTCATATTTGACGCCTGACTTAAAGTTGTTCTGCATGGAGTGCCTCATTATATAGTTCTTTTAGTTGGGTCTTAAGTAGGTCACGATCAAGTAGAGTGTCGATCGCATCCACATATTGTGATATCAACTCGCTTGTCTCTTCGAAATGTGTATACTCGTCGTCATCAGTCACCTTAACACCTTCGAATGACTCTACGATTTTGAGGTCGTATACCTTACGTAGCTGGACATTGGCGATAAAGTCTTCAAACTGATGACGATCAGTTTTGTTTGCAACCACAACCTTGACGAACTGTCTATCGAAGATACTATAGTCAAAGTCAGCATATTCGAAGGATTCGTCGTCATAGGTTACTTTGGTAAACAACGTGAGTGGATTATTTACTGCTGTCAATTGACCGTCTTCAAGGTCAAGAATGTGGAAGTACTTAGGGTCCTCACAGTCAGCCCAGGTGAATTCCATTTGCGATCCGAGGTACATGATATGACCATTAGACGACTTCGTATGGAAGTGACCAGAGTACACCGAGTCAAACTTGCCGAATGGCTTCATATCCATACCTTCATGACAGATAGCACCACGATACATCTCGAAGCCACAGAACTCGAAGTGACCTAAACAGATCTTGGCATCGGTTTGTTCGATACATTTGAGGGTATAGTGTTCATTCTCACTGTTGATCCATGGAAGCATAAGGATCTTCTGATCGGTCTCACTAAACTTCAGTTCGGTTGGCTTCATGTGAATATTAACCACATCGTCAAAGCCAATCATCAGCTCACTGAGGGAACATAGGTCGTTTGTATTACGATACGTGACGTCATGGTTACCTGGAATTATGTCCATAGTAATATTGTACTCACGCAACTTCTCAAGGAAGTGAGTACGATTAGCATTTAGGACCTTGAAGTTTACAAACTTACGATGTTCATAGTAGTCACCGAGGTGTAGGATACGATCGATACCGTGTTCACGAAGGTACGGAAAGAATATGTCAGTATAGAAACGCTCTTGATAGCCGATAAAGATACCCGACGAGTTACGAGCACCGGCATGAGTATCGTTGAGAATAGCAACACGTGTCATTTGGCAAACTTCTCCAGACCTTTGGCCTTTTCAACCTTAGGTTTTGGTTCTTCTTTTTTTGGCTGTGGTACTGCGTTCTCCCATGGAGCTCGTACCTCGTCAAGATATTCTAGGACTTTGTTAGTGTCACCGTACTCAGTTGATGCACCAATCTCGATTGCGGTCTTCTCGATAAACCGAAGCTTCTTACGTAACTCTTTGTTATGACGTTCAACGGTACGAAGGAACGAGTAATAACAAATCTGGGTAAAGTACGCAAACGCATTTGGTTTACCAGTACGTGTTGATGCATCGATATTGTAATTACGTATACGCTTGAGACAGTCTTCAATCGCATCCATCGCCAGTTCTTCTTTGTAGGTACGACGTATAAATTTACGAGTGTATGTTAGTCCGGTTGCAATCTTGTAAAAACACTCACCGATATAGTTAGTGACAGGTGGTACGTCTTCACCACACTCTTCAGCTTCGCGGCAGGCCATAACGTACTCATGGACTGCTTGGGTAAACTTAGCGTTATCGACGTAGTGCTCAGGCTTCTTTTTAGATCGTGCCATATTGTGATCCATGTATGTAAGTGTTCATCATAATATTATTATAACACGTTCTTAAAGTAATGTACACAGTTAATTAGCCTCTCCAGTCTTTCATACAAAACGGCTTACCAAATTCGTCTTTCATAAGCACCTCTCTGCCGGGAGTTGTTGGATCCTGGAAACAAAGTACGTATTCACCCGACTGGAATCCTGTGATTATCGCGGTTCCTACCATAATTAAAAGTATGCATAATGCAAGTTGCATTGTAATCACAAGAAAGCGGTATACCACATCCCATGATTCAGACGTATCGTAATTGACCTTACGACGATGGAAGAACATAATCGCGACTATAATCATCAATGCTGGAAGTACCATGAGCCCGAAAGCACCTCTGAATCCAGCAATCATTACATCCCATGTAGCTTTTGCGAGTTGGGATATAAGATGTCCAAGCGCTGCTAAGCCTACGATGGCGACTACCCATCCCATTAATTGTATCATATTTTTTTTCCTTGTGTATAACCTTATATACATTATACTACGAATTACCGTGTTTGTACACAGTTAATTGCGGTCTGGAGTATTACGAATTTGTAATAAAATAGTTGGGTAAAAACTGCGGTTTTTTGGCGCAAACTTGTATACATAATCGTGTAACGAACATAATCGTAAAGATACCTTCAAGACAACGTTAAATAACTACTGTTATTCTGGTTATTCAGTTACTTATCTCTGATACGGTCAGGGGTATAGTATATAGAGTTGGGGTAATAGAATAGAGTTACCATTGCAGGTGCACTTGATATAGCATCAAGGCACCTGAATTAGTATTTATAGTATTAGTTAGGTTTAGTATCAGGTGACCAATTAGAGAGATCTACAACGTTATCACCATCAGTGTCAGAGGAAGATTCAAAAAACCCGACGTCATTTTTAGGACCAAGTGCAGTCGATAACTGTTCCTGTAACTGTTCCATCATAACACCAAAGTCTGCATTCTCATCAATAGTTCCGTTTTGTGCAGCTTCAGCCACAACTTCTTCTCTAATACACCGGAAGTAATGAGCTCGAGAGTCTGCTGTCGTATTGGCAACTCCAATAACTCCTGCTGTCTGGAATACAAATGGTACTGAAGTATCTGCGTATGGACAGAACTGGGTTAGGAAGTACTCACCCTCTTTAAGATCCGCACAAACCGTAAATGGTCTCTCACAAATATATTGTCCGTACTCACCGAGTTCTCTTACGTACGTAATAATCTTTTCACCGGACGATAGAGTAAGGATCTTAATCATCCGCTCATCATATACTTCAGGCCATTCTTTTTTTTCAGTATCTTCACTCATATTCACGTTCCTATAATTTTATATCGTATATTTTATAACTTAGCTTTTCAGCACTAAACTGTTTGATTCTTTCGATCGAATGAACAAGCGCAAAGTTCTTACGCTTTTTCCATGAGAGGTCATCACATATGTCATACATGATCGTTTCTCGTCCATCTGTTGATTTACGTAACGCCCGGCCGAGGGACTGTAATACTTTAATTCTGCCTTTATGAGGTGTGGCAAATACCAGGTTATGCAAATTCTTTATATTTATACCTGTCGAGAATGTACCTATGGACGCAACAATGATCGCGTCTTGTTCTTTCTCAACCACGCCACGGATTTCGTTACGATATGCACCATCAATCTCACCGTGCACAAGGAAGACCTTACGTCTATCACCTGACTTCTCTTTGATCATATCATACAGAAGCTGTCCATGCTCTTTAAATCGAAACATCACCAAGGTATTGCCTTCTGTATTCAGCGCAAGCTTAGCTACAAACCGATTGCGCTTTTCATGTTTAGCAATATACTGTATCTCATCTGCGTATTTGAACTTAGCAAATCTGCGTTCTTCTTCAGGATATTGTAGCTTCATCACATTGATCTGAAGCTGTGCCAGGTTACCTTCGTCGATCTGTTCCTTCGTCGTGGTAGCCACAATTGTAGGGCCGAAGATACCTTCAAGAACCATCTCATGCACCTTTGAACCATCGAGGGTTCCGGTCGTCCCAATACGATACTGAGCATTAGTCATCTTGTCGAGGATGCCCTGGCATATCTTGGCCGAACACGTATGTGCTTCGTCACCAATAACACCGCCTACTTCCATCAACCATGTACGATCAAACTTAGCCAACGACTGCCATGTTGATACAATAACTTGCTGTGGTGCCTTCTTATCCTGCCCAGCAAAGATAGGGTAACACATATCCCCGACCGCGAACTCTTCGTCAAGAGCGGCATAATCCTCAAAGTCACTGATCAATTGGTGGGTCAACGTAGTCGTAGGAACGATAATGACAAACCTTTCACCGTCCATACAGTGAAGTACCCATCTCATGATCATGTACATGATAAGAGACTTGCCTGTTCCAGTCGGTGACAGTATTAGCTGTCTATAGTTTTTGATTGCACTATATGCAGACTGGATCTGATAATTACGCGGCTCAATACGTTTACCGTCGGCTGAAAGATTTAGGCCTTGAACGAAGGCGTAGAACTCGTCATACGAGACATTGTCCGCAGATCCTACTGTGCCAAAATAACTGTTATTCTCAAGGGCGATGGTGTATTGCCGGGACTTATTAGCCGCGAATTCCTGTATAGCATGGTACAAACCAGCTGGTAACGTCTGCGTTCTCATATCGAACAAACGAATCTTACCGTCCCACATGCCGGACTTGTATGCCGGCATGTACTTATAACCCTGAGCATAAAACGAGAAATGTTCTTGCAGTTCGTGTAGAATTCCACCGTCAGTAGAGTCTATACGAATCTTCGCTTGGTTCTTATAAGAGAGGACTATTGTTTCGGTCATTACCCACCGGCTTGGAACTTCATAAAGTCAATCGAGTTTTTGATCGATTGATGTCTCCATTGTATATTCTGCATTATTGACTCAAGGGTTTCAAGGAGAACCTCTGTGTCTTTTAATCTTTCAACCACCTTCTTGACATCACTATCAGCAAACAGGTGATCATCCATTTCGGACTTCATCGGTTTAGACATTCCCTTCCAGGGGTCATAGTCCCAATCGCGATCGTCCATTTCTTCTTTTGTCATCGTACCTTTCAGCCAACGACGTTTTTCAAACTCAAGATCTTTGAGTCTTGCTCGTAACTTGTTGTATCGGATTTTAACAGCAGAATGGATCTCCAGGTACTTGGCGTGGAGCATCGCTGTTTTAATTGACTCATCATCTAGCTTTGACTTGTTGATCTCTGAGTCTTTTTTCCATTCTAAAAGAAGGTCTTCAACTTTCATTTAATCATCCATAAGTATAAAGGTCATACGCGAATTCGAGTTGTGCTTTAATTAACGCGTCGGTTGAATCCATTGAATCAAACTTATCAATGTCAATACTGGTTGGAAACGCATCATGGAAATCGACCGTAAATACAGGGACCTCAGATGCAGAATACCCAATGACGCGAATGTCCTTTGTAACTGTGTCATTCTCTATAACATTATTTATAAGCCAATTATGGACTGGCTTTATATTCGACAGTCCACCGTCCGACAATACACTTACACGTAGAGGCTCAAATTTTACCCTTGATGCAGCGTGCTTCGCCTGAAGTACACGAGTACCTTGCTCAACCGCAGCTGCACTAACTTGTGGAATCCCAAAGCTAGTTATTTTCATTTGAAGACCAGCATACTCTTCACCTGGAATAAACATCCCAAAGCTAGTTGCTGTCGTATACGTCTGATTAATCATATGTCACCTATGTTCTGTACATGTATTTATATAAAAAAGAAGGGCCCTCGTGAGAGGACCCTTCCTGTTAGTTATAAGTCGTTAGACTTATGCACCAGCGTTCAGCAGGTTTGCAACGCGGAAGATACGGAAGTAGACGTTGCTACGGTCCGCACCAGTGTTGTCAACTGCAGCTGCAGGTTCAGCAAACGGGTTAGCAACCATACCGTAACGGGTTTTGAATCCGATTTTTGGCTGGAAGGTAGACTCGTTAACAGCACGAACCATCGTCAGAGGTACGTATGGGCAGTAGAACATACCAGCGTCATACGGGCTCGTACCACGGTAACCAACAGTTGCGTAATCAACAGTCGCATATGGATCGATGTAAACTTTGATCTTGCCGTTCAGGACACCTGCGAAGGTGTTACCTGTATCGTCAACGTCCAGCTTCGTGTTAAGGGCTGGAGTGTACGCAAGCATGCCGCTCATGTGAAGAGCAGTTGCAACGTTCGACGAACAAAGAACAAAGTTCCCCTTACCGCGACGTGTTTCTTTCGCGATTTGGTTGGCTTCGAAGTCAAGCTGTGTCAGGAGACCAGCAAACTTCTCACCCGACCAACGACCGTCTGCGTCAGTGTGCAGGTCGAATACGCCTGGAGTCGTGACGTTAGCAGTCTGTGCACCGAGCTTAGCTTTCGAGTTGATCGTACGAACAACTTCACGGTTGATTTCAGCCAAGATTTCAGTCGACAGGATGTTAGCAAGCTCAGCTTCAGCGTCGAGGCCGTGGATTGCTTTCAGGTCCTGTGCGATTTCCATCGTGTACTCAGCTTTGAGCGCGCGTGTTTTCGCAGTAACGGTTGCTTTTTCGATTGAGAAAGACATTTCGTTCATAGTCGAACCAGAACCAAGGTCCTCACCAGTTCCGGTAGCAATACCGGTACCGAAGCCAAAGTTATCAGCAATGTCGTCACCTGTACCAGAACCACCAGCACCAACGTCAGTTGCGCCACCAGCACCAGTTACCAGCGAAGAAGAATCGCCAGCGTGCGTACCTGCACCACCGAAGTCTGTGTCAGCTTCGTTGAACAGAGCTTCAACACCAGAGTTGTTAGCACCGTAACGTGATTTCATTGCGAAGATCAGGCCAGTTGGACCAGACATTGGCTGAACACCAGCAATGTCATAAGCAACCAGGTTAGGCATCGCACGACGTACGAGGCTGATCAGGATTGGGTTCCAGTTCTCAACGCCGCCGTTAGAGACAGAAGAACCGTGAACTGCTTCGTTGATCATGCCTTGCTCAGCAAAGGCTTTCTCTTGGTTTTCGAGGATTTGAGCAGTTACGCTCTTACGGTAGTGATCTTGGATCTGACCAGCTTCTGGAGCATCCAGAACCGGCGACCACTTTTCGATCAAAAGATCTGTAGTTTTCATTTTTCTTTTTCCTAGTTAGATTATTTGAACCTACGGATTGCACTTACGTACTTATCCATAGATGAGGCTTTAGTTTCTTCAGCAAGGGTTTCAAACTCTTGCGGTTCAGGTGTAGCAACATCTTCGTTGATAAAGTGTGTTGCTTTTACAGCTTCAATAGCTTTGACAAATTGGTTTTGGCTCTTGTACTCAACACTCTCAACAAGAGTCTTGAACTTAGAAACCTCAACAGCACTCATACCTTCAGTCAGCTTACGGACTGCAGAAGCTTTACGGAGCGAGATATTCTCACGACGTAGCTTGATTGCGTGCTCATACAATTTGTTTTGTTTAGCTTCGGCTTGTTCAATCTCACCTTCAAGTTTCTCAACAAGATCAACTTTTCCAGATGGGACAGAGACGTAATGCTCTTCAAACAGTCGGCCAAGGCCTTCGAGGAATGAACCTGATACACGAACTTTCAAACCCTCTTCAATTGCAAGGGCGTTATCAGTCATGTAGTTTTCAACAACATAATCTAAGTATTGATCAACTTTTTCTACCAGCTGAGTTTCAAAGTCAGCACAACGGCTCTCAACGAGTTCGGTGTACTGTGCACTCAATTCCCGGTTAATCATCGAAACTTTCTTGTTTACTGCGTTTTCGAAGAGCTTTGCAGTCTTCTTTTGTGCAGATTCAGAAAGAGTAGAATCAAGGGAAACGATTGCAGCAATCTCTTTCGAGAGGTCGACTTCAACGTTCTCAACTTTGACTTCGGCGACACCTTCACCAGTTCCAGCGATAGCTGGGTTGGTTTTCTTGACGTCAACCTTGTTACCAGTCTGTGCGGTATTGTCTTTGCCAGGGGCAGACTTTTCAATAGCATCGATAGTATCATCGATAGCTTCTTCATCATCAGCAGCTTTAGCTACTTTAGAATCGTCAGCTTTACCAGCAGAACCACCTTCTTTAGCTTCTGGACCCGATGCTTTACCACCCTCAGGGGCAACATCACCAGCACCAGACGCAGTGTCAGTAGCTTCGTCTAGACCGTAGTCTTCGTCGTGCTGACCACACTTGGCTTCTTCAACTTCGTCCTCAAACTCGAGGTCTACTTCATCGTCGCCTGATTCAACATCGACTTCGATTTCGTCATCGCCAGCACCAAGGTCATCTTCCATACCTTCGAGCTCATCGACAATATTTTTGAGTTGATCAATTAGTCCATCGAGATCGTCATCTCCGGTCATGACTTTAAAGTCATGATCGTCTTTTCCAGCGGATTCTGGTGCTTTAGCGTCGAGGTCAACTGCCTCGTCATCTTCATAACCCATATCCATATCAGCGTCAGCTTCGCCTTCACCACCGTAGACTTCGATTTCGTCTTCGCTTAGTGCTCCTTGAGTATTTTCAAGGAGCTGATCAAGTTTACTTTTGTGTTGCATTATAATGCTCCTAAATAAGACTCGAGAGGAGCTGTTTCATATCACGAAGTTTCGTGTTTTCACTTACAAGCTCAGTCTCATTTTCTTTTATTTCAACATTTCGCGACTGCCATACACCTTTATTGTTCTGATACCACTCAACACTTTCGTTGATGCCATTTACAAAAGCATCTGGTGCTGAAGGGTCTTGAACGATATCGATGGTAACAAGGTTAAAGTCATCATTGACTGGTGCAATACCATCCTTGTCGGGCTGTCCCAAAGTACCCATACCACGAGAAGAAACGCCCAGCTGAACACCGCCTTCGAGCAGACCCTTAACGATCTGTCCACTAGGTGTATTCAATATAAGCGCTTTCCCCATCACATTTTCTCCTTGCCATTCTAGGGAAAGGATGCGATGAGAAACATTTTTGTAGTCGACAATAGGTGAGTCGGGGTGGTTCAGTTCACCGACGGCCCGACCAGTCTTAACCTGTCTCTCTACATATTCATTAACGGCATTCTTTAGCAGATCCAACGAGTACTTCCGCTTATTGCGGTTAGGCTTCGTCTGCATAAAAACGCCTTCGATATAAACATCACCGGTGCGCTCATCGACTTTAGCTTCGGTGATAAGATTTGCATCGGTAATAAGTTTCATATCTTCTTATCTTTCTTTACTGTTGAACATAGACTGTGCAACTTCAGGAGTCTTAGCTCTGACTGCTGCACCGATTTTCTGGTCCATAACAACTTTAAAGGCTTCTTCGGCTTTTAAGTTATTGCCTTGCCTTATCATATTTATAACGCTACTGACAGTAGCTTCATTACGTGTGTCTTCACTCATTTCAATTGATTCTTTCATTTCGTTTTGACCTGTCTGGGGTTGGCCAAACATCTTAATAACTTCTGACTGCCGAAGCTCCTCACCATCTTTTGGGTCTTCCGCCATATCCAGTTTAAAGTAAGGATCATCTGTTAGACCACCACCCGAGAAACTAAGAGTACCGACTATCTTCTTGCCAGCACCTATAAGCCAGTAAGCTATTTTGCTCATATCTCTACGATAGAACTCTGTACCTTCGACGTTTTTAACGAGTCTTAAGTTCATAATAGGTTCCTATTTGTCCCAATAATGTATTTATACGATTTAAGTTTTATAGATTATCAATATCAATTTCAGGAATACTGTCATCCTCATCTTCGATATCGGTTGCCGCTCCGGTTGGTTGACCGACTTCGAACTCTTCGTCACCCTCAGGGGCACCGGCGTCTCCACCGAGATCACCGAAGTCGTCACCTATAGCGTCAAGTCCACCGCCACCGAAGTCATCGGCACCAATATCATCACCTTCACCACCCATCTTCTTGAACAGGTTGTCATTGTTGATATACTCTTGACGCATCTCAGCCTTAATCTTTTCGACCTCTTCGTCAGTCTGCTTAAGGACATGCTTACGGATATATTCACGCGAGAAGAACTCAGTTGGATTGAACCCAAGATCTTTGAGCATCGTGATACGCTCTTTTAAGATCTCAGCGTCTTTCAGTTCTGAATAGTAGTTATCACGGTTATAGTCAACAATGAGATTTTCACGAACATCTTCCCATTCGTGTTCTTTCATAATACCTTTCAAAAGTAGCTGAGTACGAAGTAGTTCTTTGAACAACTGCGCAAACCGAACGCGTAGACGATCGATAAACTTCTGGAAGCGAATCTCTTCACGGTCAATCTCGCCGTTCCTACCGATAGAGAATGACTGTTCACTCGGTGTTAGTCGGCCGATAGGAACGTTTAGCGCTTTATACAGACGTTGCTGGAAGTACTCAACATCGGTAATGTTACCAAGGTTTTCACCACCGGCAAGTGTAGATACCTCTGTACCTTTACCACCAGCAGTCTTAGGAAGCCAGAAGTCTTCGAGCATATGCTGATGATGGCGGTTAGAATTAATCTCACCGGTCTCGGCATCATATGTGATCTTGTTCTTATACTTCGACATCAAGTTAGAGATATATTCTTCGGCTTGCTTCTTCGGCATATCGCCGACGTCAATCGAGAAGATACGACGCTCCGGCGCGCGAACAGTACGATACACAATCAGTGCATCTTCCATCATACGAAGTTGGTTGATACAGCGTAGTGCCTTATGGATATAAGATAATGATACGGTCTTTGATGCATCGGTCAAACCGGAGGTGACATATGCAACTGCGTCCTTAGCAAGTTTAAGACCGCTCGTAGCTGACCCACTTACCTGTGACGCAAACGTATTAGCCGAGCTGTTATTTTTATATTGATCCTCAGCATAGATGTAATACTCATCAATACCCTTGATGAACTCAGCACCCGTACGTGGGTCCGTTTCCTTTTCGATCTCTTTAATCTTACGAATATGAGTAGGATTGATCGGTCGTAAATCTATGATACCTTTTTTTGGATTGTCTAGGTCGATGACAATGTGGTAAACGATTTTGCCGTCAACATACCAACGACGGAAGATATCTGAACCGTACTTACGGAAGTCAAGCTTTTTCAAGATCTCAGAGAACTCATCGTGAAGTTTATCCTTCACGTCGTCATCGAGATCGAGATGGTCAAGGTTGAGGGAAAGCGGTAGATCTTCATCGTTATTGACGATGGTTTCGTTTACAATTTCTTGGATAGCAGCATCAACTTCAGGCTGCATTGAAGCGTTGCGGTACTTAGCAACAAGGTCACGTTCACTGGCATAGTTATCACCACGGGTATCAAGTGTCTGACCATAGAAGCCACCGGCACCGCCGTACATAACTTCTGATGCATCGTTCTCTTCCTGTGGAGGAATAAAGGACTTGGCCGAGTCAGGTGCAGACTTGTCACCTTTTACTTCAAAGCCAAAGAACTCATTATCCTTACGTTCCTTTCTGGCCGCTTCGGTATCGAGTTCTTTATTTCCTTTTTGTGTATGTCGTGGATCGATTGCCATTATAACTCTTTCATCAAAATAAGGATGTGAAGAAGAATCCTCACACCCTTATTTATAACGTTTTTTAGACCTGTCCGGTCGTGTCAATGGTAGTCCACTGAAGGTACTCGAAGGTCACCTGGAACTGTTCGATCTGTTCTGTCTGCTCATATGTCAGATCGATCGCAGCTACGAGTGATGGCCAAGCGTCCTCAATAAGGAACTCCTTGATGACATTCTCTTTACGGTCAAGTTGTTGAACTTTGATGTCCACAAACATAGACTCAGGGTTAGTGAAGCCAGTGTTTGTAGAGAAGCCGTTCATGCCGTCCTGCCAGCGAACAAACGCTGTATGTACGTCGAAGGCAGCATCGTTATAGAATGTAGCAGTCCAAGGTGCGAATGTACGATCACCCGGAAGCTTAAGCTGACGACCACGGAATGGAACGTTGACCGTTCCGACCTGGGCACCTGGGATTGAAGTCGCTCGACATAGGAACGAAGTCTTTTCGACGTCCCCACCGACGAATCCCGGGAAGTTGACAACGACGCGGAATAAATTACCGCGCGCGCCGCCATCAACCAACTGAGACTTAAAGCTGTTGATATTGAGAGTCATTTAGGTCTCCTTAAGATATAACGGTTTCGAAAGCAACACCAGTACGTGTCGCAACGAAGTTAAGCTGAATGTAGTTAATCGAACGTGCAGGCTGAACATAGATGTCTGCAACAAACTCGTTACGATCTACAACGTCACCAGTGTTGTTGGTTTCATCACAGACAACCGCAAAGTTGGTGATACCTTGCAGACCCTGTATGGTACGTAGGAAAGGCTCAACGATGCTTGTGAACTGAGCTCTTGTGAACTCGTTGTTGAACTCAAACAAGGTGTCACGAGCTGCAATGCGAATGCTCTTCTCAAGAAGGATAAAGAGACGACGTACGTTGATACGATCGAAAGCAGATGGGCGACCGGTGTGAGTCTTGTCACCAAACAGAACCGTACCTTCACCTGGGAAAGAAACGATTGGGTTAATGCCGGCTTTGTACAATGTGTCACGATCAGCTTCGACAGGGTTGTAAGCAAGCTTGACAACGTTACGTACTTGACCACGACGGAAGCCAGCAGGTGAGAAGAACGATCCACGTGTACGGTCAGTTTCAGCCATAAGACCTGCAACCGAACCAGATGCTGGGATGTTAATCAGAGCGTCGTTGAAACGGTCAAAGACAGTCAGACGACCTGAGTCACAGATTGCATATGTGGAAGAGGTGACCTGATCCATGAATGCTTTAATCTCTGCTGCAGTATCGTCAGTACGCTCAGGTGAGATAGTACATACACAATCCTTACGGCCTTCGACTGTCGCAATAATGTCATTAGCAATCGTTACACCAGAACCGACTGGGAAGTCAGGGCCAATGAGGATAGAGACGTCAGACTGAGCTGGATCGTCAAACAGTGCAAAACCAGTTGCATACTCTGCAGAGTCAATTGCACCAGAGTCTGCACCCGCAGTCAACGCTGTTGAAACAACACCGCTCGCAGGAGTGACTTCGTAGTTAAGTGCAGAAGTAGCCGGCGAACCAGCGTTAGCAAAGTTAGTAGAGTCTGTCGCACCAAACCAGATATACGAACTGTTTTCATTGATGACAGTCTTATAGTAGTTAGCAGCACCGAACGCGTCTTTACTGTCGGATGCTTGTGAAAGATACGGGAAGACTTCCAGGACAGAACCAGGGGTTCCGCTGATGAGACCATCTTCGTCGATTACGATGACGTGGATTTCGTCGTTAGATGAACCACGTGTAGATGCATAATCTGACGTTGCTGGAGGACCATCAAAACGTCCGTTGTATGTCCATGCATCAAAGTTAGTTTGTGTTGTTCCAGTGTCGGTTTTAAAACCGAAGACTTCAACCTTCAGAGAGTTACCGAGAGCGCCAGGGTATTTAGCAACCCAGTGGCCTTCGGTTCCAAGTGTGAATGTCTGTGCGTCATAGTTGGTACGGTTCTTAACAACACAGTCATCATCGCCACCGGCGTTTGCATTGTTACCGTCACCGTCGATGACACGAATAACTTCAGCATTGTTGCTGTAGCTTAAGAACTGTGCAAGGACGTGGAAGTCGATTGTTGTAGCGGCAGTAGGTGTTCCGAACTTATTGAGAACGTCATTCTCAGAAGATACAGTTGTAATTTCTTCAACTGGACCCCAACGGAAGTTACCAACAAAACCACCAATAGAGGTGGAGACAGCTGGCGCGCGAGTCGTAAGATCGATCTCGGCAACACTGACCCCAGGAGATACTCGATTCAAGGGCATTTAGCTTTTCCTTATTTTAGCTTTATATGATATGGCAATATAACGATGAGTCATAATAAGAATTTCACGTTGCAACGAATTGTAATAAAGTATTTATACGTTGTACAATTCCTATGACTCTTCGATAATTATACCGAATACATCGTCCCGTTTGAATTGGACTGCAAAATCACCATAGTCGTCTTCTTGTGCCTGGAATACGACGTCACGATCTAGGTCTCCATCTTGAATAGAACCAAGGAAGGGAACCGAGTCCGCAATCAGGCGATCTTTTTCTTGTAACATCATATCGCGAAGGTTTTCATCAGCCACATAACCAAACATATTAGTTGTCGCGAAGAACCCAAACATGACAAGAGTCATGACCAAGTCATCGTGGTTACCAGGCGAGGCTTCGTAAGATGTCTTACGAGCTTCGAACGTACCTAGTTCACGAATGGTCTCAGCGTCTTGGAGCTCAAGCTTACCCTCTTCGATAAGATCCTTGAGATTCGAACAACCAATTCTTTTTGTCTTACGAGTCTGTTCAAGGCCAAACGTAGTACCATTGGCAACCTTACCAACATACATATTTTCATACTCAAACTCGTAACGTAATGCTCTCCATACCATAGATCCCTGGTCATTTGATTCGACCACAAGATAAGCATTGTTGTAATAAACAGCCATCTTGTAAACGAAGTCAGGGTATATAAGTGGCGAGACCATGTTATTTCTAAAGACCGCAACCTGCTTAAATGGTACCTCGGTAACATCAATAACCGAGAATGCAGAGTAGTCTTGTCCACGACCTTTAGCAGTATCAATTGTCATCACGTATTGATGACCTTCAATAGGACGCGAGTATATGTGTGTATCACCTTTGATCTCAACGGGGTTGATCGCCCGGAGTGCCAAGAGTGCAGCGGGAGCAATAAGTGTTTTACCAGTACCCCGACCAAACGAGTTACCGAATTCCTGTTCGAACTGTTCCTGTGAGGTGTTCGAGATTGTTTGTTCTTTCCACTTCTCATCACGGCCAGGAACGTCCCACCAATCAACGCGACATGCCTTAAATTCGTTGGTACCTTGTACAGCACCTTCGTATATTTTGTGGAACATATTGCCAATGCCATTGGCGGTCGATGTGATAATAACACGTGAGGTCTTACCTGACGAAACAACTGGATATGTTGAAGTGTAGAACTCAGTATCATTATCGACAAACGCAAACTCATCGAGATATAGAAGACTGACAGACTTACCACGAATAGAAGACGACGACGTTGCGTGAGCTTCCATACGAGTATTGTTTGAGAACTCGATACTACCTTTGTTCAACGCTTTACAGCCAGGCTGCAGGAAGAATGGTAGGTTCTCAAGCATCAAGGTAATACGAGATAACATCTCCTTCGCGGTTGCGGCCTTGTTGGCAAGGATTGCCACGAGCTTTTCAGAATGAAAGAGCGAGTACCATAGCAGATATGCACAGGTCGAGATAGACTTACCCGACTGCCGACACGCAAGGACAACCGAGAATCGATTCTCGTTAAACGATTTGAACAACTCTTTCTGATACGGATATGGCTTGAATGGCACAAGACCGTGATCGATATGGATAACCTTAATGTACTTCTCGGCAAAGTACTCAGGATCTGCCTTACACTTTAGGTACTCTTCAAGTTCAGCTTGCGTAAACGAGTGTTCAACCCCATCACGTTTGATGTTGGGATTTCCGAGATAGGCGTCTTTTATCTGGCGATTATGATGGGTCTTCTGTGTCATCGTTATCTTCGTACTCGGCATCTATGATATCAGCTTTGACATTATCAATAGCAGATAACAACTCACGCGTTGTACCTTGGAATGCAATCTGCGCGGAAGGATCTTCCTCACTGAGAACCTGTCTTCCTGGCTGATGTTCAGTCGTCTTACCATCCTGTTGAATGACCTGAACTTTACGTTGTAGATCAACTAACTTACTGTTGATGTCGGCGGTATGTTTGATACCATTAAACAAGACTTCAAACGCCCGAGGATGTTCAGAATCCTTCGAGAGTTGCTGTAGGTCTTGGATCGCATCAATGGATACCTGAATTAGCTCATGATATGTATCACGCGAGAAAGTGTAATCCTTCTCGAGATCATCCGCCTCATTAATCTCGGCGATCATCTTCTTAGCAGTTTCTTTGTTATCCACGTCGGAACTCTTTAAATGACTTACGCTCGGTCTTTGGCTTACTTAGTTCTTGGTACTTACGAAATGTTTGATACGTCGAAGGAGGGATGAGACCGAGTTTATCACCCGTCACTTTCTTTAACAACATATGTGCAACAAGAACCGTTGCCGGTCCAGTGCCTGGTATTGGAACTGCCGCAAAAGCTCCAAGACCTATCATACGAAGAACATCAGTCGACAACTTAGCCATAGACTTACTAGCCTTTGCTAATGTCTCAGGACTAGGGTTTGTCACCGCAGCTTCAATGTTTTTGAACTCACTATTATACGTATCACTAAACGCTTTAGACATTTTCTCAAGAGACGCTGCTCTATCAGCCTTCTTAAGAGTCAGTGTCTGAGCAAAGAACTTAATTATGCCATCCATAAGGTTAGAGTTATCAGGACCAATAATTTTCCTGAGGCTATCAATAAACCCTTCGTCTAGCATTTCTTCGTTCATTACTCGAATCCGTAATTATAGGTGATATCAATCGTATGTGTATCAGTTGGTACCGTTGCACTCTGTGGATTGACAGACTGAGTAATCGTAAGGTCATTAGTATCCTTAGTTGCATCAGTCGTAAAGTTAACAATAGAGTTAAGAATAACCGACGCGTCAGTGTCTACCCGTGCAAAGATATTTATACGAGCATCAAACATGATAGTATAGATGATCTTACGGTTATTAGTAAAGTCGTTTGCATATGTGTCTTCCTTGGTAACCGAGACCAACCGGAAGATAACCTCGTCAGTAAACGTCTCACCATCAATTGGATAATACGTACGGCGGATCGAAGGTTTAAAGTATGGTATGATCTGCTCAACGATCTGCAGAGCCTCATCTTGGTTTTTCGAATATACGTTCAGCTCAAACGGTATAATATACGGAGCTGGTGCATATATCTTTGTCGGGCTACCGTTCGAGTCAGTAACACGACATACATTATTTTTTGGCAGCTGTCGCAGTGCATCATAGGTCAAAGTACCCGTAATCTCAAAGGACATACGAGGTAGCGATATGGCTACGCGATCATCAGTCAGGTCTGGGTTTTCTTCAAGCCTTGCAAGGAATGACTCACGTGGTGCGTACGCCAGCGGTACCCGCTTTTGGTTTGTCAAGTTACCTGACGTATCCTGACGAGCCGTTGAAATGTTATTAAACATGTCACCGAACAGTGCCACTAGCTTTCGAATATGTGAGTTGTAACTATACTGACCGTACATTAAAAGTCTCCGAACGGATTCGATGCATCAAACGCCGTAATGTCATCTGCTATAGATTCAATATCGTTATTGTCAGAGTAGCGATCTTCAAGAGCAGCCACCTCAGTAACATTCGAGGCAGTTGAGCTTGTTGCACCTACAAGATCAGAACCTGCCGAGAAGATGATAAAGCTAGATGTATCATTCGATACATTCGATACAGTAATCTCATTACCTGAGATCGACTGGATCTCACCGGTGACCGTCGTAGTTCCAACAGTCTGAGTCACAGTCTCACCGTCAGCGTAACCAGCAGCGTCAGCTACAGTAACGACATACGTCGATGCATATTCTTTCTCATCGACCCCGATAGCCTCAAGGTCCATCTCTTCACCACTATACTCGAACGGACTGATATTTAGTTTATATACAGGTAGGTTGTTCAACTGATAGAATGGTTTCTCGTGTTCAACGAACGTGATCTCAAACAAAGCTTTGGCAGAGTCAAAGTATACAAGGTCACCTTCTCTTGGTCGAGTCAATGACTCACCGCCATCTGTTACGACCTCTTGAAGCCATCTTGACTTGGATACGACGACTGTTGCTTCATCGCGGATCTCAACACCAAACTTCTGGAACAGGTCAGATCCATCACCGAAGCTTTCATTCTCGATATACATTTCGATTTCATATGCGTCATCGAAACGTGCAAGCTGGTCTTCACCAAAGAGCTTGTCGTGGTTCAACACTTCTCGTGGAATGTAATGAAAGGTTTGGCCGTATATCTTCAACGCCTCAATGATAAGATCCTCATAAAGGCTCTTCTGAGTCGTAACGCCACCGCTTTCTGTAAAGTAAGGATTTATTGCCATATCACTTACCCAATAAAGAAGTCAACAGGAGGTTCGTATCTGTTCTTCACTTCTTGTTCCAATTCAGCCTGACGCTCTTTACCCTCGTTGAATATACTCGAGCCATCCATGGTAACACCGCCGATGAGAGAGACACCATTAAACTTCATGAGGTTCATACCCCACTGCTTTTGGATCAAGGCTGCAGCATACGCTTTTAACCAACGGTCATTCCAGGCCTTTGTTGCTGTATCAGGATCAACGAAACGATAGCCACGTGTTATTAAGTGATCACCAACTTTTACGTCTTTATCCCAGTCGATTTGAAGCGATACCTTGTTTTCATACAGTGAGTATTGGAAGTGATCAACGCCTTGAAAGACGTCATCAAGAAATCCAAGGTACTGTTTAGCTTGAACGTATGTCGTAACACCACCAGAGAATGACAGGTCGAACAGGTCGTTCAAGTGCATTTGGTATTCAATGTTAAACATCCCACTGTCAAAACCAGAACGGTTATTGATAGGAAGGACTTTCGTGATATAAGCAACCTCATTACCAACCGTAATATACTGGTTGTCAATGTCAGTTTGAGTCAATTGAGTCTTAAAGTAACTTTCGACGACAGCGTCACCGTGGAACTCTTGCCAGTACTGAATGGCATCGTCGATACGGTCTTCAACCTGAGCATCGGATACGTTAATTTCCAACACATCCTTACCGAGGAAGCGTAGAACGAATTCTTTAAAGTCAGTACGGTTTGATGGAGTCGCCATGTGTTATCCTTTATGACTATTTATATAACTTTCTCAACCTGCAGTCTAAACGTAACCGAGGCGCTTTTTAATGTGGTTGAACCACCATCATCTGAAAGTTCAAGTAACATAGTACATGAGTCATCGTAATTAGACCCGACAGTATTTTTAAAGATACCATACGTAGTTGAACTGGTCAGAGCCCGCCAACCAAAAGGTAAATCAATAGACGCACTCGCGGGTGAATCTGTAACCGTACCCCTGACGTGATAGTTTCCGGCGTTTTCTACCGGTAAGACCCAGTTATATACATTACTACTATTCGAGTTCGCAGTTCTGAGATAGTCAACTGTACCATCAGATTGTAACCGAATCGTAGATTTTACATCGGCTGTAGTATCAGTGATTGCATCATCAGTAATAGTAGCACTGTCTATACGCACACGATCTCCGCCGAGATGTAGTGTATTAGCCACCATGTGAAGGAGTATACTCATTATACAAAGTTACCTGAAATAATACACTTACTAGCAGTCTCAAATACGACACTCATCATACCGTTAGCTGCCAGCGTGACAGTCGACTCATCCGTACCGTTAAGATACATAGCCAATCCAGACCCACGGTTGATAGTGCGATCCGATGAGCCCGCTGTAATGATGATGACGTCACGGGCAGTAAACGTGGCTGATGGAACTGTAATAGTACCAGTTGCAATAACAACCGAGTTCTCATCGCCTACACCAAGAGTACTCGATGTGTTCGCTGATGCTGCAGCACGTGCCTGAATAGTATCACCTGCAATATTACCGGTAACAGTCAGATCGTTACCAATCGTTACATCATTCGGAAGACCGACGATAATAGCGGTTCCCTCACCAGATCCACCAGTGACTTCGATCTCATTGGTCGTACCAGCCACAGTAGCAACGTAGTTGCCGGACGTGTCAGCACCAAGGGCAATATTACCAGACAGCTGACTTGGTGCAATAGACAAGGCTGCTTCATGCTGTGTTACACTTGATTCAGAGATACGAGCATCGGCCAACGTTCCTGAGGTGATCTTTGAAGCTGCAAGTGATGGGATATCAGAAGCGATTAAGTGAGTATCAACCCATGCTCCACCGTCGTAACGGAGGAAGTCACCGGTCGTCAAACCACCTGAGATTGTAGTATCACCTAGGTCACCAACGCCACCCGATCCAGAGACTTGAATCCAGTCCGCCGAACTTGCGTTACCACTAGCGACATAGACAACGTCACCGGTTGTATCAACAAAGACATCACCGACAGCACCTGGTGTTGAAGATGGCGCAGACGTGCCAGACGTAATGACACCATAATCGGCAAGGTCACTAATCTGTGATTCGGTAATCGATAGAGCTGCTTGGTGTTGTGTTACACTAGACTCGGCAATACGTGCGTTAGCGAATGTGCCCGTTGTAATCTTAGCAGTAGAGAGTGATGGGATACGTGCTACTGCAAATGTCCCACTCGTAATCTTAGAGGCTGCAAGACTCGGTATACGGTCAGCACTGAGTGTACCTGTTGTAATGTCAGCAGCGTCATGGACCTGAGCATCAAGCTCTTGTTGAACAAACGCAGTTGTTGCGATCCGCGTTGAGTCATCACCTGTAGTCTGAGTTGTTGCGGTAGGGTTACCTGTCAGAGCAGGAGAAGCCAAATCAGCTTTGTCATCAAGGGCTGTTTGCAGACCATCAACGTTACCAATTACGTGGTTGTGTGAGTCGTCAACGATCGTAACAGTAAGCGTTCCACCAACCAAATCAGTAAGCGTGATACTACCCGTCGCGTCACCTCCAAGAGTGATAGCAGGATCAGGAAGGTTCGAGAAGTTATCGAAGTCAAGATAATATGCGCCGTGCTCGCCATCAAGGAGATCAGCGTCAAGACCAGAAGCTGCACCATCATTTCCTGCATTCCATACTTTATTACCGCCGATAGCAAGTGTTGAAGTAGAAGTAGTCCACGTTAGACCGGAGTCACCTTCGATCGTACCGTCACCGGTCCAGATAGCCAGTTGATCATCGACAGGGGTACCGATTTTCAATACGTCACCGCCGCCAAGAGAAGCGACTGAGGACTGAACAAACTGAGTCGTTGCGATCTTTGTCGACGCATCACCGGTGGTTTGTGTTGGAGCAGTAGGGCTACCTGTCAGAGCCGGTGAAGCAAGAGTTGCATAGCTACCCAGCTGTGTCGTTACGTAGGTTTCTGTCGCAAGATCTGCACCGTCGAGGGTCGCAGCAGTTGTAAAGGCAGGAGAGTCTGTACTAGCTTTTAGCGCCAAGTCAGCATCAACCTCGTTAATGGCAGCAACGAGGTTTGAGTTAGCTGTTGTCGTCAAAGAAGCAAGGGTACCGATTTCACCATCGAGCTCATTAACAGCCACAACAAGATTAGAGTTTGCTGTAGTTGTCAAGGACGATAGTGTACCAATCTCCCCATCAATCTCATTCACCGCACCGACTAGGTCCGACGCAGTTGTCGTAACTGTATCAATGTCACCTACATCACCAACGAGTAGGTTATATTGATCAGCCCAGTCACCGATAAGGGTGGTATCCGTAATTGTTCTATCTGCCATTGGTTTTCAACTCTTGCAATTGTGTGTTTATACTATTTATAAGGCTTGTGAGTTGGTCGACTTCAACTCTTAGCCTTTTTAGTTCTTCATCTTTTGCCTTCTGAGCCTTGGCTCTGGCCAGGGCAGTCTTATCTACTGATATGACTGACCCGTTTGTTGACCGCCGAAGGCTAGAATGACCTTCTACTTTTCTCATTACGTAGCAAGTGCGATACTACGATAATCAGAGATACGTGGTACTGCAGAGGTTGTCTGTGAACGGAACACAATCTTATATTGATAACGCGTGAACGCTACACCAACTTCGATAGTATACTCATATTCACGGAACGTATCTGGGTTATTATCGGTTGGCATTGCCTGGTCGATAGTTGCCAATGTCCAGTCAGTGTCGTTCAGCGCTACATCAGAACCAGACTCGGCAACACGCCAGTATAGATCGATGTATGTATCAGCCGGACGGTTCGCTGCAAAGAGCACTTTCAGACCAATGGCTTCTTCTTCCAGTGTGATAGGAACAAAGATATGTTTCGCTGCAGCTGTACCGCTACGTGCATCAGTCTCAGCCACATAGTTATTAGGAATGTTCTCACCAGTGTCAGCTGCCGCGGCAACCGGGTTATCAATACGGTTACGAATCAATGTACCTGACAAACGACCAAGGTCAATGATCGGAGCGACGTAATCATCATCTGACGATAGCGCTGCTCTCCATGTCATTGACTTATCACCACCGAGCTGATCGGTTTCATTCTGTGGTGAGGCAATCATTTGTGGGTCATCAAGAGGGTTATTCGCATTAACTGTGATACCACCGAAGCCAGTATCTTTCGCAAAGTCAGTCTCGACCTGAGTCGGCGAAGATCCTGAAGTAAACTTCGAACCCCATTCGACACCTGTATTTGGATGTAACAGTTGGTTTGCGTTAGGATAGATGATATCGAACTGAAGCTGTGTCTCGGCATTGACCGCTGTTCCACCGCCACGACCGGTAGAGGTTGCAGTACCCGCAGTATTAACCACAAAACTATCAAAGTCACCGGCGTCAGTAACAGTGAGTGCTGTGTTCAGTTGGGCTGCAGTAATACCATTCGTATCAACGCAGCCACTCAGCAGTACGTTTGAGCCCACTGTGTAACCGTGGTTAGGCATATAGACACGTACAGTACTTTCGGTATCAGTCGTTTCAATCGGCTGAGCTTCAAGAGCCCGTTCCTGTGTCGGCACGTTCTCAAAGTATGCGTTAGTCGTTGAGCCAATATTAAATGCTGCACGCTTGACCTGGAACTTCAGATCACGCGATTGATCAGGTGTCCATGTCGAACCGTTCTGAGATTTGAAGAACGAACCGAGTGATGGCTGTTTAGTAATACGGCTTGTGGTCGAACCAACCAAGAACTCTTGAGTTACTGCGGTCCAGATCTCATAATCGATAGACTCTGCTAGTACGACGATGGCATACTCACGGAAACCTTCAAGATAAACCGGCGCATCGAACGTAAAGGTTGTTGAAGTACTTGCGTCCGCTGACACGTTGACCGAAGCCGGAGCCAACATCTTCTCAGCACCTGGAACGACATTCGTCGTAGGAAGGCCTGTTTGCATCTCACGAAGCTGAAGACGTACAGGCGTAACCGCAGCCTTTGTCTTAAAGTACACATCGACCGAAGTAACATATGCACCAGACTGCTTTTCGATTAAGAATGACTGAGCAACTGGATCGATGAACCGTGGTGGTTGCGTGACCACCGGCCGAATCGTTGTGATAGTGGTCTGCTGTGTATCGAGTGTACCTGTCGCAGTGTATGACGCAAACGCTTTGGAGACAGCATTCGCATCAGTCGTAGCAGCAAAGTCAAGGACCTTAAACTCGCGTGTACCAGTACCAAACCGTACGGCGTCAGTATTCGGGATGAAGAACGAACCTTCGATCGTACCGTTTGCATCAGATATCAAGTCACTCGAACCCTCAGGGTGAGTAGACAATACTGATGGATCAGGAACGTTAAGAGTAAGTGAGCCATCAGTGGCAACACGAACAAAGGTTTCTTCACGACACCAAACAGAGACGTCGATACCATCAAAGTATGGACGATGCTTAGTGTTTGGCAAAAGACCTTCCATCTTAAAGAAGACCTTCCGCGAGCGAATGAACGGAATCAATGTCGTGTTGACAATACGTGACTCAGTCGTTTCACGAATGCCACCTGGGAGAACCCGAGTCGTTACGCGTGGTGTTAGTGCCATTTTAATAATTCTCCAATATTATCTTGCTCTGAACCGTACACCGGATCCGAGAGTATTGTCAATTCCACCGCCGCCGCCACCGCCGCCAGTATTAGTATTGATGGTTGGCTCAGGCTCAGTGAAACCACCCCAGTTCCATTCCCAGTTGTTAAAGTTCTGTTCTTGTGCAGGTGACACCACTCTCTCGGTATCAACCTGAGACACAGACCGTGTATCTGTATTTATGTCTCTCCACTCGTCAGACTCTGGAGACAAGGTGATCATACCTGTTCCGGTGATAACCGCGTATGGGTTCACGTTAACCGCAGACGACGCTTGTAACTGGCTGACTTCAACCGACTCGGTATAATCCATATACAGGAAGTCACCTTTGATGACAACGTTTGTTGATGTACTACCGTCAGTCGGTGACGACTGATAAACCATACGGATATTATCCTCTTGGAATGTCGGACGTACTTCACCAACACGTGGATCAATCGATGCACGATATGCTGCGTTATTAAAGTCTGCGAACAGATGGTCTTCGAAGTTATCAACAAAGAAACCAGACTTGAATCGGTTGTTACCATCCTCATCGAGGACATCGAGTGTAGCAGTCTCAGACTCAAGAAGTGATAATGTTGACCACTCTTCGACGCGTGAAACACGCTCTTCGATACGACCAATGTCACGCATCGTGTAACGTTTATTGTCGACAAAGGCCATAGTTACGTCAGTCTCGTCAAACGTACCAGCGTTAAACAAGATGTGATAGATTGCCATAGCGTTTGCAGGCGTCTGTGGTGGGACTGGGTTCAGTGATGGGATACCACTTGCAAACCCGAACTCACCATCTGAGGCAATGTACAGAATATCGATACGCGGAAGGTGGTACTCGACATCGGCCTGAATCGTTTCGTTGATCTGTGGAAGATCTTGAACAACAGCACCTGCTCCGGTGTAACCTGTTCCAGCGTCGTTTATGACTGGTCTGAAGTCGTAGACATCGGCAAGGAAGATTGACGAACCGTCCGGCCTGACATACGTAGGTATATCAGAGTAGGAACCAGCAGCAACAAGATTGTCATAAGAGTCGACAGCAAAATAGTCACCGGCAGCATGAGCAAAGTAGCTAAAAGAAACTTTGACGTTACCAGTAGGTGCAACCGCAGTCGCCTTAAGAGTAAGCTTACCAATGCCATAATAGTTATCCCGTTGTCCGTTGTCAAGAACATAACGACTTGTAATGTCCGCATCACCAGCGCCAACGTCCTTAACAGAGACGAGTTGATAGATATCGTGTGCCGCAGTACCACCATCAGCAAGTGTAACCACATTACCGACAGGTGTAATGACTTCGTCAACAACATCAGTCTTCGTCTTAGGCCTTTGGACAGGAGCATCCTTATCGAGGTATGCAATCATCTTATAACCAGCAGACGCATCAAGACCTGTGATTGTAACTTCGTCAGTGCCAACAGTACCGATAGAGCCAGATGCATCAACCGATCCATCAGAGTCTTTGACCAGAATCCAGTCTGAGCTATTTGCCCACTTCTCATCAGATGATCCAGAGTCGACAGTAACCGAACCCGATCCGTCAGTTGTGAATGTCACATAACGTTGAACACGAATAGACACGTCGGACAGTTGCTTAACACGATCTTGTGGATGGTAGAACAACAATGCGTTTGTACCAGTGTCATGTAATACTGCACTATCAGTCGTAAGCTCTGTTCCGCTTGCATCAACAAGGTTCGCTTCAAAGCCAGTAGCCTGCAGGTCACGAACTGCACTAAAGCTTCCTGAAGACATGGACACATCAAACAGGTAATAACGATATACTGAAGCAGACTCTTTTTCAACTGCACGAACTCTAGCAGTACCAACGACGGTATCACTTGAGTTACGTAAGTTGACTTGTGCGAAGGTACCAATGTTTGGCAAGCCAGTATTGTCACTGCCGTTTGGTGCTTCAGCACGAACATAGTTACCCAAAGGAGTAGCCGTACGTGAACTGTTACGCTCACCTGTTACTTCGGCTTTGTTACCCTCGATGGTCGTTGAGGTTGTCTTGTTAACTTCGTAACCACGGACATATGCACGACCAGGATCAGCAACAAAGTTCAACTTTCCACTGGTACTCGATGGCTCAACACGAACAATGAATGGGTTGACTGTATAGTTGCCAGACTCATCATATGTACGACGTGCAAGCTCATCACCCAGTAGACCGTATTGTGTACGTGTCAGGGCTTCAACGATGACTGCATTCTTAATCGTAGCAATAGTGAAGTAGTCTTGTGTACTTGCGTCGACGTCTGCTTCAAGAGCCAACGTGAGTGCAAGCTTATAACGATCGGCACCAGGAGCATTTGCGTTTGATGAACCGATCGCGTTTGAAAGAAGTGATGAGTCAGCCGCAGAGTCAACAATCTCTTCTGAAGAAATCAAGCCAAGCTTAACCGTGCCGGATGGAATACCATATTTCTCAACGATGAGTGACTGAGACGTCGCAACGACAAAGTAACCCTTGATAAAGTAGATACCCTTATCGAGGTTGACTTTAGTACCAACACCAGAAGGTGCTGAGACCGCTGCAGTAACCGAACCAGTGACTGCATTACCACCATCAACAACGGCTGGGTTTTGAAAAGTGATTGTTTCACCTGCACCAAAACGTCCACCATTACCTGAACCGCCACCCGTATAACGAACGTAGATCGTATCAGGATCACTGCCATCAGCCGCAACCGCCTGAAGAAGGACAGCAGTCAGACCACTCGAGCCTTGAAGAGTCGCCCCTACCTGTAGGTTGGCCAAGACACCGGCACTGAGTTTAACATACTCATAGTTGGTATCGATCGTAACACCGCCTGGAATGACCACAGTACCTTCGAGGAAGATATTCTGACCAAACCGTGCCATCTGATTTTGAAGGATCGTTTGAAGTTGTGTAAGTTCGCGAGCCTGTACAGCACGACCTGGACGGAACAAGAGCTTGTGAAAGCCCTTGTCGTCGTTAAAGTCGTCATAGTAAGGTGCGAGACTGAGATCGATAGCCATTGATTATTCTTTCACTTAGAATTGTACGACGAGTTTGATGTCTTCTGTTTGGTCAGCAGCACGGGAAACCGCAACACGGTTTTCGAGGTACAACATACGACCTGAGAAGTTATCAATGTCACGGACACCGATGTGGCCACCAGTGTCAATAGTACCACTCGAACCACCTGGTCCAGACAGCGCTTCACCGTCCGAGAACGCATCGAAGCCAGTCGTTTCGTCTTGAACATAGTAGACCCGTGTATTAGCTGAATCGTAATACAAGACATACGCTTGAGCAGTTGATGTTCCACCCGTGATAAGGTCATCAGGAATCCACGTTCCACCGGTAACGGTTACGAACGGCATTGCAGTACCTGTATCAGATGCGTACTTCAACTGAGTACCTGACGTATCCAGTGGGTTTTTGATAAGAGCCAACTGACGATAGTCGTTATTGATAACGAAGTCACCGCCTTGGTCAATACCATCAGCAACCTGAAGGATGACGTTGAACATAAGATAATGTGCCTGAAGATCAACGACTGGGTCATAACCAAACCCGCCCTTGACTGCAGAGAACTGAGGAGTCAGGACAGCGGTTGTACCTGCAGTCGACTGATCCACAGTAACACTTAAGTTAGTGTAACCATATCCACCGTCGCTGACGCTGACAGAGCTAACTGTACCAGATCCATCAGTTGACGCACTCGCAGCAGCTTCAAAACCATCACCCACAATGGTCAAAGCTAGAGTTGAACTGGCAGGATAGCTGGATCCAGCATTCGTAACAGCAACGCCGGTCAGTTCACGTCCAAGAGAGACTGGTGACAAGACAGGTGTAATAGAAGCTTCGGTTGAAGCAGAACCACCGGTCAGTACTGCTCGGGCATATGTGTAGCCAGAACCGACAGCGGTAACCGTGATACCGGTCAAAACTCCACCGGCGATTACTGCAGTAGCAGTCGCACCAGAACCATCACCTTCGATAGTAACAGTCGGAGCAGAACCGTAACCAGTACCGCCTTCAACAATGTTGTAGTCCCAGATTTGACCAGCGGTTGCTGCTGCAGCAACACTCGAGTCACGAAGGACTGGCATAAAGTCAGAAGTCAGGAACTTATCACCTTGAGCACCCGTAATGGTATAAAGGTATTTCCACACGTAACCATCAGCACCTTCAGACGGGTTGCCTGTTGATGTACCTGTAGGTTCAACTGTAGACGCACCCGAACCGGCACGAAGGCAGATATACACATTAAAGGTCGACTGGTTCAATACATAGAACTGCTTAGTCGCCAGCGTTGGGTCGTTATTGTCCCAAGCAACATATGTGTTACCGCTTGTCCAGTTGTACCGAGCAACACAAGGAATGATGTCCGCAACCTTCTTCATCGACTGGAAGTTAAGGCGTGCGTTCATCTCATCCTGTGGATCGATGTTTGGAGCTGGTGGGTTTGTGTCGTTATCCCAAGCAGAAGCTCGGCCGACGGCGAGAAATATATCGTCAATACCAGAATCAATATCGCGCTTAGCGTATTGCAGGTTCTGGATCCTGAACTGATTGGTTATAATAGCTGTCATAATCTTTTCCGTGGGTGTGAATAGTTATTCTTATTTATACGCTTTCTTATACGGCCTCGACAATAATTCTAGCCGGTCTATGTAATGTTGTGTAACGCGATTCCGCACCAACAGGATCAAAGTCACTGATTGGCGTCTCATGGAAGTCATACACACGATATGTGGACAGTTGTAAGTTATTATTGATCTCAGCAAATGTGAAGTCATCGACCTGTCCGACACGTCCAAGGATCTTAAAGGCCTTCGTAATGATTTGTGGTGATACACCCATCGCATGAGCAGCAGCACCGAGAATAAGGATCTCAGCATCAAGTGTCTGGAAGCCAGGCTGAATCGTAGGTGAGTTAGTGGCGATGTTGTTGAAGTTACCAATGACACCTGACAACTCGACTTCACCAAACACCTTAAAGCCAGCAGCGTGAGCAGCCCGGTAAAATGTGTCACCCCAATCATCGATCGACTGTCCTGACCGTATCAGATACGAGAACGCTTGATAATAGAAGTCATCTTGTATAACTGCACGTGGCTCATCAATAAGACTTTTGACTGTGGTGTAACGAACTTGACTCTCGTCCCAGTCACCACCATCCACGATCAGCATATTCTCACGTGGATATACAACCTCAACATTCGTGTTAAGGAAAATCCTAAAGTACATCTCGACCGCAGCCCGTGTACCTTTTGCCTTGTACCAATATTCAAAGAGGCGAACCGCCGCCGTCTCATCGATACTAGAAAGGTCTGGTAGGGCAGCACCGTATTCCTTTGACGACAGTATTTGTGCGTATGCCTCTTCGGTGACATCAATGTTACGGATGTCCTTTAGTTTCTGAAGTAGATCACCGAAGCCAGCAGTGTCTTCAATATATTCGAAGTACTTCTCAAGGAACTCTACCAGTTGAGGGTATTCCTGTTGATAATAAGAAGGCGTAACAGCCGCAACTGGTGAGTGTACCAACTTACGGCTACCAGGCTTCTGGTCTCGAATTATATTGTCACGCTTATCAGCCATCTTTTTCTGCAGTCACTCGTGTTTTAGTTGTGTCTAAACGTAGTAGTATATTACGTATTGGATTAATCTTATTCTGGGACGCAGGTAATATTGAAATACGAATACCAATGTCAGAATCTTGTACTTGACTTGGTGCAAATGGTGTCAGACTAATAACGTTCCGTGTGTAATCGATAATACCAGCATCATCAACCACAATAATAGACTCACCCGCAGCTGATCTACGGTAGATCTCAAGTTGCTTCGTGCCGGTCTTGTTACGAAGGAAACACGTATACGCAACACCTTCGACGCTGTAAATAAAAGGATCAGAGTCGACGATATACGTTGCACTCGATGGCTCAGCAAACTTATTAGTGAACTCAACATCGTAACGTGTATTAACGCCGAGCTGCGCAGCAGTCGGCTTAACGCGACCCTGAAGACGTACAACCACATCCGAAGAAAGAATAGAATCATTTGACGCGTCAATCGTAGACGTCAGAACTGAACGGCGGAATGGCGATTGGAAACCAAGTAGGTTTTCTTCACCGTATGTCTCAATGACCCCAGCCACGTTTGACTCAAGAGTCTGTTCGGTCAGAGGCGTCTTCGCGTCGTCATAAACAAAGTTCGATGTGACTTCAAGGTACTGAATGATGGGATCTATGAGTACCGGAGTAACTGATAAAATGACACGATCGTTCAAGGTATTAGTTAGTAGTTGAGACTTCTGAGCGTCAGTCATTGCATCGACGCCAAAAGGCTTGACCGAGATAAACACTTTACCGAACTCAGGCGGATCTGCTTTTTCACCACCATAGACGTTTAACGATTCGACATACGTAACAGCGTTTTTGATTAATGCAGTGAAGTCAGACTCAGTGACAGCTCGGTCTTGAGATGCATAGCTCATAGGAGCATTAAAGCGAATAGACTCAAGTGTTTCCTTTTCGGCACCGCCTGTCGCAACCTGTACAATCGATGGAGTCAACGTAAGGCCTGCAATAGTATCAGATGTCGAGAACGTAGCAGCACCGTTAGGCGTAGCAGCATTCGACTGAAGATACTTGACCTCAATAACCGAACCTTCACCTGGAGCCTTACCGATAAGACCATCACCAAATGTCAGTTCGTAATAACCATTTGCTGCTTCAGAGATAAAGTAAACATTCTGATCAGAAGCAAAGTCTTCAACACGTGAAGCCCGACGGTAACGAGTAATAGACTCAGAACCCAGACCATCTCTCACTTGAACATCAAGTGATCCGACGTACATCTTGTCATCAGGTATTACGTAGATCGGGTTGGCCGAGGTATCAGCATCAACAATAAAACGTTTTGTGAGCAGCCGGCCTTCGTACACGTTGACGTTACTAAAGATAAACCCAGCAGCTTGATTAGTATCATACTCGTCAAGGGTATAAAACGTATAAGCAACGTTATCGATGGTCGATGAGAACAATGAGTATTTTGGTAGGTTGTAAGTAATCAGAGGATCCGCGCCAGCAATGGCCACATTGAGGACAGCGGTTGATGAGTTACGAGAACCTGGAAGATAGTTAAGTGACTTGGCATGTGACACAACCGAACCACGAAGTTGCGCTGAGTCAAGGAACGCTTCGTTCAACGCAAAGTTAGCAGTTAGCGCTTTCATGTGGGTGTCATAAGCAAGGACGTCGACAACCGCAGACAGACCAGAACCTTCAAAGTTATAGTCATTGAACTCACCTGAGTCCTTATAATATTGCTTTAGCGCAGCCTTAATCTGTTCAAAGTCAAGCTGGCTTGGATTGATACGTGTGGCCATTTATCGTAGTCTCTCTAAGCTTATGTTGATCGTGTCAACTTGTTGGGTTTCTTTTACCCGAAATACTATATTCACTGCAATTGTATTTGCAGTACCGGTTGCTATATTTATACTAGTTACCTGCGCACGAGGTTCATGGCGAGCAATAGCTTTAGCCAATGCTGTCTTGGCTTCGTTGATTGTGAATGCCGTTATGTTTTCAAAAAGAAGGGCTCGCACATTACCACCAAGGAACGGCTGAAATGGTCGTTCATGAAAGTTAGTAAGGACAATATTCTTTACTGATTGCTTAACAGCTGCAGCGTCTTTTACTTTATAGATGTCACCTGTATTTGGATTGGCTTCAAACAGCATGTTGATATCAGAATAGTCACGGTTCCGAGTGGTAAAGATAGAACCAGTATTTAGATTTGCGTCATCGTTTGCGTACTTACGTGCCATCAGTATTCCTCCAGCTTATCGCTCTGTTTCACGTGATTGAACTCAGTGAAAGTTGTTTTACTATTTGAGCCAGTACGTACCGATATGAGAAGTGTTGGCTCATTAACTTCGTCAGGATCATAGTCGATATAACTCAACCCGACCTTCTCAAAGATGAGATTGTTCATACACCATTGGGCAACATCAAAGTAGATTGAGTTGTCACTCTCTGGGAACTGGATACCACAACCAAGGCCGATCATACGGTCGTAGGCGAAGCTGTCCTCATCGTATTTTTCATTTTCGTACTTAACGTACAGACCTTCAGAGATAGTGAAGATGTCACCGAACTCTTTCCGTATTTTCTCAAGTGCGGTATACGCCAGGATCTGCATGTTGTTTGCGATCTCGACATCAGTCATACCAACCTGACCAGCCAGTTGTGCCGCCTCTGAGTCACCACCTAACATATGAGATACGTAGTAAGACGAACTCAGACGTTTCGATGGGTCTGGCGTCTCGGTGATTTTGACGTATGGTGGAACGATAACATTATTAACATCACCAACAACACGTTGGAAGTTCTTTGAGTTCTTCGTATTCGGTAGACCGCGTTTACCTGACGCAAACGTGGTCTTTGCTCCAGTACGTTTTGCGCTCTGAGCCGACGATGTCTGAATCGATTCTTTGACTGAACCAAGTCCGATCTGATCGACCAACCAAGTTCCATTCTTGAAGAGTGTTGTATTACGACAACGTGACGTAACCTCGGACGTGGACAACTTACGAGTACCGTGTGAGTCATTTACGGCCGAACGATCGAGCGCAACAATTAACGGAACTGATGTTCCCGTAACGTCAGTAACCGTCAGCACAGACTCTGGATCCACCAGACGTTCATCAAACTCTTCAGGTGTGTCCGGAGAAGGTGAAGTTGGAGATGCCGCACCGTCAGGAGCAGCACCGGCCGTATCAGCGTATTCAGACTTCTTAGCCGTACCTTCGAGGTCACCATGAAGTGTCGGGGCTGTAACCTGACCAGTAAAGTCGGCCGTTGAACCACCGACTACGGTTCCACCAAAGTCCACATCACCGGATGTCTTGATTGTCGCAAGATGAGCGTCCGTACCAAAGAATTCGTTCGAGACCATTTTACCAAGACCTGGAACGGCTTCGACAACCTCTCCAGTCTCAGGATCGGTTGACGCCTGATTGTAACCATTGAGTGTAACAAGACCACCATGGTATGACATTTGAACTTCACCATACGTCCGACAGAAATATGTTCCCTCACCGGTGAATGAGTAATTACCGCCGAGTTCGATCGTTTGTGTACCAACGACACGTTCTCTATGGTTATTCAAGTGACGGTACTCAGAGTTACCACGTGTCTCTTCAAGACGATAACCTGTAACCTTCTCATCAAGGTACCCATGAACCCGAGTGGTGTGATTACCATTGACCTCAAGGTTATAGTTACCACGTACCACTTGGTTAAGGTCACCGTCGGACTCGAGATTCGTATCACCCTTAACACGTATATTCGCATCAGACTCAACAATAATATTACAGACACCACGAACGATGACGTTATGGTCTTTGGCCGTAATGGAATACGATGACCCTTCAGAAATTATCTCGGTATCACCATTCGCTAAAAGTGAAACTGCCGATCCATTCGCATGTCGTATGTGAATACGTTCAAAGCCAGGTGTATCATCATACTCAATGACATGACCGCCGGGCGTCTTCGTGATATTGTTATGTGGATATTGTGGATTGAACTGAGCCGGTGAAGGTATGATAGTCTTCGACGAATACGCCGAGTCAGTCAGTGACTTACGGCCGACTCGATTGTTCTTGTTCGTTACTGTACGTTCGACAGACCCAAGGTTAACATCAGAGCCGCCACCATCCCGTGAGTCAATACGAGGATATGCCCCTGTCGGATCCTGGAAACCCGCAGTTGGTCTGAGTCCCTTGTTTTTGTCATTCGCCATAGTAACATCCTTTAATGACTATTTATACAAGGTATCAAAAGCTGCGCAAATAGTATGAGTCGGAACAAAGAATGCACCCCGAGGTTTGCCACGTTCACGGCTATTTTGAACAGCGATAGCAATACCCGCAAACGTGTGGTCACCAGTAACCACCGCACCACCAGAGTAGCCCGGACGTACTCGATCAGTCCAGGCGAGCTGAACATCGTTTACGAGTAGACTCCCGTTGGCTATCATGAACTGCGGGTCTTCTGACATAATAACCCCAACCGCGACCTCAGAATTATGCATTCCGATCCAGTTAGCCGGATAACCGATGAACGCTACGTTACGTCCTTCCGGTTGGTACATACACTGAAAGGGTACCTTTATGTTTTCGATAGATGTCTTTAACTTAATTGCCAAGTCCCACGTTGGAAACCGTTCCCATCCTTCTTGTTGGCCATCGGTACAACTGCTGGTTACGTGATTTGCAGTTAGAATAAAGTCATCAAACTCTACAACAGTACCTACCGCTGGTCCGTTACTGTTTGTACACACAAACTTCTCAATTCCTATGTGGTGACCTTTTTCGTCTTGAGCCACGGCCTCAGCAATAATGCTTGTACACCAAAAAGCGATACCAACCACTAGTAAGAATAATACGTCCTTCCATCCCATATTACAGCCCCTTCATCAGTTTTTTTAACTCATCGATCTGTTTTTGCATATCTTCAATCTTCGCCTTATTCTCCTTTGCAGCCTGAATGGCTACAGCACTCAGCTTACTATAGTCAATAGATAGCAATCCATTATCATTCTCATGCACCACTTCGGGGAATAACTCACGCACTTCTTGTGCTATAAACCCAAACTCAAACCGATTGAGGTCATGGCGATTGTAACGAACAGGCCGGATCTTATCAATAGCTTCGGTCACACTAAGCGGTACAATACAATTCTTAAGGCGACGATCAGAGTAAGCAGTCACGTTACCTGTTGCGGTAAAGTCACCGGTCGTACGTGCAAACGTAAACCTTGTGGTTGTACCATCACGAACGTACCAATCACCTACATCAATGTCAGTATAAAGGTTCGAGGAATCAAACCGGAACTGAATATCGCTACCGGTCCCAAGGGTAATATCAACATTATCGTCAAGATGTAAACCAGTTGTCGCAGTAATAGTACCGACCACTTCGAGAGCTTCGGTTGCACCTTCAACGCCAATACCAACATTACCTTTAAAGTAGGCCCAGTCATCGTCTATATCGTACGTGAATAACTTAGTATTGTCGACCGCCTTCTCAATACCTATGGTATCAGGGCTTGTACGGTGAACGATTTGCGGAGAGTTAGTTGTGCTACCACTCTCTTTAAATTGAATAGTCTGAGGACCGCCTCCATCAATCACAACGTTCGGGGCCCCGGTGGTGTTAATGCTCAGTGTATTACCATCCCAAGTTAGCTCAGAATCACCTTCGATTGTCGTGGCATCTGTCCATACCGCAATCTGATTATCAACCGGAGTACCGGTATTTGATACGTTACCTGTTCCGCCACCAAGACCAGAGATCTCACCCTGAACATATGCTGTTGTAGCAATCTGTGTCGTGTTAGTCGAAGCTGCAGCGGTTGGTGCGGTTGGAGTACCGGTCAAAGTAGGTGAAGCCAGATCGGCCTTCGTACCCAATTCGGTAATGACATTTGTTCCGGCAACGGTCAGAGTACCCGGACTGTCAATTGTAATACCATGACCGTTGAGCAACTTGAGGTCATTGTTAGTTAGACGTGCCGCAATGACATTCGAACCATTTGACTTCACCGCAAACTCAATAAGGCCGTCTTCGGTTCCGTTAGTTACGTCCGAGGCCTTACCAGTAATCTTAGCGTATACGACTTCGCCCGAAGTATCGTTGTCACCTTTAAACTTGATCTGACCAATATAGTCACCATCATCAGGAGATGCAGACGTACGTACAAAGTCAAGGATAGGCGCAGCGTCTGACGTATCATTCGCTGTGGATAAAGTCATGGCCGGAGATGACGTACTGGTATTCGATACGTATAACGTGGTTCCGTTCCACGTAAAGTCTGAGTCACCTTCAATCGTACCGTCACCGGTCCATACGCCAATCTGGTTATCGACCGGGGTGCCAACCTTGGATACGTCACCACCACCTGCCGCACCGACCGCTGACTGAACAAAAGCCGTTGTTGCAAGTTGGGTTGTGTTCGTACCACCTGTAGCGGTCGGTGCTGTTGGTGTACCAGTAAGAGCAGGAGAAGCAAGAGGTGCCTTTAGCGCAATCGAGTCAGTAACGGTTGTTGCAAAGTTAGGATCATCACCCAGAGCTGCGGCTAGTTCATTCAGTGTATCAAGAGTACCCGGAGCCGAGTCGACAAGATCCGCAATAGCAACTGACACAAAGGCGGTTGTAGCAATCTGAGTCGTATTCGTTCCAGAACCTGCGGTTGGTGCAGTCGGGGTACCGGTCAAAGCCGGTGATGCCAAAGGTGCATACGAGCTCAGGTCAGTACTTGTCAGATAATCTTGGAGGTCAGAGATTTGGGACTCAGTAATACTCAGAGCCGCTTGGTGTTGGGTAACACTCACCTGTGTTATATTCGCAGCTGGTACGTTAGCCCATGTCACAGCAGAGGTCAGGTCATTCACCTCTGTACTTGTTGTAGCCGCTGTGGTCTGTGTTGTCCCATCAGGAAATTTAACACCTCCGACAGTGGTCTCGATTGTACCACCAGCGACTAGGCCATTCTTGACCTTGAAATCTTTATCGTTTGCCACAGTTCACTTTCCCCGTGTCTATAATGTTGTTACGTTGATTACATAGTCCGTACTGTTTGCACTAGCGGCAGTAACCAGTAACCGGACATTCCCACTATTTATATCCACATCGAATGTCGCAAGACTTGTATTGGTAAACACAGTACCATACTCGGTCGCAACAGCGGTTGTTCCGTCATGGGTGATCAGAAGCTTCACAATGTGACGTTCGGTCGCGACAGTATCAGTACAGGTCAGAACCAACTCAACCCCAGCGAATGTTGTAGCATCAAGAGACCAGATGACTGTCTGACCGGTTGATGTTGTATTTGCTGTAACGGTCGAACCACCACCTGCCGGTATCGAGAGTGACAGAGTACCACTGCCCAGTTCGTTCAGCGTAACAGAACCAGTCGCATCACCATTGACCGTAATCACCGGAGATGGTAGACCCGTAAAGTTATTAAAGTCCAGATAGTACGAACCAGGTTCATTGTTCAGGGTATCAGCGTTACCACCAGTAGCAGTTACATCCTTCGATGCCGGATCAGATACTAGCGAACCCAGATCGATCAGATCACCCAGACCACTTGCGTCACCCAGTCCGCCAAAGTCACCAACATCCGGTAATAGGTCACCGAGGTTACCAATGTTCCCCAGTCCGCCCACATCCGGGGTCGGTATCGTCGGGAAGTTAAATGGATCCAGTTTCGGAAGTTCTATCTTTCCTTCCGGTGCTGGTTGTGCATCAGATGTATCAGATGGTGTCGTAGCTATTTCCGGTTCAGGACTCGTGGTCTCCGGTACCTTTGAGGGGTCAGAAATTTTCGGAGCTTCTTCGGTCGGTTGCAGGGACTCAGAAGGTATACCACGTTGATCAGAGAACACAGATGCAGAATAGCCTTCGACATCGAAGTACGGAGTATAGAAACCATTAGCAGACTTCCGACCTTCGTTCTGATGTGGCTCAAGAGCACCAAACCCTTTGGTCCACGCAGAAGGGAACACGGACAGGAAGGAACGTACAAGTATCTTATAGGTTTCCCATTGAGCGTCAGTATAGTTCGATGCGTATCCGGAGTCCTCATTGGGATCCCATGTACCTACGAATTCTACACCAAGGACCTTTGCGTCAAGGACTGTGCGGATCGTAACACCAAACCCGTCGTATGGCCATTCGGTATGAGGATCACGGAAGGTACCAATCTCTTCAATGTGTACCGGATCTCGATCACCATATCTCTGATGTAACCCGTGTCTTTCGAGGTAACCCCCATCTCTCATACGTACTACGTCCACAGTGTTGAAATCAACTGCCTGGAAACGTTCGTGTCGAGACTTGTTACGGGTAGCGGCGAAGTATTCGGTTTGGTTAGAGACGATACGTTGCTCTTCTTCTGTACGGGTACCACTGGTCAGGGTCGGTACAGGGTTACCATCATCCCGATACTCTTTGAGCATGGACATCAGTTTGAGTTCGAATTCCATATCGAAGTCAAGGTTATCATCATTACCGGTCTCACCACCACCCAGACGGAACAGTGACCCAATATGGTCAATCAGTCTTTCAGGTTGTTCAATGGTTTCGGTTGTCGTACCACCTAACCCAGCATCAAGACCTTCGGTAGCGGGTTTGACCACGATCAACTTACCATCAGTACCAATCAGAAGGTGAGTCTTATAGTTTTTGTCATCACCAGCAGCTTCGTTCAGAGCCTCAACAGCATTGGCACCTACATCACCACCGAATCCTAATATGTATGGATAATCGATAGGGTGTGCAGCATTTACCACAAGACCAACCACCCGTGATTCAGGCGTCTGACGAGCATCTCTGGCCTGTTCAAAGAAATAGGTAATATGTTCTTCGGACTGTATGTTCGAGCCAGTATCCAGTTCCTCGGCGGGTATCGCGATTGGATAAGAACCGGTGTCATCCTCATTACGGTTCGAACTATAAGCAGCCGCGGCCTGATTTGCGCTCGTGGTTGTCTGTTCCCGATTCTCTTCAGGATCCTTGAAGAACTTCTGTTGGGTAATAGCAGCTGCGGCATCACCCGGTGTATCAACCGATCTCTGTACAGTACCACCATTATTGTCTTCAACCGTATAGGAAGTAATACCACGTACCTGTTCAACAAGGAACAATACCTGAGTCTTAAAGTCTTCGTGTGTGGTACCAAGAGAACTTGCGAACTCTCTTAATGATTCTTTCTCTCGACTGTCCCATAGACCAATACCATACTCATTATCACCTTCGTACAATGGGTCATAACCTGCATGGGTATCAAGTGCGGCCAAGAGACCAGAGGCTTGGTTCTCACTCAACCCCTGAGCCCGTGCGATGTTATATACCTGTTCCTGTGGACTGAGACCTAACTCTTCAATGTCAGTGTTCTGTACCGAAGATTCCGAGTTCACGTACTGTACGTCTGTGGTACTCTTAATACCAGGCATCGTACCCTGTACCAGGAACTGTTGATAGCTACTGTCCAGGAAGATACCATAGACCATAGACCCAACCTGCATACCGACAGGTGATGTCCCTGTACCAGAGATACTGGCACTGTTGACCGGTGTCATAACCTGAGACCATGGAAGATCCCGTGTTGGTATGAGTGTCTTGTCAGGTGTATGGATACCAAAGATACGTATACGAACCCGACCTGCCTGTAATGGATCTCTTATATCCTCACAGACACCGATACCCCAATGTGAGGTATTCCCATAGTACGTATCATTTTTCATAATGGATCCTATCGTGTACCATCAAACTCACCTTGGTTACTTGTACGTTTCAAACCCAGGGAACACACATAGTTATTTGTATGGACACTGAACTTATGACGTACGGCCGTGATGAGGAACTTACCTGAGTACTTCTGGTCAATCATCCCATCAATCGAAACCTCAGTTGTCTGTGGACTTGTTATAGGAATATTTATATCGATCACCCGACCAATGGAGGTGTTCATATCCTGTGAGAACATGTGCCATCCATTAATCGCAATCTCGGAACAGCTCTTGTCAAGGAAGTACTTATCGGCCTTACTGTTCAGACCCAACCGGTAATCGGCCAACTCGGTCTCTTCTTCGTACGCGGTACTCTCATCACCAAACGAAAGACTTGTGTTCAGTGTGGTCACGAACGCCTGGCCACGTATCTCAAAGTTCTTATCATACGGCAGACCATCATAACCCAACTCAGGTTCTTTGTTCTCGTGGTACTCTCTATGGCTATAGTCAAAGTACCGTACCTCGTTCTTGAATGGATCCACAGTACACCGTAACGCATCAAGGATACCGGTATGTTGAGCGTCAATGATACGGTCATTACTCTTCTGTACGTGACTCAGTATCTGGTTAGCGTTGTCATTAAAGTCACTGACACCGGCCGGTCGTAATGAGAAGGACGTGTTGAGTACGTTCTCACTGTCATAGAGACTCTCAAGACTTTTGAGGTGTAACCCTTCTTTCAGTGAACTATAGAAGAAGAATGGCTTACCCTCTGAGGTGGTGGTCTGGTCCAGGATCCACCGACACGCCTGTAATGGACGTAGGTTCGGTACAATCAACTTCGAACTCTGGTAACTAATGTCCATATCACCTATATCAACATCAAGATCCGTCGCACAGATGCTACGTATCATATTACTGTGGTTGGTATCGTATACTCGACTCACATGACGGAAATGGTTCTGATACCCATGAGTCTCCATAATGTGAATGATAAAGGATACGACCATACCGTTCTCTTGACGTTTATGATCTGTCACCTGGTAGATAACAAACTCCTTGGTCACGACCTTGGCGTCTGTGTTGTTCTGTAACTTGAGTATGATCTTCTCTGTACCACCGAACTGTAATGACCCAATACCAGCACTATCGATCACAGCAATGGTACCTGTCAGGTAGGGTAGGTTAATGTCCTCGTATATGTTCACCTCAGGACAGCTGTTCGTGATGTTCATCTCAATAGGTGCATCACGCTCGATACGTAATACAATAGAATCCTCGTACGGGATAAAGGCATTCGGTGCTGCAGCGTAATTAGGCATCTAACGACTCTCTTAATAGCTTAGTGACCTGCCGTGCAATACCAGGTGTCAGTACCTTCACCCGTCGTAACTCATCATTCAGGTCCACATATTCCTCATAGAAAGATACCATATTGTATGGCGATAAATGGGTATACACGTCCGGGTTATCCGGATCATCGAACACACCCCCCTGTGCGTCATCATCACCCTCCGGACCACGACCTCTGAAGTCAACCGAATAGTCAACGTCCACATTGTCCCCATTCCCGTCCTCAACATGACTGAAACCCAGATACGCCGGATCGTGTAGTATACTCACCGTTACGTCATGATCACCAGATCGTATGGTCTCGTTCACATCAAACGTACCCACAATATCCTTTACGAACACCTGACCCATCAATACGTTCTTCGCATAGACCACACCGGTCGCACCACTGTCCTGACCCACAACAGTATCACCTACGTCAAACGATCCCACCAGTATATGCATCTCATTACCGGTCTCGCCTGATACCTTACTGCCAAAGACCACCATACAAACACCCGGAAAGTCCTTGTCCATCTGTACCAACAGGTCCTGCTGACTCAATGGCCAACCATGATCCTTTAACCCCGGGTTCAACAAGAAGAAGGTCCAGTGCAAATCAACAGTATCATACAACCTTTGACTTAACTGATCTGGCCTCTCACCATCACGTAACTGTACCAACTGATACGCCGAACTGTTATCCTCAATCTGATCCAGTATGGTACTGTACTGACTGATGTTCGTATACTCTGTGGTATCAGCGTTCGTACCAAACTTATATGGTATCAAACTAAAGTTCTTGAAGTAACTCATTACGCAGGTCCTATCTGATCGTTCGTAGAGCTCATACCACCCTGCTGGTTAAGACTCATATTAGACTGTATGTTCGTATTATTCTCAGAGATCGCCACATTGCCACCACCCAATCCACCCAATCCAGCAGCCGCAGCAGCCAGTCGCATTGCTTCCGCATTATCATTAGCAGCTTCAACATCCGTCGGCTGATTGGCCACACGCAGCTCACCACGCTTCTTAATCCTATAAGCCGTATTCCCCTGCCGGGTCTGATACGCTTCCATAAGACCAGCTGCGGCCAGCTCCTCGTCCGTCATAGACATCAACTCATTCATCGTATACTGATCAGAACTCATATCATAACCAGAGTCTTCCATACGACCACGGAGCCTTGCGATCTCAGCACGTCTTGTGGCCTCAGGTAACGCTTCTTGCAATGATTCGAGCTCTGCCTGTTCGGCCTCTGTACGGCGATCGCGACGTATTCGCGCAAGGTTATGCATACGCTGCCGTACCCGGGCCTCTTCGGCCTCAGCCATTGCACGATCCGCTTCGATCTGTGATTCAGTAAAGAGATCCAACGTCTTCCCTACCAGACTCTTTACGATATCATATGTCCCCTGTAAGAAATCAACGACGAAACCCACAGTGGCGGATACGATCTCTTCGACCCGGGTCTTTATGGCAGCGGTCTGTTCCGGGTCCATACCGAATATGAATCCGGCCAGATCAACGAACCCATTAATGAACGTACTGATCGCTGCTGAGAGCCCGGCCTTCAGAGCCTCTACGATATCACCGGTTTCCATGAACGTCCTTATACCCGCGTAGATCCCGCTGAATACGGACGTGATGAGAGTTATCGCCTGGCCGAGTCCGGGGATCACACGCAGGAACTTACCAGCGATCGGTATTACCTTTCCTACCTTCGCTAACAGAGACCCGAACGTTTTAATACCACCCGCGACCATGCGCAGCGCTCGCCCAGCGATCGGGAATACCTTTCCTACCTTGGATATGCCGAGGCTGAAGCCTGCGCCGACCGCCGCTATCATCTTTCCTGCATTCGCGAACAGAGACACGAACGTTGTAATACCACGCCCGACCATCGCTATCTTATCACGGATCCCTTCGAACACAGCCCCATCCGTAATCCCTTTCAGCGCTAGCCAGAGCTCTGAACCGAGGACAGCCGCAATGCCCCCCAGCACAAGACCTGAGATCATCCCCAGTACCTTCCTTATGAAACCACCAGGCGTATTGCGATCTTCGCTATCCTTCTTATCCCCTATAACCTTTGGTTTCACCGTCCCTGTATCACGTGACTCTCTCACGAGTTGCGCGTCCCGTTCGCGTTTTTTCTCGAGATTGAAAAGTCTACCAAGAAACGTACCCGATTTGTTCTGAGCTTTTGTTATACTCTCAAGACCTTCGTCTGTTTCGCTATTACCACGCTTATCAAGCTGATTACCCTTCGCAAGAGCTACATTCATCTTTGACATGGAGTCCGCCGTACCAACCAGTACCGCACCTAACCTTATAATAGACTCATTGACCGCATTGAGCGCTTCAAGTTGACTATTGAGCAGCGTATTGGTTTCGCGCATAATGATATTATTATCGATGTCACGCCCGATCTGTAGTTCTTCGGTTGCTCTTCTTTCGTTATTGTGTATATTCAGTACATCAATAACCTGTTGAAGGTCTGCCATTAGAATAATCTCCTTACACTATTTGCGACCGAGCCTGCGATGTCTATGTCGGTGATGTCTCGAATGATACGATTGGCCTTGGTGATCTTCCCTATGGCTTTATTGACCTTGGCTTCGGTACCGGTTTTCATTTCGTAGTTTGCGACCTGTAGTGTCACGGTTAATTCAAGTGGTGTGTCCGAGTTTGCGTTCGACAGTTCATACGATACTCTTGTCTTCGGGAAACAATCCATCAGGCGAGTTGTCATTGTGACATTCCCTTCTTTGTCTAACGTGTCGACATGTATATCCTTGACCGAATCACTGTAGTACGCTACCCGACCATGCTCATCAACGATACTATCAAACCAATTCTCAAAGTACGTACGTATTAATCCGTTCGCTGTATCCGTAAAGACTAACCGTGATTCTGATATCTGGAATCCGGTTGCGTGCGCGAGCGGTGCGCGTGACCCATGTTTCCGTTCGGCCTTCATCTCAAGATCAAAGCCTGGTACTTGCACACTCTTACACAGTACATTGAGCTCCGATCCATTGGCATCTTCATAACCCAATGCCTTTTCGATCAAGGGCAGGTTAATGACCGGTAGTCGTACCTGGAATCTGTTAGTATACTGAGGTCCGCCGTGCTTACTCAGCGTATGCATAAATCTTCTTACGTCAAGGGTCATGGTTCTCTCGTTATCTCTCTTAACCGAATGGGGTCTAACTCAACAAAGAGTCCGTTCTTTACTCGTGCCCATGGAATGTATTTATAGGCCGGGCTGTAGGATGCGTGGTAACGGTATACACGATAAAACAGACGTCGCATTTGCATGTCACGATACTTCTGATCCTTGTACGCATTGATCGTCAAATACTCATTGACTACCGTAACCCGTAGCTTCGGATCTGTCAGTGCCATGAGATTGATCCCATAGATACCACGTCGAGGATCACGACCAGGTGCGGGTACGAACAAGAACGCTGCGGGTAGCAACTCAATGTCATCTGCCGGATTCTTGAACTCAAACGCGTATATGCTGTACGGTGTTAGATTGGTACTACCACTGAATCTCATTTTTTTGCCCCTAGTCCAGTAATCGATTAGCTTTGCCATTAGAACTTTAATATCCCACTGCTCTTCAGGAAGTGCTCATCCCAGATCATAAAAGTCCACCCTTGCTTCTTCGCAAACTGTCGCGCTGCGTCCCACTTGTTTTGGTTCTTGATGTAGGTCAATGACTCTGTCATATACCTCTGTCGGTTAGCAGACTTACGTGGGGGTCTGGTCTCCTTGGATGGTTTGATCTCAATGATCCATTTCCTACCATCGGCCATCTCAAGGTACAGGTCCACAAAGTACCGATGGGGTTTACCATCAACCGAACTACGATACGGAATGACTATACCTTCACTGTTCCATTGTTTGACGTGTGGCTGACGATCGCACCACAGAAATGCAGCACGTTCCCACGAAGATCTGTAGACCACATCATCGATGTCGCCTATGTACTTCGAGGGGTTCTTGACTCTGTACTTGCCTTTGTGAGTCTGCTTACCGAACGCCATATAAATACTCCATAGCATTTATTTATACGAGGTATCGAATGGGACTCTTCAGTAAAGCAAAAGAACGTCTGGGCAATAAGCTTCAGGGTGCAATCCAGGATGGTAAGAATCGTGCCATAGGTGAGATCAACACCGGAGTGAACCGTATCAATGGTCTCCTGAATCCGAATGCCCGAACCGGTGCAAGTATGCCCGGTCGTGAGGAGTCACTGTACTACCCACTCGATCGTTCTCCTGATAACCCACGGGGTGATCGTACTGCATACTGGCTGAAGATTGAAGCCCAGGAGACCAAGACCCTGACTGCGGCCAATACACTTGGACTTGAGCGGGGTGTCGAAGTCATTCGTGAACAAGAGACCGGTATCACTACCAAGACCATCTGGTTGTATATGCCTACCATGTCACAAAACGATTCAATTCAGACTGACGAAACCGAACTTGGTGTCATGGGTCGTGCAGCTGCTTCGGCCATTCAGAATTCTCAAGGTGGTATCATGTCTGGCCTAACAGCTGCGGCTGATCAAGGTATGACTCAGATGGCATCGACCGTATCTGATATGAGATCTGGTAACACACCGAGCATTGGTACTATCGCAACAGCCATCGGTCTGTCCAAGGATATACCTGTCGTGAAGAAGGTGTCGAACACTGTATCAGCCACTGTTGGTATTACCAAAGATCCTCATGCGATCTCACTGTTCCAGAAGGTGAACCTACGTGCGCACGAATTCGCGTTTAACTTCGTACCTACTTCTGCAGCTGAAGGACAACAAGTCTCGGCCATCATCCGCTTCTTCCGTACTGTCATGTATCCTGTATCGATCAAGGCCAAGGATGCATTTCCGTCTGACTACGAAATCACCGGTGCTGTGACCGAAACTACCGAGTCGAACACGGACCTTCTGGTACCTGGCACGACCGCTGGTGAAATCGCTGACGTCAGTGTAGCCTTCATCCACCCGAACACATTCCGTCTATCCGCATGGCGTGTCAACGAAGACGGTGAAATGGTCTCACTTGCTGGATCGGGTCTCTTCTACAAGGAGTGTATCCTGGCCGGTGTCGCAACTGACTTTGACCCAAACCGTTCAATGGCTCAACGTCCGGATGGTGGATTCCCTGCTACGAACATGACCTTACAGTTCAAGGAGATCGAAACCCTCAACCGCCAAGATATACGATTGGCGTACGAAGGTAACGAGGTATAATAAAAAAGGCCCCGCAAGGGGCCTTTCTCTTTAGATCTGTCCAGATTCTTTCATACGCTCTTCTTCCTTCTTCAAATCATCGATATAAAGCTGGATATAGACTTCGCGTTCCCATGGTGCCTGAGACTCAATCTCTTGGAACGACCAATTCATCTTGTGCTTCATAACGAAGTTGGTCTTGTAGTAGTTCTCGAGATTGTTATATCCCAGGCCTATGCGAAAAAATCAGATACACCTTTGAGTACCGTCTGGTTGTGCTTACCGCAGTTACCACATACAAACGAAACGTCCATAGACACTTGAGGTATCTCTTGAATGAATGCCAATATCAATTGCATCTGATCAGCTGTCATAGACTGAATAAATGACTGACGCTCTTCGAGAGTCTCATCATGGAATACCATCACCTCATCGACCGTGTATACCTTATCGATCACCAAGTCTAGCATTGCGAAGGCCAGTTCAGCCTGATCTTCGAGTACCTCTTGGATCTCAATAACATCGTCGATGCCTGGCTCAGTAAGCCCGAGCGTGATACCACCACCAAGATCGACCTTGTTACTCTCAGGTCCTTTGGATACGTATACGCCATTCTCGAAATCTATGTCGTATACGTTCTTGGTATCACACGAGCCGCATGACAGATTGAGCGTTTCTTGTTCTCCTACAGATTTAGCACGTAACTGTAGAAACATGTAGTCGAGGTCGTAGCCCTTCAGTTGGGTCACATCAAAGCCTTCGGTCGTAACACATTGTGATACAACTCTCTTGATTACATCATACAACACTCGCGGTGCCATAGACTGTGACGCAATAAGAAAGAGCTTCTCCTCACCAACAAGGAAGGGCCTGAACTCAACAGTCTCACCTGTCGAAGGTACTGTGGTCTTATACAGTAGTGTACTGTTTAGCTTAGGTAACGCCATTGATATTAGTCCTCGTCAGCCAGACCTTGGAAGAACGACAATGTATCATCATCGTCATCATCCGCTGCAGGTGCAGGATCTGCAGATGGGGCTGGACGTGTCGGTGCAAACTCATCAGGATCTCGGCTGACCGTTGGTGCAGGAGCCGATGGCCGTACTGGCTCTTCAGCTTCGATACACAATACACGGTTCAACTAGCCTTCAACTCAGCATACGACTTAAACTTATCGGGTGCGATGAGCGAAGACAATGGAGTCAGGCCATTGTAGATCTCTTCGAGTTTTGCATCATCCTCTGACAGGACACGTTTGTCACGGAAGTGTGACTTATCGTAGTTGACCCAACCCTCTACGTTTGTAATCTTCATGTGGAAGTCTGCACCTTCCCAGAAGTCAAACGGATTGACTGGCTCATCACCGTCAAAGACGGGGTTCATTGCATCCTTGATCTTGTCAAAGATCTTTGGACCAAACCGGTATTGGAATGTCTTGTTGTCATTCTCGGGATTGGCAAAGTCTTTGATCACAAGGATGTTCGCAACATAGTGCATTTTACGCTTCTGAGCACGTGCCTGATCTTTATCAGCATCGACACCTGAATTCCAGAGACGGCTGTTGAACTCAGAGACTGGATCATCCTGACCGATTGTGGTCAACGACTTCTCTGTGTAATACTGACCTGTAGGTCCTTTGAACCAGTGGTCATAATAGGTAATCCAGGGTGTGGTATCACCTTCAGCTGCGGGGAGGAAGCGAATGATAGCCTGGCCATTGCCAGCTTTATCACGCTCTGGTTTCCAGAAGTTGTCTCGGTTACCAGCACCACCTTTATTGGTAGACTCGATTTGAGACTTCAGCTTGTCAAGTTCAGCTTGACGTGACTTCTTCATTGAAGCAAACGACATATTATTTTCCTTTTAACTATCGACTAAATATGATTTTTGATGACCTTAGCAGTAAGGTCTTTATATTTATCCACATCGATATTGAAGAATGACCGGTACTTGATCAACTTCTTACGTGTGGTTGGCCAGAGCAGTGTGTCACTACTACGAGCCTTGTTGAGCCAACGGAAAACCATATCCATTAAAACCGCTGACTCATAACTGATTTCGCCGTGATGTATCTTCGATATGATGACCGGATCGGTGGTATCATAATCCTGTATGAACAGATGGTCAAGCTTACGAGTGATGTCAAGGAGATCACGAAGATCGTCTTGATAATGGCGTGACATATTCTCACGTCGTACCATGAACTCGTCTACTATGTCATCTGAACTCAACACATCAGCAACATAACCCTTGTCCTGAAGTGTACACGCAACGATGGCCTTTGTCCACTTGTCTTGCGTCTTGTATATCTTCGGGGCACGGTAAAAGAACGAAGCATCACGTCTCCTCAAGAATGAGGACTCACTGACATTCGCACGTCCGTTGTACTTGTGAATGTCGTAACTGTCACTCGAAAAATGAGTGGACACAGCAATATAGATACGGTATGCTTCGAAAGGCGTCATACTATTATTCTATCACATATTGAAGGGATTGTACACAGTCAATTACAGAAATGCACCGAGTGATGCCTTACTACCTCTCAACAGATTGAGAGCCAATGCCTCCTATTCAATCATCCCACGTACGGTAGGATCGATTAGATTCTTTACGTCTTCAGGATCGATAGAACGTTCTTCACATACCTGAAGCACAGCTTCAATTGTCCCGACCTCATACTCTTTCTTGATGTTGACGACCAAGCTGCTGAACTGCTTCTTTGTCAGTAGCTTTGCGTCTGACTCATCGGTCAAGCGTTCAATTTCAACCTTACGTAGTTTCATATTATAACTCCAAATGTAGCGAATATCACGCCATAGATAACTAGGACGACTGCGAAGACAGCCATTGTGGCTTCAAAACTATTCATACTATTTCCACAACAGTGAAAGGCTGATGAACGACAACGAGAAGACGATGAACCGGTCAAGAAGTAAGATACCTGGTGATACAGGTGTCATCACAACTGCATCTTCAACTTCAACATCATTCTCGTCCAGGGTCCGTTGAAGATCGAAGTGGTAAATCCACCCAGACAGTATCTTGGAGATACACGTACTCCCAATCACACACAGGCCAAATATTAATAAACTTACCATTAGAACGCTTTCATAATTATGCAGTTGTCATTCAGACGACCGGATGCTTGTGACTCACTTGACTTGATGGTCGCAAAAGCCTTTGTCAACTTGGTCTTAGCATCAGTTTTCAGGAAGGCCTGAAGCTGTTCTTCAGGCTTACGGAGGGTCTTCTGGGCGGAACTATTCGCACCCTTCAACGAAGTACCCGATACCTCAAACCCGCCAGTACTGAAGTACCATATGAGCTTTCGGTATTTAGTGTTGAACACAAGGACGTTGTTTGCGCCCACAACCTTCTCAGGATTGATAGACACCACCTTGTATTCGGACGACTCTTTGAGATATTTGAGGTCACGTATCTGACGAACCGCGGGGGTCTTCTTCTTGACCCGGGGTTTTGACACACGCTTCGGAGTGACCAACGAACGATCCAGATCAACGACCATGGCCTCGTACGCTTTGACTAGTTTCTTCTGGAACCGAACACCATAGGTCTCTTTGGACTCAGCGGTCTTGGCTTCAGCGATACGACCTTCTAACCACTCACGAACAACACCATTGAGTATGGTACGTGATGGATTGAAGGTACGAATACGATCATAGAGATTGAACTCAGGAATCTCTTTGTTCTCGATAACCACATCCTCGAAGTCATACTCGAGTTCGTAGAGGATCTGTGTGTCAGAGTCATATACCTTACGAACAGCACGTGGCTTTGTATCAGCCACTGACTTACGAGCTTCGGTGACCAGTCCTTTGAGTCTGGCCATAAGGTTACTCACGTGACCAGCCTCACGCTCATCGAGTTTCCATCCGAGTTGGTACATACGAACCAGCTTCATGAAGCCAGTGTGTTCGTTCTCGAACTGAATACCATTGAGACCTGTGATGTCTGCGGCAGACCAACCCAACTCTTTGGCGTACGCCTTGATGACGTCACGGTAATCCTTCTTGACGTCATACATGTACGCATACCAGTTGAGTGCCTGACTTTGCATCAGTCGGCGGTCACGTTCACTCAGAGTGTCGAAGTTAACCTTGTCGAACTCCATCTCGTTACCGATATACTTAGTATCGTACTTACGAGAGAGTGTCGGTCCGGTAGACTTCTTGTTCTTCTTCTTTGCTGCCATAGTAACTCCTATTCAATCATAATACCAGTATATCACATTTCGATGGTATTGTACACAACTAATTTACATTTCCATGTAGAAATGTGAGCCAACCTGCTGTCGTGCCGAAACACTCCAGTACGGATCAATCTCAGTTGTATGGTAGTGGTTGGCGTTACCGACTGGATTCTCGACCATATTGTTCAGGCTGAGCCAGGCAATGTACTGGCTGGTTTCCCATGCACGATCTTCACGTGGCATGTCGCTGAGTCCATCGTGTGTCCATGAGAATTGCTTATTGTCCCATACGACATCACATACAGTGTCAGGCCAACGCCAATCCGCTGTGCGGTTCTTGACGACTTCAGCCACAGCAATCTGGTCTTCGGTGGTTGATCCGCGAGCTTCATGGTAAATGTTGATTGCCATACATAGCAACTCTTCACGGTCATCTACATCTTCGCCGATCTCACTGATGATATCGGTCTCTTGATACAGACGACGGTTCGTGTCGTTATAGTGGTATACCATAGGAACGTAGTCAACCGTAGCAGATACCTCCGAGGATGGCTCGATCACACCTTCTGACATGATGACCACGTGGTCTGGTTCTCTTGGTGTTTCTTCAGCCAAGGCACTAACGAGTGTGGCCATACTCATATAGATCGGTAGGCCGACTGATATAGCCAAACCGATCTTCGTCTTGTTGTCAAGGTTTCTCATCATATAACCAGTATACCACGCTTTGGATCGTTTGTACACAGTTATTTTAGTACAGAGTCAATAAGCGTCCTACGAGTAGAAACACCGCACTGACGACAAGGTCAACCCAATCCTCAAGATCAATGTCTCTCCATGACTGAACTGCATTCTTGAGGTCCATGACGATACTTGTCAACGTACGAGCACCAAGGATAAAACCACATACCATGAGTGCAAAGCCCAGATAGTCTAGTGCGAAGTCGAGTAGCATATTCATTCTGATAATCCTCTTGTGTATGTTGCTTTACCATTGACGAACGTAGCTGTCAGTACGTCCTTTCTATTGGGCCCGAAGTCAGTGAACGAACAGTGAACCCATCCAGATCCTATGACATACTTACGATGACCTTCAAGGATCAGCTGATCGAAGGTGAGATTGTCACGGATCCATGTTGCCAGATCATAGTTCGATACACCTGGTACTTCGAAGTCGGCCGCTTGACCGCTGCAATGCTGTGATCGCGTCGAACCACCGATAGCGGTGTTCAAGAACTTCGAACGATAGCCTGACGAGATCTGGACTGGACCGAACTCATCACGGACTGGCTGTAACACGTTGTCAACCAGTGACCGAAGGCTCGGTAGGTGTTGAGGAGGTACCTCGTTGTTATAGCCGAGTCGAATAGCTGTTTGTGACTTCTCGAACTCAGCCAACATAAAGTTCTTCGATAGACGCATTACAAGTACTCCGCTGGGATAAACACATCATCACGCATCAGGCGAGTAATACGCTTGTAGCCATACTCTTTCTCAAACCAACGTCTGAAGTATGAGTTACCCTGACGCAGTTCCTGGCCTTCGCCTTCACTATCGAACCCGTGAATGAGACCTTTATTCTCGACCACGATCAATGGACGACAGCGATTAATGGTATTCTCAGCTCCACGTAGTGCTTCGGCTTCCATACCTTCAATGTCAAGCCAGATTAGCAGGCAGTCACTCAGATAAAGGTTGTCGATGCTCATGAGCTCTAGCTCACCATCTGCATCTGCAGTGAGACCTGTTGCACCACAGTTACCCTCTTCGGTGAACGTGATTGATGCAGAGTCAGCCTCACGACCAAGTCCCATATTCAACAGAGTGATGTTGTCACCACCGTGCTTCTCGATGTTCTTCTTGGCAAGCTTATACAGCTCGGGCAGTGGCTCGAACGTAACCACGTGGTCAAACGCCTTGGCCAACTGAACCGGGAAGTAACCACAGTTGGCACCGGCCTGAATAGCCGAACCAGTCTCAGGAGCATCGATACGCTCGAGTAGGTCCAAGATCTGAGCACCTTTGTTATTCCATTCATTGTAGATGGACTCAGCAGTGTGCTTCTCCCCTTTGGGGTATTCGTATCCCTTAAACTTCATTCTCTTCTCCATCAAAAAACTTATTACATAGGAAACAATAACCATCCACAATATCGTGGTTACACATCTCCTGACACCGACGTACGTTCTCGTAGTACACTCGGTACATTTCCTTCAACTCATCACTCATCACGCAAAGAAATCCTCTAGGCTTGCTACACTTGTAATCTTTTTCCGTTAGCTTTATTTTTGTTTATCCCTAAAAGAAGAGATCCAGTGCATTGCTCTTCGACTCACAGGTTTCTCAGCAAACTTCTTACCCCATTTATAACCAGCCTGTGCAGATTTTTTCCACTGTTCTCCTTCAGAGTTATCGAGAATTAAAAGATTTTGTCCGAACAGCCCCTGAAATCTTCCAATATTATTTTGAACATCTTTCCACATTTTTTTAACCGTTGCATCAGGCAATGACCGCTGTCTTGCTTGGTTTCTAGAAAGGGCAGTTTCCAAATCTGTGTTTACAAATATCATTGCCACTTCATATCCTAGCGATTGCAATTCTTGTGCTTGCCCTTTGATTTTTTCAGCATCTTTTCCTGTGCCATCAATAACCAAACCCATACGACCTTCAACCCATTGATCGAGTCGCATTCCCGTTAGTTTCTTTGCTCTGTCTCTTATTGCTTGTCCTTGTGCAGAGAAGATAGTTTCAGGATCCATTGTCAATCCAGCTTTTTTCATGGCTGCTTCAAACATATCGTCTGAATTCACAATTTTAAATCCATGAGCTGTTAAAGCAGTTTCGCCAACCATAAATGATTTACCTGAACCAGGACCACCCGCCAAAAATATTGCTTTAAATATTGAAGGATCATTTGGTCCTTCTTTTAGATAATCCATAAGCGTCTTCATGACGATACCTTTCTTAGTATATGTGAATGCTAAATATTTATAAAGGAATTACTCATTACGCAAAGAAATCCTCTAGGCTTGCTACGCCTGCCCACTTCCTACCTTCAGGTGTTTGTGGATCGACCGTGTTTGTACACAGCCGTTCATCCGTTCGATCCGGACTTCTTTAAGATAGTCTTGGAGACCAAGAGTCTCAACAAGATAGTCACTGGCTTTCTCGAGCATCTCAAAGATCGCTACTTCTTTTTGACTCCGGCTGTTCGCTTGACAGTAAAATTTGGCCATAATATAATCCTCATTATTATTATATATACAGTATACCACACTTTGGCGGTCTTGTACACAGTTAATGTGCACTTTTTGCAAAAAGTTTGGTACGCCCAGTAGGATTCGAACCTACGACATTCCGATTAAAAGTCGGACGCTCTGGCCAGCTGAGCTATGGGCGCTTGATATTATTCGTATACCCGATTGTGTGTATCGCCGCATCGAACAAACCGACCTAGTCTTGGTAGGTCACCGACTGACCGTGCACCAACGTACGTACATGTCGAACGGATTCCACCGAACAGATCATCGAGAGTGTTGATGACAGATCCACGATATGGTACAATGACCTCACGACCTTCAGCACAACGATACTCACGAAGACCACCATTGTGTTTGTCGTTTGCAGCACGTGAACTCATACCATAGAACTTAACGAACTGACGTTCTTCGATCACATCATCCCATCCACACTCGAACACATCCACATCACCATGGAAGTATGTTTGAGCACGAACCTCACCGGTCTTGAAGTATCGTGTGATAACCTCACCACCACCTTCGTCGTGGCCAGCCAACATGCCACCGAGCATAACCAGATCAGCACCAGCAACCAACGCCTTTGACACATCACCCGGTGTGGTACAACCGCCATCCGCGATGATCATTCCACCTAACGGATCAGCCACGGCCGCACACTCTTGTACCGCAGACAGTTGAGGGTAACCAACACCGGTTTGAATACGAGTCGTACACACTGACCCAGGACCGATTCCTACCTTGACAGCATTAGCACCAGCTCGTATCAAAGCTTCAGTCTGTGACGCAGTCACTACATTACCCGCGATGATAAATGACTCTTCGAACGTATGAGACAGCTCCTCGACCACAGTCAATAGCTTCTCGAGGTATCCATTCGCGACATCGACGCAGATATATGGAAGTGTCATCGTTTCAGAAAGGGCATATAGATTCTCAATGTCGCGGTTACTTGTACCGACCGTAACTACGCAGTGTCTGAATACGCTGGGTGATGCCTTGGCAAACTCAAAGATTTCATCGATGCTGTACGACTTGTTAAGGAACGTAAGACAGTCATACTGACTTAAGACCTCTGCCATCTCAAACGTACCAACGCCATCCATGTTTGCAGCACAGATAGGTCCGAATCCTGTATCGAGGTTATAGGTCTCGACCTCTTTGCGTGAATCAATGTCTGACGCACGTGGTACGATCAACACGTCTTTATAGTCGAGCTTACAATCCATTGATGATTTCCTCTTTGGTGTCTTCAATACGTTCTACGATCTCACGCAGTTCGGTATTACGTATCTTGCGTGAGTCTTGTCCATTATATTCACGGCTCGACTTCAGGTTAAACTCGTCGACGAGGCGTATGTACTCAGCTAGTTTTGCAAATGAATCAGCCATTCTGTTCTCTCCATAAGTTGATCGTATCCATCAGGGGTTGTTGCCAATCGCTACGCTTCTCGATAAAGACCTGAGGCCGTGGGGTCTCTTCGTTAGCGATAATCGTAACGAGTTGGCTGATAGGTTCACCGGTTAACTCCTCCCACGCAATGGCATAGAATGACTCTTGCATGAAATAGTTATCGATGTACTTACGTGACTTCGGTTTCGATGATGTCTTAAAGTCGATGATCGACCGCTTACCATCAAACTCACCGATGAGATCGACACGTCCGGCCACACCCAAATAGTGGGAGTATAATGCAGCTTCGATGGCATTGACTTCGGTCAATCGCTCTTCGAGGACGTATGCGACTTGCTTATAGAGGAACTCAATGAGCGGAGTCTCAAGAGTTGGTTCAATATTCTTAACGAGTGACTCAAGTGCATCGTGAGTCAGTGTACCACGACGTGCAGCCTGAGCTGAGATCTTGTTGGCCTTCTCGTAGCCAACGCGTTTGCGCCATGCTTCAATCGCATCCTTTGATAGGATCGACAAGACCGTGGTAATCGAAGGATACTTCTTCCCATCAGGAGTCTCGTACGTGCGTCCAGTCTTCTTAGTCTCACATATGAGATCTTGGTGACCAATGTCAATTATGTTATGTGGGAAATACATCTTACCTCTTTCTACAGCGTGGCATAATAGCCTTGATATTGTGATGGCCTAATTCTGCCGGGAGCCATAAACCGTTTGAAGTCCTCATTGAGTAACCAACCGACCGCAGCATACGGATTAGCCGGAGTAGGCAGGTCTACGTTATAGTTGTACCCAACGATGATACGTGTCGGACACGCGTCAGGATACTTCATGGCACGTTCAAACTTCTCGTACTGACGTGTTGCCATGTTATAATACTGTGTACGGTTCGGGATGTTCTTGACCTCAATACGATGGTCGTCATACTCCACGTCCCACATGTATGTCTTAGGGTCTGTGTGGTCAAAGCCATCACGATTGTATTGGTTTGGCTTGGCACCGAGTCTGATCAGTGCAATCTCTGCCATCTCGCCGAGGAGGGTCGAGTGGTATATCTGTGATGCCTGTCGACCATGTGAGGTGATATCGTTCATAGCGATGTCCATGGCCTTCATCTTGATGCGATCGAAGTCGTCATCGAGTAGGGTGAATCGTGTCACACTCTGTGTCAGTTGTTCAATCGGGGTCATTATATAGATCCTTGTAACAAGTACGGAACGCCAAAGAAGTAGAGACTATAAACTATGATGAAGATAGCCTCAAAGGTTCTGTATTGTATTTTACTAAAGGGTTTGCTCATATCTTTCCTTGAGTGTAGACGCCGCATTGAGTGAAGACTTCACGGACCAATGATCGGGGTTTAACTCAGGGCAATCTACGCCATACACCTTTTCATAGAACAGCTTGTACATGTCAAGGTTGAAAGCGATTTGATGCTTTTCGAATATAGTTTTCATACGTGTTCTCCATAACAATCACATATACCAGTATACCATAGAAATCAGGCCTTGTACACAGCTATTTTGCGCACAAGGCCATTTTTTTAATTGGCATAAGGCGAACATGATGATCGCCTATTTGCATACTCACGGCATATACGTTTATAGTTTATACCGTGAGGTGTACGGATAGCTGCCCTTACGCCATACTCTCTCCAATACTTGACGTGTGATATCTCGTGGTCAAGTAAGTTAATGAGATCGTTATCGCGATTGACTTTATCCTCTTGAAGATAGATGACCTCAACGCCATCATTGAACATAACAGCTCTTCCGATGACCGATCCTCGAACTGCCCAATGATATTGGTCGACTATGACCACCTCAGGATATGGAAGTTCCATCTCAAAATGTTCATAACGTTCTAATACTATTTCGTCTATCCTCTCCTCTTGCGTCTGTGCCTGTATAGTTAACTGATTACCAAGCAATAATGTACAAACCAAAATCACACAACGTGCAATTTGTGACATGTCTCTGTCCTGTATAAATGGTTATCACACAGCACATTACAAAGTATCCGGAGTTATCCTCCGAATTCGTGACCTGCGACTCTGCGCAATTAATTGTCTCTGATAGCGGCCTCTCTACGAAACTGCTTCTTCAAAGCAGCAATAGCCTCTGACTCAGTCTTAGCGTTGGCCATCATAGCTTCGACCTTACGGCCAAACACCTTTTTGCCAAGGCTTTTGATTTGGGCCAAACTCATGTCTGCAGTAGCATCGCTCAGCGCACTTGCGAATTCATCTGCAGTTTTCATCTTCATATAGTCTTTCAGCTTATTAGCTGGCTTCTTCTTCTTGCCAAAGAACTCATTGAATGTTTGCACTGTTATCTCCCGTGTTTAGCCTATTTATATCAGCCGCCAAACTCATGGCCAGCAACTCTACGCATTTGTTTCTTAAACTCAGCAAAGGATGGCTTTGTCTTATAGAGCTTGATAGTAACCTCGTTACGCTCTTTGCCTTTGATACGCCAGTTATATCCGTCCTTCTTGTGGTCAGCATCAGTGGTCTTAACAACACGACGCTTGTAACCATCTTCCCAAGACTCAGACTTCTTCTTGACGCCTTCCGTGACTGATACGGCTTTGTTCTTCATGGTATGGTTCTTGTAATTATCTTCCCAGTTACGGAAGGTTATATTACCAAGGGTGTACGCTTCTTTTTCTATCTCTTGTAGGTTGGAATCTTCTGTAGTATCAGTTGACGTATAGTTACCAAGCCGATCTTCCAGGTTCTGGATATGATGTATCATCTCATGAGCAAAGGATCTACATATATCTTTAGGATGTCGGTCGGTGGCGTAGAGTACTACTTCCCTATTATTAGGATCATAGTGGGCTGTCTTACCAAAGAAGTCCGTGGCGTTGTCTTCGTCATACCTGACCTTTATACTAGGCAAAGGTTTTATATTCATTCCTTGGTCTAGCATATACTCTATTATGGAATTGATATATTCAGTCAGTGTTGGTGTCTTCTCCTGTCTGCTTTCCATGATCACACTGATACGACCAAGCAGATCTACCGCTTCGTTCTTCTTTGCCTTCTTCTTCGCCTTACGTGCCTTTGCAGCCAGGTCCTTATCGGCACCGCCCCAGGTTCCCTTAGCCTTACGAGTAAAGCTATTGACTCGAGCGTGTGCCCATTGCTGTTGACCAGCACCAGGTCTATGACCGGTCTTCCATGCCGCCATTCCACGGTTGTAGACTTGCTTGAGGATACCATAAGGGATACCAGACTTCTTAGCCTTTGCCCTCAGGTTCTTCTCAGCAGCAGCTGAGATCTCGGTCAATTGACCTGGTGTATCGTCTTTGTAATTCTTGACCAACTCATCAGTCCCCTCTTCACCTGCGTGGGCAAGGATGGACTTGTGCTTTGATGGCTTGGTTTCTGCACGTGCGTCACCAGGTGCTGGCTTGTATGCGGTTGGATCATCATCACGCTTCTTGGCTTGCTTGTCAAACTGGGCTGAACGTTTATCCTGAGTTGACTTACTCAGACCGACGCCGTACGCTCTCTTGAGCTTTTCACTTAGCACTTTAGCTTGTTCGATGAGCATACCCTTACGGACTGCAGTATAAAGCTTGTCGCCGTTGTAACCTTCTGGAAGACCGAGCTGGAAGTCTTCGCGAAGACCTTCGGCTGCAGCCTGCCGCATCTTAGATGCAGACATACCAGACACACCTTCTGCATCAGGGTCACGTTCACCGGCTGACACGATCTCAAGTGAGTTGAAGTTGTACAATGAGTTAGGCTCAGTACCGTTGTACTTGGTCAGACGTTCGGTATACTCATCAACACGATCAGAACCAGCAACGAACTTGACATCGGTGTAGCCTTGTCTATACAAGTCCTGAAGGACTTCAAGGGGATTACGTGCTTCGCTTTCGGTGATATTGTTTGCATACTCAGAGAACATTTCACGCATGAATGAAACCTTGGCTTCGTATACGAGTGGGTTCTTCTTAGGGTTTACCGAGTGAGATACGTAGATATTGTACTCACCACCCTGAGCAACCGACGCAACCTTCTCGATTAACTTGAGGTGACCTGTGGTTGGTGGGTTACACCGGCCGAATGTTGTGACGATTGACTTACTCATTATTTCTGCCATCCTTTAATAATGTCTGGATTAAAGTTGTTGGTTGAGAACTCCATACGATCAACGAGCTTGTATGCACTGTCGTCATGGCGATCGATAGCAACATAGCCTTCTTCGCCTGTTGCACGGTATCCGTTCTGTGTCAGGACAAATGTGTCCATCTTCGAAATGGTTTCAAGCTTGCGGATGATGAGGAGCTTAGCAGCTACAATAGCTTTCTGAAGGTCGAACACCAACTTGAGGTTGGCTTTGTTCTTAGGTGAGAAGAACTTCATGAACTCATCAAGCTTGGCTTGTTGTGTGGCTTTACCCTTCTCGGTCTTACGCTTCTCGATCTCAGCACCGAACTTGTCTTGGATGAACTTGATCAAGCCTTCGGTATGAGCAGCGGTATCGCCAATGTTCTGACCTGCACGAACGAGACGGTTGTTGTAGGTCTCTATAGTCTGTGCAATCTGTGGAGTGTTCTGTATCTCACGGATCGTGGTACCTGATATCTTCTGGAAGATCTTACCGGCAACAGAGATGGCCTGAGTTGCTTGAGCAGTCTCTTGTGCAGTCATGGCAGAAGTACCTGACACATCACGGACCTGAGCATCTTGGTACCACACATCACTGGCTTCACTGAACTCAGAAGCATCAACATCAAATGACGCACTCATGTTCTCAAGGTCATCACCTTGGTAGCGAGTGTGGAACACGATACCTACTGTGGAATCGGCGATGCGCTTTCCTTCAGGACTTGCAGCATCGACCGCATAGGCAATGGTGTTAGGTTAGAATGTGATATAGTTTTTACCGTTGATGGTCTCGACCTTCTTGTCACCGTCGGTAAACATCATGTCGCCTTGGACGATACCCTGGATACCAAGCTGTGGAAGATACTTGAGTGCAGCCTTGAGCTTGTCTGCCAGGTCACCTGAAGTGTCAGCATCAACCTCAGCATCTGTCGTGTACACCTTTGGGTTCTTATTGAAGATACCCTTCTTCGCAACGAAGAACTTACCGTCAGCAACCGCAGGATGTGAACCAGCAAAGACAGCGGGTGCGCCATCCCACTTGACAGTCGTATTGAATCTTTCAGACGTTTGACCTGCCAGCATATCACGAAGTGAACGAAGTGTGTCAATGGCTTGACGTGATCCTTCGACGCCGTTGTAGAGTACAGCATCTTCGAGGTGAGTCATGTGAAGGTTTTTAGCCATTGAACCTCTCTTACGCAAATGTGTTTGCTGCAAATGGGATGATCACTTCTACAAAAAGGATGGGAACACCAGCAAACAATGCGGTAAACGCAACAGTCCATCCGGCGATAATACCAACAGACATAACAGTTTCAGCAAGGTACTTAGTAAGTTTCATCATATCAATCTCCATAATCATTTTGTATATACAGTGTACCACGCTTTGGCGATATTGTACACAGTTAATTTGCGCCAAACCGCATTTTTTTCCATTATGCTACCTGCTCAAGACCTGCAATGACAACATCCAAAGTGATGTCTTTAAAGCCCGAACGGTCAACAATGTGATATGAATCGTTCTTCGCATCAAACACAATGTCGCCAACACTCAAAGAACGCATGTCACGTAAAGTAACCTCTTCACCATTCTTACGAGTAATT
>Ga0098055_1000061_pt1 | contig 75320 bp, 52 predicted proteins | sample 17_taG_FD_75107 | JGI IMG/M metagenome (GOLD analysis project Ga0098055, IMG submission 75107) | Marine viral communities from the Subarctic Pacific Ocean - 17_ETSP_OMZ_AT15314 metaG | ecosystem: Environmental > Aquatic > Marine > Oceanic | place: Pacific Ocean | collected 2015-01-18 | reverse complement strand
TCTTTATCGTAGTAAGAAAGTATAAACTCGCCTAATGGTGTCTTTTCGTCCTTTTCAAGTGTTATTTCGTCGCCGTCTGGACCGTCTATCTTATCGCCTTTTTTCTTGCCATTCATTTTGGCTTTCTTTACAGCGTGTGCGTATGCATTGCCTTCGTCAAACTCAATATCACCGTCGCGCATTGCATCCATTGCTTGTTGCTCAATATCAGCATCATCCCAATAAAGCATATCTTCTGGTCCAGGTAATGTATTAGGATCAATCTCTGGCTTACCATTTACAATTTTAACTTGAACTTCTACTTCGTGTTCGCCGCCATCTTGATCAGTAACAAATAACGCCATAGTTCCTACTTTGCCTTCATCTGCTTCGTTAGTAGGTGTTTCAGCAAACTGTCCCATCATTGCTTCAAACGCTGATTCAATTTCCATTTCTTCTTTACTTAGATACTTGTCTTTGATTGCGCCTTTTTCTTCTTCGCTTGCACCTTCACGTCCAGCTTTTTGTAATGCTTCAAAACCTTTTTTGCCGTACTTCTTAATACCTGTGTAACGTTGTAAGCCTGACTCTTCTACTTCTTCGTCATCTTTTTCCCACGGTGCTTTTTTAAGACTAACTTTTTTCTTCTTCTCACCACGTGGAGTTTCATCTGCATTATAACGGGCGCGATCTTCTGCACCTTCAATTTTTTTACATTTGTTTACACGTTTGCCTTTGTTCTTGCCAGTACCTGCTTGTGTACCAACTTTTCTGTGTCCAGGCCAGCACTTGTCTGGTCCTGCTACTTCTGCCATTAAATCTTCAGCAGTTAATTCTTCAGCTTTGTTTGCTTCACTTACTAATTTATAAATGTAGGGGAATACATCTGATAGTTCTTCATTGAACTGTTTAATAGTAAGTTGATCAATCCAATTTTCAGCAACATCAGTAGGAACATCTTCAAGTACAGGGGTTTCAAATGCTTCAAATGTTTCTTTATAATATGCTGGCTTCTGTAATGATTCTAGTGTTTTCTTAATTGTACCTACACGTTGCTTAACAACATCTACATACTCTGCAAGGCTTTCTGCCATTACTGCTGAACGACCCATGTAAGATTTAAACTTACGTAGTTTATTCATTTCTTCTGACATACTTACAATATGCTTACCAAACTCATCATGCGGTACTCCGCCTTCTGATACATGTCTTGCCATTGCTCTTGCACCAGTAAGATGTTTGAAAGGATATTTAAATCTTTCACCTTCTGAGCTTTCAACATATATTGCGCCAATTTTTCTAGTGCGTCCTGCACTGGCTTCTTGATCAACACCTTCTGTATGTTTGATCATTAAACGTGCTCCATCAAAGTCTTGATAAGACTGTCTTGATGTGCCATATAATTTTGATTCGTTCATTCCGTTATCCCCGTCACGATTCTTTGCCAAAAATTTGTAATCTCTTTGATCTAAATTAGATTTTGTTATGTCTCTTGTGTCAAATTCTAGTGTTCGTTTTCTTGCAAACATGCGTAGTTCTTTTAAGAAATCGTACCAGCCTTTTTTTGCTATATCAGACTCAGTAGCAACTAAGTCGCCACCGTATACTACTGCCACACTTTTTTCATCTAGACTTACACTAACTTTACCAATTGGACGACCTTCATTTACAAAGTCAAAATCAAAGTATCTACCTAGTTTAGGTTCGTTAGTTACATTGCCTTCAGCATCACCAATTGTAATACTTGGAAAGCGTCCACGTATCTTATTAAATAGTTCTTCTGCTGTTACGTCTAAATTCTGCATAAATGTATTTATCAATAGTTACTACTAATGAAGATCGGCATTGGTGCTTCATAATCTTCATCTTGTTCGGCTTGATTGAATGTATTATACACTCTTGGATCCCAGTCTTTGAGAACAGCCATCATTCTTATAGCAAGTAATGTAGCACTTACTAGATCATCTGTCATTCCTGATTTTGCTTGGAAACTTGATCCTGTTGCAACAAATCCTTTTAGTTCTGATAATAAAGGTTTACTTGTTATAGACATTTTATCGTTTTCTATCATAGTTTTAAGTCTACTACATGCAGTAATTTTTGTACCGTGTGTAGTATTAAAGCCTTTGCGGAACTTACGTACATGTCCTTTACGTATAGGTTCACTTACAAATAGTCCTGGTATGTTTTCTTCACCAAAGTCATTGATAACAATAAGCGCGGCTTCACCTATACCATTGTTTTCTACACTCCAATATACATTAGTATCAGACTTAGTTTCAGTAGCAATGTAATTACATATATCGCTTAATACTCTAACTTGTCCTGGAATGCCTGTTTGGTTATGTTGCCACTCTGCTACTTGTTCATAACTAGGTAATTCAAATACTTCGATTGCGGCATTATCTCCGCCTGTACCCATACTTGGATCTAGTGCAACTGCATATGTAAACTCTGAGCTTGGCTTTTTATACCAGCGAGTCTGACCCATATTTAATATAGGATTTTTACCATCCATTGCGGCCAACTTAATACTGTTAATAAGTGTTTCGTCAAATACTAGGAATTCACAACCATACTCACGTCTAAACTTTTCTTCGCCTATACGTCCAATTTCTGCTTCTTTCCACTCTTCGTCTCTGTCTGGATGTTCTTGCCATTCTGCAACAAAACTATGAAAGCCATTTGATCCTAGTTCTTGCTCATTGCCATGTGCATCAAACTTTTCTTCTGCTTGTTTCCAAATAGTAGCAAATGTATCTTCATCACTGTTAGGTGTGCTAGTAATAATAGCACGACCACCTGTTGCTAGTGTAGGTGATATTGATGTCCAAAACTCTTCTGCGATGTTAGGTTGCACAAATGCAAACTCGTCACAGTATAGTAATGATATGGACATACCACGTCCAGTATTTCCAGTAGTTGTTTGTGATACAATTCTACTACCATTTTCAAATTCAATTGAGCCTTTATTATAACTTGTAACACCTGCTCTAATATGATCTTCACACGTTTCATATATGTAACGTATACGTGCCATAATCTCTTGAGCACCTGTGTACTTGTGTGCCGCAATTAGTATAGTTTGATCAGGTACAAACATTGCATACCATGCTAGGTATATTGCCGCACATGTAGTTTTACCTGTTTGTCTAGGCATCATGTTTATATTAAAGCGATAGTTGTGATAACTGTGCATCAAACGCAACTGATACTCATAAGGATCAAACAACAACTTACCTTGTACAGGGTGTTGTATGTAAGCAAACTTCTTAGCAAAGTACAAGTAACCTTCGTTAGGATCTGTACATGCTAGTAAGTCAGCAATTTGTGCTTCGCTAAATGTTTCTGTTTGATTGGCCTTTTTGGTAAGGACACCGTCTAAACTCTTGCTCATACTGTATTTACTCAAAAAAATAGGGCCCGGAAGCCCTATTGAATTTGTGTATTTTAGCTACAGCCGCAAGAGCCGCAAGCCATTAATTTCTTTTTGCCTGGAGCACCGCATTCTGGACAATCATGTTCTTCGTCATCATCATGATCGTGGTCGCCTGCTTCTTCTACATCGCCAGCCATTAACTCTTTGAGTCTAGCCGCTAATTTTTCTTTAATTTCGTCTTGTAACGCCATTGGATTGTCGCCACCCTGTGTTGCAGGATATGCCGCTTTAGACTTATGTAAATCATCACCTGAATTAATTACATCGTCAATCGCACCGTATTTTTCATCTGGTTCGTTAGCATATGCTTCATCAGCTTCAATATCGTCCATACAACTACTTGCACCAACATGTTGCTTACCGCAATTATCACATGGTTCGTCTTGTACGCCTGGTTTAAGATCGTCCATATCTTTATCCATATCTGGACCTTTAACTATGTCACGTAATCTTTCCATGTCTCTACGCATTGGCATAATATCAGCGTCAACTTCTTTAGCGCCTTCCATGCCTGCGTTTTTCATCATATCAATTAAATCTGCAACATGTTCTTTGCCGCTTGCATTCATTGATACATTCATTGTTACTGGGTTACCTTTGTCCATCTCTGGTGCTGGACTAGGCATAGGCATTGGTAAGCCTTCCTGTGCAACATCAATCGACTCTATTAACTTTTTCATATTCATTATTTTGTCTCCGATACCGCCGCACTTGGATCGTGCTCACGTTCTGTTTTTACTTTTTCAAGTTCTTTTAACAATTCCATTACTCTGTTTTCACCAACTGAATCTTGTGCGCTTTCGCCACCCATGTCTTCTGTTGTTAACTTTGCTTGATACACAGTGTCTTCAGGCATTTCCTGATACTTCTCTTGCATCTCTAATGGATTTCTTACAATGATATGTGCTTGATCTATGTTACAGCACTGTCCAATATACTCTTGTAATACTTGTTGTGTGGAAGGATAGTTAAGTTCAACTTCGAAGTATGTAACTTCCATGTTTTCTAATTGTGGAAAATCTAACGGACGTTCTGTAATAGGGGTCTTTTTACCTTTGCTCATACTAGCAACATCATACTTTTGTAAGCATGTTTTGATGCTGTCTTCGCAACCTTCAGGTAAATTACCTGCAATACCTATTTTAAATGCATAAGTCTTTTTAGACTCGTTTAGCAATTCTTGAAATCGTGTTTCCATATTATCCATCCTATATAAGTTATTTATCCTTATCGAGTCCTTTGAGCTTTTCTAAGAGGCTGTTGCGATCTGTTACAACATAGCCTTCTCCAGCAATCATACCGTCTTCTGTAACACCGCTGTCTTTATCTTGCTTTTCTTTTCTAAGTTGTAGTTCAACCATTTTTAACTTATTATTAAGTTTTGCTACCTTTGCATCTAGTCCTGTTTTAAGTAGTCCGCCAGCAACTTCAAATACTCTACCGCTATAACGACTTTCTACATTCATACCAAGATTCATTAAATCATCATATGCTTCAAGTGCTTTATCTGCTATTTCATTTAGCTCACTATCTGCTTTATCACCTAAGCCTTTAACGGCTGGTAATGCACTAGTAATTTTATCAAACTCTGCTATATCACGAAAACTATCTTCATGAGCTACTTCGTGTTTAGCTTGCGCTTTTTCTTGTTTTTCTGCCTGTTGTATAATTTCTTTCGAATCAGGCATGTTGAGTAAATCTTCTAGTTTTTTGGTCATGTGTCCTATACCATTATATGCTACTATTATTTATCGTCTTTTGCCGTTATGGAATATATCTTGTTCTGTTATAACTCTAAAAAATATACCTTTTTGTTTACAATATGCCCTTGCGGCTTCCCATTTTGCTTGGTTAACGACCCAAGATGCTTGGTTATGCTTACTTCGACCTAGTTTTTCTTTTACTGCTTGATTCTCTGGTTTTACTTCTATTAGTTCTACACGTTGCTTGCCTTTACGGTCTGCATATGCAATAAAGAAGTCCGGAACATATATTGTATGCTTTCCGGTTAATGGATTTTTGTATGGTATTTTAATTGCTTCACTAGCCCACTTAGCAACACTTGGGTGTTCGTCGCAAAAACGCATAAACGTAAACTCCCAACTACTTCTATAAGTTGGTGTTTTTGTACCTATATACTTCTCAGGATTTTTGAGACTATATTTTCCCTGTGCAAATCTTCCCATGGCATTTTAGTATATGATGTTTCGCTTTTCAATTTTTTCGTAATTTGAAGTTACTTTAAAACCAAGTGTGCTTGTTTTTTCTCTACTGTAGTTTAGTATGTTAGCAATGATATCACTCATTTGTGTTGCATTTATACCTTTTAGTGTATCAATAAGTTCAAATACATTTATGTCATCTACTTTTGCTTGATTTAAGATTGCTGTACCTACTGCAATAGCACTTGATTTTTCAAAGCCTCTGTTTTCAAAAAAGCCTATTACTGCGTCAACATCATTTGCTGGATAAGAAGTTTTTTCTGTTAAGTATTGATTGAAAAATTCTTTAACTTCAGCACCACTATCTTGTGCTTTAACTGCTGGTAAATTATTTGCCATATTATACGTTTCCTAATGGATTCTTTTGTGCGGCAATAGTACTACTGCCTGATTGTGCTTCTCTGTATTTAGTGACTATGGAGTTGGTAATGGATAGCATCTTGGGATCTTCATTACTTAGTAATTGATCAACTTCGTTTCTAACTATTGTTTTTTCATTTACAGTAAGGTTATCATATGCACCAAGTCCTGCGGCATTACCTACATTATAACCTGACAGTGTACTTACTGCACCTATTGCAACAGCTCTTTCTGCAACTAAGTCTTTTAGTTCTGTATTGTTATCTAATGCTGTTTGTAAGTCTGCTGTATCTAATTGTTTAGATTGCCTAATAGTTGTAATTGGTTTTGCTTCAGTTGTTTGTGTACCGTTACCACCTGATTTTGGAAAACTAGTATTAGCAAGTCCGCTTACATTTGTTCCTGTTGCTGTTCTAATAGTTTGTCCTGCAACTTGATATGCTTCATTACGTAAACCTTCTTTAGTAAGTTTCTTAGCGTTTTTAACTGTACGTGCCGCTGTAAGTAATGTACCTAAGTCTGCTTTACCGCCTGCTAAATCTCCTAGTACACTAACACCGCCTGCTAATATACCCGAGCTACCAAATAGTCCTCCACCACTACCTGCGGCAATTGGACTAGGTGTCGAATCATAATGTTCTGTTGCAAATCCTTTAGGTGTTGATCCTTCTGCTACAGCACCGTCTGCATAGAATACGCTTTCGTATGCTACTGTCATTGTATTCTGCACAGGCTCAGCACTTGCTGAATTATCAAGTGTGTCATGTGACCATTTTTCAATTATTGGATTTACTAATGTTAGTGTAAGATATTGATGTCTTGCTAACTGTGATATTTGTATACTTGTAAAAAACGGTTCGTATTGATTGTTATCTAAACCAAAGCGGTCGCCGTTTTGTGTACTACCTTTATACGTATTAAATCTATCATATGGTCTTGCAGTTTGATTTGGTGCACCTGCGCCATCTCTACTACCATATGTACCATCTCTAAACATATAGTTATAGTATGCTGTCCATAACTGTGTTGTTATGCTATTGTTATCATCATGGAATATAATATTTACAGGACCGTAATCTATACGTGTTTGTACATTCTTTTTACGATTGTATTTGTTCTTAGTTTCAGTTGTAATATCAAAACTAGGCATAGTTACACTCTTAACAAGCATATTAACTTCATTAGTATGTCTGCTAACCCAACCTGGTAATACTTTGTTTACTACGTTGTCGTTTAAGTTAAGTGTTACATGATATAGAAACTTTTGTTTGGGAGCTAAACGAAAGTTGTCGTCTGTGAATAAACGTGCCGCATGTGAATAGTCGGCCATGTCGCCCTTTGGACTAAGTGCGCCGTTTACTAAGTTATCTAAGAATCCATTGAATATGTTCGCCATACTAATATTTATCCAATGTTATTAACTGCGTATAAAATGAAAAAGGGGCAATGAAGCCCCTAATCCTAATTTGTTGTACTATTAAGTAACTTAGCTTGCGCCAGTTGTACTTGCTATAGCCGCTACTGATCTTCCAATAGCAGTACCTACTCCACCACCGCTTGCGCCTGATGTTTGGATAGCATTGTCGTACTTAACTGTTAATGCAACTGTTACTGGTTCGTTAGCACTGTATGCTAATGAATTGTAATTTGCACTTTCTAAGTAACAACCGTATAGTTCAAAAGTTTCTAGTGTTTCAGGTGCATAGTTACCGTTACCACCGTCTAGAATTTCAATTCTAGTTACAAACTTATAATCAATTCCGCTTGCCGCACTTGACTGTTCCATAAAGTCGAACTGTCTTTGTAGTTGTTCACCAACTAGTTTTTGTACAGCACCAGTAGCATCGTCTCTTAAAGTAAGTGTAATAGCTTCCCAGGTATGTTTACCTGCAAGATAAACTCTTGAGTTGTATACGTCAACAGTCATTGTCTCGAAGCTTACGTTTGGTCTAGTAACATCCTGAACCTGTTTTGTTAGTTCAGTAACTTCGCCTGCACTTACACCAAAGTTTTCCAGTGACACTCTAAAGCGATACTGGAGTTTTGGCATAAGCAACCCTTGTGTAGAGTTACTTGCATCCGAAGCTAATGGAACTGTGATTTTTGATAATGATGAAATAGCCATTTACTTTGCTCCTAATTTGTTATATATATTTATCATCTTTACAAGCCTGCTATCTCACCAGTATTTTTCAAACGTAGCGGAATGTAAACAAACTCTACTGCTTTGACTGGTTCTATTGCTATATCTAAGTAAAGCTCGTTACGATCGATTCTAGCTGGAGTGTTGTTGCTTTCGTCACATACAACTAAGAAGTCATATAATGCTCTTGCACCAACTAACTCTAAACATAAGCTCTCTGCGGCCTGTTTGATCTGATCACGTGTGATCTTATCATTTGGTTCAAAGATATATGGTTTAGCTAATTTGTTTAACTGTCCACGTAAGTAAATTACCAAACGTGCTACGTTAATTCTATCTAATGAGCTTGCACCTCTTGCACGAGTCTTTTGACCGTATGCAACTAAGCCTGCGCCGTTAATGAATGTAATTGGGTTAACGCTTACTGCATAAAGTGTATCGCGCTGTCCTTCGTTTAATGCTATTGAATTAAATTCGCCTTCGTTATCAATAAACCCTGTTGCTGTAGCATTTGTAATGCCGCCACGTCTTGTACCTGCTGGTGCAAACCATGGATAGCTAACTTGGTCACTTAGCGCAATAGTTCTTAGCATCATGTGACTTGGTGGAACAACTACATTGTTACCTGCGTTGTCACTTGTAAAGCCCCATGGATAAAATACACCTAAGTATTCATCTCTGCTTACAAGTCCGTCATCGTTATCTTCAACTGCTAGTGCAACGTTCTGACCCCATTCATTTAATGAAGTAGCGTCTGATGTTAATCTTGCTGGTGAATCACCTACGATAAATGCACTTAATCCTCTATCAAAGTTTAGTGAAACCATTTCACCAATTAACTCTGGATAACCTGGAGTTGCTAGTAAGTTGAATAGTCTTGATTCATCATCTCTAATATCATCATTGCTATTCATTGTAGCTTGTAACTGTTGTACAACAACTTTACGCTGTGCTTTACGTCCAAAGCTACCTGAACCATCTTCTTGGTTAGCTGACTCAGTTACCCATCTGTGTGGATAGTAACTTGCCATACTTGCATCACCTGCTCTTGCGTTATCAGCAGTAACATCAATTGCGTTACGTACAAATTTCTTAACGTTAAAGCCGCTTCTACGTGTGTTCCAAAGTAGCATACCACGTGGGTAAAGTGCTGGATCTGGAGCATCTGGGTCTAAGTAGTCACTTGTTAATAAGTCTTCAATACTACCTGCTGGAGCAACTGTTGTTGTTCCGCCTGATGTACCATAACGTGCATCTGCAAACAATACACCATCTTCAGTAGTTTGATCTGATTTGTCAACTAACTGCCATTCTTGAGCACCATTGTTCCAACGGTAAATTGTTGGATAGTTTTCTAAGTCTGATGTGTCAACCCAAAGATCCTGATCTGCTGGAGTACTTGGTTGTGTTGCTGATACTGTTGTACCGTTACTTGAACCATATAATGATTTGTAACCAACCCATGTTGTACCATTGTGTACCATCATGTCAACTTCGTCAATAACACTACTGTACCATAATGTACCATCTGCTGTTGTGCTTGTTGGTGCGTTAGCTGATGCTACGTACACTTGTGAAGCACTTGATGTTACTGGCATCCAGTTTGAAGCAACTAGTTCATTAGTTGAATCGCCTGTTGGAGCATCATATACGTTAGTTGCCGCGTTAGTTAAACCTACTAATGTAAGTGGGCTTGTACCTGAACCATTGTCAAGTCTAAAGTCGCCACCTAATTTGTGTTCAATTACAACTTTGTTGTCTGAGTCTACTGAAGCAACAATGTTAGTAAAGCCTGCGCTGTTAATACCATCTGCCATTTCGTCGGAGTCAGTACTTGCACCTGTTGCAGTAAATGCTACTTCTATTGCTGTTGCTAATGCCGCACTACCTACAACACTCTCTGCTATTTTAAATGTATAGTCTGTTGCTGAAAGTTGAGCCGCTATTGCCGCAGTTTTAATTGTAGTTGCACCTGCCGCCGCTCTTTTAAATAATACAAAATCACCTAATTTGCTTGATGCTTCTGTAAAGTTAGATTGTACATACAATGCGTCTTTTGCTAAGTTAGCGCCACCGCCTGCTTTATCTAATGCATATAATGCACTGTGATTTGAAGCATGTATTGGTGCGTCTACTAAGTCCCAAAGTGCTGTGTCTGCATTGTAAGATTTTACTCTCCATCTTGCACCACTATTTGGTTCTGTAGTTTTTAGCCATACACTTCCACTTGGACGAGCAACTTGACCTGAGCCTGTTGACTTCCATTGTGGAACACTTGTATGTGGATCAATTGCTAATGCTGGAATAGAATAGTTTCCAACTGTAAAGCCTAATTTCTCTGCTAGTCCTGGGCTACCAGCACCTTCTGCAAGAGTAATTTCTGTGTCTGTTGAACCATCATTGTAAATTACTAATTGATTGTTAAGATTTGCTACACTAACACCTGTACCTGAAAGTACTGTGTTACTGTTTGAAACTATATCATCTAACGAAGTAGCAGATCCACCGCTGGTCGCCGCTGTTAGTGTATAGTTAGAACCAGCTACGTCAAGTACTAAAGTATCAGAATCTAATAATGTAGTTCCGCCTGTTACAACAACTGTTCCAGTTGCACTTGGTGTACTTCCAGTCCATGCTGTTGAACCAACTTGTACCCAGTTACCTGAAGTGTTTTTGTACCATACTCTGTAAATTGTTGATAAGCCAGCAGTTATAGCATAGTCGCCTATTGCGCCTATTGAACCTTTTGGTGTATATGGAGTTGAGCCGCTAGTTTTTGTTGCGTCTGTAATTATAATAGGAGTTTTAACTGCAAAGCTCTGTCCGCCTGTAGTTGATGCTGCCGCACCGTTCCATTCAAATATACCAAATGCTGTTGATGCAGTATCTGTCCAAAGTGCGCCATCTGCTGGTGCACCGCTTGGCGCATCTGCTGTTGCTTGTAAAGCGCCTAAGTCAACATCTGCTCTTACAACAAATGCTCTGTTGCTTACACCTAATAATGAATAAGCCGCTTGTAATCCATATTCATTAAGCTCTCCAGCATGAATTGGATTGTTGTTTGTATCAGTATAAAATACTGGATCTCCAAATGTCTCTGTAAGGTCACGCTGTGATGTTAGTAAGTAAGGCTTACCTGCGTTTGCTTTCAGTGATCCTGGAGCAATACCGGTACCAGCGCCATTTGTTTTATTTGCGGCGGTGGCAACGAATATCATTGGTACTGTACCTGGTTCAGCGGGTGTGTAAAAACTTTCGTCTACTACGCTAACCTGTACTCCTGGTGATGTTAGTGCCATTATATTTCTCCTATTAATAATGAATGAGTCTTTGTTATAGTTATTTAGCAGTTTAAGAATAATTCACCTGTAATATACCATAAAAAAAGGTACCGAAAAGGTGAGGTAAATACAGTATGAGACCTTTATGCAAATGCGGACAACGTCCTGCGGCTATAAACTATAAAAAAGATGGTAGAACTTACTATAGGTCATTGTGTGAGCGTTGCTTACGTAATGGAGCAGGTCATGGAATACCTAAATGGAAGCAAAGAGGCTATGAGAAAAAGAGCAGTTGCGAGAAGTGTAATTATAAATCTAAACACTCAGAACAGTTTAATGTGTTTCATATAGACGGAAATTTAGAAAACTGCCGTCCACAAAACTTAAAAACAATATGTGCTAACTGTCAGAGAATTCTGCAAAAAGAGGGAGTTGTGTGGAAGCAGGGAGACTTAGTCCCCGATTTTTAAATATTGTTTTAATAAGCACGTTAACATTTTTTTCTAGTCTATCTAGTGTACCATTATTGTCAATAGTGTAGTCGCACATCCATTGTTCAATACTCATAGAGCTATAACTTTCTAAGGGCAAATGATCTGTTCTGTCTACCCAAATAGCATGGTCAAATATTACTTCATTTTGCATTGCAAAGAATTCACGCTTGTTACGTAGTCCACAATAGATATCATGCTGATCAAATAAGTTACGTCCTAAACGTGCTAGGTCATCGCTACAATAGTTGTGTATCATATCATACCACTCAGTACGATGATTGTGCCTATCTGCATAGCACTCTTCTTCATTAGCATATCCGTATTGATCTTTCAAATCATTATAGATAAAAAGTTCTGAACAAAATTTGCTTGATGATTGGAACGTATATCCGTATGCTTCTAACATTTCACATACAGTATCTTTACCGTGTCGGCCGTGTCCAACAACTAATAGTTTAGGTAACACACATAACTCCTTATTGAATATACTTTACAGTATATACTATTACAAAGTTAATGTCAACCTTAATCGTAGCCTAAATTGGCAACAGTTACCATTTCTTCAGACAGCATTTCTTCTTGACGAATTTTCCATGCTTCTTCAAATCCGTCTTCATGGATATAACTTTCGTTATTTCCCCAAAGTCTTTTAAAATATGAATGGTAAGTTTTTTCGACTTCTATGTCGCTCCAGGATAGATCAATAAGTTTACCTTTGATAATCCAATTTAAACGGTTGGCTTCTTTACGCACTTCTGGTGAGCACATTGTGGGACCTCCTTGTTATATTGTATTTACAAGGAACCAAAATCGTTAGCGTTAACTTAGGTGGTTTTTAGCCTATTGTGAATCCGTAACCTACGCCACCAGCAACTTGGTTAATTACATCCATTTCAAGTTTTTCCATTTCAGCCGCGGCTTCTTGTTTAAGAGCATCACCGTTAAGTGCTGAGCCGCCTTGTGGTCCTGCGATTGTAGCAAACTTACTACGTGCTTCACCTAGCATGTATTTGCAACTTGCTAGTGTATAATCTTTGATCCACTGATTGGCAAGATAGTCATTAAGTAGTTCACTATCTGGTCTATGGTTATATGCGTAAATTAATATTTCTTCTTCAGCTCTTGGGCGTTGTAGTAATGTTAATTTTTTACTTGTAGTATTCCATTTAAATTCAATAAATGATCCAAACATTCTTCCTACTAGTTCTTGGTACTGACTAAACATATCGTATGTTGCTAGTCCGCCCATGTTTGAACTTGATAATAGGTATGCATTTGTGTATGCTAAGTTAAACGGTTCAAATAATGATCCGCCACCTGCTTCTCCTGATTCATATAATTCTATACCAATAACATTACCAACTGCTTGTACAGAATTAAAAGTTATTGTTCTAGTTGTGTAGTCAATTGCATAATCAGTAGTTGCTTGTCCATTTACTTTTACAACAACAGTTGCAATAGAATTTAAATTATAGTTTGTACTAAATGTTTGATTTTTTGAAACTGTGGCAACATGTGACGTAGTAAATATAGGACCTCCTGATGCAGATGTAGCAGGTCTTGAACCAATGCTTCTGCGAAACAGTTTACGTACTTCAACTACTTCATTTGGTAATACATATTCGTTCTGATCAACTACAGTAGGCATAAACAAGTAAGATTCTTCAACTGAATTATCAGACCTTTGTCTAAATTTACTAAGTGCTTTAGATAAAGCAGTTTCATAGTGGATTGGATCCAGTTCTACATCAACCATACCACCGCCCAGGAAGGCGTTTACATAGTCAAATATTGCTTGTTTTTGTGTTTGGTTAACTGCCATTTAGTTTTCTCCGTCATAGTATTTATCGTAGTTACTATCGTTACGATAAATATGTATATGCCAAAGTTAAGTTTATATAAACCAGAACGCGGAAAAGACTTTCAATTCTTAGACCGCCAGATAAATGAAATGTTCGATATTGGAGGAACAGACCTGTTTGTCCATAAGTATATCGGTACGAATGACGGAACAACAGAAAAGGATCATACACAGATCCAAGATATGTTGTTTTTAGAAAATAGAGATAGAAAGTATGATAAAGATATCTACACTATCAGAGGTATTTACAATGTACAGGACATTGACTTTGATCTAAGCCAATTTGGTTTGTTCTTAAGCAACGATACTTTGTTTATGACAGTACATATTAATACATCAGTACAAACAGTTGGGCGTAAACTTATGCCTGGCGATGTTATAGAGCTTCCTCATTTAAAAGATGAATTTGCAATGAATGATTTTAGTGTTGCACTAAAACGTTTTTATGTTATTGAAGATATTAATAGAGCCGCAGAAGGCTTTTCACCAACTTGGTATCCACACTTATATAGACTTAAATTAAAACAAATAGTAGACAGTCAAGAGTACAAAGATATACTTGACTTACCAGCAAGTGAAGACTATCCAGAAGATGGTACACTACGTGATGTATTATCAACATTCGAAGCAGAAATGAATGTTAACAATGCTGTAGTTGCAGAAGCAAATACTAATACTCCTAAAAGCGGGTATGATACAGATACAGCATTATATACACTTGCAGTAGATGAAGATACAGGTAGAGCCGCAGTAGAACAAGTTGCTGATGACGGCAGTACAATAACTGACAAAGCAACACCTAGAGGACACGGTTATGATGGACTATTGATAGGTGATGAATTTGCACCTAACGGAAGTCAGTTTGGTAGCGGTATAAGTTTTCCAGTTAACTCTGTAGACGGTGACTACTTTATGCGAACAGACTTTTTACCTCAAAGGTTATTTAGATACGAAAAAAATCGTTGGATAAAAGTACATGATGTTAAGAGAGCTCCAATGAATAATGGAACTAAAGATACACTAAGAGGATCGTTTATTAATGATGTAGACACTTATCTATACGATACTCCTATAGCAACAGACTTTATGCAATTAACTATTGGACAAACTGAGTTGCTAACAGACATTGCTGATATGTCAGCAAAATATATAAGAATAGAACACACTAGTGACACTAGAGATGGCATCGATGTAGTTAGTTATGCAGTTGTAGACTATCCAATGAATAGTGCTACTAACTATCCTGGAATACTAAAGCCATATACAAGTCAAGACGGCAGTACACAACTTGTAAAATTAACTTTACCAAGTGCTACTGCTATTAAAAATGCAGGACTGCATACAATAACACTTTACAATGAAAGAACGCAACAACGTCAAGCTCTTTCACAAGTATTAAAACCTAAGGCAGATAACTAATGGCTGAACATTTTTATGACGGACAAATAAGAAAGTATCTTGTACAGATGATGCGTCTGTTTAGTAACTTCAGTTATCAAACAGGTGATGGCACTGAAAAGCAAGTACCTGTATTGTACGGAGATCTTACTAGACAAGTAGGCTCAATATTAAGAGATAATTCAGAAAATAAAATACCTAGTGCGCCACGTATGGCTGTTTACATTACAGGACTAGAACTAGATAGAGATCGTACTAGTGATTCCAGTTATGTAAACAAAAGACATATTAGAGAACGTGGAAAAGATAGTGCGGGCGCCTATAATGATGAAGCAGGTAAACAATATACTGTAGAACGTTTGATGCCAACACCATACAGGCTAACTGTAAATGTTGATCTATGGTCAACAAACACAGATATGAAATTACAAATTATGGAGCAAATATTAATGCTCTTTAATCCAAGTTTAGATATACAAACAACTGACAACTATTTAGACTGGACTAGTTTAACAACTATTATGCTTGATAGTGTTAACTTTAGTAGTCGTTCAATACCAACAGGTGTTGATAGCGAAATAGATGTTGGATCAATGACATTTAGTACTCCAATTTATATTAGTCCTCCAGCAAAAGTAAAACGTTTAGGCGTTGTTACAAATATTGTTACAAGCATCTTTGACGGTGACGGATATGTTGATTTTGAACAGATGTTACAAGGTACTAATTTGTTTAGTATGGGCGGAATGACTGAACCTGTTGTACAAGATACATTAGATAACACTACTAATGTTGTTGACACAGGTGCGGCACCTAGTGATGGTGACGGCATAATGAATCCTAGAAAACAAAAAACTAGACATACTAAAGAAGTAGTAAAAAATTACACACAACATAGAGTATTAATTTTAAATGGTCAAGCACAAATTCTTAAAAACGGATTGCCTAGTAATATAAAATGGGGAGACCATTTTGATGCATTATTAGGATCTTACAGAGCAGGGTTAAGTATTGCATATTTTAGAAAGCCTGATATAAACGGAATGCTTGCAGGACGTATTACTATTAATCCATTAGACGAAACTAAACTTACAATTGACTTTGATAGAGATACATTACCTAGTAATAGTACTGTACAAGGCCCTGCACGTAATGCAAATCAATATTCAAGTATAGACTACATTATTGATCCATTACGTTATGACCCAACTACTGCTAAAGTAGCAGGACTAAGACTGTTATTATTAGGTAGCATTGGTAGTACAACAAATACAGATGGTGCTGATGCTTGGAAAAATGCAAACGGAACAGACTTTGTTGCAAACTCTAATGATATTATTGAATGGGACGGCACTGCATGGCAAATAGTATTTGATGCAAGTGCTGATAAACTTATATACAACGATGAAGTAATTACTACTTTATATACTACAAATCTTAATACAGGTGTACAATACTACTGGGACGGCGATCAATGGCTACTAAGTGTAGACGGTGAATATGCCAAAGGTGACTGGTCAATTAACCTAGACGGCTAATTACTAGTATGAACAAGATAATTTGTAGTGGAGAACTATTCTATGCTCTTGACACTAAACGTTTTTTATTTTTACATAGAGCTGGTGGTAAAACTGCTGGGACTTGGGGACTTGTTGGCGGCGGTAACGAAAATGGTGAAACACCATTTGAAGCTCTAAAGAGAGAAATTGCTGAGGAAGTATCTGAAACAACTCCTATTGTAAAAACTATTCCGTTAGAAACTTTTGTATCTAACGATGCAAAGTTCAATTTTCATACATACCTTGTGTGCTGTAAAGGAGAGTTTATTCCTATTCTTAACGATGAACACAGCGGATATGCGTGGGTTGACTTTGGTTGTTGGCCAAAGACATTACATCAAGGACTACGAAATACACTGCAAAATAAAACTAACCTTTCTAAATTAGAAACAGTATTTCAAGTTATAGATTTACTAGAGGAATAAATGACAGAGAATGTAAAACAAACGTCCTACGGTTACGAAGCAATATGGGCTAAAACAGATTCATATTATAGTAAAATTGTAGGCTTTAACAAACCTAATAAAACTAGTATGCACTTTCATAAAGTTAAAAATAAAAGTTGGTTTATTAACGATGGTAATTTTAGACTAAATTATATTGATACTGCAACAGGACAACTATTTGAATCAAATCTAAAAGAAGGACAAGTATTTAATGTACCAGCACTTATGCCTGCAAGTATTGAATGTTTAAGTCCTAGTGGTAGTTTTACTGAAGTCGGCGATATTGACGATGATGCTGACACATATAACTTAACTCCAACAGGAGAAGAACTTGCGAACACTAGCACAGCATAACGACTACGTAAATGATATTTTACGTTGGGAACAAGCAATTACACAAGTAACTAACCCAAAAGGAAAACTACATTGCGAACAGTTACTTGCAACCCTTAAAGATAAAATAGAAAGTATAGATACAGTACATTCGTCTAGTAGAGGCTTTGCTAAACTAGGCAATATTAATTCGCTTATTAAAGAAACTGTTGATCTAAGACGTGAGTTAAATAGTCTACTTAAATTTGACTAAATCTTTTTATTTGAATTGATCCAACCATAGCAGGGTGAGCAGTACACTGATATCTATAACCACCTGAATAACTTTCAGGTATTCTCCAATACAATACACCTTCTGATCTACCTTGTGCTAATGAGCCAGTAGTTTTATTACCATTAGTTTGTACATGGAAAATTTGTGTAGCATCTGTAATTGTAGTTCCTGTAGGATCTTGAATAGCAAATGGATGTCCTTGAGCTCCGTCTAATTTAAACGAAACTGTTGTGCCTGACATTACATATATTGTTGGATTTTGTCCTGAATAATGTGGAAAGAAATTGTAAGACTGTGTACCTACATTACCAACTTGAAATTCTACTAATGTGTTTTCTGTAATCTTATCAATAGTAGTACCTGTATAGTTAATAAATGTACTACCAGTCCAACTTAATAACTGTCCTTTATTATCTAATGGTAAGTTACCAACCCAAGCAATACTAACATCACTTAAATCGTCAATTTCAGTTGCACCTGTAACAGGTGGTGTGTAACTAAATGCTCCAGTAGCATTGTCATACGTAAGTGTGCCTGTGCCGCTTGGCGTATTTGATGTTACACTTAAATCTGTTAGTGCAATACCGCCTGATCCTGCAGGAGATGCTGGTTCAAATCTACTGTTAGTATTGTTCCATGCTAACACTTCTCCGTTACTAACTCCAGTAAGATCAACATCGCTAAGTGCGCCCACGCTAATAGCATTTAAGTCATTAGCAACTACTGTGTAGTCTGTAATATAACTACCTAAGTCGCTAATTTGTGATTCTGTTACGCTTAGTGCGGCTTGGTGTTGTGTAACACTTGATTGTGTAATATTTGCATCTGGTACATCTGCCCAAGTAACTGCATCAGATAAATCATTTACTTCTGCACTTAATGCACCAATACCGCCCGGTGTTGGTGGTGTATATCTAAACACACCTGTTGTATTATCATATTCAATAGCACCATTACCGTCTGGTGTTCTTTCATTGCCTACACTAAAGTCTGATAGTGTAGCAACAGTTGGTGTATTGGTTAAGTTATTATAGTTTAAAAAGTAGGTACTGTCAAATCCATCAAAAGTATCTGCATCAGTACCACCGCCGCCTGTTGTAGAGTCAAAGCCTGGTGCCCATTGTACACCATCCCACTTTAACACTTGCCCAACTGCTGGCGCAGAAGTTGTTGTATCAACATCACTTAAAAAGTCAATACTGTGTGAGTCTAAATCAATATGTAATTCATTTGTATTTGTAGTAAGCTCTGTAGAAATATTTGTTCTACCTAATATTTTTAAAGTATCTTCTCCACTTGCTGTATACGATCCGTCATCAGTAGTAACTGTTTTAATAACATCTGACGATCCTCCTACTGCGCTAGAATTAATAGTAAGCGTCTTTCCAACAATAGCAGTAGTTACATTTGTACCGCCAGCAACTGTTAATGCATCAGTTGTATTAGATGCTGTTACTGTTCCTGTATCTGCATTAATTGTATCAAATAAGTTTTGATCTGATGATGCAGAACTTGCTTGTATGTTCCATACAGTGCCGTCATATACCCAGGTTACACTACCTTCGGTATAAGTATCGTCTGCATTAGGTGCGTCTGGAAAATTTAAAGCCATATATTAATCCTTGCTGTTACAATATTTATGCAATAATGTTCAGCCCTTCTCCTACTTGAAATCCAAATGAATTGTTGACGTCTATTTCTAATATAGTTCCTGTATTAGCACTTATAGCAGATACAGTTGTTGTAGCACCGCTTAAACGTCCTTGTATATTAAATGGTGTTGATGGATTGGTTGCAAGTACAGCATTAACTTGTAAAGCAACTCCTGAAATAATACTAGATACTGATACATTTGTACCATTGTCATCTAACCAAGCATTAGTTTCTAATTGAGGTCCGTCTTCATTTAGTACTGCTAGTGAATTAGTAAACGTCATAGATCCATTTGTTCTATACGGACGTTCTACGCCGTATCTACTAAACATCATTCTATTTGGTGAACCTAAAATACTTCTAGTATTATCATAATCTGTATCATTATTTGCTGTTTCATAAACAACACTTTTACTAACACTAGTCATTAATGTAACTAATTGTTCTGGGGTTTGTAATGAGTTTGCTTGTAAGTGTAATGCCGCTAGTCCTGCTATTTGAGGTGCTGCCATTGACGTACCGCTTATCTTCATGATTTTGTAATTACTATTACCTGGATAATCATAAGTTGTATATCCAGAATCAGCTTCATTACTTGATGAACTCATTATTTCAGTACCAGGTGCCCATATGTTTACACCAGGTCCTTTTTTACTAGAATTTGCTGATTGATCAGTGCCGCCATTAGTAACGTAACTAATGTTGCCAACATTAAATGCTCTGTCAGAATAAGGTGAACTAGGTCTATGATATAGTCTTGATACTCCACTTACAGAAACAAAATTATTCCAATCATTACCTGTTGAAACATCTGCTTTGTAACTATCATTACCTGCGGCAATAACAACATGAATTCCAGCATCAATCATATCTTCAACTTCTGCATCAGCAAAAGCATTTTGTGCAGGGAATGTTCTGTCCCCATTTCCGTTAGGTGTAACTATACCGTAGTCTGCAAATAATTGTGCATCAGTTTGTGTTGAAAATGTCCATGGAGTTCCTCTATACGTACCACTTGAAGGATCAACACTTGAAGTACTTCTATATCCCCAACTCATGTTTACCACAGTTGGTTTGCCACTTACTTTATTATTGTGCCATAATCTAATACTATCAAATGCATCTGCAACTGGAATACCAGTGCCGTCAGTAGCACCTATCAATTCTAGTCCTGCTAATTTTTGTGAATATATAGTTGCATGTTTTGCCCAACCATATGTTTTACCTGCGGCAATACCTGCACAATGTGTACCGTGTCCATCTCTATCTCTGTAATGGTTAGCATTTTGTGTTCCTGCTATTCCACTTACTCCGTACCAATCATGTTGTACTAGTCTAGTAACTCCGTTTTCATCTTCCCATTCAGGGTGTCCTGGTTGTATGCCACTATCTTGTATTACAATATCAACTCCTGCGCCCGTTAACGTATAAAGGTAGTCTCCTGAAATTGTTGTACTTGTACCGTATTGATTTGTTGCATCTATACAACGTCTAAGTCCCCAATTAAGATCATTAGCATTGTTAAATGTTCCTCTCCAGTAATTACCTGCTTGTCTAGAATTAAGACCTATTTCAATATCGTCTCTTTGATCAGGTGGTATTTCTACTGCTAGTATTCTTGGATCTGTTGATAAATTATCTGCTTCTTTATCAGTAAGCATAAAATGTGTTATACGAGTTGACCCTAGTCTAGGGTTAGCAACTTCCACGCTTCTGTTAGGTATTGGACCGCTTCCAGTAGAAGCAATAATATCAGCTTCTACTTCGCTAATATTTTGATCACGTCTAACTATGACTGCGTATTCTTTTTCCATTATGCTAAGTTAGCCCACGCACCGTTTTCATACACTTGTGCTTTGTTAAGTGTACTATCGTATACCATATCACCATTAACTGATGACTGAGCATTCTTTTGTGCTGTAGTAAAACTTGGCAATCTAAATGGACCGCTTTGTACTATAGTTCCATCTGGAGCATCTAGTGTAATTGTACTTGTACTTACTATTTCCGGTGTGCCCGAACCGTTTGTAACTACATTTCCTACTGTTAATGTATTATTAATAGTTACTGCTTGTGCTGTAGTTGACCCTCTAGAAACAACATCATTTAATCCTGATGTCTCTGAATAACTTGTTAGATAAGAACTTAAATCTGGTGGTGTATATGTAAACACACCTGTTGTATTATCATATGATAGTGCGGCTGTTCCTACTGCATTTGCAGTAATACTAAAGTCTGAAAGTTGTACGCCGCCTGCGCCACCTACAAGATCACTTGCTAATTCCCAAGCACTGTTTGATGTACTCCATTTTAGTATTTGTCCATCTGACGGACCTGTTGCTGTTACATTACTTAAACTATTAATATCAGTTGGAATAGTTGGTGTGTTAGTAATGTTATTATAGTCTAAATAATAACTTGCTGATTGTCCTGCAAGTGTAGTAGCATTACTACTGCCGCCACCGCCAGTTGTTGCTGGTTCAATCCACTGTGTACTTGTACCATCATCGATATAAATGTATAATTTACCTGTAGCAGTGTTTAACCATAAGTTACCTGATGCCGGTGTTGTTGGAGCAGTTTCTGATACGTCAATAGATGAATTACCACCTGACAAGTCAGCGTCTGTTGGAATAAATGCTTGATAAGTATCATCCCAAGATAGTATTTGTCCTACTGTAGGTGTAGATACATAATTTACATCACTTAGTGCTGATACGCTTGTAGTTGCTAAAGTAGATGTTCGTAAAAATGAAGTTAAGTCTACATTGTTTAAATCAGCTCTTGCCATTTCAAAGCCTGATACGTCTTTACCACTGTAAACTCTTAATGTGTTTGTGTCTCTTGAAAAGAATACTTCTCCACTAGAGCCAACATTTCTATCAAGAAAGTCGTCTGCTCTTGGTATGATTCTTAATCTATCAACAATTGGTGCTGAACTTGATCCTGCCACTGTAATCTCCTAAACTTATATTGTATTTATTTAGAAAGTGAAGGACGAGAGACACCTAATATCAAAACTCCGTTCCACCAACCTTCGGCGTTTTCGGGCTCTTCCTCAAGTATAAGACGTTCAAATGATATGCTAAAACCATGCTCTTTAAGTGCGGCTTTTGCTCCACTAACACTACCTTCAAAATTAGCATCATCTATTACTACTATAGCTTGATCAGCTAGTACTGTTGCATAGTACTTTACAGCATTAAATGTCATTTGCGGACCATGAGGACCGTCATAAAAGAAAATATCAATCGGATCAATTTGGTCAAGATCTACATCAAACAAATCTGAATCAAATACTTTAATTTTGTTTTCGCCTTTATAGTACTTGATATTTTTAACAAAGTCTTCTTTACTATTTTCTGGTAATGGTGGTAGATCATCTCTTAAGGGCTGTACTTGCTCTTCCCAATGATCTACAAAGTATGCTTTTAGTTTATTACCGTCTAGTGCGGCTGCCGCTGTTGCACCTAAATAGCAACCTACTTCTAAATAAGATTGCCCGCAACGACATAACTGATTTAGTAGCATTTGTACTTTGTGACTTGTTAGTCCGTGTATGCGCCACATATTGACTCCACTATTATATTTTTAATTGTTAGTTGAGGCTTACCATTTTTTGCTTCATATAAGTTATCGCATTTATTGCAATCCCAACAATCAAACTTACAATTCTTAATAAATTCTCTCCATGCTTGGATGGGCTTACCTTCTAAATTTTTATCGTAAATATATTCATCAAAATCAGAAAATAATATTTCTTCTCCTTTTGCATATTTCTTAACAATATCCATTGTAGAAAATAACTGTGCTACACTTTCTCTGCCGTGCATCTTAATAACATCAACATAGTATAACATCTCATACCAATCTTGTCTCCAAGGCGGAATGTTTGCTGTTTTTAATGCTGTTACTGGTTCTGTAATATCCCACTTAGGGCAACTTATACGACTAATAGCATCATTAAAATATTGTGGTCCTGTTGATGTTCTTGAATTATTAAATTCAAAATGTTCTGGCATTACAGGACAACTACCTACACAACCTTCATTGCCTAGTATTGCTATTTTAACATTATACTTTTCTTTAACTTGTTTTATTTTCTTTAAAGTATCTCTATCACGTACTAAATCTCTGTCAATATTAATGTAATGAAATCCTGCTTCTGCTTGTTTTGCAACATCAGCCGCAGTGTTTACTTCACGTAATATAGTATTTTTAATCATTAATTGAGGGAATTCTTTTTGTATTTGCCCTGTCATTACCCAGTGTGTATGTGGGATAGTAGCAGACCTAATGCCTTTATGATGATATAGACTTTTAAAGTTTTCAATCCATAAATCTAAGTTCTTTTGATCAGGTCGCACAAGAGTATTATTAAATGTAGCAGACACTGGAATGCCTAACTTGTCTTGAATAATGAGTGAGTTTTCAATCAAGTCATTCGGGTCATTTACAAAAATATCTCCCATCGCATCCTGATCAAAAGGAGGTATACGAGTAGTTATGTATACATCGTATATGTAACTTTTATAATCAATCAGAAACTGATAGAATTCCTCAAACTGTTTCTGGTCCAGTTTTGGATTCAGGGGTATGCTGAACATTTGATTCCTTGTCTTTAGATTTGCCGCTTAAGATTTGTGTTGCCATTAACTTATCTGTTACACTTGGTACGTCATAGTTTGGAATAGCATTTTTATTTTCTAAAAGGCCTTCATTAACTGCACCTGCAATTTGTGCAAGTCCATTTTGTAATCTTTCATTGTACTGTATAGTTGTTGCCAATGCTTCGATTTGATCTTCTTCTGGCATCATAGCAATTGAATCCATATTACCTGAACCAATGCGTCCGTAGGATACCATATCCATAGCCGCTTGTTTAGCCATACGTGTTACCCAATATTTTCTTTCTTCTTCATGATCGTATGACATTGCTTTGTCTAATAATTCATTATCATCACCAGCAATCTTCTTTGTTAAGTTTAAGTATGTTTGTACTTCTTCTGCCGCTTGTCTAATTTTACGGTTCCATACTTTAACATCATGTTCCATGTCTTCAATGTCAACTGCAATTAGTTCTTTTTGTAATTCATCTTGACATGCATCATAGTCTCTTTTTGCAATTTTAACTTCAACTAGTTTACGTTTTAAACTGTTGTTAATATTATGCCAAGAGTGGTGTCTTGTTTCTAATTCTAACAAACACTGTTTTAATTTTCTATATGGGGTAAGTTGCGAGTCAGCAACAAAATGCTCTGACTGATACGCTGATTGTCCACTATTTAAGTTTAATGCACCGTCCAGTATTTTACTGTCTTGTTCTGATAACTTAAAAAATTCTTCAAATCCGTCGTATGGATTTACTCTAGTTTCTAATGCCATATGCGCATTGGCATTATTTTTCTCAGCATTATTTGCTTGTTCACTCATTTTTTTCTCCTAAGAAATAGTTAGTCTTTTGACTATACTTATTTACTTAGATGCTATTTCTAACAGTTAGAAATTGAGCTTGTTACCAAATTTAGGATTGTTTTGATCTACCATTGTTTCACCAGTATCTGGGTCTTCAAATATACGTACACCGCCTACATCCATAAGTCCTAATGACATAGCTTGTGCCGCTGGCATCATAATACCAAGGTATTTTTCGTATAATATGTTTATATCCCAAATACTTCCTGAGTTTTTAAACTGCTTAATTAGTGATTGGTATTCAACTAGCATAGTAGATAAGTTATCTTGATACTGTTCAGACTTTTCTAAAATTTTATTTGCAAGAGTAGTTTTATCCATTGATCTTTGTACAGCAAGATAATCAAGGAATGGTGTTACGTGTGCAGGATCGTCAGCGTAAGTTAACCATTCACGAGCTTCGTGCTTTTGTATTTCCCAACTTGCTTTTTCTAATTCAGTAGTATTATGCAAGTGGCGGAATCTATAATTGTATTCTGTTTCAATAATTTCTTTTGCAAAGCGGTACATAAATGTACGTATCATTTCCTTAATCTCGGGAGTAAGTGTAAAAGGAACTTTTTGCTCTTCTGGAATATCAGCAGTTTCTGCCCATCCATATTCGTTATTCCAAATCTTAACAGTATCTCTTACTTCTGAGAAAAACAACGTTCCGTACTTAGCTTCAGTTGCTGATACTTCTTCGTAACCTGCTGGTATAGTTGGATATATTGTATCAAATAAAGGTTCTGCAATTTCTACACAACTTAAATCAAATAAGGTGTACATGTCTTTGCAGTACATGTTTGGATCGTTTTCAGACATACCAAAATATGGTCTCATCGCTTCTGTCTTTGTAATTATATATTTCATTTTAGAATCCTGCTCCCGCTATAACTGTGGCAGCTCCAGTGCTACATGCTCCTGAGCTTTGACCGTAATGCCCTTTAGGCATTGCCGCCGCTCCCATTGTAGTCTGACTATCACTGCTATATGATTGTTTTACTGTATGATTGTTTTGTTGGCCATCGTAATGACCCATTACGTATCCCCAGTCCTGACCTTCCATGGAGTTTTCTTCTCCATAAGATCTAACCTTACTGAAGTTTGCTAATGTGGCGCCGGTTGCGTCACTAAATCTTGCAATACCTGATGTAACATTGTTACCTGTAAATGCGTAAAGATGTCCCCATTTAGAACCTAAGTTCTTAGTTTGGTAACTTGTCTTACCATAGTTGCCACCCTGGTCCCAACCGTTTGTCCATGTTGTTGTTGCCCAAGTAACGTACTTATACTGGTTACCGTTACCATTAAAGTAACCGCGATTTTCACCACTAACTGCATCTCCACGCCCGGACATTCCTGAATCCCAACCAGTATACATAACTTCTGTTGGGAAGTGCATACGGTTAGTACTTGTATCACCACCGCCTGATATCCAACCACTTTGGCCTTTGATATCTTCACATGCAAGTGCATCAACTCTGTTTACATTCATTTTCATACCACCTACGTGGTTACCAAAACCTGCTGTACCATAACCTAGTCCTTGGTTTTTAGGATCATTACCTACGTAACCATAACCAATTCCAGATGATGAAAAACCATCTGATGTAAACATTCTAATTGATCCGTTTGTTAAACTGTATGAACAAATTTGATCGTGTGCATTATTGTAACCGTTAGTTGAACAAATATATGCATGATAATCGCTCCAAAAGCCATTTGTATATGCACAAAAGTTAGAAAGTTGTTCTCCACAATAAACAGTAGTATCTGTATTGTGCCAAATTTTATTTACTGAGCGCCACGGAGTTGAACCTTTATAACCACCTGCTAAGTATCCGTGTGTATATATAGATCTATATCTCCACTGGTTATTATCTAACTGTGTGAAGCCGCCTCCCATATATCCCCAACCTGCACCTGTGCTACCGTCTGAAATAAGTTTTGCACCTGTATCTGCTGTACTAGTCGGTGGTACCGGTTTTACTTCATTTGCTCCTAAGAAAAACGCCATTACATTCCTCCTCCGATAACCGTTGCCGCCGCTGTTGAACACGCTCCGGAACTCTGTCCATAGTGTCCTTTAGGCATTGCATTCGCTCCAAGTGTTACTTCTGAATCACTTGAGTGTGTTTGTTTAATAGTATGATTGTTTTGCTGTCCATCATAGTGTCCCATGATGTAACCCCAATCTTGTCCGTCCATTGGATTGTCTTCGCCATAGGATCTAACTTTACTAAAGTTTGCTAACGTAGCACCAGTAGCATCGCTGAAACGTGCTTTACCTGATGTAACATTATTTCCTGTACCGATGTAATGATGACCCCATTTTGTTGATTGTATTTTACAGTGGTTATCTTTACCCCAGCCGCCGCCTTGTGGCCAGTTAGATGTCCAAGTGCTGTTACTCCAAGTTACATATTTGTAGTTAGTGCCGGACCATTGGAAATAACCACGACTTTCGCCTGCGGCCGCTGTACCTCTTCCTGAGTTACCACTATCCCATCCAGTATACATAACCTCTGTTGGAAAATGCATACGGTGTGTTGTACTAGTACCACCACCATTCATCCAACCACCTTGACCTTTAATGTCTTGTGTTCCTGCCGCATCAACTATTGATGTACTTAATCTCATACCACCTACGTGATTTGTAAAACCACCACTACCGTATGTTAAGCCTTCATTCTTTGGATCGTTACCCTGATAACCGTAACTCAGTCCAGCTGATGAAAAACCATCTGCTGTAAACATACGTATAGTACCGTTTGCTAATCCGTAACTTGCCATCCAATCGCCACCAGCGTTAAATGCTCTACCTGTAGGACCTGCTTGAATATAACCATTATAGTCTGAATAAAAACCGTCACAGTATGATTGAGGTCCTGAAATTTGTTCTCCACAGTACAAAGTACTATCTGTAGCATGCCATGTTTTGTTTACTGAACGCCATGGGTTAGAACCTTTGTACCCTGCGGCCAAATAACCATGTGTGTATATAGATCTATATCTCCATGCTCCGCCGCCTTGTACAGAGCCTGCGCCTGTATAGCCCATATATCCCCAAAACGAACCATCTGATCCATTTGAAATAAGTTTTGCACCACGTGAACTATCACTACCTTGTGGTAAAAATTCTAATTCTGTATTTCCTATTTTAAATGCCATTAGCCTACACCCCCTAAAATACTTGCCGCACCTGTTGAACATGCTCCGGAACTTTGTCCATAATGTCCTTTAGGCATACACCCTGCGCCCATAGTTACTTCTGAATCACTTGAGTGTGTTTGTTTAATAGTGTGGTTATTTTGTTGACCGTCAAAGTGTCCCATAATATATCCATGATCTTGACCGTCTTCTGAATTATCTTCTCCGTAACTTCTTACTTTGTTAAAGTTTGCTACAGTTGAACCTGTTGCATCACTAAATCTTGCTTTACCAGCTGTAACATTGTTACCTGTACCAATATAATGGTGTCCCCATTTTGTTGATTGTATTTTACAATGTCTGTCTTTACTATATCCACCCCATGATCCTGTTCCTGACCATGTTGAGTTTGCCCATGTCACGTATCTATAAGTAGATGTCCAAGCAAAGTATCCTCTGTTTTCTCCATGCCCGCCACAGCCGTATCCATCTGTACCTGAATTCCATCCACTGTACATAACTTCTGTTGGAAAGTGCATACGTGATGTATCTGCACTGCCGCCGCCGTTAATCCAACCACTTTGACCTTTAATGTCATTTGCCGCAGGAAAGTCATAACGGTTAACGTGCATTCTCATACCACCTACGTGGTTACCATATCCTGATGTACCATAACCTAGTCCTTCATTCTTTGGATCATTTCCTACATAGCCGTAGCTAACACCACTAGATGAAAATCCATCTGATGTAAACATTCTAATCGAACCATTTGCTAAACTATAACTTGATATTGCTGAACTAGTACCACTAAAGCCACCACCAGTCATTACATATGCATGATGATCACTCCATACACCGTTTGTATATGCTTGTGTACTTGCTAACTGCTCGCCGCAGTATAATGTTGTATCTGTATTGTGCCAAGTTTTATTAACACTTCTCCAAGGATTGGAACCTTTGTAGCCAGCCGCTAAGTATCCATGTGTATATATAGATCTATATCGCCATTGACCTGTGTCAACTGCTGCCGGATCGCCGCTTGCCGCACCCATATATCCCCAGAATGCTGTTCCATCGCCATCGGACATTAATTCTCCTCCGCGAGTGGAATCATTTCCGGGTGGTACTGGAACTACTTCAGTTGCTCCTACAAAGAAAGCCATTTATGCTGTCCCCTTTAAACCTTTTATTTCCTGCTGTAATTCTTTTACAGCTTCAACTAGTAGTGCTACCATGTTTTGGTAGTTAATTGCTTTAGTACCCATATCATCGTTTGCTGTATGAACCATTTGTGGTAATACTTCTTCAACTTCTTGTGCAAGCAAACCAATTTGATTGTCCTTGCCATTCATTGTATATTGTTTACCATTTAATTTTAATACTTTTGCTAAAGCATCTTTGATACCAATAATATTAGATTTCAATCTAATATCTGAGTTAGAAGTAATATCGCCAGCCGCTGTAATGTCGCCTGTTGACGCAACTGTACCTGCTGTTAATGTTCCTGTAATTGTTAAATCACTACCAAAACTTGCACCACCTGTAGTTGCAAATCCGCCTGCTGTGACTGTTCCACTAAAGTTACCAGTTGCTCCACCTAGCTCACCAGTAATTGTTAAATTACCTGAGTTGGGTGCAAACTGTATTCTTGATGAACGTTTTGCGTTTGAAAAACTTGATCCTGCATCAGCTGTAAGTACAACATTGATGTTACCACTTGCTGTATCACTTGCTAGTGCCAATGACGGTGAAGCCCAACTTAATGTTCCTGATCCGTCTGTTGCTAATAGATAGTTTGCTGTTCCGTCTGCGCCTGGCAACGTCCATGTAACATTACTAGCTACTGCCGCTGGAGATTTAAAAGCAACGTAGTTAGTGTTATCACTGTCTCCTAAACGTAAAGAGTTTGCACTATCTACTCTAAAGTCTTTTGTAGAACGAGCAATACCTGTACCGTTAGGTTCTAAAACAACATCTGCATTGGCTATCACTGAACCAAAAGTGCTATCTTCAACACTAATGTTTCCTAGTATTGGTCTTCCTAGTTTTCCTGTTGAAATTCTTCTAGCCATAATCTATTTCCTTATACTGTTGCTGTTTCTATACCGTAAACTACTACAGTTGTCTGTGTTGCTGACGAACGAGCAAATACTTTACGGTCTGCTTCAAGAACAACACCTGTTCTTTCAAGTACACCATTTGGTAATATCTCTGTTTCGTATTCTATATAGTCATCTGCCTGTGGTAGTGACTGCCCTGGTTTTGCCAATGCAAGCCTTACTGTAATCGATGTTGCATTTTTATTACAAATGCTAACCGACACTACAGAAAAGTTTCCATCGGGTACATCGTATATGTTAGTATACGTTGTCGCGGCTAAATCCGCTGATCCTAGTACTCCGTTTGCCATTATCTTAATCTCCTGTTATATGCTAGATATTTCAACATTTTATCTTACTAATATTTATCCGTTACTGTTATCTCTGGTAATAATTCCATGCTAGAGGATATCCTAGCACTGTACCACTGAACACAATGTTCGCTTTAATTGTTATTGGGCTACCTGACACTGTTGTAATTTGTGTTCCGCCTATGAATATATCACCTGCTGTAACACTGTTAACAACTAGCGTAGCACCACCACCACCAATTTGTGATTCAATGTATGCCTTAATCGCTCGCTGTGTTGGAACAATCGTATCACTGTTTGCAGTAAAGAATGGATCTGTACTAAATTCAGTAATACTTGCTGAGTTACCACCTAGTGTAACTTCACCCAATGATAGTTCTTGTAGACCTGCAATGTTAAACGCTTCAGCGTTCAATGTTGCAACACCAGTTGCCTGTTCAACACTAAACAAGTCACCAACTCTAAAGTTACCGTCTTGGTCAGTTGCTGTGTAGAACACTCTACCACCATTAGCATCTTGTGTTTCTCTATCCTGGTTAGGTACGTTAACTGGTACACCTGGATAGTTAGTATCTGCAAAGTTACCTGTACCAATATCTAGGAAGTCATGTCCTGTTAGACGTACTTGACTAAATCTGATACGCATATTTACAGCATCTCCATCTGATGGAATATTTGCTGTAGTTATTGCTGGTGAAACTTGTAAGAACGTTGTATACGATCCATCATTACTACCAATAAACGATACTGTACTAACCAACTTAAAGAATTGTCCTGGAAGTCCTGCAAACTCAACATTAGATCCGTTAACTGGTCTTGCAGTAAGTCTTCTTACAGCAATATACGATCCACTTTGTAAGAAGTCTGCATTACCGTTACTGTTTAATGCATCAATTGATGCAGTTGCAGTTGTAAAGCCACTACCTCTATTAATAAATGTTGGTTGTCCAAGTACTCCTGTTCCTAATCTTACTACTGGTGTAACATCTTCAATGTTATTTGGATCTGTTACAGTAATAGTTGGTGCGCTTGTGTAGCCTGAACCTGGTTCATAAATTCTAAACTCAAATATTTGTTCATTTGCTAAACCTGCTCTTGCTTTTGTTCTAGCACCAATCTTAGCGTATTTTGCACTTGTACCTGTAGCATTAGGAAGTATACTAAACACTCCCATCTTCTCAGGGTTACCAAATGCAACTGCATTAAATCCACCTGTTACAGCAGATCCTAATGATTGTAGTGTCCAAACTATTGCATCTTCTGAATAAAGAACTCCGTCTGTATCATCTGATGTTAAAATAAACACACCGTGTCCATATGCTAAGTTACGTTCTGTTCCAGCAAGTGTACTTACGTTTGCACCGCCTGGGTATGCTGGATCTGCCCATGTAATACCATCTAAACTGTACATTACACCAACTGTTCCGCCTGTTACAACAAAACGTCCGTTACCCCAAACTACTGGTCCTGATATTGTTCCTGGTGCAGTAACATCAGTCCAAACAACACCATTTGTTGAGTAACTTATGCTTGTTGTTCCTGAACGTACAGCAACATATAATCCTGCTCCGTATGTAATACTATCAAAGCCTACTGCTGATAATGCACTTGATGTTAATGTCCAGTTTTGACCTGCATCTTCTGAATAAGCAACATCTCTGTCATCATCTGAAATAACAACGTATCTATTAACTGCAACGTCAACGTTACCAAATGCAACACTCTTTTCACCTGCACTACTCATTGCACCTGGTAAAGTACCAGCTGTCCAAGTATCGCCGTCTCCGGAACGTGCTATGTCGTTAGTTCCGTCACCAACAATAATTATTGAGCTTGGGTGGAATGTAGTTGATCCATCATCAAGTAAACCTTGAGCAATGTCTGACCAATTACCTGCACCTGGTGCTGTAATATTTTGTGACTGCCATGTAATACCATCATAACTAATTGCACCGTTACTACCTGCGCCTGCGCCAAGGAAGAATCCTTTGCGTCCTTGACCAATAAAGTCAAAGTCTACAACTGCACCATTAGCATTAAGTGATGTTAATGTTATTGTTATATCGTGTGTTATATCTACGCCACCTAAGTTAGAACCTTTAATTGTTACAGTTGCGTTTCTAACATAACCTGTACCTGCGGCATTAACTGTAACATAGTATTTGCTACCGTTACGTGTAACATCAAATGTTGCACCATTACCGTCTGATTCAGTTTCAGAAGCAACTCCTGTATATTGAGCCGCTGTTTCAATAAACTCGTTTGCATACCAAGTTGTTGATGTTGGTAGCGTACTATCACCTGAAGTGTTAGTTGGAGCAGTAAACGAAACTGCTGGTTCAATCAAATATGTTGAAGTTGAGTTAGGTTCTTCCCAAGTAAATCCTGGAAGTACATGATCCCAACCTGCAACTCCGTCGCTTTCTCTTTCAACAGTTGCTACTTTAGAACCTGCATTGTATGTGTCAATTATACCAAATAAACCTGCACCAGCACCGCCAACAATTTGTACTCTCATACCAATGTATGCTGAACTAATGTTACCGTCTGTTGCTGATATTGTAAGACTTGTAGTACTACCTGCTTGTGCAGTATTAGTAACAACTAAGTAACCTTTACCACCGTCTGTAACATTTACTGTATTACCAATACCAACTTGATAAACTGCACCGTCTCTAAATTCATCTGATACTGTTTCTTCGTTTGAACCTGGTCCAAAGAAGTCTAGTTTTGCTTCAGTATAGTCATTACCAGCATGTGAGTATTCTAATGCTAGTAACTGATCTGCATCTGTATTAACAGTTGCTACAGTAGCGTTATACTGGAATTTATTATCAATGATACCTGTTACTGCTATTTCTTCTGGGTCAGTACCTTCTGCTACTGATCCAAATGCACCGTAAGAGTTGTTACCATTTGTTGCACGTATACGTCCGCCGTTCTCTGCAAGATAACCTACATGTGAATAGTATGTAAACACTGACACAAGTTCTGCTCTACCGTTGTTTGTAATCCATGCACCAATACCATCACTAATAACTTGTGTAAAGTCATTTGATACCATTGAGTCGTTACCACCGTTGTGTAGGGCACCGTCAATTTTTTGTCCTATTGCACCAAATCCAAATGTTGTACAGTTTTGTATGTACGGTGATCTTGCACTAATCCAAACTCTTACATCGTCTGGACCATAGCCTGGATCTAATGATGCATATGCACCTGCTGTTGGACGTCTTGTTCCGTAAGCATTTTCTGGACTTAGGTCGCCTTGTAGGCCTTCCATTGTTTGTAATCTTAAACCTGTACCGTTACGTAAGTAGTAGAAATCTTCTTCTTGTGATCCTATTACATTATTAACATAGTAACGTGCCGCTAGTCTTGATTTATAAGCACCCGGTCTATTAAAGCTAATGTTGTCAGTATATGTTCTTGCCCACTCTTGAGTGTTAGTCATATCCCATTTCATTGCTTCAATGTATTCACGTACATCACGTTTACATAATGTTTTATTGTAAGCATAATCTGCTTTTAATTCAAACGATGCTCTGTAAGTATTACTTACACTACGTACTGCTTTAACTCCAATTTTAGAAGCATGTGCTATAACATTACTTACTGATGTAGCACTTGCTAGTGTCATTGTTGGATAATTTTTAACACCTGCCGCGTTACCGCCTGCAACTGATTCTATTATTCCTACTAATGCTTGTGCTGTTGTTGCTTGAGTTGCTGTACCAGCTGAAGCAGATGTATCTTGTGTTCCGCCGCTTAATTTTGACCAACCTGCTGTATTATCTAATACAATGTTATCAATAAACGATTGTAAGTAGTTAAATGCAAGTCCACTTGCAGTAGCATTATTACCAAGGTTAGCTTTAAACTCTGTACTTGTAAAGTATCTTGTAGCAAGTCTATGTGTTGCACTGTTACCACCATTTAATAAGTCATATCTTAAAGCATCAACTATGTACCCTATTTCAGTTGTAAACTGTGTAGTGTCCATTGCTGTGTAAATTGAATTATAGTTTTGGTTAATCCATTCTAATACTTCTGTTGCTATAAATGCTTCATTGTTTGCTACTTGGTCAACTGCATTGTTTGTGCCTGTGAAAGTTAATGCGTTTGCATTGCCTGCACCGTTGTTTACAATATCAGTAACTTCGTCAAATCCTGCATTTGATCTTGACAAGTAAGTTGCATTTGTTCTAAACTCTTTTATTCCTGCAACTAGTCCTTTAGCATATGATATACCTGCCGCAATTTGTGTTTTACCTAGTGCAGTTATTGATGCATTGTCGCCTGTTACAAAATCTAAGCCTAATGCTACTTGGTTGTAGTTAGTATTAAGAACTGCATCAAATGCAATGCCTTCAACTATATCAGACATATCGTTGCGTAATTTACCTTCATCTAATTGTACTACAATTGAATCAGTGTCGTATAATGCAACAGCTGAACCACCTGGTGTTGCAGATAATGTAAGTGTTGTATCGCTTAAAATATCTTTAACATAGTAAGTTGTACTTACTGCAAGGTTTGCGTCTGTTACTGCGTCTGCAGAGTCATCCATGTTTTGTGCAAGCACTTTTTGATTTGCTTTTAACCAACTTGTGTCTGCTACTGTTAATACGCTTGATGCTTGATCAGTTTTGGAAACTGCTATCTTGAACCAATCATCAACGTGTGCAACAACTTCTTCTACAATAAATTCTTTATTAAGTTCTAAGTGTCTTACTGCGTTCCATACTTCTTGATCGCTGTTAGATTTACCACCTTCTGCTGTAGCATTAAAGATTGTATCATCAATCCATTCCCAAGTATTGTTTACTGCTTGTACTGCTGGAGCAAAGCCACCTGCTGTAACTACTGATTCTAATACTTTAGTTCTTGCAAATTCAAATGCCGCAATACTTGCAGTTTTTTGATCGTTAACAACATTTTTACTTGGTGCTCTTAAGTATGACTGCGCCGCAAACATACTAGCATAGTTAGTATTCAATGCATAGTCGTATACAAAAGCAGTTATAATTAATCCAACATCTCTTGAACACTTAGCATGATTGTAATTAAAGTCATTGTAAGTATCTGAAATATATTGGATAACATCTAGTATTGTTTGTGCTCTAGCAGTATCCATTGCGCCTTTTTCAGTTTGCAATGTAGCTGATACACCTAATGATGCTAAGTCTGGATATACTACTGCTGGCATGCCGTTAGCATTTCCTGCTGTTAATACATCTTCAATAATTTGCATGTTTGCAAGTAATGCATTACCTTCAGTTGAAGTTGCCGCTGAACCTAATTGTGTTTGGTTCAATGCGTTACCTGAAGATTTAGTTACTGATGCTTCTCTTGCAATTTGATCTAATACTGTAGCAAGTCTATCATATGCCGCCGCAGTTTGTGCTGTTTGGCCTGCAGGATAAGTATCGCCGTAAATTCCAAAGTAGGATTCAGCAATTCTTGATGCTCCCATTGTACCGCCATAAAGTATATCATACTTCATTGCTTCAATAATATAGCCTACATCTCTTGCACACTTAGTTGCATCATATGTAAAGTTAAACCAAATACTGTTTGGATCTGGTGTTGTAGTTGTGTTTAATAAAACTTGATCATCAATCCAAGCATTAATTTCTGCTTTTATAAATGCAATGTTTGCATTTAAGTCTGCAAACGCATCATCAGCATTTGTTGTTGGTAATGAACTTGGTGTTGGATATACATTTGCATCTGCCGCCGCTAGTCCGTTATCAATAATATCAACTATTTCATTAAATGCCGCAACCATTCTTGCTTCTGCTGTTGCATCAGTAATGTCTGCTTTTAGCTCATCTCTTGCAAAACGTAATGCACCAATTGTTTCAATACGCTGTGATGTTAAGTTATATGAGTTAGTTGGACGCTGATAAGCAATACCACTAAACACACCGTTATAGTTTGTACCTAATGCTACATCATATGCAACATCTGTAATAATATTTGTTAAATCTCTGCGGCAAGTTGCACTATTATATTTGAATGAACCAAAGTTCTTACTAATAAAGTCAATAGTCCCAGTTTGTATTCCTAGTAAGTCAGTAGTAGTTTGAGTTTGTACTAACTGTGCATCCGATGTTGCTGGAATTGTTGGATATGTAATTGCCGGAGCATTGTCATATCCGTTATCAATTGTGTAAATTACATCGTCTAGTAAGTTACCTATTTCTGTTGAAACTGCAACACTACCACCTGTACCTGCAATTTGAGGAACTGCAACAGTTGATACGTCTGCCGCATCATCTGGTGTTTGACTAGTTGGGTTAACTACAATATTACGTCCAACTGTTTGTAGTAATGATTTAAGTTGTGCGTATGCCGCTAACGTTGCTGTTTTTTCAGTACTGTTAATTTGTAATGTATTTGTATTACCGTTGAAGTATGCTTTACCTGCTTCAACACTCATCCAGTTACCGCCGTATGTTAAGTCATACGCAACATTGTCCATAATTAAGCCAACATCATTTTTACATTTTGTTTTACTGTAACTTAGTCCTGGATAGTTTTCTTCAATGTAAGCAATTATTTCTGCTTGTATAAATGCTTTGTTTTGTAAGAATAAATCTCTTGAACGTCCAAAATTTGGATCAGTCATTTCGTATATAGGTGTATAAATTGCTTCAACTTTAGTACCTGTTGAACTATCAATTTGTCTACGTATAGTACGTGCTAATTTTTGTACTTGCGGACCAACTACATCAGTTTCTGCATAAGGCCATGTTTGGTCTTGTGTTAATGCATTTGCTGTTGTTTTGGAAACTGCAACACCTTCAACAATATCTGCAACAACTTCTTCTACACGAGAAAGTCCTTCAAAACTAAATGGTATATCTTGTTTTGGTGTTAGTGTAGCATTTGTTGCTTTGCGAGGCTGTACGTTTGTTGCACGTAATTCGTCTCCCATAATACAACATTCAGCTGGTACAATAATTGGAAGTACTTCGTAGTAGTATCCTGTAGAAACTTTAATTAATGTTGTTGGAACAATTTTCTTAGGCAACACTTGATTTGGGTTAGATGCTGTAATTGCATCTGTTATCATTTTAACATTTGCTGTAATATGGTCAATTACAGTTTCAGCAGATAAACTTGCATCTGTATGTTGTGCTACAATCGCTGTTGAGTTATCACCATTTAATGTTTGATAATTTACTGCTGGTGCTGTTTGATTTAAAACAGCAGTCATTACAGTTACACCGTAGTTAATACTTGCTACTGTTTCTGCTTCTTGTCCTAGTGTGTAAAAATTAGTTGCATTTTTAACATACTCGTACATTGCGTCCCATGTAAGTTCGTTACCGCCATGTTTAATATCCCAAATAACTGCGTCTACAATAAGACCCATATCTCTTTCACATTTTTCTGCAACGTATGCAAAACTGCTTGTAAATGGAGCAACGTTATTTGTAATTTGATTGTCTGTAAATTCAACAATTTCTCTTTGAATAAATCTTCTGTTTAGTTCAAGTAGTTTTGCCGCATTAGGATTCTTTGCACCACGTTCAATTTGATGTGCCGCATATCTAATAGTTTTAAAAGGTCTATCAATTGTTTTACCATATATTGGTGCTGGGCTATCTTTACCGTGACCTGCAACATAATAAACATCATCTGTTTCGCCTATGAATTCCCAGTTAGGAAGTCCTTCGGAGTTAACAGTTAAAATTTGACCATCTTCACCAATTGGTAATCTTGTTGGAGCAGATCCACTATAGTAAACTAAGTCACCTTTTGTAGTAAGCACAGATTGTTCTGTACCAACAGCAATAACTTGCCAATATACGCCACCAGTGTCTTGGTCTGGTCTTGAGTTAATAGCAAAGCCTGCACTGCCTGCGCTATCACCATCTGATAAATGTCCGTTAATACATATGTATGAGTTATCACCGTAACGTGCAACATCACCAACTTTGTATTCTACATCGTCTGCCCATACTGCTCTCCAGTTTAATCCTGAAGTAAACTTTTTCCAGTAAGTAGCATTTGGTGGTTCTTGGTTAGTGTGGTCTAAAATACATAGATATGTAAAACCACCGTAACGTACAACGTCACCTACTCTATATTCTTGTGCTGTACTATCAGCACCCCATTCGTCTTGGAATTTAAATCCTTCACTAAACAAGTCCCAGTTTACTGTACTTGTTGAAGGAAACTCTCCAATGTGATCTGTTTTTGCAATATACTGGTAACCACCATATTGTACAATATCACCTGGTTGATAATCTTTATAGGCATCCCATTCGCCTTCGTACTGGAAGCCTTCTACAAATTTTTCCCAATTAGCACTGTCAGTACCAAATGATGCTGAACCTGTATGCTGTGCTGTTGCAATCCACAAACTAGCACCGTAACGTACTACGTCATTTACTTTATAACGTGTTCCAGTAATCCACTGTGACTTATATTCAATACCTTGGTTTAGATAATCCCATTTTGCTTGGTCTACTTCTAAGCCATCGGATAATGATCCTGAAGTATGTGCTGTATTACACACATATGAACTTCCGCCATATTTAACAATGTCATTTACTTTATAACCAAAGCCTGTTTGCCAATCACCTTTCCAAGTAATACCGTTTGTAAAGGTATCCCATTTTGATTCGTCATTTTCTAATCCAACAAGTTGAATATCAATTTCTGCATCAATTGCCATGTTGTTATGGTTATGACAATAGTAGTATAAAGGATCTGGAGTTGCGCCTGTAACTGCAATTACTATTTTACGTGTTGTTGCCGCATCAAAGCCTCCAACATAAGTTGCTTTATCAGCAACTACAGCGCCGTCTAGGTAGTAAGTAACGCCTGTTTCGTATGTAGTTCCACCGTTGTGTGTACCGTGTTTTGTTTCACTGAATAAAAACGGATGAGTATCATTTGATTCATCATCTTGTACAAAAGTATAAGTGTAACCAGCAGTAAGTTGTAAGTTTGGATATTGTACACCATCGACAACAAAAACATTATTGCCTGGAGCAGAAGCATTTGTTTCTATTGTTACTGCAAAAGAGCCTGTGCCCGTTGTATTTGCAGAAGTATGATTGGTATTTGCAATATAAAGTCCTGAGCCATATTTTACAATATCATTGTAAATGTATGCTGTATTTGGGGACCAGTTACCCTTCCATGCTTGTCCATCTGAAACAAGATTCCATTTTGGGGGTACTATATCGAAATCGTTATAAAAGTCTGCGTCACTTTCATGTCCAATCGTACATATGTACATTCTGCCGCCTACTGTGACGACATCGTCTTGATAATACGTTCTGCCAGTACTCCATGTACCTTTCCAAACGAATCTAATTCTACCTAATTTAAACTCTGCCATTTGTTCTTAACTCCAAGTTACTGTATTTATCCATCTATGATATCTGCGCATTTTATTGAACAGAGTCGTCATGGCCTTTCATTAATTGTTGCATAGTGTATATTGTACCACTTATTGCAACTTGTTCTGTTGTCTCTACACCAAACTCATCTGTCGATGTATATGTTCCATCAATTGAAACATCAATTGGTATGTCAATAGCGCCGTCTGATGCATGTTCTATAACGTTATCAACTGTACCAACTCTTACTTGTCCTGCCTGTATTGCGTTTGTCTCTAAGTTCTCACCACCAACACTTAGTCTGTCTGCTAAGAATGAAGCAATAGCTCTTTGTGTTGGAATAACCTGATTGGAGTCTGCCGCAAAAGTTGGGTCTGTACTAAATTCATTAACAACTGTACCTGAACCACCTAATCTAACACCACCAAGTGCTAGTTCTGACAGACCGTCTAAGTCAAAGAATTCAGCACTAATAGTAACAATACCTGTTGCCTGTTGTACACTGAATAATTCACCTGTTCTAAAGTTACCATCTTGGTCAGTACTTACATAAAATACTCTTCCGCCTGTTTGCTCTAATACTTCATTTTCTGGTGCCGCTGTGTAGTACGCTCCGCCTGCATATATGTCAGGATAGTTTGTGTTTACAAAGTTACCTGTACCAATGTCTAGGAAGTCGTGTCCACTAATTCTACACTGACTATAACGTTCACGTAGTGTTACAACTGTACCGTGTGCTAAATTATATTCGTTTCTTAATCTTGGAGAAACTTTAAAAGCAACTAGTCTTGTTCCTGCGCCACTACCGTCATCACCTAAATCTGTAATTTCAATACCTGAGAATAATTTTAAATCATTTGGGTCATCTGTAGCTTCTTCTAATAAGCCTTCAAATTTAATTTGCACACCTGGTCCAGGAATTGTTGCAACTCCTGCTAGTGTCATAAATGCCGCTTCTGGTACAATATCTGCATAACCATCACCTGCAATAGTTACGTTTGTACTTGTTATACGATAACCGCCACCTCTATTAATAAAGTCTGGTTGTGATAACACTCCTGTACCAATTCTATTTTCAAATTCAACTTCTGATACAAATTGCGTATCTGTAACAGTTAATGTTAAAGGATTTGCATCATTATAACCACTGCCTGGATCCCATATCAATAAGTCTTGGAATTTACCTTGGTTAACACTTGCTCTAACAAGAGCTTTACATCCTGTTGTTACATGTTGTAAGCCACCGTCTGCATCTTGTGCAATTACCATGAACTTTGGAGTTCCGTCTAATGGTGCTTCAGCAATCGCCGCCCACTTATAACTTAAATTTAATGATTGTGGTGTCCATGTAATACCGTCTTCTGATACTAATGCATTTTCATAACCTTCTAGTGTAAAGCCAGATCCAACTGTAGTTGCCCAACCAACTGCCATAAACACACCTTGCGAATATATGCCGTTTTTAACAACAAAGGCTCCACTTTCGTTACAACTACCACCTGCTGTCCAAGTTACACCCTTGTCTAATGAATATGCTGTTGTTCCATCAGTTGCTATAGCAACAAATCTATTTTTACCAAATAATACATTAGTCCAAGTTTTACTTCCTGCTGGTAATACTGCGTTTCTCAGTGTCCATGTAATACCATCTGGTGATGTAGCAACGTCTTGTGTTGCTCCACTTGTTACTGCAACAAATGTTCCTTGACCGTATTGTACTGCCGCCCAGTCATCTGTTTGTGGTAATACTGATTGTGAAAATGTTAGTCCATCTGTACTATAAAGTGCATCTGCTGTTCCTGAAGCAACTAATACAAACGTGCCGCTACCAAAAGCCGCATCAGTCCAATTTCTAGTTATTGGCAATGCTCTAGTAGTCCAACTTGTTGCTGTTTCTGAATAACTGTAAGTATTCATTCCTGTAGCAAATGCTAAGAATTTATTTTCTTCTGCTAATATTTTTATGTATTCATCAGTTCCAGCGTCAAAACTTAAATTAACTTGTACCCAAGTGTTGCCATCTGCACTGTATGCCGCCTGTGATTTATCATCGATAGCAACAAATAATCCGCCTACTGGTTCACCTGAATATGTAAATGTTGCAACACTATTTGAACTATCGTCTGTAACTGATGCTACTCTAATTGAAATATCATTAGCAGGACTTGCGCCTCCTAAGTCTGTACCACTTAGTGTAATTGTATCGTTAACTGCATAACCAGCACCGCCAGTTACTAGTGTTAGTGTATAAATGTTACCTGAACGTTGTACACGCCAATTACTTGCAATTGGATCTAATCCAAAAGTTTCGCCTGTTCCTACTTGACCATCTAAACTTGGATATAACTGACTTGTTCCGCCAAAGTCTGCACTAACGTAATCTAAACGTTCAATAGTTTTATTTTCTGATAACCAACCTGGATCACTTGCAACTACTCTTGGTTCTATTCTATAATATGTAGTTGCGTCAAATGATGCTACTAAAGGAGTTCCTGGAATAATATGATCCCACCCTAATGTACCATCTGAATCTTTTGTCAAAGTAGCTTCTCTAGTTGCACTATTATATGCAGTAATATATGCATACTGTCCTGCACCTAGTCCTGATAAAACTACAACTCTCATGCCTTCAATTTCATTATAAAACTGTGTTGCATCTGTAGTTGATAATTTTAGTGTACTTGCGGCATTTGGTGTTTCCTGTGCGTAACCCTGTCTTACTAGATAATTACTACCGCCTTCGCTTCCTGATCCTTGAGTATTAACTAGTCTTGCTTGGAATAAAGCACCGGCTCTATAATCTCTAAATTCTGTACTAACACTTGATCCAGCACCTGTTACTGTTGAAGTTGCACTAGTATATTTCTCACCAGTGTGACTAAATTCAAATGCTAAGATTCTATCATCTGATAAACCTGCAAATACTTTATCAACTTGTGCTTCGTTATTTCTATTCATTAATGTAGTTGATTGTGGAACTTCTGTTGTGTCTCCACCTGATGCAATACTACCAAATCTACCATATGAGTTGTTACCATTTGTTGCACGTATAATGCCGCCATTTTCTGACAAGTAACCAACTGAACAATAATATGTAAACACTGACACAAGTTCTGCTCTAGCATTATTAGTAATCCATGCTCCAACACCGTCGCTTAATACTTGTGTAAAGTCGTTTGCAACCATTGACTTGTTGCCGCCATTATGTAAGTTTCCGTCAACTTTCATACCTGCACAAGCAAAGCCAAAGTTTGTTACACCTTGCATGTATGGTGATCTATTTTTAATCCAAACACGTTCGTCTGCTGGTCCCCAACCTGGATCTAATGATACAAGTGCGCCACCTGTTGGACGTTGATATAAGTCAAACACGCCTGGAGGATTTAGTGTTCCAGTAAGACCTTCAGTTGTACAGTTTCTTAGTCCTGTAGTATCTCTCATATAAAACAAGTCATCAAACTGTCCGCCTAATGCACTATTTGTATAACGTCTTGCCGCATATAATGTTCTATGATTGCCTTCGTATAATAAGTCTTGTGCAACACCTCTAATCATTGCTCTTACATCTGCTAAAACATATTTCTTAGTAAATGTAACGCTTGGAAAGTTTAGTGTTAGTCTTGCATACACTTCGTTACCAATAAATTCTCTGTTAGCCATCAACTGTTCTGATGCCGCTTTAAATGCTGAGTTAGTTGTTAAATCGTTTGATACAGTTGTTTGAGCAGGATCAACATCTCCTGATTCTGTAGGTAAACGGAATTCAATAAACTGTTCATATTCAGCAATTAATTCTAAAATTCTTTGTGCTGTAGGTTGATCTGATACTGGTCCTACTAATACTTGTGGTTCACTATTTCCGCTTGTAGGTGTTAAGAATTGATTTTGTATAAGATCTAAAATAAATCCACTAATATAAGTATCTGTTTCTTTTACATATTGATAGTTGTCTTCGTATTCTGGAATTGCAGGAGTTGCAATTATGTTTGTTGCACGTAATTCATCTCCCATAACAACACAACCTGCTGGAACTGCTATTGGTCCAACTTCTTCATATCTGCCTGCCGCAATAAATATTTTTGCAGGAGTTAGTGCTGGAAATGTATCTTCGATATATTCACAAGCATGTCTAATAGTTGCAAAAGGTTGTTTCCAGTCTTTGCCGTAACCAGGTAAGTCAAATCCTTTTGGTGCAACATACACTGCTTCTGCATCATTAGCAAAGTCTCTCCAAAATGCTTCATAATCGTCAGCAACTGATAGAGCTTGTTGTTCTTGTCCAATTGGTAGTCCAATATCGCCTTGTGAACTGCCGTCATCTAATGTGTTGTATGTAAGTAAGTCACCTTTGGTATCCATACCTGCTGGACGACCTGCTTGAATAAGTAGATCCCAATAACTATATCCGCTACCGTTTTCTGGATTGTCTCTTTGTGTAGCATCATGTTCAAATGTACAAACATACGCACTACCTTTATAGTAAACAACTTCACCAACTGCGTAGTTAGTGTTTTCCTTCCATACTTCTGACCACTTGTTACCTTCAGCAACTTTTTCCCAAATGCTATTATCTAAATAATCTACAGTACTATCTGTACCATCAACAACGTTAACATCAGTTAATGCTCTGTACAAATAACCACCACGTAAAACTAGTTCACCTGTTTTATATGCTGTGCCTGAAACAAACTCACCTGCAAAACTTGAGTTTTTAGCAAGTACAATCCATGCTACTGTACTATCTTCTTGACTTCTACTAGGATCAACATCAATACTATTTGCTATTGCAAAGTAAATAAAGCCACCGTAACGTACAACGTCACCTTCTTGGTAAAATTCAGTATCTTGCCAAACAGCTAAGTTTGCTTGTGTACCTGGAAATTCAATTTGAAATTTAGTTTGATCAAATGCTAAACCTGCACTTGTATGACTAGTTGTACAACGGAATATGTTAGCACCGTAGCGTATTAAGTCATTTTTTCTGTAGTCAACGCCAGCAGTCCATGTGCTTTTGTATTCAATACCGTTACCAAATTCTAACCAGTCATTAATATTATTTTCTAGTAATGAACTTGATGTATGTGGTATATGACAAATATAAACTATACCGTTATATTTTACAATGCCGCCAGGTGCATATGTTGTTGCTGTTGTCCAATCTTTTAAAAATTCTTGTGCGTATGCAAACAGATCCCAAAAAGGATATTCTGAAGCAAAGTTTCCGCTGTTGTGTGAATCATTACATTTATATAAAGAGCCGTTATAAAGTACTATGTCACCTAAGTTATATGCAACGCCTTGTGTCCAAGTGCCAGCAAAAGATTTACCACTTGTCATCACCGTCCATTGTGGATATGGTTGTGGTGGACTTGATCCTGGTAATGTTGCTTCTAAGTCTGTAAGGAACGTTCCGCTTGAAGTATGTGTAACAATACACACATAACTTTTACCGCCGACTCTTACAATGTCGTCTCTTCGATAGTCAGTAGTTGGGGTCCAATCACCTTTCCAAACATACTTAAATCTATCTAACTTAAACTCTGCCATTTAGTTGCTCCTTAATACCCTGGTCCTGAAATATTCTCAGGGTAGTCATATCCTTCTGATATTCTCATTATAAATTGTCCGTCTGTGGGATCAATATAATAGACTAATGAACGTCCGTCCCATCTAATCTGTGGATATCGCAAGTTTGCATAAACAATATTATGCTCTGCGTCTACTCCATCTAAATAATCAATACCTTCTTCAAAGTCTAAAAAGTTATTTGCTGATACACCAATGTCGTTAATTACTGCAACATTTTCTTGTCCTTGAAGCTGGTCAATACGAATTAAAAATAATTCACCATCTTCATTCCTACGCATACCGTAAAAATATCTTTTAATAAACCCGTCTAAAACGTCTTGTGGGTTATTACCTACATAATATGTCATTACACAATCTCCACAAAGCTCAATACTACGTCAACACTGTCTGCGACACTAGCTCGAACTTGTAATTTGTTATTAGCCGCTAATATAAGTTTTTCACCTTGGTTAACAACTCTTAGTGCTGTATTAGCTGGCAACACTGTATCCTTTAAATAGAAACCTGCAACACTTGTATCATCAAATATAATAACATCAACATAAACAAATGATGTTGTTAAATTTGTAATACTTAAACCAATAACGGTTGCTCGTGTACTTGCATCAGTTTCATATATGTCAACCGGTAACGTACCTATTTCTTTTACTACTTTATTCTTAAATAATGTTGCCATTTTTTCTTATCCTAAACTCAATACAATTTCGAGTGCTATGTCTTCTGCTTCAGCTCTTGTTACACCTGACTGCGCACCTGCTACAGATACCCAGTTTGATCCATCCCATATTTCAACACGACCGTCAGCTGAGTTATAACGCATCATACCTTGTTCGGTATATGCTACAGGTGGTCTCTCAGCTGCCGTTCCGCCTGGTAAAACCATACCATAAGTTGTACCAAACTTAAAATAGCCATTATCAGTATTTGATAACAGCGTTACAGCATTTGACGAAGTGTTAGTAATAGTATTATCACTAAAAGCAATATTATCTATCTTAACGCTACCTGTGCCATTTGCACCCAGAATCATATCTGTGTTAGTTGTAGTAGTACTTATCACATTACCGTCAATAGTGATGTCATCAACGGTTACTTTTGGTGCTGACATTCTAATATTTGTTATATCAACTATAGTGTTACCTGCTACATCAAACCTAATAGTGTTGTCATTTGCACCTGTTGTTTGTTCAGCAGTTACTTTAGTATCACCGTCTAAATCTTCTACACCGTGTAATACAATCCAGTTAGTTCCGTCATATCCTTCAAAGCGTGATAATTGACTGTTAAATCTAATCTGTCCTGCTACGCCTGTTGGACGTTGTGCTGTTGTACCGCTTGGTAGTTTTACAGATCCTGTTGCATCTATAATAACTTGTTCTGTACTTGGTGCTAAAGTAAGATCGCCTGTAGATGATATTGTGCTATCGTTAATACTAAGCGTATCAATTACAATACTTCCTGTACCACTTGCTCGTAATTCTAAGTCTGAATTACTTGTAGTTGTTGTAATAAAGTTATCGTCTACACGTATGTCACCTGTATAAAATGTGTTTGCTTGTATTTGTCCTGTACTAACAATATCGCCAACTGTTAGTGTTCCATCAACTGTTAAGTTACCAATAACTTCAACATCATTAGTTGGAATAATAACTTTGCCTGTGCCATTAGCACGTAACTCTAAATCACTGTTTGTATGTGTTGTTTCAACTACATTGCCTGCAATTTGTATATTTTCAAATTGTACTGCTCCAGCAATAGTAATATCGCCGTCAACATCTAATGCACCTGTTAAGTTTAAATCACCAGTTTGGTTAGTAGTACCTGTATGTGTTACTGTACCTGTAATATTTGTATTTTTTAGTGTTGCTAATCCGTCAACTGTTAAGTTTTGTGAAAGTAAAACATCATTGCTAGGAACTACAACTTCACCTGTACCACTTGCTCGTAATTCTAAGTCTGAATTACTTGCTGTTGTAGTAATGAAATTATCATCAATTAATATGTCGCCTGTACTAAATTGATTTGCTGTAATAGTACCTGCACTATTAATATCACCTACTGTAATAGTTCCGTCTACAATTAAATCATTTGTTATGTGTACATCATTCTGTGGAACAATTACTTCGCCTGTTCCTGCCGCACGTAATTCTAAATCACTGTTTGATTCTGTAGTAGTTACAACGTTGTTTGTAATGTTTACATTTTCAAACTGTGCTACGCTTGACACAGTAACAGTGCCAGTAATATCAAAGTTACCTGCTAGATCAGTATTACCTGTTTGTGTAGTATTACCTACATGAGTTATTGCACCTGTAACATTTGTTGCTTGTAAATCTGTGTCGCCACTTACTGTAAGATTGTTATCAATCTGTACATTGTTATTTGGTATTAATACTTTACCTGTGCCATTAGCACGTAATTCTAAATCTGTATTAGAAACATTAGTAGTAATAAAGTTACTATCAATTTGTACACTATCAATATCTGCTTGACCAGTTACAGTATAATTTCCTGTTTGGTTAGTATCGCCTAAGTGCGTAAGTGTACCTGTAATATTTGTTGCTTGTAAATCTGTATCACCGTCAACATCTAAATTTAATGTAATTGCAACATTGTTAGTTGGTATACTAATAATACCACTACCATTTGCACGTAGTTCTAAGTTTGAACTTGAAGCAGTTGTTTCAATTGTATTACCATCAATTTTAATATCGCCGTTTGTAAACTCTCCGTTAGTAAGGGTAAAGTTACCTGTTTGTACAGTATTACCAAAATGTGTAAGAACACCACCTAAGTTTACATTTTGTAAGTCAGTAGTACCCAAAACTTGAAGTGCTTGGCCAAGCACAACATTACTAGTAGGAACAGTTACATCTCCAGTTCCGTTAGCACGTAATTCTAAATCTGCATTTGAAGCCGTTGCTTCTACAGTTGTTCCGCTAATTTGTACATCGCCAATGTTTGCTGTTGCACTTGTTATATTTGCACTAGCAGTTAAGTTACTTGCACTAATATCGCCTGCAACTGTTAAATCATTTGTTATGTTAACATTATTATCTGGAACAATAATATTACCTGTTCCGCTTGTGCGAAATTCTAAATCTGTATTTCCTGTAGTTGTAGTAATAAAGTTATCATCAATTAATATTTCTTCAAACTGTGCCGCGGCACCTACATCTAAGTTTTGTGTTACAGTAACATTACCTGTAACATTAGTAGTACCAGTTTGGTTAGTAGTACCTACATGCGTTACTGTACCTGTAATATTTGTATTAGCAAGTGTTGCAAGTCCTGCAACTGTAAGAGCATTATCAATTTGTACATTATTGTTTGGTATATAGATGTTGCCAGTGCCGTTTGCTCTTATTTCTAAATCTGCATTTGACTCTGTAGTTTCAATAAAGTTATCACGTATTTTTATACTATCAATGTTAACTTGATTGACCCAAATATTGCTCCATTGTTTAGTTGCTTCACCTAAGCTATATACACCATTAAGTTTAGGAATAATGTCACTATCAATTCCTGCAACAATTTCTATTGTATCTGTTGCTTCGTCACCAATTGTAATATTACCGCCAATTGTAACATTACCTGTTACATCAAGGTTACCTGTAATATCTACATTATCATTTAATTTAATTGTACCACTAGCGGCATTAAAGTTTGCATCTTGTGTTAGTGTTTGTATTGTGTTGCCACTTATACGCCAATCACCAGTTTCAATTTTTGAACCATCAACAAAAGTAGTGTCGCTACCTGTGTTAAATGTAACTCCGTTAGTTGTGTTAATTACAAAATCACTAACACTAAATGAAGCACTACCTGTTTCTTGGTTTACATAAAATAAATCACCAACTCTAAAGTCACCTTTATGGTCAACTGAGTTATAACGTATTTGTGCATCGTTAGATTCAATAACTTCTTGTGATTGTATTACAGTTGATGGATCATTAGTAACTGCTTTACCATTACCAATATATGCAAGGTTGTGTCCAATAGCGTAAACTAATACACCTGGTCCGTCACCTACTAAGCCATTATTACCGTAAACACTAGCACTACCAATCATGCGTATTTCAGCACCAAAGTCTCTTAGATCTAAACTTTCAATAGCAGTAGCACTTGCTCCGCCACTTGATGATATACTTAACGGAGTAAAGTCAAATCCTAATAAGCCTGTGTCTTTTCCATTAATAACAAGTGTGTCGCTGTTTTCAACACTGTTAATTACTTTAGTAACTACTGTTGAATTATCTGTAGATGTAAATGTAATTGTTTCGCCGCCAGCAAATGTGCCGGAGATACCACTTAATCTAATACGTGTTTTACCTTCGCCTTTTAGACCATCGTTACTATCAAATGCGTATGCTGATCTATTTGCAAAATATGTAAATGAGTTTAACCATTCTATTCTAGCACCGTTTGTTGCTGTAAGTGCATCAACTCCTGGAGTAATAAATGTTGCACTATGAAATAACATTGCCGCTTCTTTAGAATTTATAGTTGCGTATGCACCATCTACATATACACCTTTACCTGCATCTCCTGCATCAAAGCCTCTTGGATCACTTGCACTTGTTACACTACCTTTTGTAATTACTGATACATTTTTAATGTATGGTGAACGACTAGTTACTTCAAAGTCTGTAGCAAAACGGAATGCATATCCGTTGTCTGGGAATGTTCTATTACCGCCATTGCAACTAAACACAATATCTTTAATAAATGTATTTGTTCCTACGCCGGCATCTGGTCCTGCGTGTGTAATTACTAATTCGCCAGTTCCGTGAGTATAAACAGCATTTGTAATTGCATAATCAGTGCCACCAAATGTAATTGTTCCGCCACTTACATACGTGTGTGCAAATGGTGCAGTTCCAACATTTAAAGTTGCAGATCCTGCGCTTGCCGCTGTTGTGTCGTGGAATGCTCCGCCACTATAAAAATCACTAACTGTTAAATCTTCAATAGTCGTTTCGCCATTGAGCAAAAATGCATCATTGTAACGTGTTGCTGTTGTTGGCTGTATAGTTACGCCACGTATACCTTGTCCTTTAACTGTAACTCCTACTGGAACAGTTAGTGGAAATGTTTCTGTGTATATACCAGGATATACATGAATTGTATCTCCTGAACTTGCAACACTAAGTGCTTTACTGATACTTGCAAAAGGATCTTGTTGATGAGTTCCTGTATGTGTATCATCGCCATTTTCTGCAACATAAAAAATGTTACCTTGGCGTAGTGTTAGGTCAACTCCGTCAACAATAATAGTTCCGGTATTAATACCGTTAGTTACAATGTTATCTACCCAAACATCAGCCCAACGTTTTGCACCAAGGTTAACTTGAACTACGTTGTAAGTTCCGTCTAAAATGCTAGGTGCTGATATTGATGCTTGTCTTGGATTTGTTCCTGTCCAAACACTAGTTGTTGTAATTTTGTGTAGTGTTCCTGATGTAGACTGTAATGCTAATAATAAACTATCAGCAATGTTTGCTGTAGTGTTAACAACGTCATCTGCCCAAGCAGTACCACTTGCAGGTACGTTAAGTGTTCCAGTACCGCTACTAACAGTAATTGTAGCATCACCTAATGCAAAGTTACCTGCATTTTGTGTATACTCTGTACCTTTGTAACCTAAGTTATAAGTATTATCTAAATCTGGTATAATATCTGATGCTACATCTGCATTGAAAGTAATACTATCAGTGTCTGCATCACCTAGTACAATATTACCATCTGCTGTAATATTTCCAGTAGCATGTATATTTCCGTCCACTTCCATGTTTGAATAAACATGTACTTCGCCTGTTCCGTTTGGACGTAATTCTAAGTTTGAATTTGATGTGTTTGTGCTAATAACGTTACCTTCAACGTCAATATCATCTACACGTAATTTGTTGTTGTAAACAATGTTGTCTACTGTACCTAAGTATAGGTATTGGTTGTCGCTCCAAATAGTATTACCTAGTACATTGATATCACCAATGTCTGCTCTATTTGTAACTCTTATATCTGTTGTACGTGTTGTACCTGTGATGTCTAGCTCGTATTGAGGTGTTGCGTTTTTGATACCGATGCGTTGATTGTTTACATCAAGATATAATAAATCCGTCTCAAATGCTAAATCTATGCCGTTACGCAATAAATTCGACTTTAAGAGCGGACCGCTAATACGACCGATGGCGCTCATCTTTTCTCCTCAATACGGGGATCCTGTCCCTCTACCCTAATTTTCAGCTCACGCTCTTTGCCGGATAACCACAGTTAGTCCTGCTCAGCTTGTAGATATGTTGGTCCACAATGGTCTTGCTTTGCATTAATAGTATTTATACGTTTAAGATAAAAGGGTGTTGTTACCCAAAGATAATAGTGTATTCCAACAGCAAGTCGTTAAACTCTGCTGGAGTAATTGGTGGGTTAGGACCCATTGAAGTAAGGTACGTGTTGCCGTCCCAAGTTTCAAGTATTTGAGTATCAGTGTTGTATCTTGTGTCACCTACTGGTATTGGATTTGTTGCTGGATCAGGCTGTGTTGCTGTGCCACCAAACGGAATAACTACACCGCCAGTACCAGTAAATTTAGTATAACCAAATCCTGAATTTACTATATTAACAACACCTTTGTTAGTATTGTTTTTAATAGTATTTCCAATAATTGATATATTGTTTAGTACTACTTCTCCGTTTCCGTTACGTGTTAATTCTAAATCACTATTAGAAACGTTTGTAGTAATTGTTGAATCATTAATAAACACATCGTCTACTTGTAAGCCGTTTAGTGTAATTCCTGTGCTATCTATAACACCAGCACTTACACTATTTGTAGTAAACAATATAGTATCATTTGTAGGATGTGCAAGTACACTAGTTAATCTATCAGATGAATAAACGCCATTAAATGTTACTGTATTTTGCGTAGTTCCTTCAAACACATTATCGTCAGTGTTAAAACGTATTGCTCCTGGAGTTCCTTGATCTGCTAGTATTGATGCACCTGAATTATATACTATTGATTCAGAATCAAATACTGTTGATGCACTACCACCACTTAGTATAGATGCATTGTTAAATGCTGATCCGCCATCTAATATGCTTCCTGTATCTTGTACACGTTGAGCTGATGTTCCTCTTGGTATTAGTAAAGCAGTAGTAGATGTAATGTTTAAATTTTCTGTTGGTGCAATAGTAATTGCTGAATCAGAAGTTGATATGTTGTTGCCTAAGATATCTAGTTCTTGAAGGTATACACTACCTGTACCATTTGTGCGTAATTCTAAATCACTATTTGAATTAGTAGTTGTAATAACATTATCAAAGAATTGTACATCTGTACTTAATTCAATAACTTCTAATGAAACATTATCGTCTACTGCAACAGCATCAACATTGAATGATCCTATATCTAAATTTTTATTAATATGCAAGTCTTCATTAAATAATATTTCACCTGTACCTGCGGCTCGTAAATCTAAATTACTATTAGACAAAGTAGTTTGTAATACATTACCTTCTATTTTAACATCATCAAATTGGAAAGCTCTATCTGTAGCAAGAGAACTGATATTTAAATTACCAGTAAGATTGTAATCCCCTGTGAGTATTCTATCGCCAACATGTGTAAGTGTACCTGTAATATTTGTATTAGCAAGAGTAGTTGTACCGTTAACTGTTAAGTTCTGTGAAAGTATAACATCATTTGATGCTACTGTAACATCGCCTGTAGCAAGTAATTGTAAATCACTATTAGATACTTTAGTACTAATATAGTTTTCATTAATTTCAATATTACTATCAGTTATAACAAGCTCATCAAGTACTAATGATTGGTTAATTGAAATATCATTAGTTGCTATACTAGCGGCAAATAAGTCTTGTGTAACTCGCATATTGGTGCCGTCAATAAGAACTTCACCTGTGCCTGAAGCACGTAAATCTAAATCATTATTACCTATAGTTGTTGTAATAACATTGTCACTAATATTAACATCGGTAAGTTGTACATCTCCTTGGAAGTCAACTTGTCCGGTAACATCTAAATTACCAACCTGTGTATATTGTGAAGGAATATTTACAACTTCAGTATCACCTACTTTTCGAATTGTAAAATAAAAATTAGGCCCGTCAACATCGACTAGAGTACCTTGAACATATGTGGCTCCGCCAATATTAATCTCAGGAACATTGCTTCCTGCATTATATGTTACACCGTCATATACAGCAGAACTATTTCCGTCAATAGCACCAAAATTCCTCCAGTGATTTACATTTCGTTCGTATATAAAGCCCTTTAAGCGTGTTTCTTCGTTAGTTATTGTTCTAGTACCAACGTGTGTTAAACTACCGCTTAGAGACGTTGTACGCAGGTCTGTGACACCACTAACAGTGGTATTATTAGTTACTTCTACGTCTGCGTTTGGTACATATATTCTGTTTGTTGATCTTAAATCAAGGTCAGTATCTACTGCGGAAGTAGTAATAACATTAGTGTCAATATTGATACTGTCGATATCCAAACGGCCACCAATAGCCAAATTTCCTGTTTGTACATTATCACCTACATGTGTTAGGGTTGAATTAATTGTAGTGTCGTCTAGTGTTGTTACTCCACTAACTGTTAGATCGTTAGTGATAGAAACATTATTTGTATCAGCAACAATATCTCCTGTTGCTTCTAATAATAAATTACCTGTAGTAGTGGTAATAAAGTTATCTTCGATATAAACATTATCAACTGTAAGTTCGCCGTTTAGTGTAAGATCACTGCCTGGAGAAGTTACTCTATTACCTGTATGAGTTAAAGTTCCAGTAATATTAGTATTGGGTATTACACTAAGTCCTGATACTGTAAGGTCTTGTTCAAATACCGTATCAGTTCCAAGAACCCTAACTTCATCGTTAGCATTTAATATTAAATTAGAATCTGTTGATGTTGCACTAATATTATTATCATTTATTTCAATATTTCCAATATTAGCATTATCACTAGTAACGTTTGCTGTAAATGTTGCACTTGTAGTTTGTATATTATCAGCACTAACGTTGTCTGTTACATTAACGTTATCTTGTAAATTAACAATACCTGTTCCAGCGGCACGTAATTCTAAATCTGCATTACTTGTAGTTGTAGTAATAAAGTTACTATCAATTAATATTTCTTCAAGTTGGACGTTACTGTCTACATCAAGTGTACTTGTTACGTTTAAATCTTCTGATATATTAGTATTACCAGTTTGATTTGTTGTTCCTACATGTGTTACAGTTCCTGTAATATTTGTATTAGCAAGTGTAGCAAGGCCATTAACATTTAAATTATTTGTAACATCTACATTATTGTTTGGAGCAAGAATTTTGCCTGTGCCGTTAGCACGTAACTCTAAGTCTGCGTCTGATACATTTGTTTCAATAACATTATCATAGATGCTTATGTCGCCAACTTCCATTCTTGATAAGTGTGCTATAAGCCATTTGTTATTAAATGATCCTAAACTAAAAGTTAAGTTCTGATGTGGATTGAAGTTCTGTTGTAGTTCTGCATTGAATACTAGTGCGTCACTTAGTTCGTTACCTTTAACATTTAACGCACCGCCATAACTAAAATTACCTATAATATCAACATCACCTGTAACATTTGTATTATCATTAAGATTTATTTTACCTGCTGATTCAATTATTAAATCACCTACATCAGTTTGAATAATATTATTTTGTATTCTTAAATTTCCGGTATCTATAAAAGCACCGTCAATTACTGTTGTGTTTGTACCTGTATTAATTCTTAACGCATTAAATTGATTGACTGACAAATCATCAATGTTAATTGTTGTATTACCTGTTTCAAAGTCAACAAAGAAGTTGTCGCCGATTCTAAAAGAACCGCCTTGGTCAGTTGTAACAAAATGAATTTTACCTGAGTTTAATTCAGTAATTTCATTTGCTTGTATTAGCCTACTAGGATCGTTATCAACAAACTTGCCTGCGCCAATATATGCCATATTGTGCTGTATAAGATACATTAATGTATCAGCACCATCTGCTTCAGCACCTTTAGTACCATATACGTTTGCTGATCCTATAGAACGTAATTCTGCACCATAGTTTGTAGTTCCATATGCTGTTCTTCCTGTAGATCCTCTAACAGCATACATACCTCTTTTTGCAAAGTATGTAAATGAGTTTAGCCATTCTACTCTAACACCATTTGTCATTGTTAGTGCATCTGCATTTGGTGTTATAAATGTTGCACTATGAAATAGCATACTGCCTTCAATACTAGCACTATTTAGATCAGCACCATCTACTAGTGCGCCTTTACCTGCATCGCCTTGTGCAAATCCTCTTGGATCACTTGCGCTTGTTACGCTACCTTTTGTAATTACTGATACGTCTTTTATGTAGGGACTTCTATTTGTAATTACAGCATCAGGAGCAAATCTAAATGCATGTCCTGTATTATTAGTGCTATTGTAGTAAAAGTCTTTTACAGTAATTTCTGTAATTGTAGAGCTATCATTTAGTAAGAAAATATCTTTATCATTAGTACCTGCTGTTGGTTTAATAATAACGTTTCTTAAATCGTTACCCATAATACTAACATTGGCAGGAACTTCTAACGGACATATTTCTTCGTATTCACCTGGATATATAAACACAGTTACAGGACCTGTTGTACTTGCATCACAACGATCAAGTGCTTCTTTAAGGGTTAGTAACGGTGCTTGTGGATGGTCGCCAGTGTATGTATCGTTGCCGCCTTTGGCAACATAAAATATGTTTCCTTGTCTTGAATCAAGAAATACATTTCCTACATTAACTAATCCTGTAGTAATTAACTGTCCGTTAACTAGTTCTGTATGTAAGGTGTTCCAGTTATATCCTGTAGAACCCAGTATGTAATTATCTGTTACATCAGGAATAATATCATCAGCAGTATCTGCGTTAAAATCTATACTATCTGTATCTGCATCACCAAATGTAATATTGCCGTCAAGTGTAACATTACCCTGTGCATGTATATCGCCAAAGACTTCTAAATTAGATTTAATATCTAATTTACCTGTGCCATTAAATTTAAAATCAATGTCAGTATTCGTGTCTTTAGTAAGTATGTAATTGTCGCTAATATAAAACTGTTCTGTTTCTAAATTACTCAGTTGTATATGTTCGCCAGCATCTAAATAAATTGCTTGGTTATTAATAGCATCAATATTGTTGCCAATAATTGTAAAGTTAGCAACACCTGCATTACTTGTAGTTGATAGTAAATCAGTTGTTTGAATAGTTTGAGATACTTGTAGTTCGTTAGCAACTGCTTCTAAGTCTACACCAATACGACCGTTTGCTACATCAACTTTTAAAAGTGTAGTATCATTGTTGGTATTTTTAAAACTTAAATTGGCTTGGGTTCCGTTGGCAATGCCTTGCCTTAAAAGGTTTTCTTCTAATAACGGACCGGATATTCTACCTACTTGTGCCACTCAATAATCTCCCTGACACAGTATTTATTGAATTTACTTATCGAAGTTATGTATTACTGTTACAGGTTTGCCTGCATCAACTGGTGATGCAAATTGTAAATAATAACCTGCTGTTTTTCCTGCTGGATTTTGTACAAGTGTGTAGTTTGTGATAGGTAATTGAAAAACGTTTTCAGCAAATACTAAAACATTTTGCGCCGCGGCAGGTACAGGATAGAAAGGATCGCCACTATTAAGTGGACCAAATACAGTTTCACTTGCATCACCGTTGCCTAAGTTTTGTACAGTAATAGGTGCGTAAGCTGATGGAGCCGCATTTCTTATACCGTTCCATTCGTCTGCTTCGTATATTTCAAACCTATTATCATCAGTGTTGTAACGCATATGCCCGTTCTTTGGATTTTGCGGACGATCTTCTGTACGGCCTTTTGGAACCATAACTACGTTTTCGCTGTCAAGAATAATTTCTTTATCAACAGCGGTCATATGTATGCCTCTGTTGTTTCTAATAAACCTGTTAGCGGTTGTTTGTCTTCTAACGTATCTCATTATACCGGTATGTAACTTACTGTTGCAGTAATATTAGTTGGAGATGTAGTTGAACATCTTACAATATCACCTGGTGCTAAAATCAACTTCTCACTGTCCATTGAAAATGTTTCGCCTGCTGGAATAGGAATATTATTTAAAATCATATTTCCGTCTCCTGCGGCAATCCCGCCTGGACACACATGTACATCTAAATATGTGTCTCCGCCGTCTGTGTAGAGTTCTAACTCTGGGTTTTGCGCTGTATTACAGAACATAATAGTCGTAACAGCGAATCCACCTAGATTGTAGTTAGGGTCGCTAGATGAGCTAGGAACTGTTAGTATGTCTGTAAAGCTACCGCCAATTTGTGTATTAACTATTGCCATTTTTGTTCCTTTATAATATCATCGAAAACAGTAGTGCTTTCTTTTTACTTACCAATTCATCTTGTACTGATCCACCATTGATGAAATATAAGCTAGAGCCTGCCGCACCTTCTGCTTTACTGTATAATTTAATACCATCTGTTGGAGCGTCCGGATTGGCTGTGTCCGCATCTACACCAAAGTTTGGTATACCTCCGCCGCCTGTTCCATCATCATCTTGATATGGACCTTGCGTAATATACAAAACGTCATTGACTTGTACATTACCTGTTCCAGGTGCGCTTAAAACTAAATCTGCATTACTTGATGTAGTTTCGATTGTTGTGTCTTGAATTCTTAAATGCTGTAGCTCTGCTCTGTTATTAAAGAACTTTGCCGCTGGTGTATTATCAATAGTAAATTCAATAGCACTTTCGTCTATTGCAAATGCATCACTATCATGTACAACAACAAATGTGTCTAATGATTCAATTTTGTTTTGGAATTTACCAACAAAGAAGCCATCTACATAATCAACAACACCTTTTGCATTTATTAATGTGTCATGTTGATTTGCTTTTAATACTGGGTTAACAGTAAAGTCAACTAATGATCCGTCATACTCGAATATTTGTTTTTCATAATCTGTACAACCTTCTACAGTAACAATGCCAGTACCGTCATTAATTAATTTAAGATCAGCACCGCCTGTTTGTATTCTTGATGTTCTAAGATCAACAATAGTTCCTGTTGATGGACTACCGAGTCTACCTATGAATACTGCGTCAGCAAGTCCTTGCTCATCGTATACCCAAAATGCATCACTTCCACCTCTGTCAATTTGTATACCTGCAACATCGCCTTCGGAGTTATTTACTACTCCGCCTGATACGCCACCTTGGTTTACTGTGACAAAAGGATCATCTACTACAAGAGTAGAACTATTAATAATAGTTTGGTCACCATCAACTTCTAAGTCACCGATAATTTTTACTTTACCGTCGGTGCCTGGATCAAGTCTAATCTCTCCACCGTCTGTGACTGAAATTTTATAGTCGCCATCTATATTTAGAAACTTTGACATCTATAGTTTTCCCGTTAATATTAATACATTGGTTGTAGAATCATTATCTAAATGCCAAGTATATTCTTTGTTTGTAAAGTCATTCATAATGTCGTTAACTATTGAAGCAATATATACAAATGCTGAACTGTTTAACACAAACCCAAGAATAGACATTTCGTTGTCTAATAATTGTTCTGTATTTTTATTAACTAGTTCGCACACGCCTTGATTTCCTTCTCCGTCTTCAACTTTAAACTTTGTATTGCTAAGTTGCTCTAAAACAGCACCATGTGGAACTGCCTTAGAGCTTCCAATTTTTACTGAAACAACCAAGTCTTTTAGATTCTTTAAAAGTTCCCAAAAAACATTTACTGGATGTCCCATTAAATTAGTCCTTATGCGTCTTCTGTAAAGTCGTCGTCATCAGTACCAGTTAATGTGTTATCATCACCTGCTTCTTCAACTTGTGCCGCTCCATCTGCTACAGATGTACTAAAGTTCCAAGCAACACTGTTGCCGTCATATAAGTTAGTACCTGTTGCACTTGGTGCTGATAATGTTGCTTTACGTCCAGCAATTTTACTTACTGTGTATGTTTCTGCATCATCCATTTTGAATGAAATTGACATTTCGCCTGCCGCTAGTGCCGCTGGTAATTTACCAGTTGTTAGTACACAAGTAAATTCGCCTGCTGTTTCAATTTCTTCACATACAAATTTCTTTGAGCCTTTTTGCTTTACGATATAACCTTCTTTAACTGCTGTGCCGTTATGAAAGTTTACTTTAACTTCAGAACCATTAGCTGTTGGTGTTCCGAATAATCTTTTATTAAGTGGTCTTCCCATTTGTTTTCTCCTATTTAAGTAGTCCTATGCCCGTTCTATGAGCTACGCTGTGGGTTAAACAGCATAAGTCCGCCTTGCGGCACACTATTTGACATATGTATTTATCATAAAAGAAAAAAGCCCGACACAATTAAGTATCGAGCTTTTAATAAAAGTGATAGGTTGGACTTCAGAATACCAACAATGCGGTTAACAGTCTGTCTGTCGTTCCCGCAAACCTCGCACCAAACAGTTACGTTCGGAAATACGTCTCTGTGTCTCCACAGTCACGCAATGCCACTACAGCTACTAGTCAAGTTCGGAGCCTGTAACTCCTCTTCCTTGCACTATCTAAGTTACACCGTCGTCTAACTTATGTACTTAATATAACAAACTATTAAGCAGAAGTCAACCTCTTTTTTAATAAAAAGTTAACTTTTTTTATATGGTGCTGTTTAATGATTCGTTGAAAGCACCAAAGCGTGTAATTATCCATAACACTCTCCTTGTTAAAGGTTAAGTGCGTTCCTTCGCTTGTGCTACTCCCGGCCTATTGGCTGAACGTAATATTATTTATTAAAACTTGTACTTAAGAGTAGCTTTAATACTATCGTCACTCTCAGTTGTTGCACCTGTCCATACACTTGTATTTTTAACATCTGTATGATAATAGAAACCTGTTTCTACTGGTCCTACTGTATGTACTACACCAAGATATGTACCGTCAGTTCCTAAGTCATCGTTTAATACTCTATGTGCAGTAAACATTGTTTCTTTAGAATAGTTGTACATAAGACCAAGGTCAACACGATCATCTTTTGCTAATCCTGTATTCTTATCGTCCCATACTTCAACACCAAATCCTACTGGAATGCCGTATCTACGTAATACTTGTGAACCTACAGCAACACCTTGTTGATTTAGTTCGTTGTCAGTAATATTGTTTTTATTACCAATTTGCATATATGATAGTTCTGCAAATCCTGCTAAACTTACAGTACCACCTAAGTATACTGTACTTGCTTCTGCATCATAACCTACAGTAAATCCAATTGGTAAATCTCTGCTTAGTCTATGCTCATCAAAATCAAATTCGTTATTATTTTCCCATCCGCCAAATGTTAGTACAAGTTTTTCTTTATGGTCAATTCTACTATTAGATTCTGTAATAATAAGTGGTAAACCAATTTTAGCTGTTTTAGCAAATCCTAGTCTTTGTGCATCTGTTTCGCCTACATAAAGTCTAGTATTTCCTAAACCAACGCCAATTTGTTTTTCAACAATGCTATTGTTTAATGTTGTATCTAAAGAATAATGAGAGTCAAATCTAGTACTTGCGCCTGCCCAATCAATAGGGCCGTCTAATTGAGATTGTAGTCCTACAAACACTTCTGCTCGTGTATCAAAATCTGAATCATAAGTATCTGAATCGTAATATACTTCAATGTTTCCGTTAACAAACATTCCTGTTGGTAACGTTGGTGCTGACTTTTCTAAATCAGCAACTCTTTCTTCGAGGGTCTTTGTGTCTGCAAATGCTTGAAATGATATCAAAGCGAAAAGAGCAGACAGAATAACTATAGTCCGTTTCATTTTTATTTTCCTTTCGAAAATAGTTAGGGGTTCTTACTGCGGTATTTAACCGTACATCGAATCTTCAGCCGTAAAAAAAGGGCGACCTAAGCCGCCCTTTAGTATAGTTAAAAACTATATTCTGCTTACGAGAATGATAAGTTGCCGCTATTCACTTCAACTTTTTCAACGTAATCAGCCGCGTTACCTAAAGATGACGCTGTGTTGTTTAACTCAACATATCCGTATCTAGTCATAAATGATACAACTGGTTCGAATGAAGTTGGGTCTAGTACAACACCTGAGCTCATTAGTGGAATGTATGGGCAATAGAATGCTGCCGCATCTGATTCACTTGAGCCTTTGTAGCCAACTAGTACATCGTCGTCTGCCGCGTATGTATTAACATAGATCTTCATAGCGTTGTTCAATGTACCAACCATTTTAGTGTTAGTTGGTGCTTCAAACGTACCTTCAGTTGTTCTTGCAAACGCTGAAGTTGTTGCTGATTGAAGGACAGTTAAAATTGCTGGAGAAACAACAGCCCAGTTACCTGCGCCTCTACGTGTTCTTTGTGCAATTCTGTTTGCCGCTCTGTTAATTAATACAGCTAATGCCGCATGTTCGTCACCGACGAATGTTGCAGTACCACTTACACCAGCTTGGTTGTAAGTATCAGTACCTGTACCTGCTAATGATGCTAATGAAGTTAATACTTCTTGATCAATCTCAGCAGTGATCTCTTGTGCAAGAGCTGCCATGATTTCTGCTTCAACATCAATACCATGTTGTGACTGCGCATCTTGTGCAGATTCAAACGTCCAGCGAGCTGACAATTTACGTGTCTTAGCTTCGACTGTTTGCTTTAAAATCTGAATGCTTAGTCTGTTACCAGCAACACCTTCTTTTGATGCTGTTGGATCTGCTTTACCATTTGCATTACCTGAATAGCCTTCAGCAATTTTGAATGGGCTTAAAGCCTCTTCGCCTGCTGCCGCTGATCCGCCTGCTGTACCTGTAAAGGCATCAGCGTAACGTACTCGTAATGTGTGGATTTGACCCACTGGTCCTGTCATAGGCTGAACACCAACGATCTCGTTCGCGATCACAGTTGGCATTACACGTCTAATAACTGGTAAAATAACTCTATTTAGAGTTGCTACGTTGCCTGCAGAAGTTGCACCTGCTGTTGCACTCTCTGACAAATACTTGCGAGTATTTTCAAGTGTTGCTTCCATAACAGATTTCTTATTTCCTGTTAATCCTTCAACTAGTGCACCTTTGGTCTCCTGCCAGCGACTTTCTAGTAGTTCTGACATTTCATATCTCCTTAAATTATATTCCAGCTAAACGCACAATGTCTACAACATTTCTGTTGAATTGTTCTGCGTCTGCTTGTCTACTAACGTTAGTTTGTGAACTTTGTTCACGGTTGCCTGTAACTTCTTTGCCTTCTGATAAAATTGCCTTTTTGGCTGGAGTATTCCCGTCTATTACTGCCGGTAGGTACTTGTCAAACGCAGAACGTAGTTTTGCAGTTTGTACAGATTCCAGTAAGTCTGTCATAATCTCTTTTTGGTCCTTGCTTAAAGGTCCAACAAGTTCATTAAGTACGTCTTTTCTTTCTGCCGCTTCTACTAAACGCTTCTTCTCAGTTGCCTGAGATTCTGCTAATGCTTTAGCTTTAGTAGCAAATGTTTTTGCTTCACTAATTTGTTTATCTTTCATAGCGATAACATTAATTAGTTTAGCTGTTTCTGACGCTTCATTTAGGTAGCTTCCTGCGTATTCTGAAGCAAATGCTTCAAACAGTTTACGCCCAAAATCGTTTCTACGTGCTTCTTCAATATCTTCTTTAAGTTGACCAATTTCTCCTTTAAGAGCTTTGTCAACTGTTTCTGATACTGCTTTAGCACTTCTTTCGATAAAGTTAGTTTTAACTTTAGCGAAGTGTGATTTAGCTTCACGTACTAAACGTACTTTAGTTTCTGCTAAATCTTTTTTGTCTTCGTTAAACTCTGCAAGTTCTTTTGCAAGTGCTTCTACAACAAATTCTTCTAGCTTGCCGAAGTTAACCGCCATTGCTTTTTGATCTTCATGTAGCTCACCAACTTCTTTAGTTAGTTGCTCCATAACAAATCCTTTTAGTTTCTCTGCGTTTTCACGCTGAGCAACTGCATATTTTGCACGGGCTTCTGCTAATGCTTTGCGGTCATCCGCAAACTCAGCAATTTCTTCTGCTAAACGTTCAGATACAAGTGTATCAATGGCTTCAACCATTGTACTTTTGTCATGCTCATATTTCTTAGCAAATTCTTCACGTAGCTCTGATGTTACTTGCTGGCGATTCTCTTTGATCTTCGCGTCCCAAGCTTCTTGAATTTCGTTGCGCACTTCTTCCGTAACTACATCGTTTTCGAAAAGTGTTTTTAGTGCATCCAACATATTATTTTCTCCTCGTTATTGGAGTTTGCTAATGATATTCACTAGCGATTCCTTTAGATACTTTTGTGCCTTTGGGTCTTGTTTTGTTGCCTGTGCCATTTCGTATGCCTTCATTCCGCCACGTGCATTCATTAAATGCTCGTAGATTGGTGTTGGGTAAGCGCCTGGCGCACTTGGTTGCGCCACGACATCAACTGTTATAATTTCAAAATCGGAGACTTGATTGCCTCCGTCTTCTGAAACGTTACCAGAGCCCCTACTGGAAACACCTAATTTAACGCCGCTTTCCAGCATTGTTTCAACTAGTTTTCCCATAGGAGTTGGTAAAATTTTTAACTTGCCATAACCGTTTGGGCCGTCCATCCAACAATCTGTTATCATGTGACTTACACGGTCTAAGTTAATATTAAGGCCTTCTGGATGATCAACTTCCCCGAGTACACTATATCCTCCGGATATTTGATCATTGAGAGTTTTGACAGCCCTACCAATTTCTTCTACAGGATACACACGTTGGTTTGCGTTACGCACACCGCCTTGTATACAAATACCTTTCATATAAAGGTCTTTGCCTCCTTTGGAGTTATCGGTAGACTCAACGACTATATTAGCCTGGTCGAATGTCAAGTGCTCTCTTAAAAAGTTGTTCATTCTAGTTCAACCTTATTATTTGCCGACTATAGATTTTTTATTGTCAGCTGTTTCGCCTGCGCCTTTTTTCTCTGCGCCGTGGCCTTTTGGTTCAGCTTTCATTGACTTAGATGCTTTTCCGCCTGGTACGTTAACGTTCCCTGCTGTTTCATCTTTAGTAGTGTTTGCCGCTAATCCGCCAGTAGTTCCTTTTGTATCAGACTCTCCGCCAGCAACTATGTTACTTGCACTTCCGCCCATATCGTTAGAACCTGCTACAGTTGACTTAGCGTTTGCGCCGTTGTCGCCCATAGAAGCAGTTACTTTTTCCACATACTCTTTCATTACATCAATGTCTGACTTAGGCTCTTTTGATTCGTCAACTTCTTCGTCTGTAGTTTCATCTACTTCTTCGTCTGTTGCTTCTTCAACTGCTTCGTCAGTATCTTCTTCAGCTTCGCCAAAGTTATAAGCCTCTTCTTCAGGGGCTTCTTCATCACCAGCTTCTTCTTCGTCTCCAGCTTCTTCGCCTTCATCGCCAGCCATCATTTTTTCAAATTCAGCTTTAAGATCGTCTAGTGCATCTTCTAGGTCTTCAACACGATCTTCAACATCGCCTTCTCCACCTTCATCTTCTTCGCCTTCGTCGCCGTCAACTGCATCCTCGATGTCACCCATCATATCGTCTGCTGGGTCACCGCCCATGTCGTCGTCGCCTTCAACTTCAAATTCATCAAGATCAAAGTTTTCATCAACTTTGTCTTCGTCTTCATCAACTTCTTCGTCAGTTGCTTCGTCTACTTCTTCATCAGTAGTTTCATCAACTTCCTCATCAGTAGCTTCGTCGACTTCTTCGTCGGCTACTTCTTCTAAGTCATTTTCTAAAATATTTTCGTAGATGTCTCTTGATTTTTCAACTACGATTTCGTGAAATAATTCTTCAGCACCTGCTTTGTCTTCTGCAATTAGGCGCTCAAGCATTTCTTCAAACTTGTTGCGATCTGCCATTGTTTTCTCCTATAAAATTGTTACCTATGGTAAGGCTGTCATTTGTATTTACTATTTATACGGAAAACTACGTAGATATAGGCGATTTTTGCGCCTTTTTGACTAGATGCTAGGAAAGATCGTATATTTCCTTGAAATCATCTACTAGAATGTGCTTCAAATTGTCAAAAGTATTTAGTTCGTCAGGTATATAGTTATCAGGTAATATTATCCTGTTAAACTCAATATGTGGGTTTTCACGTAGTACAGCAATGGTTTGTCGCATCCAGTTACCAAAAAAAGTTGCACCATCTGTTGATTTTTTGTAGTTACGTGTATTTGCAAATATATTGTTTAATCTTTTGCCATCGTCTAGTCCTTTGTAGTCAAAGCCTAGAATGTATATTTTTTCATATCCGTGCTGTGAAGCTAGCCATAATGCTGTTGGTCCGCTAGACCAGCCTTTACTAGGATTGAAAAAATTTAAGTTTTTTATACCTGAATATGATTTATTAGGATTTGTGTAAACTTTATTATTGTTGTGATAACCAGTGCTTGTAATCTCTAGTATCATTTTTGTATCAACAGCAACTAGATAGTCTGGAGTAATACCGTTTCTATATACAGCATTACATGCATATGTTTTACCATGCTTTTGTAATTCTTCAACATCAATACTACTTCTACTTGTGCCATTACCTAGCACAAAGCCAACTTTACCTTTATTTGCTGTTTGCAATAACGTGTTTAATGGAACAGTGTTTTCACGAATAAGACGTTCACGTTTTTTGTTACGTCTTTCTTCTCTAACTATTTTCCATTGTTGTTTGGTGTATTGCGACTTGTCTATCTTCGGCAATTAAACCCCCGCTTCGGCATTGGCTGCCACTCCATACATTTGACGCACAAAATTTAATTCTTCTGATTGTTCACTGCTATGTAGTTCAGACGCCTTGCGGACTTTATTGATTTGACGAAGTGTTAACCGTGTCTTACGTGTATCATTATATTCAATTGGGGACTCGTCATCGCGTTCTTCATAGCGATCGTCTTCGACATTGTCGAATGTTTCTTTGTCATAGTAGAATAGTTCACGTAGTATCATGTTAGTATTTATATCGTTTGATCCGTTGCCGGAGGTGCGGTTTCTTCTGCTCCTGCTTCAGGGGTTGCGCCAGCCATTTCATCTCCACCAAGTGTTGGATCTGGTTCTTCTGTTGCATCGTCTTCAATGTTCCCTAAGTCTGAACTTATACCTGCTCCGCTTATTCCTGCACCACGCATCTCTCCTGCGGCATCGGTATTTTGCGCTTCTAAATTTTCATCATTTTCTTCGCGCCATAGTCTTTCGTTTTCTGCAATCTCTTCATCACTCATTCCTAAGAAACGTGACATTGCAAAACGATTTGAAATATAAGGTATTGCACTCATTTGTGAATACGTAGGTACTCTTGCATTATCAATCTCACTTTGTCTATAACTTGCAAAGTTTTGTGGAGGTTGAAATTTAAGATCAAACATTGCTGTGTCAATGTTTACACCTTTTTCTAAAATGTAACGTTTAAATTCTTGGTTAAATTCTTCAACTACTAAATTCTGTAAACGTTCACAGTATGTATTAAATCTTAGTTCTTGTATGTATGCTGTTCCAACTCGTCCGTCAGTGTACTGAGAATTTCCATCATCAGGCCCGGTCGGTAAGTATGAACTAGGGATTCGTAAACCGCGTACGAGCTTATTAGTAAAATATCTAAGGTCATCTATCTCTCCGAGGTTAGTACCGCCTGGCAATGTTTCAACTTTAGATCCTCTACCTTCAGCAGTTTGTGGGAAGAAGTAGTCTTCGTTAATTGATAGGGGATTGTAAGCTGAGTCTATAACGTTTTGGCCACCCCCCGTTTGCGATGGGATTCGTCTTTGATGAATTTCCGTCTTAACACGTTCCACAAATTGCATAGCAAGGTGTGAAGGCATGTTGCCCACATCAACGTAGAATACTCTTCTTTCTGGAGCTCTTTGTACACGATATATAATAATCGCATCTTCGAGCAATTCTTTTTGTTTGAATACTTTGAATACTGTTTCTAGTAATGAATTACCAAACGGATAATTTAAGTCTAATCCTTCTGATAAACTTAAATGTATAACGTGTTCTGATGCAACTGCAATTTCATTTTCGCCTTGTTGAAAACGTCCACCGCCTGCACTTGTACTTGAATTACCAACCATGCCACGAACGCCGCCAGTTAAGTAACCTGCATCGCCTGTGCCTCCTGATCCTTGACCAGTTGTTTGATATGGAGTTGTTGCTACCATTTCAGCAAAGTTTAAATTAAAGTCTTTTACTAGATATTGTTCAGGTGTTTTACCTTGACTTTCGTTAACAATAATTTTTGAAACTTTTGCAGGATCAACATGAAATAATTTTTTAGTTTCTGGATCTCTAACAAAAAATGCATCACCATACTTAAACACGTTACGCATTAAACGGAACATACGTGTTTCAAAGTTTTGTAATTTACTCCACTGTTGTAAGTATTGCGATATAATTGTAATTTCTGAATTTGTTGCTTTAGTTTTAAAGTCAATTAAAAACGGAGTTTTATTTTGTTTGTTTTGTTGTGTAGTAAATTCTGCAAGAATATCAAGTGCGGCATTTACCTCACTATCCATATCCATTGTATTGTATTGACCATAACGTTCAACACGATTTGGACTACCTATGTATACATCTGGTAAGTACGATGAATAGTTAGAACGTGCAGGACCAGCTTGACCGCCACCGGCACTTCGTGCAGTAAACGGACTGTAACTTCCTTCTGTGTTATTACCAGTTTTAACTGGTGTAAAATGTTTTTTCCAACTCATATAATTTCCTAACCGTAAATGTTTCCACTAGTATTAGTAGCAGTCGCTTTGGTATTTGTACTTACTTCTCTCATTATTTCAGATAACGAAGCAACTAACATATTTAACCGATCTAGTTGTTCTGAGCTACCAGTGCCGGATCCGCCGCCGCCTATTGTGTCCATTTTAGCTACAACATCACCTGCATTAGTTCCTGAGCCAAACCCAAGTTTATTATCTTTGGCAAGTTCATCATTTAATTCGCCTAATACTTCAACTAATTCTTTCATTGCTGTATTATAACTGGTTATGCTCTCTGTGTCAAGCGAATTGAGTGAAGTAATATTCGCGTCTAAGCCTGTCATTGCGGCCATACTTTGTAAATTAGTAGATAATGTAGCAATACCTGTGCTATCCATTCCTGCTAAACGTTCTAATGATGTAACAGTTTTTTTAGAGATTTCAATCTCGCCTGCTTCTCCACTTGTAAATGAGTTTAGAGCATTTGCCATATGAACCATTGCTTCAGCATTTGTTTTAACGCCTTCAGCATTTAATTCTAATGCTCCAAAATCTTTTACTTTATCAAATGGTGTTTTAGCTCCAAAGAATCCTGCAATAGCATTGCCAATTGCTCCAACTGCATTTCCTACACCGCTTTTTGCGCCTGCACCCGAGCTAGAAGTTAATGCTTCGTTAAATGCTACCATTGCGGCCGCATTTGCTTTTACTTTTTCTGTATCAAAAGCATAACCTTGGAATTTAATTATATCATCATATGGTATGCCAGTTTCACCGCCAAAGAACGATGTAATACCTGTTGCTATTCCACTTACTAATGAACCTAATCCACTTGCCGCTGTACCACCGCCATATGCGGCCATTGCAGTTGAATATGCAACTAGTGCATTTGCATTGCCTTTGACTTTTGCTTCGTCGATTGTGTATTTTTGAAATTCTAATAACTGTTCTAATGGATTTGCTTTTTCAGCACCAAACAATGCACCAATGCCATCTGCTATTCCGCCTACTAAGTTTCCTAATCCTGCAACTGCTGTACCTGCACCAAATGCCGCCATGCCTCCTGCAACTGCAAGCATACCTTTTCCTGCCGCCGAAAGTTTAGCACCATCTATATCTTCAAAGGACTTCATGCCGTCTGCAAACGTTGGTAATGATTTACCTACTAACCACGTAGCACCTGCAACTGCCGCACCAATAACAAGAATAACTCCTGCTAGTACTGCGCCACCTATTGCTACTTGTGGATTGCCAAATGCCGCTAATCCTTTAGCAACACCTTTGAGAACACCACCGCCTACATTGCCAACAAAGTCTCCAACACCTTTACCTGCTTTGCCTGCACCTGCTGGACCTTTAACAGCACCTCCTTTGGTACCGCCAAATAATCCGCCAAACATACTGCCAATACCGCTTTTCATTGCGCCAATAACTTTTGCACCTACGAACAGTCCAGTAATAGCAAGTCCTAACTTTACAGCAATGCCTGAAAAATCAATGCCGCCGATCATTTCGCTAAATTTATCTTTAACAACATCACCGATGGTTTGACCTTCAGCACCACCTAGTGCTTTTGCAATAGCTTCGTTCAATCCTAAGTTTGTAACATCAGCAACAAACGCCTTAATTGAAGTTACACCTTCGCCGATTTTTGCCATAAAGTCATCAAACTTTTTCTTAAACTCTTCTGATCTTAAATATTTGACCATGCTTTGTGCTTTTACGGCCATTTGTACTATTTTTTGTTTAAAGTTTTCAACGTCTGCTTTAAACTGATCACTCTTAAGATATCTTACTAGATTTTCAGTAATTCCTTTAGTAACTTCTATAAGTGTATTGCTTATACCTGATAATGCAGTACCTAGTGTGTCCATTACGCCTGATTTAAGTAATGCTTCTTCAATGTTACTTCTAATAGTTTGTATAGTTTGTTTAAACTTAGCGAACACATCAGTAACAGAATCTTTTTTCTGTTGTTCAGCCGCGGCTTTTCTCATATCTATTTCACGTTGACCTGCTGTCCTAGCATCAGCAGTCATTTGTACAAACTCTCCCATGCCTTCAGTTTGGGCCAATGCTGATGTACCTGCCGCACCCATAGTATCTGCTAATTTAGTAATCTCTGGAAGCATCTTCATTAGACGAGCTTTATATTCTTCTTGACTAATTGCTCCTGTTGCGTTTGCTACTTGTAGTTCTTTTAGACCGGATACGTTTGCTTCTAAATATTGTGCTAGTGGTGTTTGAGAAACACCGTCAGCCATATCACCTAATGCATCACTAAATGCTGGTCCTGACTTGCCCATAATATCAGAAGAAAATTGTAAGTTGTTTTGGAAGTTTTCTAATCCTTTGCCACTTAATTTAGAAGCAAGCACGTTGATATTTGCCGCTTCCATTCTGCCGTTTATTTCTTCTTGTAATTGTTTTCTACTTTTACCAGTAACTTTTGCAAGTTTGTCTATTTCTAACAGATAACTTTTAGCACCAGCTGTTAATGATGCATCTGTTCTTCCTCTAAGTTGTCCTGCTCTTGCTTGGTTTTCAATATAATCAGCCATGCCTTCATTTAATGACTCTTGTGTGAAACCTAAACCAAACATACCGTTTTCTACACTTCTAAGTGATTTGGTTAATTTACCTAAACGCTGTGCACCACCTGTAACTGTGCCACCTAACAAAGTCATGTTAGCTGAGTTTGCTGAAACCATATCTGCAAATTGGTCTAAACTAAGACCTGCTTCTGCTGATGCTTGTCGCATTGCTAACATATTGTTACCAAATCCAGCACCTGATTCACTTAACTGTTGGAAAGTTGCTAGACTTTTATCAAAGTAAGCACTTGCTTTTCCAAGTGCTGAGCCTAATATAGGTACTTGACTAAGAAACTCAGTAACACTATTACTATTTTGTACTGCGCCAGCAAAATTTGTTAGTTGTCCTGTGGTAGCACCTAGTACTGATCCTAGTGCTTTAAATGCAAAACCTAAAGTTGAGTTAAGACCGCTACTAAACGATTTTAATGCACTAGTGCTTTTTTTGACTTCTGCTGTTTGTTTTTTAGTAGTTGTTGTACCACGTGTTACTGCTTTTGTGTACAGGTCTTGTGCTTTTGCACCGCCGCCACTGCCGCCAGACCCAGATTGGCCTCCGCGCTTCATTATCTTTAATATTTCTTGTAATGTAGCTTCTGCGGCAGGTCCGCCGGCAACGTCAACAATTTTTACTTCTTCGGCCATTAATCACTATTCCAAGTTAACTGCGTATATAAATAAAGTAGATACATACAACTAATAATGTATTTATACGGAGAAAACATGTCACAAATAAAATCACCAGATACAAACCCACTTAGTAAGTATTTTCGACAATCTAAGTTATATATTAGCCTTCCTAGCCAAGGAAAACACTATCCAGCAGGTTCAATTGACTTTCCAGAGAGCGGAGAAGTTGAAGTTTATTCAATGACAGCAAAAGATGAGCTGTTGTTTAAAACTCCTGATGCGTTACTTAACGGACAAGCAACAGTTGATGTAATTCAAAGTTGTATACCTGCAATCAAAGATGCATGGAAACTACCTAGTGTAGATCTTGATGTATGTCTTATTGCTATTAGGCTTGCAACATACGGCGAACAAATGACACTTAAAATTAAAACTCCAGTGACAGGAGAAGAAAAAGAAATGGGTGTAGATCTAAGACAATTATTAGATCAGTTTGCTAATATTGAATATAATGATGTTGTAATGCTACCGGAAATGACAATACGTTTACGTCCATTAAATTACAGAGAATTTACAGACGGTGCTTTAAAAACATTTGAAGAACAACGTATCTTTAATGTTGTTAACGACGATACAATGAAAGAAGAAGATAAACTTCAAGCATTTACAAACTCGTTTGCAAAACTTACTGAACTAACTGTAGACATGATGGTTAAAGGTATTAAAAGTATTGAGATACAACAAGAAAATGATGATCCAGTATTAGTAACTAACAGAACACATATACTTGACTTTATTAAAAATGCAGATAAAACATTTTTTAATAGTATTCAAACACACTTAGAAGCAGAAAAAGAAAAGTTTACACTAAAGCCGTTAATTGCACAAGCAACTGACGAAGAAAAATTACAAGGTGTTCCAGAAACTTACGAAGTACCAATTACATTTGATCAGTCGAATTTTTTCGAATAAGGATCCTGACGTGGACCGTCCCAGAGATCCTAGAAGAAGTTAAGGTCCTTGAGCAAGAATCTAAACAGTTTAAATTAGAACTTACTAAATTGTGTTGGTTAATGCGTGGAGGTCTAACCTACGAAGAAGCCTATTATCTCGGTCCTGAAGAACGAGAGATAATCGGTAAAATGGTTGAAGACAATTTCGAAACTACAAAGAAAAGCGGACTACCTTATTTTTAAGCAGTCTTAAGTTTTTCAGTTCCTTTAACACCTGCTTGTGCCGCTTGTCCTGCTTGTGCAGTACCTGGTTTTACACCTTTAGCAGTAAGTTGTGCTTTTACTAATTTTCCTAATTCTGGATCAGCTTTAACAGCCTTAAGAATTGCAGTAAATTTAGGATTCGGTAATCCCATATCAAAACTTGCTTGTACACCAACAGGTTTATTTGTTTGTGTGTCAACCCATAGTGCGCCTGCCCATTCGTAATCTTTACCACCTTTGTTCATTATAGTACCCTTTTTAATAGGTGCATCTTTAACTGCTGGTGGTGTTTTAGCACTTGGTTGTTCCGAATCCGCACCTTTTTGTGCTGTATCCGTACTCGGTGCATCTGGCTGTGTTTCAGGATCTTGTTGAGGCTTAGATGGTTCTAATTCTACTTTTTGTGTTGATCCAATGCTTTGTATTTGGTCGTTACTCATACCAGCATCTGCTAGTATATTAGCAATACTACCTGAATCTAATGGTGATCCCATCTTAGTCCATTGTTTAGTAAGTTTATCAGCAGTAACTTTATTACCTACATTTTTTGCAGTTTGTTTAACTGCTCCTGCCGCTGAACTTGCCGCACCTTTTACTGCGCCTGCGGCTTTACCTGCTAAGTTTCCTGCTCCACGTTTTAGTTTAGCACCTAGTGTATTAGGATTGTTTAAAGGTAATTCGCCTTGTGCAGGATCTGCTTCTGCTAGATATAATTCAAACTTTTCTTCCATTGACAATGTTTCGCCAACTTTACCAAAGTCACTTAACTTTTGACTTTTGTCAAAGTTTTTATCTACTGGAGTTGCATCGCTTCCGCCTTTGAGATCTAATTCAAGTTGTTTCTTTTCATCAGGATCAATTGGCTTAATTTTGTGCATTTCTTTGTTTTTGTCATCAACTGTTGCAAGAGCACCTTGTGCCGCCGCGCCTGCCGCGCCGCCAACTGCTGATACTGCTTGAACTGCTTCTTCAGCATTGTCAAGAACAGCAATAGCCGCATCTAATTGATCGCCTGTCCACACTTCTTTTGGAATGTTTTTAATTGTATCTGACAGTGCTGATAAATCTGCGTTTGCTGTTTGCGTTGTTGATAAAAATCCGTGTAACTTGCCTGCCGCTTCATAATATTCAGGACTAAATGCTTTTGCACTTGAAGCCGCACTTGCAAGTGTTTTATATTGTGATACTTGATCAGCAGTCATAGTCATATCATAATTGTAATAGAAACCATTAATATTACCTGTAGAACTATAATCCATTGCACCATCTAATACACCTGCATCAAATCCGGCATCTGCCGCCGCACTGTCTACTGCTGATTTAAAGTTATCTGCCGCAAACCCGTCCATCATTGCATCTGCTTCTGCTTCGCTACCTGTTGCAATGTTATCAATCATACCATCAGTTAAGCCTTTAATTGCTAAACCAGCAAGAGCACCATATGCCGCTGTTTTAACTGACTTACCAACTGCTGTTGAAAGTTTTTCACCTTGCAATAAATCTTTAGATGCACGTAGTATTAAACCTGCGGCCGCACCGCCTGCTGGACCACCTGCAAATGCCGCCATAGTAGTTAGAACACCAACTGCTATACTTGCTTTGCCTGGATTTTCTTTTGCCCAGTCACTTATTTTTTGTATACCTTGTACAATTTTACTGTCACTGTTGTTTGCTGTAATTTGTTTTTTAAGATCTTCAAACTTTTGATCTGCGTTTTTAACTGGACCTGCATTTTGTGCTAATCTGCCTAGTTCGTTAATTTTAGCATCAACCTTTTTAGCAATATCAACAGGTAGTTTAGCGGCAGCCGCCGCACCTGCGCCTACTTTACCTGCGATTGTTTTATTATCACCGCTGTCCATAGCAACTTGTTCAGCACCGCTAAAGATGTCTAATACTTGTTGCTTAGTAAGTTCTTGTTCTGCTAATTTTGTATACTGTTCAACTAGTGGCCAAAGTTCTTTTTCCCACTTGCCTAAATAAAGTATTTGTTGTTCAGTTAGATCTTGATATCCTTCGTTAAGGATAGTTGCTGTACGTGAATTAAATCCTGTTACTTCTTGTAGTTTCATTATATTGCTCCAGCCAGTACTTTTTTCTCAGTTGGTGTAAGTGCATCTAATTGTTTTTGCATTTCAGGAGTAATACCTGCACCTGGCTTTTTCATTGGAATAACTTTTGCACCCATTGGTTCACCTGTAGCATCATCTTTGCCATCTTTGTTTTTGTCAACTTGTGGTGCTTGTGCTGTAGTAGGCTTTCCTGCTACATTAGTACCTTTAGCCGCTCCTGCGGCCGGCGCACTAGGTTGTGCAGGTGCAGTACTAGTTCCTACTGTACCGTCACCGTCTGCTTTTGCGGCATCTTGCGCCGCAGTCATTATTGCTTGATCTATTTGTTTAGGCGTCATTATGCCTTGTACACCTTTAAGGTGCATATTTGGATAACCTTTTGATTTTAAAAATGCCGCAAGTTGTGGACCTTGCATTTGTTTTATGTTTATACCAGTTTTACCTGCATATCCTTGAAGTGCTACTTTTAACTGTCTTGCTTCGTCACCTACTTCAGCCGCACCACTTAATTTAGCGGCTGTACCTTTAGCACCAACTGCTCCAGCAACTTTTGCTCCTATTTTACGACCTACTTGTTTTAGTAGTCCAACAGGTGCTTCGTTTGCTACGCTTTCACGTGGCGG
>Ga0098055_1000059_pt1 | contig 78051 bp, 61 predicted proteins | sample 17_taG_FD_75107 | JGI IMG/M metagenome (GOLD analysis project Ga0098055, IMG submission 75107) | Marine viral communities from the Subarctic Pacific Ocean - 17_ETSP_OMZ_AT15314 metaG | ecosystem: Environmental > Aquatic > Marine > Oceanic | place: Pacific Ocean | collected 2015-01-18 | reverse complement strand
TGGACATCACTATGGTCACCCACCCTTCTACTTTCGCCATCAAGGCCACCCGTGGATATTGCGGGGCAACTTTCACAATCGCTACTGGATCCGAAACCACTGGCTCTTTGGCCATGACCTCCCACCCTAAAACCAACAACCCAACCATGATTAATTTATTTTTTAACATATTTCCCCCTCTAATATCAGTAATTCATATTTCTTTAATAGACCCGTATTTCTTGTGCTTGCTGTGCTCGTAAAGCCCTTACAATATATATAAATGGACGGTGTAAATGGCTCTTTGTTTCATTTTATGTGTTTATAAATAATTTCAAGGATATCGTTGGCAAACAAATTTTTGTTTTTTATAGGTGAATTTTCATAGCTGTGGCTGATCGCTTTATATAATTCTCCCCTTCTCCGATATAAACCTGAGGCTTGCCTTGGTCGTCATCTCCAAACAAAAAATAAACACCAGTGTATTGTGAAATTTCACGCTTAGCTGCTTTATCCATCGCCGTGCGCGGGAACCAGAGGGTTTTAATTAAACGATTGGTGAGTTCGGCTTCTTTGACTGAAGTCGGTGAGCCTTCGGGGAGGAAGATTTGGATGGTTTGGGGTTTCATTTAGTCATATCAATTTTTTAGCTTTTTTAATTAGTCCTTTGATGTCGTTTTGATTTAATTCCACCCTTATTACATGAGAACTACTTAAAGACACTTTTTCTTCCATTTGCACTCCCTGAGATGCAAATCGGTCGTAAACAAGCGTTTTAGTTGATTTTGCATCAAATATATTAAGAGTTCCTAGCCCATTTATCATTTTTTCTACATTAGTATTTACATTTTGCTCAAAGAAAGTATCATCACCATAAACACAATGTCTCATAACACTCCATAACATAACAGCTAGAGTTCCTCTGACACCATTTAATGTTGTTCCTGAGCCACTTAAATGGGATATTGAGTCTTTAAACCAAACTCCAGCTCCAATACATTTATCACGATAAAATTCAGGGATGTTATGGTACAAATTTTCAATTAATGAAGGAAATACGATACTTGAAATTCCTGAGTTTAATAAAGGACTAGCATCTTCAGAAAATATTTTCTCTACGTTTATTTGAGTTAATCGCCCACGCCTTTTTTCTCTTTCTATGATATTCTTATAAGCCTTTTTTAATTTTTTTCCCTCTTCATCTGTGATCATTATAATGTGAAAGTAATTAAGATTTAGCTCAACAAAAGATTCAATAATTTCCGAAACAGCTCTTCCTGAAATTGCTGTATCTATAAAAATAAACTTCTTATCACCAGAGAGTCGATTAATATTTCGAAATTTAAGGCCGGTAATATTTATTGTGTATTTTGCATCCACAAAATCTACCAAACTCTCATAAAAATCGGTATAAGGAGTTTTTTTCTGTCTAATGCAATCTGCCAAAACTTTAGACCAAAACATTCTAATATTCTTTGATTCTAATGATATTTTAGAATCTCCCCAGTCTGAAGTGAATGGCATTAACCATTCATTGAAATAGTTAATTATTTTAAACTTTTCAGAATTTTTAATTCCATAGAAATGTAACGAGTCAATTGCACAGCTATAAAACGGGTAGGCTCCTCTACTGGGAATTACTACCCTCGAAAAATTTTCATTTTTCAATTTCAATAGAACATCCATTGTCTCGATACATGCTTCTGCATAAGACAAAACCCGACTTGGTGTAATTAACTGACGCAAGTATTCATTCATATGCAGATAGATTTTTCAGCTAAGTAAAATTCCAAAATGATAATGTTTTTTTAACCCAATGATCAAAATCTTTAGCTACAGCCTTATTTTGTATTGAAGTACCAGACTCAAAACTTCTAAGACTCACCCCTTCTTTTAATCGTTTATCAAATCCAAAAACTTCCTCCCGTTTTGTTTGCTCGTTATAAACTAAACTTAACATTGGATATAAAGAAATGCATTCATCTTCAGATTGAACATATAGTTTGTTTTTAGGAAGTGTGTTTTTAAATTGAAACTTAATAGGTTGATGTGCTGGGTGATCACCCTTTAACAAACTTGCTTCAAACTCATATTGATGTGTAAGCCAGTTCCTGTCCATTTCTTCTATTAAGATCAAATCCCAATCAATCAAAAAGTTCACATCATTTAAGAGCTCTTCTAAAGCTGCTTTTTGTTGCTCTATACTTTTTTTACGTTCATGTTTATTATTCGGTCCTCTGTGATGCTTAAAGTCATTTAATGGACTAACTAAATTATTTTTAGTATTGGTTGCGAAAGATGATAGTTTTTTTCCTCTAGACTTGAACCAAACTTCTGAAAAGTCTATACACAACTTTTCATCCTTGACATCCCTGAGTAGCTTGCAGCATTTTTGCAGCGTCTCTTGCCAATGACCTGGTGAAATACCTGAATCAAGGTATTCAGAAAATGAATCAACAGTCTCTTTTAATAGGTCTTTATCAGAAACTTTATCTGAGAACTTTGCAACTAAACTCATCCCTAATGCAACTAAAAATGCTAAAAACTGTTCACCATATTTCATCTGACGTTCATAAATACTGGCTAAATCTCGTTCTGCATAAATGTTTCGGTATGAATAAGCTAAAGGAAATGGGTATTTCTCAGCAATCAAATAACTGATCTCATCCTTTTTATTAATTGCAGAGTTCAATGTATCTACAGTTAATCGAGCTCTTTCAATTTGATTGAGCAAATCTGTTGAATCATCGCCTCTAAATAAAGCTTCTTTTAATACAGCAGTTTGTTCATACTCTTTTTTTAACCTTGTTTCCAGTAAGTTTAGCTTTTTTAATGTATTAATAACATCTGCATCAGGTAAAGGCACTTCTAGTGATCTTACTGTTTTAAGATTTTGAGTTTGGACAACGGAATAACTGCGTGCATTACTTAAACGACCGCTAACCAAATCTGAGTTTATATAATGAACAATAAAATCAATTGTGTCTTTGGGCAACTCCCTGAATCTTATTAGGAAAAGAGTGTCAGAAACAACAAGGTTTTCTTCAGATTCTTGAATTAAATAAGCCGCAGGTGAACTACCTATCCGTTGAAGTAAAACATCATTTTTAATTGTCTTTTGAATTTTTTTACTTAAAGTAGATAAATCTTTTTTGTGTAATTTTTCCTTATCAATTACCTCCACTCTGATGTCTCTTCCTTGAACAATTGCTTGATTGCCTTTTGGCATTGAAGATAATCTCGTGCCTGAAAAAACATCGGCAACTTCATCAATCCTAACCCATCGGCTTGCAAGGCTTCTGTTAGCTACTAATTCATGCTGTGCAAAATAACTGGCAGGATCTAGGTTAAATTCATTTTCTGCAATTTTTCTAAACGAAACATCAATATGATTTGAATCGTCTGTCCCATATTTCACTCTAGAAAGAATTTCTTTTACATCTGATTCTCTGAGCTCCAATTTACGCCTTTTTCCTTTTGTAAAACAATCTTCAGCTTTAACAAATCTAACAGAGTCATTATCATGACCATCCAATTCAGTAGATCCAAAGATCAATAACACACATTTATTACTTGTATGGCGCAATAAACCTGCAGGTAAACTAACTACACTTCGAAGTATTTTTCTTTGTAACCAAGATTCTCTTATATTCCTAGAGTCACCTAAGGAAAAAAGAACCCCCATGTTTACTAGGAATGCTGCTCGACCATTAGGCTTGAGGTTTTGAAGCCCAACCTCAATCAGGTTCATTGATCGGTCTGTAGAAACGTAAGGAATCAAACCTTCAAATTCACGTAAAACTTCATTCCTGGATATTTTTCCAACTGGAGGGTTGCTTATCACTACATCAAATTTTGGTTTCCTATATTCTCGATTATAATCAGCAGCAGATCCTCTGAATATTTCAACTGTACTTGAGCCTAATAAAATAGTTTTCAATCGAGTCAGAATTTGATTCCTAACAATTGATTCAGCGCCAATAATCTCAACACCTTGAAGCTTACTCTGATTCAATTCATTCATTAAACCTCCACTTCCTATGGCAGGGTCAAAGACAGAATCTCCTTTTTTTATGTCACTAGCTAGAGCCAAAAGATGGCCTAATCCTATAGGTGTGTCATACACACTTAGATGTGTGGACTGATCCTCAAGCATTTCTTCCAAGATTTCAAATAACTTAATATTAATATCAAAATTTAATGAACTCACTCTTTCTAAAAAATAGAAGAGAATATGTTCATCGAATGGAATTGAATAAATATCTTCTATAGGGTGCCCAATTTGGCTCAAATACTTGTGCTTGAACTCATATATTAGTTTGCGAGAACCATTACCACGAAACCAAGTCTCTGTGAAAGCTGGAGTTTCTATATCATCCATCTTAACAGCTAAAATAGAGATAAAACCTCCGATAGCAACTTGACCTTTTGGTAACCCAAAGGAGGTAGAAACTGTAAAGGTATAATCCTTGTATAATCCTTTTAATAAGGCAATATCTGAATTTTCTTCCATAAAATGAACCGTCGTCTAGTTTGTTATTTTTGTTAATGCGTCAGCAATTTTTGTTTGGATTTTTTTAGAATGAGTTATTTGTGACTTCAATTGATCACCTAAAGCAATCAGCTCATCGACTTTAGTAACGATTCGTTTTTGTTCATTAAATGGTGGAATTGGAATGAATGCAAAATTTAACTTTTTTAAGGTCACCCTAGTTATTGCCACTCCTGACATTCCAGACCTCATTTCAGAGTAGAAAAAAGGAGAGCGTAAAGCTATCAATAAATATTTATTATTTAGTTTTTTTGAAGGCTTTAAAAGTGCTACACTCGATAACATAGAAAAAGGTTCATCTAAATTATTCAAAGTTACAATGCCTGTAGTTGCTCCATCCTTTATGTAAAGAATGTCACCTCTCTCTGGATTGCAACGTGAATAGATATCATCATGTATTTCTTTAGTAACAAATGTAGCGTTAGTAGTTTTAACACCATCATCCTTTATGTTTTTCGCAGATATATAATAATATTCACCTGAACTCCCATTTTTTGGTGAATGATGAGTACCATCTGTAATTTTATTTAATGTTTTATCAAGACGGTAAAAACCCCAACCCTCCGGCAGCTCGAAAGGCTTTTCTTCGTCACTAATCGGCGGCAATGGTTTCTGTTTTTTTATTTTGCCTTCTTTGATGAGCTTTGCTTTTTCAGCAGCTATTTTTTTGAGTAATTCGCTGGCAGGTTCGTCCTTGGGGTCTTGGGGGACGAGTTTGCCCATAACAGCAAGTTGGAGGATGGTTTGTTGGAGTTGGTCGATACTGTGTTCGGTGGTGAATAAGTTTCCGAAGTTTTCAGCGATGCGTTGCCAGGCTTGTTGGAAGGTTTTGTGGTCTTTGGCTTGGGTTAAGGCATTCAGTAAATTTTCAACCAAGAGTTTATGGGCTTTGATGCTGGTATCGGTCTTTTGTTCTAATTGATCGCATAGAATCATCAACTCTTCGACTTTGGCGACGATTCGTTTTTGTTCTTTTAAAGGAGGAATTGAAATTAAGAAATTTTCAACTACTACTTTTGAAACAGCTGCAAAAGTAGTACCAGTTGCAAATGACTCAAGTTGGCTTCTGAATCCTTTTAATAAGCAGTCAATATACATTGTAGGAACATCTAACAAAGGCCTTAAGGCCGCTAAACCTCTACCAATACAACAATTAATGTTAGATATATTAGTAGGCCCAACAGGTGCTCTTACAGATAATAAAACATCATTTATATAAGAATACTTCTGAGGTTTTATACACCAATATCTAGGTGTAGGATATTTTTCGCCAAAATCTGCCTTACCTTGAAAAAAAGGCATTCCTTCTCCATCTTGGTTATAATATTTTGATGGCGGACTTTGCCCCATTTCAAGATATATAAAATTGCCAAGCTTATCCCACTCCCATCCTTCAGGCAGTTCAAAAGGCTTCTCTTCTTCATTGATTGGTGACAGCGCCTTCTGCTTTTTTAATTTCCCTTTTTTTATCAAATGTTCTTTTTCAGCCGCTATTTTCTTTAACAATTCACTGGCAGACTCATCATTGGGATCTTGCGGAACCAACAAACCCCTGACTGCCATATCAAGTATCAGATTTCGCAGTTTTTTAATGCCGTAGAGTTCATAGGTTTTATTGGAGCCTCTGCCGGTCCGGCCTTTTGCTTTGATCGCTGAGGTCCAGATGTCAAGGTTTTCAGTAATTAACTGGTTAGTTTGATTTTGATCCGCTGACATTATGATTTGTCCTCTAGGGCTTCAGCTAAGATGCTTTTCAGCTGATCTCTGAGTTTTTGTATGTCTTTTTGTTGTTGGTTATAGTCTGCTAACAGCTTTTTCGGGTCATGAACGACCTGTTCTGCCTCGAATGGGTTTTTAATGTCTAAGTTGTAGTTATTATCGATGACTTGCTGAATGTCGACTTTCCAAGCATGTTGGTTTTCTTTTCTGCTTTTAAAGCCATCAGATTCATCACCCCACCACTGTTGTTCAGGTTTGAATTCCTTAAAGGTCATCGGTTTGGTTTTGTTGTAGTTTTTGACGCCTTTGGGGTATGGGTGTTCGTAATACCAGATTTCTTTAGTGGGTTTGCCTTTGCTGAAGAACAGTATGTTGGTTTTGATTCCTGTGTAGGGATTGAAGACGCCATTGGGTAGTCTAACTATGGTATGGAGGTTACATTCTTCGACCAGCATTTTTTTAATCTTGGTTTTTACGCCTTCACCGAACAAAGTCCCATCTGGTAGAACCACAGCTGCCCTTCCATCTTTTTTAAGTACTTCCACAATAAGTTGTAAGAATAAATCGGCAGTTTCACGGGTTCTGAATTCACTGGGGAAATTCTTTTCGATGCCATCTTCTTCGGTACCACCGAAGGGTGGGTTAGTTATAATCACATCGTATTCATCATCCCAGCTGGATAAGGCTTTGTTAAGGGTGTTGCCGTGCTTAATGTTCACCGGGACTTCGATGCCGTGGAGCATCATGTTGGTGGTGCATAACAAATGCGGTAGTTGTTTCTTTTCTACCCCATGAATTTGCTTTTGAAGGATGTCGTAGACTTTGGAGTCTTTGATGTTGTTGTTATTTTTCAGGTGATCGACTGAACAAGCCAGAAATCCGCCAGTGCCACAGGCTGGATCGAAGATTTGTTCGCCTAGCTTGGGGTTAACCCGGTCGACAATGAACTGTGTGACTGCTCGTGGGGTATAAAACTCTCCAGCATTGCCCGCGCTTTGAAGGTCTTTGAGAATTTGTTCGTAGATGTCGCCGAACAAGTGACGTTCTTCTGACTTGGTAAAATCTACTTCATTAAGCTTGTTAATCACCTGACGCAACAATGTGCCATTTTTCATGTAGTTAAAGGCGTCACTGAAGGCTTCCTTGGCCACAAATCCTCGTGGATTCACTTTCACGGGGGCATGCAGTTCTTTAAGCTTAGGAAACAATGTATTGTTAATGAAGTCCAAGAGCTCATCACCTGTAATGCCTTCAGGATCTTCGGCCCATTCTCGCCACATCAAAGATTCATCAAAAGGAGGAGAATAGTCATCCATTTCAAGCTCTAAAATTTCTTCCTGAGCATCAAATATCTTTAAAAACAGCAGCCATGACATTTGCCCCAGTCTTTGGGCATCGCCATCGACACCAGCGTCTTTTCTCATGATGTCTTGGATGGCTTTGATGACGGTTGAAATGGTCATTTAAAATTTTCCTTTTACTTTGTTTATTGATTGTTTGAATACAGGGCTTGTTCCAAATCGGACAAAGCTGCGTAGTAAGCTTTTTTACTGCCGAAAATGCCTGTGATGATTTCTTTGGTGTTACCGAGTTCATTGAGCGGTGAAGTTTTAAAGATTTTTATGCTTTCCATTTCTCGCAATCCCACATCAGCGTATTTATCTAACAAGATATTCAAGACATTTTGAGCTTGTTCAGAGTATTTTGTGAAGTAATTTCTTTTCTTCACATTGTTGATTCTTTCTTGGCGTGTTAGTGGTGGTTGATCGAACACTACATGACAAATCAAATCGAATGGGTCAAACTCTTTACCCACATCATCCCACAGGGCTTGCCACAGCACTCCTTCTTTTTCGAGTTCAGCGATAATGGTTTCCTTGCGTTCGGCTTCAGTCCAGGATTTTACAAAATCATCAAGTGAGGCAAATTGTTTTTGTACGGTTTTTTTGGTGTAGTCCTTGAATGATTCAGTGACCAGCTTACCGTTCTCATCATAATACTGCACGCGCTCAGCAACTTTTGTAACTTTAACTCCAGAGACATAAAATTTTCTGACTTTATTTTCATCATCAGGAAATTCTGCCTGGGGCGATGGAACACCATAGTCTTCTTCTTGTACGTGTGTTCCAACTGACATATCGTTGTCTTCAATGCCATCTCCTGAAAATTCTTCATCGAATGTTTCATTTTCTGTATCAATGATTTGTTCTGGTTCTTTGACCAGTACTTTTTCAGGAATACCATCAAACCTAGGATCTGCAAATAATTCAGTGGCTTTCTTAAAATCCAGAATGGTGAACCACAGTTTGTTATATTTTTCGTCAATACGCGTACCACGACCAATGATTTGTTTGAACTTAGTCATAGACTGGATGTTTTGGTCCAACACAATGAGTTTACATGTTTTAGCATTAACACCAGTGGTTAAAAGTTCTGATGTTGTGACAATGACTGGGTATGGTTTTTTGGGGTTGGTGAAACTATCCAACTGAGCTTTACCTTCCTGGTCATCACCCGTTATTTTCATGACGTATTTTTCGTTTTTCTTGACTTGCTCTGGATTCAAATTAATCAAGGCACGGCGCATTCGATCTGCGTGATTGATGTCATTACAAAAAACAATGGTTTTATCCATTGGGTTGGTTCTTTCTAAAAATGCCGTGATGGTTTTCGCCACTAATTCAGTGCGCTCATCAATAACCATGGTGCGATCGAAGTCTTTTTGGTTATAAATTCGATCTTCAATTATTTCGCCTTTGTTGTCGACTTGTCCTTTGGTAGGACGCCAACCTTGTAAATCTACATCAATGTCAACGCGAACCACTTTGTAAGGCGCTAAGAAACCATCTTCTATGCCCTCTTTCAGGGAATAGGTATAAATAGGCTCGTTGAAATAATCTGTGTTAGAGACTTCTTCTGTTTCTTTTGGTGTGGCCGTCAAACCAATCTGAGTCGCTGGCTTAAAGTATTCCAAAATTTCGCGCCAAGCACTGTCATCGGCAGCACTGCCTCTGTGGCACTCATCAATAACAATCAAGTCAAAGAAATCCCGGCTGACCTGTTTAAATGCTTTTTGGTGTTCTTCTGGGCCCGTTATGGCCTGATATAAAGCTAAATGGATCTCATACGATGGGTCAAATTTGCGATTCTTCACTTTGGTCATGGCAGTACCAAAGGGCTGGAAGTCATCAAGAAATGTTTGATCCACCAGCGCATTCCTGTCAGCCAAGAATAATATTCGTTTTTTATGCCTGGCTTTCCATAACCGCCAAATGATTTGGAAAGCTGTGTAAGTTTTACCGGTACCCGTTGCCATAACCAGAAGGATTCGATCCTGACCTTTGGCTATGGCTTCAATGGTTTTACTGATCGCTTGAATTTGGTAGTATCTGGGAGTCTTATCTGAACCGTCCGTATAATATTCCTGCGTGACGATTTTAACTTGGTCTTCTGTTAATCCTTTGAACTCTGCCCATCTATTCCAAAGCTCGGAAGGTGAAGGAAATTCATCTAGTGCAATTTCTTGTTCTATTTGCTCATTAGCTTTTGCAAGGTTATTGCGAAAAATAAATCCATCACCATTTGTTGCAAAGATAAATGGAACATCCAACAACCTGGCATAGTCCATGGCTTGTTGCATCCCTTTACCAATTTCATGTTTATTGGACTTGGCTTCAATGACTGCTATAGGCTGACTGAACTTGGTATAAAGAACGATGTCAGCTGCTTTAACCGTTTTTCTGGCAGCGACATTCCCTCTCACCACCACTTTCCCATCCCTCAGTGATACCTCTTCACCAATTTGTGTCATCAAATCCCAACCAGCTTTAGTTACCGCCGGTATAATATACTTGGTACAGATATCACGTTCTGAAAGCTTCTTCTTGTCCACTTGAATTGAATTCAACCCCTTTTTATCCCGTCAATTAATATACCCAATCTCTCGTATTTATTCAACGGGTACATGGATGAACAGATTTCATTGCCTTATTTATTCTCTTATGGGTTTGTTCTTTTGCTGATTGGGGCTTCGACAGGCTCAGCCGGCTTGGGAGTGGGTGATTTTTTGTCAGTTTTTCTTGGAACGCGGGCGGCCGATACCGCATCCTTTCTATCTCGGCACACCTACGATCCATGTAGGTGGCTCGGCGGTATTTTAAATATCGGCTGCTTTGAGGGAGCGGGCTTTCATTTGGGGATTGCCACAGCCTGCACTCAACTTGATTGGGTGTCACTTCGTTCCTCGGTCTCTGATCCTGTCTCGACTCTACCTCCTGCATACAATGCGTCTCTGCATTGGGGATACATAAACACCAGTTGTTTATTGTTTTTGTACAGCAACAAACCCCTTTGGCTTTGCGGCTTTTCAGTTAATCAAAGGGGTGGTGAAGTTGCGATTATTTGCCGTCTTCCATGAGTTTTTCCAATGCAATGGTTTTGAATTCTTTGTCTTCCCAGTAGGACAGTTCATGCATGGAGGTGATTCTTTCAGGGGCGTCGTATTTGAATTGGGATATGACTTTTCCGGTGTGGGGGTTGAGGAAGGTGATTTGTTTGATCCCTATGGCCAGGATGGGGGCATCTGGGTCGCCAATGCGCTGGGCCAGTTGGAATGTTTGTCGACCGGTGTCAACGGCTTGTTCGTCACTTAAATCATCGGCTGCGAAACTGGTGACGTAGCTGGAGTCCAGTCTGAGTAAAAATACCCGATTTGCATTGTTGTTTAAGAATATGATGTTATCTGATTTGGCAAATCCATTTTTGCCATGATTGGTGTCATAGCCAGGAGGGATGCTGATTGCTAGGTCTTTTAATATGTTTTTATACTGTCCAAATTTAAAGGCACCTCTTTCTGATTCGGCGGAAGCAACCAATTTCTTTGCTTCCATATCAATCAACGCCAATGAGTCCCCATGCTTTTCGGTGAGGTAAAGTTTTGTGCCGTCGCTGTTGGCGTAAGATGTGATCACATTGAATGGTACGTCAACATCAAATCGTTTGTCAGGTTTAAAAATATTGAATCTCAAAAACTTTTTGTCGCCGTAGAAGAAAAAGCTGGGATCTTCATCGCGGCTGTTGATTTCAACAAAGTTATAATCAATAACCCACTCGTTCTCAGTTAATAAAGTGTATTCGCCATTTTCCAGTTTGGCCACTTTCAGGTGCTTGTTGTCTTCAGACTTGCCAAACACTACCCAAGCCTTATTGGCGCCGACATCATGTGCGAAGCCTGATTTGTTGGAGGTTCTGAAGTCACCAATATACTCAAGATCAGACAGTCGCAAGAACATCCGGCGGTAACTTTGGTCAGTGAATTCATATTGAAAAGTCAGTTCTAATATACCATCTATATAATGGATACCGACCACCCTGATTTTGATTGGTATTTCCTTGATGACGGTGAATCCAGAGGTTTCTATGATTTGTAAATTTGATGGAATCGTTTTGTCTTTCACCGTGGAAACTTTTCTGGCCCACAAGTACTTTCCATCTGGTGAATATTCTACCAAGCTGTTTTTTTCAATACTCATGTGTTCGGTTATTCGACCGGTGGCACCATCAACTGTGATCAATTTGGGACGTTTTTTTCCTACCACTGCCATCAATTGTTCGTCGTTTTTGAGAGTAAAGAAAATATCGTAGGCAGCGGATTGTCCTGTGTGAGTCTGCGAAACATGATCAAAATCAAGGTCATGCAACAACTCCATGCCCAGTCGCTTATAGATTTTTAATTTGGCCTTGCTTCTGGAAATGCTGTGATAGAAAAACACATAGGGGCTGGTGGGCGAACTTGCCATCAGTCCCCAGTCCACCTCTGAGTCAGGTAGGGGCATTTTTCTGATGACATTACCAGTGGCCACGTCGGTGATAACCAATGTGCTTTTAAAATCGAAATCCTTCTCGAAGCGATCCATTTTTAAACTCAGTTGCTCGGTGCGGTATTTTTTCAGGTCATTGCCAGCGTCAAATTTGCGGTCATTTTTACCCTCAAACTCAATGGTTTGCATGGCAGTAACCCGCGTGGGTTTGCCATTGACCACATGGGGTTTGAACTTGAACTTTAAGATAGCCTCAAGTGACACCCGATCGTACAGTTTTGCGGGTTTTGACTCAACCACATAAGGATTTTCGACCGAACCGGTTTCGGTGATTTCAAACTGTATGGTGACGTATCCTTGTTGAATTTCATCCCTTTTCATTCCTTCAGGTAATTTGGGTATAACCCTGATGATGGGTGTTACCGCAAAATTAACCGGTTCCTCGGCTGCAGCCACAGCACTGAAGAACAAGACAAACACCAGCACAACCCGTTGAAATTCTCTCATGATCACATTCCTTTATTGTTAGAGGTTTCAATTGTACTAAAAACAACCAGGTTCTTGGCTTCGGTTTTTTTCATTTGTCACTGGATAACATCTCAATACATCAACATGGGCCTGGGCTGAGCAAAGTTACAGTTCATGGCATTGATTTCTCATAACCACATGGGCTTATACCGGATTAAGGTGCAATACACGCCCTACGAATCAAACGGGAGCAAGCACTTCTTGCTGTTTACAATTTTTGCATGAGCCATTGGTGGATGGTTTTCAGCACTTCTGGAGCCACGGTTTGGTCTATTTTGGCGTATTCGTCGGTGGCGCCGGTGGTGGCGGGTTGGAACATGTGGTTGAGGTTGGGAAAGATTTGGTGGCTGACTTGGGCTGGGTTGGATTCCATGGCTTTGAGTAACCCCTTAACGTTTTGTTCGGCGGGGACCTGGGCATCTTTACCGCCATTGATGATTAAGGTGGGTATTTTGACTTGTTGCCATGACTGCAGCGGATTTTTTTGTAAGAAGGTTTTGAATTGATCACTGGATGCGGTGTTGACGTTAAGGGTGCCGGTTCGAGGGTTCCACTTTTGGTGGATGGCAACTTCAGCTGGACTCAAGTTATCATACAAGGCTTGTAATTTGGCCTTTCTCTCTGTTGAATCATTTTCATTGAGCACCACTTGGTAGAATTTTTCACTGAAGGCCAACAGCACTTCGATTTCGGCTTCGCTGGCACCTTTAGCCCTGGGTTCGGTTTGGTCTTGAAGTAATAAAATATCCAACGTAGACATGCCCGGTCCGGCCATGGATACGATGCCACTGACTGGTTCTGCCAAGCTGGCCATCGCTGCCACCATACTGCCTTCGCTGTGGCCGATGAGGAAGACTTTTTCGGCATCAACCCGCTGGTGAGCTTTTAAAAATTGTATCGCCGCTTGGGTATCCAAGGCAAAGTCATCCACGGCACCTTCGCTGAAGGTTCCACCTGATTGATACACGCCACGTTTGTCCGACCTGAGCACCACGAAACCCCTTGTGGTCAGGTAATCTGCCAGAACCATAAACGGTCGGTGTCCGGTATGGTAAGCGTCGCGGTGACTGGGGCCTGAGCCTGCAATTAACATCACAGCGGGTCTTGGGTCACTGCCTTTGGGTAGCGTCAAGGTACCCGACAACCATGTTTTATCGTTGGTGTTTTGATAGGTGACCGCTTCAACCAGGTATTGATTGGTGTCAGTGGGTGTTTGGGGTCGACGTGGCTCTTCGATTAGTGCAACCGGTTTTAACGTCAAAGGGAAGGCATGGTCACCTTGGTTGAATTTGGCTTCAATGGTGCTGGCATCAGTATTCACCTGCCCGACTATGGTGATGGGTGCACCTTGCAAGGCCACCGTTAAGGTCTGATTCTCCAGTTGAATATGGGAAACAGGGATGTATCTGTTGCCTTGGTCCATGCTGGTGACATTGGCACCCCATTGTTTATCGGCTTTTTTAAACACTTCAAGTCCAATGGTTAATGTTGGACCATTGGGAATCTGCATGTCTCCCATCCAGCTGCCAGCCAGGTCACTGAGCTTATTATCACCTTGGGCCTGAGCTGCCACTGTTAGCAGCAGCAAGATCATGTACATTGATTTCATACGCATTGCATTCACCTTTGTTTGGATTAAGTATTGGAGTCGATGTATATTAGATACCTTGTCATGCTAGGTATAATATGACAAAGCTATGTACATTGCAATACTATGTAGTAGAATGATGATATAAGGTGACTATTGGCCTATAGTTGGTGATCCAACAATATATTTGCATAACTATCTAAATCGTATTACTATGCTATTTTGTGCTAAGAATTTTCAAATGAGTCTGAATTCGCAAGAAATAATCAATCGTTGGATGCCGCAATTTCGTAAAGGCTTGTTGGAATTCATTATCCTGTTAAAACTTCAGCAAGGAAAAATATACGGTTATGAGTTGGCCGTTGAAATCAAAAAACTGACATCGATAGATGTGGCAGAAGGAACCCTTTACCCCTTATTGAATCGTTTGAAGCGTGACCAATTGGTTACTTCTGAATGGCAAACAGCGGAAACAGGCACACCAAGAAAGTACTACCAAATAACCGATTTTGGTGTAGAAACTTTACAACAGATGAAACAGGTATGGACCGATACCCACAGTTCAATCCTAAATATGGTAATGCAATCATGAACCAACCATTTCCGATCAACAGTGAGCCCGCACAAAAACTGTGGCGACATTTTGAACAAGAGCTTGATCACAAGCTCAAAAACTTGCCACCAGCAGAACGCCAAGACATCATGCTGGAAATCCTCAGCCACTTGTATGAATCGGCCAACCATGATCCAGCCGCTACCGAAGAGAATCGCCTGATCAACGCCATGGAACGCTTGGGTTCGCCTGATGAGTACTTAACGCCTTTGGTGTCTGACATCCTGCTGAATTTGAAAACCAAAAGCGGAAACCCTTTGGCCATCATCAAAAGTTTGGCTGCCAATGTACAGCGCAGTCTGCTGCAAACCCTGGCAAGCATCATTATCGGCGTGTTGTATTTTTTCATTGTGATGATTTTCATCATGTCGATCATGCACCTGTTCAAGCCTGAAGTGGGCTTGTGGATACATCAAACAGGTGGTGTTTCGTTGTCTTTTGAGGCCCAAGAAAACAGCACGCAATGGTTGCCCCAATGGTTCACAATCATTGGCCTGATAGTCAGCATAAGCAGTTACCTGATGTTGAATAACGTGTTGTATCGTTTGTTGCGGAAACAATAGCAACCTGGCACTACTGATAGCGCTTTGGAATTGAACAGAACAAGACCAATTCTGGGGACAGCATTGAGCAGTTTGTTGATTCAAAAGCGGCCATAAGCTGCTTTCACCACAACGTTAATTTCACTTTATTTTGAGGTTTTGCTTGTTATACTTCGCGCTACTTTAAATGGGAAAAGACAGCAACCACACGCACTGTTATGGGCAAAAAAAATTTAGAAATACGAGACCGGACCATTTTTGATGGCGTCATAGGTAAATACTTTCTGAAGATGATTTTTAAGCTTTGGTTTAAACTCCGTGGCTGGAAGGCCATTGGCGCTGAGCAGCAAGGAGCGGGTATCACCATTGCGGCCCCACACACGTCGAATTGGGACGTGGTCTATGCCATGGGTGCGGCCATACTGTTGGACATCAAGATATATTTTTCGATCAAGGAAAGCTGGTGTCGCAAACCCATCATCGGTCGGATCATGATGTGGTTGGGAGCGATTCCCATCAACCGCGAGACTGGGGCCAAGGGACAAATTGATAAAATCACCCAGTTTGTGAATCGACACAAGCAAGAGCGCATCTTTATATTGTTCACACCTGAGGGCACGCGGGGTAAAGCCGAACGATGGAAGACAGGCTTTTACCATTTGGCCGTAGGTTGTGATTTGCCCATTTTTTTGGCCAAGGTTGATTTTAAAAACAAGGAATCCGGGGTGTTTCACTCATACCAGCCGACCGGTAACAAAGAAAATGACATCCTTTCAATCCAGGCGTCTTATAAAAACATCCAAGGCAAGTACCCAGAACTGCAATATCCTGAGTACGAAGGCCCCATACCACAGCTGTCTGAGTTTGAGGCCCGTGTATTGAAAACGCTTTACATGGCCAAGGGTGCGGCCAGCCATTTGGAACTGGCAGCCAAACTCAAAGCGCAACAATTATCCGCTTCGGTGTTGGATTACCTGGTGGAAAAAGGTGTTTTAGCGAAAACTGATTCCCTTGGTAACGAAACAAAATACGTGCTGACTTTTGCGGGTAAAGGGTGTTTGTTGCACCTGTTCCCGGCTTTGCCTAAAGCTGGTTGAGTTAAATCAATGGGGTTAGAGGTGTTGATTCAATATCACACCAATCGCAATTTTCTCAGGCTTAGAGTTATTCAGTATATATAAACACACCTCAACGGGCTCGGTGACCTAAAGATGGCTGAGCACTTCGTCAAGCTCAGCATACCACCTGTCGCGCCTAAAGCGCCTACTGTTGGAAGCCTTTCTCAGGCTGTGAGGTATCCAGTATATTTAACACACCTCGACGGGCTCGGTGACCTTAGGAACTTTAGGGTAATTAACACACCCCTCAATCCCCTCTCAAGAGGGGAGGTGACGCTGCGCGTGTTTGATTATCGGCTCCTACCGTTAACCCTTCGGGCCGCTTCGCGTGGTAAAACGGCTGTCCTGCCGTTTGATGCTTCGCAAACTGGATCCCCGGGTCAAGCCCGAGGCAGCAGTTGTTCCATACAACTCGCTGCATTTCCCACATCCTTGTGGGTCGATGACGGAATAAAAACCAATAAGGTCAGAAGTGTTGGTTTTTCTTCCAGTCACTAAACACACCCCTCGGTCCCCTCTCGAGAGGGGAAGAAAAAATATACCCATCTGTCGCCTCTCAAGATGGCAGGAAAAACACTCTATTTAATTCCCACTTCTGCTGACAGCGCTTGAGCTGGGTTTTTATTGGTATTTGGTGATGTCTTGGGTTCTTTGTTGGTTGTTGAGGGTTTTGATTCTGTGGAGGATGGTGTCCAGTTGGGAGCGGTTGAGCAGGTGGCCTTTGTTGATTACGGCTTGGATGCTGCGGGTGTGGTTGATGTTCTCAAGTGGGTTTTGTTTGAGGATAACCAGGTTGGCCTGATACCCTGTTTTGATTTGTCCCACGGGGCCACCTTTTGGCGTTTTATTGTTGCGATCGAGCCATTGACCAGGAATTCTGGTGGCGCTCTGTAAGGCTTGGGCAGGTGTCATGCCGAGCCTCACCATGGATTCCAATTCGTCGTGCAGGGAAAACCCCGGCACCGCGCCGGTTGTTACCGCATCGGTACCGGCAGTAAATTCAACGCCATGTTCAACCAGGGTGCGGGTCATGATGTGGATGGCATCGACATAGGTGTCCCAATACAGCTTGATTTTTTGTCTGTTTTCGGGAGTTTGTAGCCAATAAGGACTGGTGGCGTAGCTGTGATGTCCTGGTAACCAGCCCGCTTTCATCTGCCAGCCCTCCACTTGCACTGGGTTGACGTAGGCCAGCTCCACTGTTGTGAGGAACTGTTCCAACTGTAATTTTTGTTGGATCAGGCTTTCCATCAACCAAATCACTGAGGTGATGTGGGTGTCTTGGGCTTTTAAGGCAGGTGCCACTTCGTGGCTGCGCTGTTGAACGTAGGCGAGGTATTCAGCAGCGGTTGTTGGATTCAGTTGACTGATGGGCAGGTCATATTCGCGGGCGAAGACTTTGGTGAGTTCTTCAACATGGGCGATTTCCTGTTGACCTGCGTCCAGCACATCTTCCAGAGCCACGGTTCCGGGGATGTGGCCAGTGACCAACAAGCCAGCCTCATGGGCGGCATTGACCAAGCTGTGGTATTGTTCGGGCGTCAGGCCACTGCTGATTTTGATGGCATCAAAGCCCTGCTCGACTAAGTCATTAACGATGTCGCTGCCCTGCTCGGCGTGGCTGATGGTGATTCGCGAATAGGCCCACTCGCGGAACCATACCTGCCACCAGGGCGTGTCATAGACTTTCATGGATGAGACGAACACATCTGGCCACAAAGGTTGTGCGGTTTGCTCACGCAGCATCAGCTGATGATCATCACCGGCCATATCACGCACGTGAGTCACCCCATTGGCCACAAACAGCCACAGGTTGTTCAAGGTTTCGTTCAAATGCACATGACCATCCATCAGCCCAGGGATCAGGTATTGGCCCTGTCCTTCAATGACTTTCATTGCCGTTGGATGTGGCAGGTCTCTGCCGATTTGTTGAATCAGTCCATCGGCAATGATGACGTCTTGATTAGCTACCATGGCGTTGCCTTGTGGATTCAGGATATGAATGTCTTTGATGATGAATTCACCTGTGAGGGCTTGCAAATCAGTGGTGTCGATTTCTGAGGTGAATTGTCCTTTGGCCTGGCGCATTTGTATTTCAAACCAAAGCAGTGTGGCCAGCCCACCAACCAGGGTTAAGACGAGCAGTCTTTTGATCCATTGCTTGGTGAAATGCCATACAGATGTCTTGTTCATGGGTTTGTTTGCGTGAGTTAAAAAAGCCGCATTTTAGGAATTTCCATCGGTCTCATCCTCTCAATTCATGACATGAGAACAATTAAATCAATGATTCATTCCGAACGCTGGCTGTATTGTAATGGCGTTTGGCCAACGAACTTTTTAAAGGCTCGGTAAAAGCTGGCTTGCGAGTTAAAACCGGCGGCCAAGGCCATGTCTAAGATGGACTGGCTGCTGAGCTCAGTTTTGCTTGTCCGTGCATCGATTTGTTTTTGCACTGCGGCGATGCGGTGTTGGTTGAGGTAATCCCTGAAGGTGATTTTGAGCTTTTGATTCAATAAAAAGGACAAGGATTCGGTCGACACACCCATGGCAACGGCGACTTGCTTGAGGTTGATGTCTGGATCGAGGTAGATGGCTTGGGCCTGCATCAATTGTTGAAGCTTTTGTTCTATGTCATCATGATTGTTTTGCTGCTTTTTCTTGACTTGGCTTTTCAGTGAATTGATGGCTTCGAACAGTCGCGGGCTTTGTAAACGGTAACCCAAAAATCCCAGGTAATAAGTCGTCAAGGCCAAAAAGACGGTAAATAGCTGCCACCTGTTTTGTCTGGCTGCCTGCCACAAACCAGCCAAATCAAGCCCGTGATTGATCAGATAAAACACCCCCAATATCAACATCCAGGCCAGGATTTGTAACAACCACCGGCGCAACACACCGCGCTGTCTTGGTGCCATGGATTCAGATTCAGTCACAAACCACCGGTACCGTCGCGCTCCCAGCAACCAATAAAACCAAGTGGACAACAAAATCAGGTAGTCCTCGATGTGATTCATTTCGCCAAACCACCACTGCTCAGGCAGCAGATCCCGCTGTGTCGCGGATGCGGTGGCATAAATGATAAAAAACAGCAGGTCATAGGCCAACCAACACAGTGGCAGCAGCAAGTGCCACTTCCAAGGCTTGGGTGGTGTATTTTTGATGGTGGTGATGTTACACACATACAGGTATAGCATGGGTGGTATAAACAACTCCAAGCCCAACGGCACAAACTGAATCACCGCACCACCTGGCCAGGCGTGGCTCAGAATCAAGTAACGCATATTAACCAAAACAAACACCAACACCACCAGGCCCAATAAGCGCTGATGCGGCTGAAAGGCTTTGGTTTGTATCATCAACACACTGGTCAACACGCCTTGGGTGATGCCAATGATGATAATGAGTTGGTAAAGGTTAAAGGTCAAAGTTGGAATGACTGATTGATGATGCTGAATTTTATCATGAGTTTGGGGTGTGGGAATGCTGTCCTTTCAAGACATCAACTGAGACTATCTACATGTATGGGTGCTGATAAATTTTGTCTTTGTGTTGATAAAGAAAACATAAATCAATTTATCCATTCTCATCGTTTATATAACTTTCAAAGCTCCAGGAATTATTAGCTGATGATTTGAGAAAAAGTCTCACATTCAAAATTGATTCTGTGATAATTAATATATTTTGATTTAAAGAGGGATAATCATGTTGCGAATTTTAAAATTGTCTTGGGTGGTTGCTTTGACGTCTTGTTTTTCAATGGCTGGGGCAGCAGGTTTTGGGCATCCGGTTACGGTGATTGAATCGCTTAATGACGGCAATGTTCCCGTTGGTTGCGGGGCGATGAATAACAATGCGGGTGGTGTTTTTGAGGTCAGCCTGGATTTGGATGAAGATGGCTTTGAAGACATCTGTTTAGGCAGTAGCACGAATTCATGTGCTGGTGGTTTTAATTTTGATTGTGCCAGCGGCCTGAACAACAGCCTGTGTTCAACTGAGAACAACAACACCTCAAACACCCTGATGGCTGCTGACGTCAGGTTATCAACTCACTTGGGTGATGCGGTAGGACCAAATTTTATCAACAGCACGGATTCTACCGACGGTGTACCCACAGGCGAAGCTTTGGTGATTGGATTTTTAGGTTCTTCAAACTATCCGGGTCTGCGAGGCTATTTTGGTTTGAGTGTGGATGAAACCGATTGCAGCTACACCTTCACCAATGCGATTTTTGATGACGGTGATGGCAACATCCTGTATGGCGACGAGCCTGAATTTGTGGTTAATTCTGTGGCAGATCTACCTGATCAGCTACTGGATGGGGTTTGTGACACCGGCAATGCAGTGAGGGGCACAGCTGAATGTACCTTGCGAGCGGCTTTGCAAGAATCCAATCAGATTGCCATACTGAACAACATCAATTTTGCGATTCCGGCCAATGAGTGTCCAGGCGGTTCCTGTGTGATTGATGTGGACATCACCAACAATGGCTTGTTACCAGACATCATCACACCTGTGGTGATTGATGGCACCACCCAAGCTGGCAGTGAAACTTTATGTCAAACCGACATCGCTGCACGCAGCCAATATGGCATTGTGATTCAAGGAGACTCGACGGATGTGGGCTTGCGATTGGCTGCCGGAGGTGATGGTTCTACCATCAAAGGCCTAAATATCCGCAACTTTTTTAATAACATCGCCATCATCGACAGCGACAACAACCACATTCAATGTAATTTCATTGGTACCGATGAAACAGGAACTTTCGGTTCAGGTGGCAACGGCTCCAATGGCATCATTTTTGGCTGTGACAGTAACGACAACATCATCGGTGGCCCAAACCCACAAGATGGCAACTTGATCGCTAATCAAGACAGCGATGGCATCCAGTTTTATGCCGGATTTGACTGTGGTCCAATCAGTCCACTGCCCTACAATAATGCCATCTTGGGTAACTTTATCGGTACTGCCAAAGACAGCACCTCGCCATTGGGCAATGCCTTTTCTGGCATCTCATTCTTCGGTGGCGCCGCTTTCAATAATTACGTCGGTTCGTTACAAGATGGCATCACCATCAATGGCAATGTCATTGGTGACAATGAGTCAGGTATCTATATCGATGATGGCACCAACAACACCGTCATCAAAGGCAATTACCTCGGCACTGACCTCAGTGGTGCCGCCAATTTAGGCAATTTGTTTGGTGGTGTTGACATCATCCTTGGTCAGGACAATCAAGTTGGAGGCATTAACCCAGGTGAAGGCAATGTCATCGCCAACAACAGCGAAGGGGTGTTTGTTACTGGCCTGACTTCAGCAGGCAACCAAATCAGAGGCAACGCTTCTTTTGACAACCTCACCACCGCCATTGATATCATCATCGATGGTGGCATCAATCCCGATGGCAGCAACCCCAATGACAGCGATGATGCCGATACTGGAGCCAATTTATTGATGAACTACCCTACCGTGCTTGACACTTCATTTGTTAATGCCCTAGGTGATAATTTTGTGGGCCTGGATTACAACGTAGATGCCAGCGCAGCCAATGCGCTTTATCCCTTGCAAATCGATGGTTATTTCGACGAAAACCCTGATGGCAGCCAAGGCGGTACGTTTGTGGCTGGCGGCGAATACACCACCCCACAAACGGACGCGCAGCTGATTTTTGATATACCTGATGGCGTGACCGGCGGCGTGATGCGCTTCACCGCCACCGACGCCAATGGCAACACCTCAGAAATGTCTCCCCCGGTAACCGTTGGTATCATCGATTTGATTTTTAAAGATGGTTTTGATGGTGATTGATTGAAGTCGTTTGAGGTGACTTTTCGACAGGCTTAGTAATCTTAAGGTGGCTGAGCCCGTCGAGGCCTAAAGCGGCTACTGTAGGAAGCCTTTCTCAGGCTTTGGGGTACTTAACACACCCCTCAATCCTCGGCAATTGCTCCTGCATTGCTCTAACTGCCTACATGACCCACATGGATGTGGGGAATGCAGAATAATGTCAGGAACATTATCTGCCCATGTAGGGGCCTCTCAAGAGGGGAAGAAATGAAGTCTCCCCTCTTGAGAGGGGATTAAGGGGTGTGTTGAGGAAGTTGAAGTTAAGGAAGATGTATCTATGCGAAAAATTATACCCTACGATAAGGCATTAAAAGCGCTTGCCAGGCAGCTGCGCAATCAGTCAACACAGGCAGAAATCAAGTTGTGGCAGTACTTAAAAGGATCTCAACTTAAAGGCTATCGGTTTCACAGGCAAAAACCTTTGCTCAAATACATTGCAGATTTTTATTGCTATGATTTGCAGTTGGTCATTGAGCTGGATGGGTGTACCCATGATTTTGTGGATACCCAGCTGAATGATTTTGCTAAGCAGGCTGCTTTGGAAAAAATTGGGTTGACAGTGTTACGTTTTACTGACGATGATGTGATGAATAACTTGGAAGGCGTGATGTCATACCTTGAACGGTTTATTGATGGCTTTGAGGTTGGTGGTTAGTGGTTTTTTTGATTGTTTTCCTGTGAGTTAAGGATTTACACACCCCTCGGTCCCCTCTCAAGAGGGGAGGTAAAAGAAACACACCTCGACAGGTGGTATGCTGAGCTTGTCGAAGTGCTCGGTGACCTTAAGGTGGCTCAGGCCGTCGAGGCCTACAGCGGCTACTGTAGGAAGCCTTTCTCAGGCTTTGGGGTACTTAACACACCCCTCGGTCCTCGGCAATTGCTCCTGCATTGCTCTAACTACCTACATGACCCACATGGATGTGGGGAATGCAGAATAATGTCGGGAACATTATCTGCCCATGTAGGGGCCTCTCAAGAGGGAAGGAAAAAGAAACACACCTCGACAGGCTCGGTGACCTTAAGGTGGCTGAGCCCGTCGAAGCCTAAAGCGGCTACTGTAGGAAGCCTTTATCAGGCTTTGGGGTACTTAACACACCCCTCAATCCTCGGCAATTGCTCCTGCATTGCTCTAACTGCCTACATGACCCACATGGATGTGGGAAATGCAGAATAATGTCAGGAACTTTATCTGCCCGTGTAGGGGCCTCTCAAGAGGGGAGGAAAAGAAATTCACACCCTGAAAGGTGGTATTCTGAGTTTGTCGAAGTGCTCGGTGAGCTTTTATGAGTATGGACGGCTATGCCCACCACTGAATTTAAATCATTGAAAAGCGGGCAAAGCCCAACCTATTTTAAGTAACCTCTAAAAGTCCTTTAATTGCTATAACTGCAAACTCAATTCAATCCACCTGATAAAGTCCACCTGACTTTGACTGACACAGCTGCAGATTTTTGTGGAATGTGGGTGCTGATGCAAAGTCAGGTGGGCATTGGGCCAAGTTGTATTGAGTTTTGTTTTCGGGCTTTTTAATTTATTTCCAGCAATTCAACTTCAAGGTCTTCGGTTTCGGTGTTGGGTTTGATTTTTTGACCATTAACACCGATGTCAGCGAAACTCAGGCCAGCGACCATGGAGAGTTTGATGTCGAGATCGACACCGGAGGCATCCATGTCGTTTGTTGTTTCGGCATGGGTTCGGTGGCGGGCGATTTTCAGGTAATCGGCAGTGGCTTCGGGGCTCAATTTGATGACAAGTTGTTGCATGGTTTTCTCCAGTAATTTATCAATGACTCCATCATGCCACTGGTGTTTCGCAAATCTTGAGAATGGCGGAAAAATAATGAAATTAATTCCGATCAAAAATCCATAAATAACTGATATTGTTGCATTTTAAAAAACCATATTCGCCGATATTTGTGGACATCAAGACTTTTTAGTTATATATTAATTAAGTCAACCCCGTAAACGAACCCGGCAATCCTGCTTGGTTCATAACAATTAATAAAGGGGAAATTCAATGAGAAAATTTATTTCAATCGCATGGTTATTGCTGCTGATGCTACCTGCCTGGTGTGTGGCAGAAGACAAACCGCCAGCAGTTATTTCAGACAGTTGGACAATGACGCCCAAAGCAGGACATGAAATGGAACTGGAAGCCGCGCTCAAAGAGCACATGGCTCACAGGATTGAAAAAGGTGACACCCGACATTGGGATGTTTATGTTCCAGTGACCGGAGACAAGCTCAATAGCTACATTGTCAGGTCATGTTGTAAAGAATGGTCTGAGATGGACAGTTACCGCAAATGGTCAGGTGAAACCAGCAGCAAGCATTTCAATGAAACCGTGCATCCACACGTAGAAAAGTACGCTCACAATTTTGCTTCACTGGACATGGAAAACAGCCATTGGCCTGAAGGCACTGAAGCCAATATGGTAGGCGTCACTACTTTTGAAATCAAGCCAGGCCACTGGGGTAAATTCTCCAAAGCCATGAAAGAAATGAGCGCTCTGGCCAAAGAACACGGCTGGGAAAGAAACTGGTCCTGGTCTTACCCCGTTCATGGGACAGACCGGGTTAATCTGGCCACACCTTTCAAAGATTTTGCCGCAATGGCACCCATGGAAGAAAATTTTTATCAATTTGTTGCCAAACACCTGAAGTCTGAAAAGAAAGCCGACAAACTGTTTGCTGAATTTGACAGTGCCACTTCATCATCACACTATTCTATCTACCGCCATCGCAAAGATCTATCGATGGGTCACGATGAGGATTGATTGATTTTTTTCAAACGGATTAAAAGGGGCCAGATGGTCCCTTTTTTGTGGATGCTTTAATTAAACCCAATTGTCAGAGCACTACGACAATACCTGTGACCGAAAATTGACTGAATAGACCTAAGGACTGAAAGCAGCTGGGTTGCGGTGTTGTAACAGCCAGTTGTAGATGTCGTGGCCGGCATTGAGGTTGTAGGTTTGAGTCCAGGAATCGTGACCGACGCCTGGATAGATGACCATGCTGACATCGTCTAAGGGTGCACTGCATGCCAGGATGTTATTGATGGTTTCAATGGTACCGATTTCATTGACGGTGTTGTCGTTGTCACCATGAAAAGCCCAAATCGGAGTCAAGCCCAGCGCACAACCGGCGTTGTTAAAAGCCCCGCGGCCATCACCGGCAATCGGCACCATGGCGGCAATCTGGCTGGTGCCGTTGTGGCGCAAATAATTCCAACTGCCGATGGCACCACAACTCAGTCCGGTTAAATAAACCCGGTCAGGATTGATGTCATAATTGGCCACTGCATAATCTATGAAGTCTCTGATGTTGTTGCTGCTGGTACAACCACCATTGCTGTTTTGAGGTGACAACACCACGAACGGTAAACTTTCATCCCAGTTATTTTGGTTGATCATTTTTGGCGGTCCTTGCGCCAATACACGACTCAGCTCGGTGGTACCGTTGCCGTTTTCTTGCAAGCCATGGATAAACACCAACAAAGGATAGACTTGATTACCCAAATCATAACCTGGTGGCAGGTACTCATAATAGCCTTGAGCAGCTGTTGTGCTTCCCATTTCACGTGCCGTATGACGATCTGAGGGTATGCCACTGCCGTTACTTAACTGGGGTAAATCACTGGCTTCAAAACCTTGGATAAAGATGGCTTGGGACATGAAAGCTGAGCCTATCAGCAGGGCCATCAGGATGATTTTTAGGGTATGCATGGTTAATTCAGGTACAAAAGGACAGTATAGTCGCCAAAAATTACCAAAAACAGGAGCCAATTGGCAATTTAAACGTTTTATTTAGTTGTGTTGCTTCACACTCTGTTAATCAAATATTCGTTAACATGTGTGAACTTACAAATTTTAAGGAGTGAAAGCATGAAAAAAATAGCGATATTATTGTTCAGTTTTTTACTGGTAGCAGCCTGTACCACCACCGACCCTTACACCGGTGAGGACAAAGTGCGTAAAAGCGTTAAATACGGCGCTGCTGGAGCCATCGTATGTGGTTTGATTGGTGCCACCAGAAACTCCGAAAGTGCGCGCAATGCCGCAGCGGGTTGTGCAGCCATTGGTGCTGGCGTGGGCGCTTACATGGATCACCAAGAAGCCGAGTTGCGCCGTGAACTACAAGGTACGGGTGTGCAGGTCAGACGCGAAGGCAATCAGATTCATTTGATCATGCCCAGCAACATCACCTTCAACACCAATGAGTACGACATCAAGAGCAGCTTCTACCCAAGCCTGAACTCAGTGGCCAAAGTCTTGTACAAATACAAAGACACCAATTTAGATGTGTTGGGTCACACTGACTCAGTGGGTAGCGATGATTACAACCGGGAACTGTCTTACCAACGTGCCTACAGCGTGGCTGATTATTTACAAGCCCAAGGCATTCCAGCCGAACGTTTGGCGCCACGTGGCTTAGGAGAGTCACAACCGATTGCGGATAACAACACCGAATATGGTCGCAGTCAGAACCGCCGTGTGGAGTTGTACATCACCGCTGTTGAAAGTTAATCTGGTGATTTTAGAATAATTCCCACTAAGCCGCCCGACAGCTTTCGGGCGGCTTTGACTTGGTCAAGTTTTACCCCCCTAATAATAGAAATTTTTCTCTAATTACTCTCAAGTTCTTTACTAACCCCAGGAACACTGAAAAGATTTAATTGCTGTTATTGCTAACGGATTATGGTATTTTCTTGGCTTGTTTTTAAGCTTTGACCAGCCACATGAAGAAATACCCCCTGTTGTTTTTATTTGTCTCCACTTTTGCACAAGCCCACCCTTACACGGAATGCATTGATGGCATGGCTGATTTTTATCCCTGCGAAAACATCAACTTATTGCACCGGATTCACTTGGAAGACCTGGGAAACGGTACTGCATCAGGCAGTGACATTTGGGGTTGGACTGACCCTTTGGATGGTAAAGAATATGCCATCATGGGCTTAACCGATGGCACGGTGTTTGTGGACATCACGGCACCCAGAACACCGGTTTATCTGGGTTTCTTGCCCACTGCCACCAGCAGCAGTACCTGGCGGGACATCAAAACCTACGACAACCACGCTTTTATCGTTTCAGAGGCCAACGGTCATGGCATGCAAATCTTTGACTTAACCCAATTGCGCGATGTCATCAAACCACCGGTCACTTTCACCGCCACCGCCAATTACAACGAATTTGGCAGTGCCCACAACATCGTGATCAATGAAATGACTGGGTTTGCTTACGCGGTAGGGGCTGATTGCAGCGGTGGTTTACACATGATGGACATTTCAAACCCGCTGGTTCCTGTAAACCGGGGTTGTTTTGCTGAGGATGGCTACACCCATGATGCCCAATGTGTGCTGTACATCGGACCTGACAATGAGCATGTGGGCAAAGAATTGTGTTTCAATTCAAACACCGACACCCTCACCATCGTGGATGTGACCGATAAGAACACGCCCATTCAGCTGTCACGCACGCCCTACAGCAACTCCAGGTACACCCACCAGGGTTGGCTGACCGAGGACCAAAGGTACTTTCTGATGAATGATGAATTGGATGAACAAAACCTGGGGCACAACACCAAAACCTACATTTGGGACCTGGTTGATTTGGACACGCCGGTCATCATTGGCGAATACGTTGGGCCTCAACCCTCGATTGACCACAACCTGTACATCAAGGACAACTTTGCTTACCTGTCGAATTACACCAGCGGATTGAGCATTGTCGACATCACCGACATTGGCAACGGCCAATTAACCGAAGCAGCCAATTTCGACTCATACCCGGCCAACAACTCCAGTGTCTTTGATGGTGCCTGGAGTAACTACCCCTTTTTTGACAGCGGCAATGTTATTGTCAGTGACATTTCTGGTGGTCTGTTTGTGTTCGAGCCCTTGTTGTGTCGCGCCGATGACGCGCCGGACCAATTGGTCACCCAAGCCAATGGCGATAACAGCATCGCCATCAGCTGGACTGACACCCTGGAACCAGGAGAAAGCTATTCGGTGTACCGATCAGAAGGCGGATGCGCTGCAGATAACTTTGTCAAAATAGCCGACCAACTCACCACCGAACAATACACCGACAACAGTGTTTCAGGTCTGGTGGATGTGGGTTATAAAGTCACCCGCACCACGGCAGATGGGCAGTGCGAAACCACCCGCAGCAGTTGTTCAGCAACCCAAACCACGGGCATTTGTACCGCAGCACCCCAGTTCAGTGGCATCACTGCAGTCAGCAGCCTGAATCAAAACCGCTGTGGGCTTAACCTGACTTGGAATGCAGGCAACTCATATTGTGGCGCTGACGTCCGCTACAACATTTACCGCAGTGACAGCGATGGTTTCACAGCGGGGCCAGATAACCTGCTGGCCAGCGATGTCAGTGACACCAACTGGACCGATCACAGCGTCGTCCATGAGGAAACCTATTACTACTTGGTCAAAGCCATCGACAATTCCAATGACAGTGTGGATAACAACACTTTGACCCTCTCAGCCACACCACTGGGTATACTGGCTGATGGTGAATGGACAGCAGGTGCAGAAACCGGCGACACCGGCATTGGTCAGTTAAGTCGGCACCTGGGCTGGGAACTGGTGACTGACCTGCCACACTCCGGTGAGCGCAGTTATTGGTCACAAGATGAAAATAACGCCTGTAATCAGTTAACCTCTGAGCCCCTGACCTTAACCGCTGGCCAAGCCAGCGAGTTGAGCTTCTTCACCCGTTTTGACATCGAAGACCGCTGGGATGGCGGCGTGGTGGAAATCAGTGTGGATCAAGGACCTTGGATACAACCTGGCCTCACACCTGACTACCCAACCACTTTCCGATCGACCCAGGATCAGTGTGGCTATGCAGAAAACACGCCGTCGTTCTCAGGCACCAACAACACTTGGCAACAACACACCATGGACTTATCGGCATACGATGGTCAAGCTGTACAAATGCGCTTCAGCTATTCCACCGATGGCAGTGTCAGCAATCCAGGTTGGTACTTGGATGACCTGAGGTTGACGCATGTACAAGTACCTGGGGTTTGTGAAACCATCACCGACTTGATCTTTGCCGATGGTTTTCAGTAACAGGTAATCTGCAAGGGTTTTCAGTTAATTAACCCACCTCGACAGGCTCGGTGACCTTGATATGTAAAGGGCTTTGTGACCTTAAGGTGGCTGAGCACTTCGTCAAGCTCAGCATACCACTTGTCGCGCCTAAAGCGCCTACTGTTGGAAGCCCTTATCAGATGGTCAAGAACCTCTCAGCCTGAAACACACCTCGACAGGCTCGGTGAGCTTAAGGTGGCTGAGCTTGTCGAAGCCTCTACCAGAAGGTCAAGAACCTCTCAGCCTGAAACACACCTCGACAGGCTCGGTGAGCTTAATATGGAAACAGCTTGGTGAGCTTGATATGGAAATGGCTTTGTGGGCTTAAGGTGGCTGAGCTCGTCGAAGCCGCTATCAGAAGGTCAAGAACCTCTCAGCTTGAGACACACCTCGACAAGCTCGGTGAGCTTAATATGGAAACGGCTCGGTGAGCTTAAGGTACCGAAGTGCTCGGTGAGCTTGGATTTCGGTAGCGCTGGCAATGATTCTAATGGAAAAGAGGCGCCCTGAATGGGCGCCTCGATACTGAGGTTTACTGGAAGACTTCTTCGATGGGGACGACTTTGACGTTGTTGGCTTTCAACTGCAAAGGATAGTCCTGGATGATTTCGTCTTCGGCCAACAACTCAGCGGGTTTTTCGGAATTGTATTCCATCGCTGAGGTGGTGTCATTGATCAGGCGATCGCGCATGTCTTCACCGTCACTGGTGATGAACACGAAATGGATGTCATCGGTTTGTAAGTGCTTTTTGATGACGGCATTGACCTGTTCCGTGGTTAAGGCGTCCAAACCTGAGGTCACCAGTTCAACGAAACCTTCGGTGCCGTAGAAATCCGAGTCCATGTGGTAACCTAACACACGATCTTGGCCTTTCAACAACAAGCCAGCGTATTTACTCAAGAACGCTCGAGTGGCTTCAAACTGTTCATCAGTCAAACCATTTTCAATCAGTTTTTCCAACTCATACATCGCTGTGCGGGTGGCAAAATGCGCATCTTTGTTGGTACGCAATGGACGCAACCACACTTGGAAAATTTGCTCTGAACGGCCCAGGTTGGCATTCGGCTGGGTGCGGTACATGCCACGCGGGAAGTATTCGATGTAGGCATAATCACCGTAGTTCATGCCACGCGCTTCTCGGATGCGTTGGTAAAGGAATGAATTAGAGTTTCTGTGCTCGCCCAGGAATGAACGCACCAGCCACAAGGCCACCCAATCAGGGTGAGAACGGTTCACCTCAATGGGGAAACCAAACGACACCGCGGTGGGCATGGTTTGTTTTTCCACAATGGTCACGTGGCGACCAGAAAACTCAGGAGCCGCTCCAATAGCCACTTGCTCAGCACCTTCGGCATTAAGCTCATCGGTGATGCGATCCAACATGGCCTGTTTTTGTGATTCTGATAAATCACCGGTGATACCGACCGTCAAATTATCCTGCGTCAACTGCTCGCGGTAAAAGGCTTTGACATCATCCAAAGTGATGCTTTCCAGGTCTGAAACCGCACCCAAATTCAATGATTCGTAGGGGTGACCGGGATACAGTTGTTGGTACAGCACTTCTTTACCCAACTCTTCATCGTTGTTTTGTTTCAGGTCGGTTTGGATGCTGTTGACCTGCTGGGTTTTCAGGCGTTTGAAATCATCTTCTCTGAAACCGGGATCCAATAAACTGTCCAGAACCAAATCCAACCACTCATCGACTTTCTCTTTGTGCACGCGGCCAGACAGTGAGATCATTTCTTTATCAACCTGCGAACCAAAATAAGCCGCCATCGGTAACATCGCTTGATTGATTTCTTTGATGGATTTCTTGGCTGAACCACCGTTGGTGATCATGGCAGCGGTCAATGCAGCCAGGCCTTTTTTACCCTCTGGGTCCTGTGCTGGTCCAGTGTTGAACAAGAAGTTCACATCAACGATGTCACTGTTGTTGGTTAAATCGGTCACTGCAAATTTTGGAGACTTGGGTTGTTTGGCTTCGCTGACCAATTCAGCCAAACTGAAGTCTGGATCCACTGCATCGATGCTTTCGGCTTGGGCCAAAGTCACCAAAATGCGGCCATCATCGACCAGGTATTGGTTGGCAGCCCATTGCACGTCCTCTGCTGTGACGTTATCCAGTTGGGCGTATTGTTGATTCACAAACTCGGGATCACGGTTGAATTGAACCACTGAGGCCAACATGTCGCCAATCGCTTCTGAATTGTCCAAAGAGTTGGCAAATCCATAACGGGCTGCTGATTTGATGTCGTTCAACTGATCTTCACTGACCAGATCAACGCGCGCATTGACCACCGTTTCGGTCAGGGCTTTTTGCACCTCAGCATAATGCTCCTGTGAAGTCAGTCGCGCCAAGATGTAAATCAGACCCGGGTCCTTGCGGTCAGGGGAATAAAAGAACAAGGCATCGGCCAGTTGGCGGTTAACCACCAGGTCTTGGTAGACTTCTGAATTTTGTCCAAAATAAACGGTGCCCAGCATGTCGATGGCAGCCTTATCAATTTGGCTGGGGTCAGCAGCAGGCCCTCTGAATACCATGCCCAACATCGGCAGGGTTTCAGACTCCCACTCAATGTGGTGGTACTGGGTGCCTTCAGCTGGTGGCTCTACCGGGATATCGACCTGGTAATCACCACGTTCCCAATCACCAAAATATTGTTCAACCAGATCATGGGTTTGTTCCACATCGACATCGCCAACCACGATGACTGCGGCTTTTTCGGGTCGGTACCACCGGTCGAAAAACACGTGGGAATATTCCATCTGGTTGGGCATGTCTTCGATGTCACGCAAAAAGCCCATGGTGGTGTGTTTGTAAGTGTGCTCTTTAAAGGCATTTTCTCGAACGGTTTCAAACAACTGACTGAATGGGCTGGCACTGTTTTTCAGGTACTCGCCTTTGACTGCCAAAGCTTCGGTGCGGAACTGGGCTTCGGAGTATTTCAGGTTTTTGAAACGGTCTGCTTCCAATTTCAGCATGCGTTCCAGGTCTTCATTGATGAAGGTCACGTGGTAATTGGTGTAATCATCGGTGGTGTAAGCGTTTTGATCGGCACCCACTTCTTTCAGCATGGCACCGTATTCTTCCTGACTGTAGTTTTCAGTGCCACGGAACATCATGTGCTCAAAAAAGTGAGCAAAACCGGATTTGCCTGGTTCCACTTCATTGCGCGAACCGGTTTGCACCGGTATCTGTAACGACACCACACCGGGATAATCAGTTTTCACCACAATCACTTTCAGGCCGTTGTCCAGTTCACGCATGTCATACGGCTGACTGAAAATTTTATTATCTGATTCGGCGGTAGCCGGGTTCGGCTGTTTGGCCTTGGTTTGTTGGTGTGTGGGCGCACATGCCATCAATGACATGAACAACACCGTAGCGATGATATGTTTCATGGGTTCTAAAGCTCCTGTTACTTTTTTGTTTCGCGAAAACAGCCACCGCCTTCAATTGATTGCGCTGGCCTGTGACGTTGGCTGTACCTGTGCCAACGTGATTGCTTGTCTTATTTTAAACGCATTGGGGTGAAAAAAGTTACGTTGAATTGTTTGTCTGGAAGCAGTGGTCAAGATTGCCAACAAATTCCGTGCAGTTTGACTGGCATTTGATAGCAATCAGGTATAATGCCTTTTTAATTCAACTGTACTCACCCGCATGAGCGAAATAAAACTCAGTCAAGTCATTGTATATGGTTTGGGCGCCATGGGTCGACCCATGGCACGTAATTTACACGATCAGGGCTTGCTCTTGGGCGTTAAGAACCGCACCGAAGGCAAAGTCCAAGCCATGGTCAATGAATTGAACCTGACCGAATTTGAAGACGATGAGTCGATGTTTGCACAAGCTGACTGCGTGTTGACCTGTGTGTCAGCCGATGATGACCTCAAAGCCGTGGTGCATTCATTCATAGGCATGTTGAAACCCGGTTCGGTGGTGATTGATTGTTCCACCGTCAGCCCCAACACCGCCCGCACCCTGGCCGATGATTTGGCTTCTCAAGGCATCAGTTTTGTTGATGCACCGGTTTCAGGTGGCGTGGAAGGTGCTCGCAAGGGCTCTTTGTCTATCATGGTGGGTGCCGATCGAGCCGTATACAAACGAGCCGCTGACGTGTTTTCAGCCATTGGCAGCCAAATCACCCACATGGGTCGCGTCGGCCAGGGTCAAGCCACCAAGGCCGTGAACCAGGTGATGGTGGCAGGTGTGGCACAGGCAGTCTGCTCTGCCCTGGCAGTGGCTGAACAATGTAACTTGGACATGAAAAAGACCATCGAAGTGCTCAGTGCCGGAGCTGCCGGCAACTGGTTTTTAGATAACCGCGGAACCACCATGGTCAACGACGAGTTCAAGGTGGGTTTTAAATTGAACCTGTTGCACAAGGACTTAAAGATTTGTCAGGCCACGGTGGCAGAATTGGGCGCCGATATGCCCATCATCGACGACAGCCTACAGGACTATGCCCAACTGATGGCAGCAGGCCACGGTGATGAGGACATCTCCTCTTTGATTCGACTGAAACGAGCCCGTTTCGAATCTGATGAAGACCAGCAAGACTGAGGCGCATGACATGAGTAAAGAAACCACACATTTCGGCTTCAAGGAAGTTCCAGCTGACCAAAAGGAAAGCCTGGTTGGTGAAGTCTTCACTTCGGTAGCCAGCAAATACGATTTAATGAATGATTTGATGTCCGGTGGCGTGCATCGCTTCTGGAAAAGACATTTTGTGGCCACCAGTGGTATCCATACCGGAAACACGGTTTTGGATTTGGCCGGTGGCACCGGAGACATTGCCAAGCTGCTGATGCCGGTGGTGGGTGAGTCTGGCCACGTCATCATTGGTGACATCAATCAAGCCATGTTGGATGTCGGTCAGGACCGCATGATTGATGCCGGCTTCCATGGCCGCTTTGAGTGTCAACAAATGAATGCCGAACAACTGCCCTTTGAGGACAATACCATCGATGCCATCACCATGGCTTTTGGCTTGCGCAACGTCACCAACAAACAACAGGCCTTGAATGAAATGGAACGGGTGTTAAAACCCGGTGGCAAAGCCTTGGTGTTGGAGTTTTCCAAGGTCAATCACGGCTTGTTGGAAAAGCTGTACCGCTTTTATTCATTTAAATTGTTGCCGGAAATCGGCCAGTTGGTCACCAAAGACCGTGAATCTTATCAATATTTAGTGGAATCCATTGAACAACATCCCGACCAGGAAACCCTCAAAGGCATGTTTGAACAGGCTGGCATGCAGCTGTGTGCCTATGAAAACCTCTCGGGAGGCATTGTGGCCATCCACAAAGGGTATAAAATATGAAGACACCGGCTTCGGTGATGGCCGAGGTATTGAACCGAGCCATCAAATCACTGATTCAATATGATCCTAAAGCGACCAAAAAGCTCAAGCCACTGGCGGGCAAAACCGTCAAATTGGTGATTGAACCCATTCACTTCAGTTTGTTGTTAACCATTCGAGAAGACACCCTTGAAGTCTCAGACGACAAAGATGCTGAAGGTCAACCCATCCAACCCAACACCACCATCAGCGGCAAACCCTCTGCCCTGTTCGCCATGGGCACCAACCAACACATCCCCGGCATTGATGGTGTGAACATTCAGGGCGATGCCAGTACCGGTCAATTTGTGGCCGATTTTTTGAAACAACTAGACCCTGACTGGGAAGATGCTTGGTGTGACTTGCTGGGTGAAGGCCCAGGTTACCATGTTTCGCAATTCCTCAACAGCATGAAAAGCGCCGGAACACAGTTGTTCAAATCGCTGCGCGACAGCAGCCACGATTACCTGACCGAAGAAAGTCGCGAAGTGGTGAGCCAACGTGAAATGGAAGCGTTTTTGGATGGCGTCGATGACTTGCGGGCCGACTGGACTCGTTTGGAACGCAAATGGCAACAATACCAAAATAATAATCAGGAAACCGAGTCATGAAGGTGTTTCGTTTAATCAAAATCGCCCACACCCTGGCCGCATACCGCATCACCAACCTGGCGGCCGGCAAAGGCATCAACTTCTTCAAAATCATTAACCTGTTGGCTCCCATTGGCAAACCAGGGCTGAAAGACATGACTCCTGGCCAACGGGTACGAGGCGCCTTGGAATCGTTGGGACCGATTTTCATTAAACTGGGGCAAACCTTATCAACCCGGCCAGACCTGATACCGGTAGAAGTGGCCAAAGCATTGGAAAAACTGCAAGATGATGTTGAGCCCATCAGTTGGCAACAAGCCCGCAGCGTGGTTCGTGACCAGTTACCTGAGGACATGATCAGCCAGTTTGAGTCTGTTGATGAACAACCCCTGGCCTCGGCCTCCATTGCTCAGGTTCATGCGGCCAAACTGACCAACGGCGATGATGTGGTGATCAAAGTCTTGAGGCCCGGCATCACCCAAAAAATTAAGCGCGACGTGACCCTGATGCACGCCTTGGCGGCATTGGCCAAGAAACACCTCAATCCTGGTGTGCAAGTGGACCCCACTGAAATCGTTGATGAGTTTGAAAAAACCATCTACGACGAGCTGGATTTACAGCGCGAGGCAGCCAATGCTTCGGTACTGCGGAAAAATTTCCCACACTCCAAGGACCTGTATATCCCTAAAATTTATTGGGATTTTTGTAAACAAAAAATGTTGGTGCAGGAACGCATCCACGGCATTTCTATCAAAGACCTGGCCGGACTGGACGCTGCCGGCATCAACCGCGCCAAACTGGCCGAAAAAGGCATCAAGATCTTTTATACCCAGGTATTCAGAGATAATTTCTTTCATGCCGACATGCACCCTGGCAACATCTTTATCAATCCTGACAATCCTGAAGACCCACAAATCATTTTGCTGGATTTTGGTATTTGTGGCTCCCTGCCCAAAGGCCACCGGGTGGACCTGGCCAATAATTTTATGGCTTTTTTCAAACAGGATTACCGCCGTGTTGCGGAGTTACACATTGAAGCGGGCTGGGTACCGGCTGACACCAACCTGGAAGACCTGGAATCAGCCACCCGTACCATTTGCGAACCCTACATGGCACGCCCCATTGAAGAAATTTCATTTGGTGAAGTGATGTTGAAAACCTTCCAAATGGCCAAGCGCTTCAAACTGATCATTCAACCCGAACTGATTCTGCTACAAAAAACCTTGTTGAACATCGAAGGCTTGGGACGACAACTGTACCCACAACTGGACATTTGGCAGATTTCAGAGCCTATTTTGAAAGACATCATGCGACGGCATTACGGTCCTGAAAATTCCTTAAATAAGTTCAAAGAGAGCCTGCCCAAGCTGATCGAACAAGCCACTGAAATGCCACAACTGCTGCACCAATTACTCAGCCAACAAGTCAAACCACTGCCGCGCCACTTAAAAATCAAACGCCAGCAACGGCGGCTGAAAAAACAGCAGGCTGATCGCCAGGATCGCTTGGCATTGTTGGCCGTTGGTGGTCTGATCACCACAGCCCTGCTTTATACCTTGGATGAAGGCAGCAGTTGGCTTGGTTTTATGCCCAATTCCGCCGTGATTACAGGTGTTCTCACCCTGTGGCTGGGCTGGAAATCCTTGTCTAAGAATTAAAATTATTTCAGGTGTTTGACCTCCCCTCTTGAGAGGGGAACGAGGGGTGTGTTAAAAATTCAAACAAAAGAAATTCAATAATTTCCTTTGATACTATCTCACGAAGGACTTACCTAATTGTCATTCTTAAAAAGTACCTGATGTCCTTATCATTGGACATAATTCGTTTAATCATAAGACACTGTTCCTTCTTTAACTTTGTTTACACACCCCTTAATCCCCTCTCAAGAGGGGAGGAAAAACCTCAACAAGTGCCATTTTAAGCTTGTCGGAGTGCTCGGTGAACTGAAAAAAACAAACGGTTCAAGAACCAACATCTCCTGAAATAATCCGTGCAAAATGTTAAACTGATAATTAATCATTTGTGGAGCATGTCATGACAGTTTATCAAAATACATTGGTGGCCATCGATCCTTGTGTGCCTTCGGATGATTTGATTGAAAAAGCCATCAAAATCACAGCCGACAAAGACAACATCACCTTGTTACACGTGTTGGAAGTGATGTGCGCATTACCAACGGCTCCCTATGCACCAGTGGTGATTGACAGCAGCCAACTAGAAAAACAAGTCAGGGAAACGGCTGGTGGACAATTACAGGAACTGATCGAAAAACACGGACTGAACCCCAAATGCGCCAAACTGCTCAACGGCAGCACCGCATCAACCATCAAAGCCTATGCTGAAGAACGACATTGTGATGCCATCGTCATCGGCTCACATGGGCGCCATGGCATCAGCTTGTTACTGGGCTCTACTGCCACATCGGTGATACATGGCTGCGATTGTGATGTGTTGGTAGTGCGGCTAAAGGAATGAGCCCCTTGTTATTCAATAAGTCATTCAGTTAAACTGAAAATTAACCACCAACAAATCAGACAGATCATTTGAAAACCATCAAAATTGTCACATACAATATCCACCGCGCGATTGGCATTGACCGCAAGTTTGCACCCCAACGAATCATCGATATTTTGAATTCCTTGGATGCCGATATTGTGCTGTTACAAGAAGTCGATGAGGGCGTTCCTCGCTCCAATGAGCTGAATCTCGCTAAAACCCTGGCTGAAGCTTGTGACTACCCACATTATGCCATGGCACACAATGTCACATTGAAGAAAGGTCAGTATGGGAATGCCACTTTGAGTCGTTTTCCTATCAAGAAATACCGCAACATCGACCTCACCATTGCCGACAAGAAAAAACGCGGCTGTCTGTACACCAAGATTCAGATCAATGAATCCAAAACCGATTTCCAGTTTCTGGAATTGTTTAACCTGCATCTTGGCCTATCTGCCAAGGAACGACAGAAACAGGCCGGTAAATTATTCAAATCAAAGGAATTTACCGAACTGGGGCTCAAGGAGCCCTGTATTATTGGTGGTGATTTTAATGATTGGCGTTCCATGCTGCGGGCTTTGTTTATCATCGGTAAAGACTTTCAGTGCGCCACCGACAAAACCACCAAGCGTGGCAACGAAAAAGCCTACAAAACTTACCCTTCATTTGCACCCAGAGGCGCACTGGACCGACTTTATTACCGGGGTAAAATCAAATGCACAGACATCGGCAGCACCAAGATGAAACTGGTCAAAGTGGCCAGCGACCACTTGCCAATCATTGGTACCTTTAAATTTGGTTAACTTAAGTTGATGGTTCTGATTGCGCCACATGCAATTCCGCTCGAGCCTGGGTAATGACCCGCCAGGCTGATCGCAACAACAGCACCACCAGCGCGGCAGCCACTGCCAAATCAGGCCAACCTGAACCGGTTAACCAAACACCGCCAGCAGCCAAAAACACAGAAATGTTGGTGGCAATGTCATTCCTTGAACACTCCCAAACCGAACTCATGTTGACGTCTTCATGGCGGTGACGCCACAACAAGTACAAACACACTGAATTGGCCACCAAAGCGATCAAACTGAACACGCCCATGAGTTCGAATACCGGTACCGTGGGTACCAGCAAACGATAGACTAGTTGTCCAGCCACCACCAGGGCCGCCAATAAGATTAAAACGCCCTTAAACAAAGCCACTTTGGCCTTCATGGCAGCGCCTTTGGCCACCGCGTAGAGACTCAAAGCATAGGTGAAAGCATCACCGAGGTTATCCAGGCTGTCTGCCAGTAAAGCGGTTGAGGCACTGAAGTAAGCAGCCACCACAATCACCACAAACATCACCGCATTGATGACCAGTACGGCCTTCAAGGTACCGCGTTGTTTTTGCTGGAGCAATTCCAGCGCGTCACAATCATTGTTACAACAACCTGCCATGTTAGGCTCCTTTGTTCTGTTGAATTCTTTTGGCTAAGCGACCATACAAACTGATTTTGGTGCCATCGTGCAAACGCAAAACCAACTGTTTGGCCAACACAAAATAACGTTTGGACTCTATCGACTGGATGTCTTGGTCCAACACCACCCGCTGACCTCCGCCGAACAGACCTGCCACTTTGAACAGGTAGCCCTGCTGGTAACGAATCAACTCCACACAATGGTTGTGGTTGATACCATTGATTCTGGCTGAACCGGTGCCGTAGGAAGCCACTTTTTGTCCCAGCAAAGCAGTATCAATGGCTTGATCCATGCCCGCTGATTTTTTTAAGAACCGCGTGACCAACCACCACAACAACGGAAAAATCACCAAGAAGGCAATCACAATATACGCAATCAATTCGGTTTGGCTCATTTTATTCAGTCTCTGCGGTTACCCTAATTATATCAACATACCGACCCAAATTCTGTAACAGACAAAATTTGTCACCTCAACAGTGCAATTTTACGATTTAACTTTTCATGCCATGGCAGCACCTATTTGGGCCCTCTTTTGCTCCAAAACAATGGCTTTGGTATGACAAGCGTGCATCAATAGAGGTAAGCGAGAAAATACAGTGTGTGTGCCCTAACAAAACTTGAGGTGCTGCATGAAATTAAAAGTCTTTACCCTTTCCATCATCGCTGTGTTCCAAACAGCCTCTGCAGTGGAAGTAACCGTTCAAAATGATTCCCTGACTGATTTCGGCCAAGGTTCCATTCAATCAGGTTTTGTGGCCGGTGAAGTCGGTGCCACCTGGTTAACGGCACCATGTGATGGTGACATCGTCGCAGCCCAAGTATTTTGGCGCTCAGTCAGCGGTGGGTCTTCGCCCATTATCCACGCCGAAATATCCATATCCGAAGCCGGCGTGTTTCCAGAACCTGGCACCCAACTGGAAGCCATAGTGGGCCCAGTATTGAATGACGGTGTGTTTAACGAATACCGCTTTCTGGACGAAAACAGTATCATCCCGCTGATTGTTCCAGTCACCGAAGGTGAAGAATATGTCTTGGGGTTTGAATTCGACAGTACGCCGATTACCGGTGGCCCCAGCTTAGTCACTGATGCCGATGGTTGTCAGGTAGGAAAGAACGCCATTTTTGCCACCCCTCCCAACATCTGGATTGACAGCTGTGCATTGGGGGTCACGGGTGACTTTGTTATTCGTGCTGTGGTTGAATGTCCGGTGGTAGCCAATGAAGCCGATTTGATGGTCAGCCAATCATCCAATCCCAACAACTACACCGCCGGACAGGACCTCACTTACCAAATCACCGTCAGCAATGCCGGACCTGCCGTTGCCAGTGCCGCCACTTTGGTTGATTTTTTCCCAGCCTCACTGAGTAATGTCGATTGGCTGTGTACACCATCAGGTGGCGCTTCCTGTGGTGCGGCAACTGGATCAGGCAACATCACCCTGTCCATCAATTTACCCGCCAACAGCGATGTGGTGTTTGAAGCGGTGGGTAACGTGCTGCCCGCCACCACTGGCATCATCAGCAACACCGCCCAAGTGGTTGTACCGGTGGGCCTAACCGATCCCAATATGGCCAACAACAGCAGTACCTTGGAGGTGTTGGAAAACGGTACAGATTTGATTTTTGCCGATGGTTTTCAATAACAAATTCCATCAACATTTCAAGAGGAAAGCATCATAATGGCTAGTCATACTATTGACTGGCCTGCGATGCTATTAACCGTTACCAGGCAGCTACCAGACACTTTTATTCATTAATGGTAGCGCAATTATTCTTCATCCAATTGCTTTTGGTAGTATTGAGCATACCGAAACATTTGAGAATCCCTGGGTGCATGTTTTTTAAACTTTTTGAACCAATAGTTAAATTTTTTCTTATTTTTGGCATTGAAATACCCTTGCAACAAATTGAAAGAAAATTCGATTTGGTAAACTTCTTCTTTAGTTAACTTTAGTGCTTTGCGATAAATTTTTTCTGCCGCCTCAACTTGACCTGTTTGCACCAGTGCAAATCCATATTCTTTCATTAATCTGAGTTTAGGTTTTTTCTCTTGAACCTCGTTGGCCAACAGTTCAATGGCAGTATCGTATTGCTTAGTTGCATTGTAAGCAAAGGCCAATTCGAACAACAAACCATCAAATTCCGGATCAAGTTCATAAGCTCGCGTCAAGTAGTCAAGCGCCAGGTGACTGGCACCAACATGATTATAGTGATATCCCAAATCCTTCATGTATGGCACAGTTTCTGAGCCATCTTTATAAACCGACATCCATTCAGGCAAACTGGGTATGTCCAAGGCTTCAGATTCATCTTCAGTCAATATATGCATGGCGCCTGTATCCTGCCCTAACCGAATCTTTAATGACATGTTTTGTTCTTTTACAAAATTTGAAACTTCTACATCATTTTCAGACAAAATGTTAATCTCACTGATGACTTCTAAGGTAAACCCTTGGCTTTGATCAATATAAATGTAGCCTACCAAGTATTCATTGGCGTCATTGGTTCTGACCAATACCATTTGATCGACGGCTTCATAATAAGGGGATTCAAATTTCAATTCCTTGATATTGGGTAGTGCATTTGAGGTGGAAACCATCACCGAAAACAATACACAAAACACCAATTTAAATCTCAAATTCACTGTTTTCATCCTTTATCCTGTTTATATATTGTTATTTGTTTGATTTTTCATTGATAAGGATTAGCCACCTCAAGTGCTGACAACAGTTGAACCTCAAGCGCTTCCATCGATTCAGCTTCTTCATCCTCAATGTGATCATAACCCAGTAAATGCAACAAACCATGAATGGTCATGTGCGCCCAATGGTGTTCAACGGCTTTGTTTTGTTCAGCAGCTTCACGCTCCACCACTTCGGCACATATGGCCAGGTCTCCCAATTGATCCGATTCGACAAAGTCAGGAATTTCTGCCGGGAATGACAACACGTTGGTGGGTTGGTCTTTTCCGCGGTATTGGCTGTTCAGGGTTTGGCTTTCTGTGGCATCGACGATTTTAATACACACTGCACCGCTGGTCTGCAGCTGGTTCGCCAGCAGGTCAGCCCAGTTTTGGAACTGGGCGGCATCAGGTGCATGCAAATCTTGGTCATTGATCAATTCAAGGTGAATCATCAACCCAGGCTTCAGTCTTGATCTTCGCGTTTGGGCTTGTCGTAGGCGTCAACAATTTTTTGCACCAATGAATGGCGCACCACGTCTTTGGATTTGAACCAGCTGAAACTGATGCCTTTGATGTCTTGTAGGATTTCCATGGCATGTTTCAGGCCCGATTTTTCACCCGGGCGCAAATCAATTTGGGTGATGTCACCGGTAACCACCACGGTGGTATTGAATCCGGTTCGGGTCAGGAACATTTTCATTTGTTCTACGGTGGTGTTTTGTGCCTCATCAAGGATCACATAAGCATCGTTCAACGTGCGTCCACGCATGAAAGCCAAAGGCGCCACTTCGATTTCGTTCTTTTCCAACATCTTTTCGACTTTGTTGTGTCCCAGCATGTCGTATAAAGCATCGTACAAGGGCCTGAGGTAAGGATCGACTTTTTCACTCAGGTCGCCGGGTAGAAAGCCCAAGCGTTCACCGGCTTCTACCGCTGGACGCACCAATACCAGTCTCCTGACACGGTCATTGAGGAACGCTTCAACCGCGCAAGCCACCGCCAAAAAGGTTTTACCGGTACCGGCAGGGCCAATACCAAAATTGATGTCATGGGTGACGATGTTGTGCAGGTATTCTTTTTGGTTATCAGACCGACCAGTAATCACACCCGCTTTGGTTTGGATGGCCACTTCTTGGGGTTCGTAACCTGGTTTGCTGGCATTGCCTGCCAAGATCACGTGAACAATTTCAGGGTTCAGGGTTTCCTTGCGGGCTTCTTTGACCAACAACAGCAACATCTTGGCTGCCTGATTGACGTTGTCTTCTGTGCCTTTGATCTGAAAGTTATGACCTCTGGCGTGGATATCGGTGCCGGTGTGTTCGGCCAGTAATTTCAGGTGGACGTCGTGGTGTCCATAGAGATTGACTAAACTGCCGTTATTGACGTCCGAGAATTCCATGTTTCGGACCGTTGGTGCTGCTTTGGCAGCGCTGCTTGCATCATTCATCATTTATCAATACACGACCTCTTAACGAGTTTCTTAAGGCTTCGGTGATGACCACATCGACCATCTTGCCGATTAATCTTTGTGATCCAGCAAAATTGACCACGCGGTTATTCTCTGTTTTACCAGAAAGTTCTTCTTCTGACCACTTAGAAGTGCCCTCAACCAGAATTTTCTGGGTGGTTCCGACCATTTCCTGACTGATTTTTGCTGCCATGTCATTGATGGTGCTTTGTAAGCGTTGCAGTCGGGCTTTCTTTTCTTCCATTGGCACCAGGTCCGGCATTGAAGAAGCCGGTGTACCAGGACGGGCTGAATAGATGAAACTGAAACATTGATCAAAACCCACATTGGTGATCAGTTTCATGGTGTCTTCAAAATCCTTGGCCGTTTCGCCCGGAAAACCAACGATAAAATCTGATGACAAACTGATGTCAGGTCGAACTTCGCGCAGTTTTCTGATTTTCTGCTTGTACTCTAAGGCCGTGTGGCCACGTTTCATCATCGACAATATGCGGTCTGAGCCACTTTGTACCGGCAAATGCAGGTAATTAGCCAGTTCGGGGACATCACGGTAGGCTTCAATCAAGCCATCGGTGAATTCAACTGGATGCGAAGTGGTGAAGCGGATGCGTTCAATGCCATCAATGGCTGCCACGTAATGAATCAACAAGGCCAGGTCAACCACATCACCTTCATGTGATAAACCGCGGTAGGCATTGACGTTCTGACCCAGTAAGTTGACTTCTTTGACACCCTGCTCAGCCAGTTGCATGATTTCTGACAGCACCCCATCCAATGGGCGAGACATTTCTTCACCGCGGGTGTAAGGCACCACACAGAACGAACAGTACTTGCTGCAACCCTCCATGATAGATACAAAAGCAGAGGGACCGTCTTTTCTGGGTTTGGGCAGGTTATCAAACTTTTCTATTTCGGGAAAAGTGATGTCAACCTGAGGTTTTTGTTGTTTGTTGCGTTCGTTGAGCAATTCAGGCAAACGGTGAATGGTTTGCGGCCCAAAGACCAAATCCACATAAGGTGCTCGCTTGATGATGGCATCGCCTTCTTGAGAAGCCACACAGCCACCCACACCAATGACCACATTGGGGTTCTTTTCTTTGATTTTGCGCCAACGGCCCAACTGGGAAAACACTTTTTCCTGGGCTTTTTCGCGAATTGAACAGGTGTTGATCAAGATCACATCGGCTTCATCTTCCACATCGGTGATGCTTAAGCCATGTGACTTGAACAGGACATCCTGCATCTTGTCAGAATCGTATTCATTCATCTGACATCCATGGGTTTTTATAAATACTTTACCGGTCATAGGTTGCTTACTTCATTCTGTCGACTAATTGTACAATGATTTGGGCTGTTAAACCCCATATCACGTCACCTTTATACTCAAATACGTAGTAATGGCGTTTGCCAAACTGGGTTTTCACTGTGTTCCTGACCCGATTGTCTGGGTTCTGGAAAAAAGCGAAGGGCACACCAAATGCGCGGTCCACTTCACTGGGGTCCAAAGTGAGGTTCGATACGTCGGTGATTTCACCCACAAACGGCGTCACATGAAAACCACTGATGGAAGGCAGACCATCCAGGTATCCCCACAAATTCACCCTTTCACGTGGCACCCCAATTTCTTCGTGGGTTTCACGGTAGGCGGTGTGTTTGATGTTTTTGTCTTGTGTTTCATAGCCACCACCAGGAAAACTGACTTGTCCTGAATGGTGTTTTAATTTGGCATTGCGTTGGGTGAACAACACCCAAGGTTCGTCTTGTTTCCAATAGAACGGAAACAACACCGCAGCTGCCCTATCCATATCGCCCGCTGAGCCCATCCACAACGGTTCATCAATCAATTGTTGATTGAGGTGTGGCTTGACTGATTGAGCAAATTTTTCCATTTTCTTAACTGAAAAAGGCAAGTGTTGAACTTGCCTTTCCTCAAACTTTGTGAGTTTGGTTTATTTGATTGACAGCAAGTGTAAATCAAAAACCAAAACTTCATTGGGACCAATTGGACCCTGACCTTGTACGCCATAACCCATTTCAGGTGGGAAGAAAACCTGCCATTTGTCACCGGCTTTCATCATCGGAATGATTTCTCTGAAACCAGGCATGCCTACTTTGGTCATGTCCATTTCCATCGGTTGACCATTTTTGTAGGTGCTGTCGAACTCTTGGTAGTTATCAAATACATCTACACCAATTAATTTTCCGCTGTAGTGAACTGACACGGTGTTGTCCAGGCTGGCGTTTTTACCAGTACCGGCTTCAATGACGCGGTATTGGATACCAGAGGCCAACTCTTTGATGCCTGTTTTCTTGCGGTTTTGAGCCAAAAACTGATCGCTTCTTTTTTGGTTTTTATCAGCCAGTTCCAGGTATTCTTCACGTTGGAACAACTGCAATTTTTGCTGGTACTTGGTGTACTCTTCAGTCATTTTTTCTTTAGAAACTGAAGGGTCTTTTTGGGTGGCTGCTTCACGCATGCCTTTGACCGCTTGTTCAATGTCTAACTCAAAATCACTGCCGACACGACCAGCGGCTTGTAAGCCCATGCGGTAACCGATGGCATAAGATGCAGCGGCTTTGTCAAATTTAATGTCTGAACTCTTTGGAACTTCTTGTTCGTTTTGTGCTGTGGCAACCAAAGTTGTTGCCAAAAACATCAATGTAACTATCTTTCTCATTCGAAACCTCTTAACAAAATCAGCGGCGTATTGTATGACACGCCTGAGAGTTAAACAAGACACGCAAGGCATTAATAAGTTCAAAAAGCACCCGGTTTTAACCGCTTTGTCATGGGTTTTAACAAAATCATAATGATTTGAGGCCCCATCGCTTTTGTTGTTATAATTTCCACTCTTCTTAACTGACCCAATAACCATGTCCAATGTCTTATCGAACCTGGAAAATCAGGTACTGACCATCACCATCAATCGACCCGATAAACTGAATGCTTTGAACCAAGCCACCTTGCGTGAATTGGACGGCATCATTGAACAAGCCCAAAATGACGACGACACCAATGTCATCATCATCACCGGTGCCGGAGACAAGGCCTTTGTCGCAGGTGCTGACATTTCTGAACTGGCCACCACCGATGCCATGACCGGTATGCAATTTGCACGATATGGTCAAAGTGTCTTCAATCACATCGAAAATTGTGGCAAGCCGGTGATTGCTGCGGTTAATGGATTCGCCTTAGGTGGCGGCTGTGAACTGGCCATGGCCTGCCACTTGCGCATCGCCTCTGATAACGCCAAATTTGGCCAACCTGAAATCAAATTGGGCGTGATTCCTGGTTTTGGTGGCACCCAACGCCTGACCCGCTTGGTCGGCAAAGGCAAGTCCATGGAAATGAACCTGTTGGGTGACATGATATCAGCCCACAAAGCCGAACAAATCGGACTGGCCAACTGGGTGGTACCTCAGGGTGAATTGTTGCCAACGGTCAACAAAGTCGCAACCCAACTGGCCCAATCAGCCCCCATCGCGGTCAGCATGACCATCGACGCCATCAACAAAGGCGCCGAATGTGGCTTGGGAGAAGCCCTTGATTACGAAGTCAAAGCCTTCGGTATCTGCTGCGCCTCCGAAGACAAAAACGAAGGCACCGCAGCCTTCCTGGAAAAACGCGCCGCCGAATTCAAAGGCAAGTAATTCAGAGGCAAGTCAATCTCCAGACACAGCAAGTATAAAGGGGCTCATCGCCCCTTTTTTCTGGAACAGAATACTTTAACTGCCCTGCACATACTGTAGTCATAAACAACCACGCCGACACATGAAAGGAATGCTCTTGGGACTTCATTCACTTTTGTTCCAGACAAAAGTGAAAGCGGCCGCGGCGAGCATGACTCGCAACTTCGCGCTCTTCGTCTCTGATTCGCTTCACTCACGGCTGATCGTTCATTACAGCTTGGCTTCTTTGCATTGCAAAACCGCCAAGCTTTCATTCTCTGCCTAACCGACTCGGCGGGTCAAGCTGCTCAGCAGCTTTCCCATGAATTAATTTCAGCAATGATTAAAAGCGCTGGCGATTAAATTCCGGGTATTTATTCCTGGCTTTGATTCTTTGGCAATACCGTTCTTTCCAATCGGATTGAAATTGATTGCGGGTAGACTCGGTTGGTCTTTGCTCCACTGCTTGAACATAGTTGAAATGCACATCATGGGATTGAAGCATCATAAATTGATGTTGTTTCATCAGAACAAACAAACACAAGGCCACGAAAATGATCATGAAGCCATTGCCAATCAAGCAGACTTTGCGGTCGTGGACTTGGTTGCGTAAGCCATGGATGAATTCCAAAACCAACAACACCCCAATGAAGAAAAAGCCCCAAAATGTCACTGTGTAAACTGACCACTGTTCTCCGTCGTGGCTGCCCCAATAGCCGATGTACGGATAACAGGTACCTGTGAGCGTTGAGTTGATCTGGTTCCACAGAAACAAAAAATAAAAGGTCGTCAGCAGAATCATCAACAACACGGTGTTACTGGTTGGCTTGGCTGTTTTGAGCTTGATTTTTGATGTGTGGTGAAACATGACCACATTATGTCCATTTAATCCGTGGCTTTGGGATTTATTTCAAAAGCAAAGCCCCAAAAAAAACAGCCCGATGGTGCAAACCACCGGGCTGTTCTTTGATTTGACCCCATGACAGGGTCATTCGGAGGAACAAATTCTTATCAGTTCAAATCATAGCGATCGGCATTCATCACTTGCGTCCACACCGCAACAAAATCTTTGACAAAGCGTTCCTGGTTATCGTCCTGGGCATAAAACTCAGCATAGCTGCGCAGGATTGAGTTTGAACCAAAAACCAAATCGGCACGGGTGGCTGTGTAGCGCACCTCGTTGGATTTGCGGTCGATGATGTTGTAACTGTTTTTGCCGGTGGGCTGCCATTTGTAATTCATGTCGGTCAAGGTAACAAAAAAGTCATTGCTTAACTGACCTGGAATTTCTGTGAACACCCCATGAGCGGTGCCACCATGGTTGGTGCCCAAAACCCGCATGCCGCCGATTAAAGCAGTCATTTGAGGCGCAGTCAGGCCCAACAATTGTGCCCTATCCAATAACATTTCTTCGGCTTTAACCGCGTATTCGTCTTTGACCCAGTTACGGAAACCGTCATGCACGGGTTCCAGGTATTCAAAGGCATCCACATCCGTCATCTCAGCAGTGGCATCACCACGACCTGGCGTGAATGGCACAGCCACATCGAATCCAGCGGCTTGGATGGCTTGTTCTAAACCGACGTTGCCTGCCAACACAATCACATCAGCGATGCTGGCACCAGATTCTTGCGCAATGGGTTCCAGTACATCCAACACTTTTTGTAAACGCTCTGGCTCATTTCCTACCCAGTCTTTTTGTGGTGCCAAGCGGATGCGGGCACCATTGGCACCACCACGCAAATCTGATGACCTGAAGGTGCGTGCGCTGTCCCAGGCCGTGGCAATCAGATCAGAACCACTCAAGCCACAGTCAGCAATGGCATCTTTTACTGCTTGGACATCATAGTTTGAGTGGCCTTTGGGTACCGGATCTTGCCACAACAAATCCTCAGTGGGTGCATCGGGTCCTATGTAACGCTCTTTGGGTCCCAAATCGCGGTGAGTCAGCTTAAACCAGGCCCGCGCAAAAACTTCAGTAAAGTAATCGTGGTCTTGGTGAAATTTCTCAGCAATTTTGCGGTATGCCGGGTCCATTTTCATGGCCATATCGGCATCAGTCATGATGGGGTTGTGCCGTTTATCAGGGTTTTCAGTGTCTAATGGCTTACGACTTTCATCGATGTCCACCGGCTCCCACTGCCAGGCTCCAGCCGGGCTTTTCTTCGACTCCCATTCATGGTTAAGTAACATATCAAAGTAACCGTCATCCCATTGTGTGGGGTTAGACGTCCAAGCGCCCTCTAGGCCACTGGTCACGGCATGCGCTCCGACACCATTTTTGGTGTGGTTGTTCCAGCCCAGCCCCATTTCTTCAATTTCTGCGCCTTCGGGTTCTGCGCCCAACAAGCCCGCATCACCATTTCCATGACATTTACCAACGGTGTGGCCACCTGCAGTCAATGCCACCGTTTCTTCATCATCCATCGCCATGCGTTTAAAGGTTTCACGCACATCATGGGCAGTTTTTATGGGATCTGGTTTACCATCCACACCTTCTGGGTTAACGTAGATTAAGCCCATCATCACTGCTGCTAACGGATTTTCCAAATCACGTTCACCAGAGTACCTGCTGCCTTCTGCACCACTTTTTGCCAACCATTCTTTTTCAGATCCCCAATACACGTCTTTTTCAGGGTGCCAGATGTCTTCGCGGCCGAAGGCAAAACCGAATGTATTCAAGCCCATGGACTCATAAGCCATGGTACCGGCATAGGCAATCAAATCCGCCCAACTTAATTGATTACCGTATTTCTTTTTGATAGGCCACAACAAGCGCCTGGCTTTGTCCAGGTTGCCATTGTCTGGCCATGAATTGAGTGGCGCAAAGCGAATGTTTCCCGTGCTGGCACCACCACGGCCATCAGCTACCCGATAAGTACCGGCCGCATGCCAGGACAAGCGAATCATCAAACCACCATAATGTCCCCAATCCGCCGGCCACCAATCCTGACTGTCCGTCATTAAGGCACGCAAATCTTTTTTCAAGGCATCTACGTCTAATTTTTTAACTTCTTCGCGGTAATTAAAGTCAGCGCCGAAAGGGTCGGTTTTGCTGTCGTGTTGGCTGAGGATATCAAGGTTCAGGCTTTTGGGCCACCACGCCTTGGATTGGTTGTCATTATTGGTTAAGCTGCCGTGCATAACCGGACATTTACCGGTTTGGCTGGATTTATCATTCATGGTATTCTCCGAAAATCTAAGATCAATGTTATCAAAGCGGCACCGATAAATACGTCTGCAGCTTGAGATGATTCCATTCTACGCCTGGACTTATAATCTGTAAAACGGTTTAATTAAAACAAAACATTCGTTTTTTTAGATGGTTGCGCTTAATTTAGCAGCAAAGCAAGAACACGAGGCACTTCGACAGGTGGTATGCTGAGCTTGACGAAGTGCTCAGTCACCTTAAGATCGCCGAGTACTTCGACTGGCTCAGCATGACACTTGTCGAGGTGTGTTTCGGATTAAATTAACCTTGCTAGTCTGATAGCGGTTTACAACCAATACCAGAACCTTAAAGGGCACTTGGACACTTTAGGTATGACTGGAGATTACCGCGTCAAAGAAGTAGGTTGGGCTGAGTAAAACGAAGCCCAACAGCATATCCATAACCTCAGAACAGCTTATAGAGTAAACGATTTACGTTTGATTGGGTGTGGCCAGAAGTTTAGGGGGATGTTGGGCTTCGCAAGCTCAGCACCAACCTACAATAGAGCCCATAAGGCCACTAGGCCCTATAAGCGCGACAAGTGGTATGCTGAGCTTGACGAAGTGCTCAGCCAGCTTCAGCTCACCGAGTTTGAAATCAAATGATTTTAAGCAGAAGAATCATTATCTGAGTTGGAATCACGGCCAAACAATTTCAACCAAAACCCCAGTTCAAACAAACCACCCAGAATGATCACGGCCAGGGTGCCGGTATGAAAACCAACGACATAAAAAATCACGGCCAGGATGGCCAAAAACAACAAAACTGTGCCCCTTTGATTCATCATAAAATCCTCAAAATCATGAATACCATGATTCTAACCCGTTTAAGTGACCACTGGCATCTGCCATCAGTACCTTTTGTGCTGCGCCTAACGCTCAGGATTCTGAAAATCGCCAAGCCAATGTTTCACCCGCTCTGTACGGGGAGACAGGCATGGCTTGATCGCCGATGCTGCTTGGTACTTGTTGACTGATTTTTTCTAAGGTGATGGTTTTTTGATTGACTGGTAAGCCGTAAAAAGCCGGTCCATTCAATGACGCAAATGCCTCAAACTGGTCCAAGGCCTGTTCTTCTTCAAATACCTGGACATAATTTTCCAAGGCCTGTGGCGCACTGAATATACCGGCACAGCCACAGGCACTTTCTTTGTCGCCAACCGCGTGCGGCGCGGTATCGGTACCCAGAAAAAACTTGCGGTTGCCTGAAGTGGCTGCACGCCTCAGCGCCAACCGGTGCAATTCACGTTTGGCAACCGGTAAACAGTACAAGTGAGGCCTGATGCCGCCAACCAACATGTCGTTGCGGTTTATTTGCAGGTGATGCACGGTGATGGTGGCGGCGATATTTTCACCACTCGCCTCGACAAAGTCAGCGGCATCTTTGGTGGTGATGTGTTCAAACACCACTTTCAATTCCGGCATGTCATTCAGCAACGGTTGCATGATTTCGTCGATAAACACGGCCTCGCGATCGAAAATATCGATGTCGCTACTGACCACTTCACCATGAACCAACAAAGGCATGCCGATTTTTTGCATGGCTTCCAGTACCGGGTAAATCTTGTGGATGTCACTGACCCCAGCAGCTGAGTTGGTGGTGGCATTGGCGGGGTAAAGCTTGGCTGCGGTAAATACGCCGGTTGCATGGCCCGTAATGATTTGTTGAACATCAATGGTATCGGTCAGGTATGCGGTCATCAATGGTTCGAAGCCACTGTGATCTTGGGTCGCTGCCAAAATGCGGTTCCGATAAGCCGCTGCTGCAGCCACCGTCGTGACTGGCTCCTTGAGGTTTGGCATGATGATGGCACGGCCGAACTGGCGAGCAGTGAAGGTGGCAACTTGTTGCAACATCTCACCGTCTCGCAAGTGAACATGCCAGTCGTCTGGTTGGGTGATGGTAATAGATTCCGCAGCCATGGTAATATGTGGTTTTGATAATGTGCCAATTATAGAGGAATGTGCTTGGGAGTTCCTAATAAATCAAATTTACCCACGTAGTCTTCACAGTTTTTGGTTAAAATGATGGGTTTGATTTGTGCCCTGACCCATGAAAAACATTTCGCTGCGAGGCGTCCGCACCCACAACCTGAAAAACATCGACATAGACCTGCCACGCGATCAGTTTATCGTGATCACCGGACTGTCTGGTTCGGGCAAGTCTTCGCTGGCTTTCGATACCATTTATGCCGAGGGACAAAGGCGCTATGTGGAATCTTTATCGGCCTATGCCCGACAATTTTTATCGATGATGGACAAGCCCGACTTGGATCACATCGAGGGGTTGTCACCCGCCATATCAATTGAACAAAAATCCACTTCCCACAACCCCCGCTCAACCGTTGGCACCATCACCGAAATATATGATTACCTGCGGTTGTTATATGCGCGCATTGGTACCCCAAGGTGTCCTGACCACCACATTTCGCTGGAAGCCCAGGAAGTGTCGGAGATGGTTGATAAGGTATTGGCATTGGAGGCCGGTCGCAAGTTGATGCTGTTGGCGCCAGTGGTGCGCAACCGCAAAGGCGAACACGCCTTGTTACTGGAACAACTGCGCGGCAGTGGCTTTGTCAGGGTCCGCATCGACGGGGCTTTGTACAACATCGATGATTTGCCGAAATTAAACCCCAAACAAAAACACCACATTGAAGCAGTGGTGGACCGTTTCAAAGTCAAAGAAGGCATGGCCCAAAGGCTGGCAGAATCATTTGAAACAGCACTGGCGTTATCTGAAGGATTGGCTCAGGTCGTTTCTTTTGATGATGACGATCAAGAGGCCATCGACATGTTGTTCAGCTCACTGTTCTCGTGTCCAGTGTGTAATTACTCTTTGAGTGAACTGGAGCCACGATTATTCTCATTCAATTCACCCAATGGTGCCTGTGCCGAATGTGACGGTTTGGGCATGAGTCAGTATTTTGATCCAGACCGCATCATTGCCGATGCCAACCTGTCGATGGCTGATGGCGCGGTGCGGGGCTGGGATAAACGCAATGGCTGGTACTTCCAATTGCTACAAGCCGTAGCCAAAACCTATGACTTTGATGTCAACACACCATTGAAAGACTTGAGCCAGGAAATCAAAGACGTGTTGTTCTTTGGCAGCGGCAATCAAAACATCCGTTTCACCTATTACAGCGACAAAGGCCAATACGAGCGCAACCACCCTTTTGAAGGGATTGCCAACAACATGAAACGTCGCTACCAGGAAACCGAATCGTCGATGGTACGCGAAGAACTGAACAAATACATCAGCAAAAAGCCCTGCCCAGCTTGTGAAGGCCAGCGACTGAACCGCAGTGCCCGGAATGTTTTTATCAATGATGTGCCCCTACCTCAAATCAATGCCATGTCGATTGCCGGTGCCCTGAATCACTTTGAAACCATCAAATTGGCAGGTCAAAAGGCGCAGATTGCTGAAAAGATCATCAAAGAAATTCGTGAACGCCTGAGTTTTCTGGTTAATGTGGGTCTGAATTACCTGACGGTTGATCGCAAAGCCGATTCCCTCTCTGGCGGTGAAGCGCAACGCATTCGCCTGGCCTCACAAATAGGAGCCGGCCTGGTAGGCGTGATGTATGTGTTGGACGAACCATCGATTGGTCTACACCAACGCGACAACGAAAAATTATTGAAAACATTGGTCAATCTCAAAAACCTGGGCAACACCGTGATTGTGGTGGAACATGACGAGGATGCGGTGCGCACCGCCGATCATGTGGTGGATATTGGCCCAGGCGCTGGGGTGCATGGTGGTTACATCGTTGCCGAAGGTACACCCGAAGACATTTGTGCCAACCCCAATTCGATTACCGGAAAGTACCTCACCGGTGAACTGAAAATCGACATACCGGAACAACGCCACCCCATAGACCCTGATAACATGTTTAAACTGTTTGGCGCTGAAGGCAACAACTTGAAAAAGGTGGATGTGGAAATTCCAGCCGGATTGCTCACTTGCATCACAGGTGTTTCTGGTTCTGGAAAGTCGACATTAATCAATGAAACCGTCTACAAAGTATTGGCCAATCACCTCAACCGAGCCTCTCACCAGGCGCAAAAATATGACCGCTTTGAACACATCGAATTGTTCGACAAGGTGGTGGACATTGACCAAAAACCCATTGGCCGCACGCCGCGATCAAACCCCGCCACCTACACGCAGTTATTCGGTCCCATTCGCGACCTGTTTTCCAATACCCCGGAAGCGCGTACCCGTGGTTACAAACCGGGCCGCTTCAGCTTCAATGTCAAAGGTGGTCGCTGTGAGGCTTGCCAAGGTGATGGTGTCATCAAAGTTGAAATGCACTTTTTGCCGGACGTTTATGTCATGTGCGATACTTGTAAAGGCAAACGCTACAACCGCGAAACATTGGACATCCAATACAAGGGTAAAAACATTTACGAAGTTTTGAGCATGACGGTTGAAGATGCCCTGCCATTTTTCTCAGCCATCCCATCGATTGCCAGCAAATTACAAACGTTGTTGGACGTGGGTTTGAGTTACATCACCTTAGGCCAAAACGCCACCACCTTATCTGGCGGCGAGGCGCAAAGGGTGAAGTTGGCCAAAGAACTGTCCAAGCGGGACACCGGTAAAACGGTTTACATATTGGATGAGCCGACCACTGGATTACACTTTGCTGACATCAAACAACTGCTCAAAGTACTGCATCGCTTGCGAGATAACGGCAACACCATCATGGTCATTGAGCACAATTTAGACGTCATCAAAACCGCTGACTGGATCATCGATTTGGGACCCGAAGGGGGCAACGGCGGCGGTGAGATCATTGCCACTGGCACTCCTGAAGACATCGCCAAAATCAAGAAGAGTCACACCGGGCAGTTCCTCAAAGAGGTGCTTAAGTAAAACATGTTGCCAGGACTTAACCCTCAGGCTAGTTATATTACCGGGTCTTGTTTAACATCAGCCGAGTGCTATATAACATGTCAGCTTGAAGCATTTAAATTCAGGACTATAGTTACATGTAAATCATTTACAATGCTGTCATAATAATTACAGTTAACAAGCTCAATCACCATGAAGAAATTGATTTTATCTGGCATCCTGTTGGGTGCATCCTTTGGCCTGCTGGCTAATCCAGAACCCATTATCTACGGTACCATTACTGAAAAAAACGGTGAGACCACCACCGGCAGTATACGCTGGGGAGACCAGGAAACTTTCCTCAGTGACATTTTCAATGGTCGTAAACTCACGCATGTTGGCATTGAACACCTGTCTGAGGATGAAGTTGATGAACTGAAAGACCACCAACCAGGACCCAAAGCTTCAATTGGGTCTTTGCAAATCACCTTCAAATCATTTTTTGGCAAAGAGCTGAAACCACCTTATTTCAATGTCCATTTTGGCGCCCTCAAATCCCTGGAAGTGGTTGATAAGAAAGGGCTGTTTAAAGCCACTTTGCACGACGGCACCACCATCTTGAGCGATGACCGTGCCAATGACCTGACCGATGAAATATATGTCATGACTCCTGAGGGAGAACAATCTGAGTTTGATTGGGATGAGCTCAGTCGCATAGATTTTTCCAAAGCACCAGAAAACGCCAAAACCTGGGGCGATGGCATTTATGGAACCGTTACCACTGAAAATGGCACTTATCCTGGTCGAATCATGTGGGATAAAGATGAACGCCTTACTGATGAAGAGTTAGATGGTGAGGACGATTCGGAAAGCCATGAAATCAAATTTGCTGACATCCTCAGCATTGAAAAGGATGACAACCACTCGATAGTGGTGCTGCGTGACGGTCGGGAATTGCGCTTGACCGGGACCAATGATGTCAATCGCAGCAACCGCGGTATTTGGGTTGATAACCCCGAAACCGGCCGCGTCGAAATCAGTTGGAAAGAATTCAAGAAACTGGACATTCAGCCGGTGCAAATCGATTGGCTTGACTTCGATGATTACGTGGCTTTGCACAAGCCGCTGACGGCTACCGTGAACTTAAGGGATGGCAAAACTTTGCCTGCCGATCAACTGGTCTATGACCTGAATCACCAAAGCAGTGCCGAGTTACTGTATACAGACATAGACGGTCACCACCACCAAATGCCCTTGCGATTAGTCAAAAAGATGTCAGTCAAAAATAAACATGCACTGGAACTATTGATGGCCGATCAGACCACCAAAACGGCACACGGTGACCGCAGTGTGACATTTGAAAACAATGGACTGGTGGTTTCTCACCAAGGCCAACACCAATGGGTGAAATGGCAAGAAGTCGAATCAATCTCGTTTGATTGATCGCCTTTGGTAGCTGTTGTTGTTGGTGAATCAGTTGTTAACCAGCTTGTAACCGACACCACGTACGGTTTGGATCCATTTTTCCTTGTGGTGTGGTTTCATGGCTTTGCGTAATCGCAAGATATGAACATCAACGGTGCGGTCTTCAACAAAAGTGTTCCTGCCCCAGATGTGATTGAGGATGTGTTCGCGAGCCAATAATTTGTTGGGGTTTTGTAAAAACAGTTTGAGTAATTTAAATTCAGTCAGGCTGAGACTCAATGGGTTTCCATCAATGGTGACTTCATGCGCTTCGGCATCCATCACAATGCCTTGGTATTCAATTTGGTGCTTGGACTCAAAACCACTGGAACGTCGCAGGTGGGCCCGAATTCTGGCCATCAACTCTAACATCGAAGCGGGTTTGGTTAAATAATCATCCGCACCGCGTTCTAGGCCTTTGACTTTATCACTTTCTTCGGCTCTGGCAGTGAGCATGATAATCGGCACTTCCCTGATCACATCATCGCGTCTGATCATGTCTATCAAATCAATGCCACTCATGTCAGGCAAACCCCAATCAATGACAATCAAATCAGGATGGACTTGATTCAGTTGTTCGAGTGCTTCATGACCTGAAGCCGCTTTGTAGGTATCGAACCCTTCACGACGCAATGAAAACGCCATCATTTCACGGATGGCCATGTCATCTTCAACAATCAGGATGTTGTTTTGCATTTCAGCTGGTTTTTCAGTTAAAGTCGACATGATAGGCCATGATTATGACAGCTTAGTGACAGAATTGTCATAATCTTAAAGCGGATTAAACATTTATTTAAAACAATCAAACACTGTTACATGCGTTGTAGCCACGACAAAAAAGCAGGCTTACCGAGCCCTAATTGCTGTTTGAGCAGTTACAATAACGCCACCTACATTGTCCATAAATCCTGACCATGCAAGCAGATTTTGACCAGTTGTTTCCTACCCTGAATCGCACCCATGCCACGGGCACCATCAAAAGCCAAACCAGAGATTTTATGGTGATTGAACACCATGACATGAATTTCACCGGCGAGGGCGAACACCTGTGGCTGAAAGTCGAGAAAGAAAACAGTAACACCGGCTGGGCTGCCACGCAATTGGCCAGCGCTTGTAAAGTGCCTGCTCGCCAAGTGGGTTTTGCCGGTAAAAAGGACCGCCATGCCATCACCCAACAGTGGTTCAGTGTCCAATTACCCAAAATCACTGACGTGGAGTTGATAGCAGAAAAACTCACTGCTGAACTGCGCATCCTGGAACACCATTGGCATCAAAGCAAACTCAAAATCGGTCAACTCACCCACAACGAATTTCAGTTGGTCATTCGTGATGTGCAAGGCGATCAGGCTGATATAGAAGACAACATCGCCGCCATCAAACATGTTGGTGTGCCCAATTATTTTGGCTCGCAACGCTTTGGCCGAGACATGAGCAACATCCAACAGGCCAAGGACTGGTTCACCGGAACCATCAAGGTCAACAACAAAAACCTCAAGGGCTTGTTGCTATCCACTGCACGCAGTCACATATTTAACGCCATCGTCGCCCAACGACTCCAGAATGGCATTTGGAGCCGCCCCGTGGATGGAGATTTGCTGCAATTGAATGGCAGCCATTCATGGTTCCCAACCGATGAGGCCACAGCCGATGAACTGACCCAACGTTTATCCGCCTTCGATATCCACATCACCGCCGCTTTGTGGGGTGAGGACCCGGTGCAAAGCCGTGCCGAATGTGCCCAACTGGAACAGTCGATTGCAGATCAGTTTCCTGAATACCAGACAGGCTTTGCCAGCCACCGTGTCAAACAAGACCGACGCAGCATGCGGGTCAAGCCAAAGTCGTTTCAGCACCAGTGGCAGGATGCGAACACTTTACAACTGCAATTCAAGTTACCACCTGGCAGTTATGCCACCGTGGTGATGCGAGAGATCATGGCATGCCGTGCAGCAAACCCATCACTTTAGCACCTGTCTTCAGGCTCGAAACCACGTGCTGAATATTTGAAAATTGGTTCAGTAATCCGTTCAGTAACAGGCACTTATTTTACAAATAATTCATCTTAAATTGACACCCTTGTGGTATTGTCATGGGAACTTTTAAACGGAGAGATTTCATGAGTAAAAAAGCCACAATCATCCTGTTATTACTGTTGTTGCCCGCCTTATCTTGGGCCGACAAAAGTGACAGCATGAAAGCCATCAATCAGGCCAAAGTCTTGATTGAAACGGCTGAACGCAATGATGCCAGTAAATATGCACCCTACCTGCTTAAATCCTCGAGAGACCAATTGGCCAAAGCCCAACTGCGTGTTGAAGACCGGGAATGGGTAGATGCAGAAATTGCTGCGAAAATGGCCCAGCGTGATGCTGAAGTAGCAGATGCCAAATCAAGGGCAATGAAAGCCGAAAAATCCTATGAGGATTTAAAGGCTGTCGTTGATTTGTTAAAAGATGAACTGCAACACAAAAGGAGCATGCAATGAATAAATTGAAAAGAACAATACAAACATTAAGTGTGCTGATGGCCATGATGCTATTGGCTTCCTGTGCTTCCACACCCGATATGGATCCACGCATCGTGAGCCTCGAAAATGAGTTGAATGATTTGATGTCAAACAATGCATTGGCCAGTCGCGGTGGTGAAGAATTGCGTCGAGCACAAGATGCATTAAATCTAATCAAGCGTGAATTTGATGACATGGAAGACGAAGACCTGGATTACTCGATATATGCGACCGATCGGTTGATCGATTTGGCCAGATACACTGCCCAAGCACGCTGGTATGATGACCAACGAGAAATGCTGGTCGATGAACAAAGTCGATTGGTTTTACAGTCTCGCACCTTGGAAGCCGAAATGGCTGAACAGCGCGCCAGAACGGCCAATGCCAGTGCCGAAGCGGCTGCGCAAGCACGCAAAGAAGCACTCCAAGAAGCTGAATCAGCACGCATGATGCGTGATGAAGCCCTATTAGCAGCCCAACATGCCGAAGAACAACGACAATTGGCGTTGGCTGCGCGAGCGGAAGCTGAACGGTTGAAAGTCGCTGCAGAAGAAGCTGCCAGTTCTGCCATGAGTGAAGCTGAGAAAGCCAAAATTACCGCTGCTGCTGAAGCCGCTAAGGCTGAAGCGGCCATCGCTGAAGCCAACGCTGCCAAAGCAGCCATGGCCCAACTGGAAACTGAGTTAACTGAATTGAAAGCCAAACAAACCGACCGTGGTTTGGTCATTACCTTGGGTGATGTCCTGTTTGAATTCAACCAATCAGATTTGAAAGCGGGTGCTGCACGCAACTTGGATCCACTGGTTAAAGCTTTGGATAAAGACCCTGAGCAATCAGTCATCATTGAAGGCCACACCGACAACATCGGTAGCGAATCCTACAACCTGAGTTTGTCAGAGAAACGCGCTGAATCGGTGAAAAGCTATTTGGTGAACCAAGGCATTGATGCCGATCGCATCAGTACCGAAGGTCTGGGTTTTGAATTTCCTGTGGCCAGCAATGATTCCAATGAAGGGCGTCAACAAAACCGCCGCGTTGAGATCATTTTACCGCAAGAATAAGCTGACACAGTTTATGCCACAAAAAAAGCCGCTCAATGCGGCTTTTTTTGTGGTCATTGTGAATCTATGTGGTTAGCCCTTACCACGGGTACGGGTGCGGTGGGGCTTGGCATTTTCTTCGATGAATTTGATGATCAAACTGGCCACGTCTTTCTCAGTGGATTTCTCAATGCCCTCTAAACCCGGTGATGAGTTAACTTCCATAACCACTGGTCCACGGTTAGAACGCAAAATATCGACGCCTGCCACATTCAAGCCCATGATTTGTGCGGCATTAACCGCCGTTTTTCGTTCTGCCGGCGTCAGTTTCACCACCGTGGCCGTGCCACCGCGGTGCAAGTTGGAACGGAATTCACCATCTGCCCCTTGTCTTTTCATGGCTGCCACCACTTTTTTACCTACCACAAAACAGCGGATGTCGGCACCGCCTGCTTCTTTGATGTATTCTTGTACCATGATGTTGGCATTGAGGCCTAAAAAGGCTTCGATGACAGACTCTGCCGCTTTTTTGGTTTCAGCCAACACCACGCCAATGCCCTGGGTACCTTCCAGCAATTTAATCACCAATGGCGCTCCACCCACCATTTTAATCAAATCCTGAATGTCATCCGGTGAATTGGCAAAGCCAGTGATGGGCATACCGATGCCTTTGCGAGACAACAGCTGCAAGGAACGCAGTTTGTCTCTGGAACGAGAAATGGCCACGCTTTCATTGGCTGGGTAAACACCCATCATTTCCAGTTGGCGCAACACCGCCGTACCATAAAAAGTTACAGATGCCCCGATGCGTGGAATCACCGCGTCATACACCGGCAAATCTTCGCCCCGGTAATGCAAAGTCGGTTTGCTGGAAGAAATGTTCATGTAACAGCGCAAAGCATCCAGCACCCTCACTTCATGCCCCCGTTGTTGTGCCGCCTCGACCAAACGACGGGTAGAATATAATTTCGGGTTCCTGGATAAAATCGCTATTTTCATGGTTTCCTGTTTTGTTTAGACGTTAAGTGTGACTGGTCGGGGTTAACCGCCAGTCCTTTCATGGCTTGCCGGCCCAGTAACATCCTGAACCGCATTTTTTTGCGACACACCAAGGTCAATTCAATTTTGCGGCTCAACTCACCCATCAGCAAGCGGGTTTCAATCACAATGCGCTCGCTGGTGTGACCATTGGAACTGGTGATGGTGCGTTGATCTTTGACTGGCATTTCACATTCAATTGTGGTGTCATCATCGTCCTGATGCGGAGCCAAGGTAAACCTCACCCATTGTTTTTTGTCTTTGGTAAACACTTTGTGTTCCAAAGTATGGATGGCACTGGTTTTTGCTCCAGTATCTATCTTAACATGGATACGGTCCACGTTAAGTTCTGGCAGTGCGGCATATTCTTTCCAGCCCACTGCAATGCGTTTGTGCTCTTTCATATCACTCCAGATTGGTCGAAATACAAATTTTTTCCCAGGCTTTTCCAGGCACGTCGTTGGGCAACTGATGGCCACCGACAAAATTATCAAACCAAATGTTGTGGTTAAGCCGCCAGCCATCTGCCGTGAAAGTCGACACATCAGACAAGGCGGCTGCATGGTGCCCATCATGTTGGCCCACAGACAAGTATACAGGCAATTTCCTGCTGGCTGAGGATGGGAATGTGCCGACACTGTTGGCATAACCCAAATGCGCACCACTGATGGCATACGCCGCATAATAATCGGCGTGGCTCAAGGCATTTTCATGCTGTACAAAGCCACCTGCAGAAAAACCCCATACATATTTTCGGGTGTTCTCAAGGTTGTAACGGCTGTCCATATCAGACAGGATGAAATCCAAAATGTTTAAATCACTGGCTGGTACCCAGCCACAAGGGTCACAATTCTGGCTACCAATGATGGCCTGCGACACAATAATAAAATCATGGGTTTCAGCGGTGGGTTGCCAATAATCAATCATGTCCTGGGCTGCTGCCGGCCCACCTCCGGCATTAACCGCACCTGACCACAATACCATCATGGGCATGGGCTCGGCAGGCTGGTAACTGCTGGGAATGTAGTAATAAAACGTGTGGTCATCATTACCGACGGTGATGGTGCGGGTAAAATTTCCAGGAAAGCCACCACCATTGCCGTTACTTGGAATGGAATCAACTTCCATGCTGTCGGTAAATACCATGTCTGGGCATTGGTTCAAGCTGGGCACCGAGGCCACTGCCCCGGTACTCAGTAACAGCAGTGCGAGCATGTTGATGGCATCAATCTTTTTCAATTTCTACCCGGTCGACGTTCCTGAACCCTTGCGGCAACAAAGCACCGCGCTTGGCTCGACTACCTACATAATTGATCAAATCCTTCCACTTGAAGCGGATGTACCTGGCCCCAGCGTGAACCAAGAATGAGTCTTCTGGGGTGATGGCCAAAGTGGCAGCCAGTTTTTCTTCGCCAGCTTTCAGGCGTTTTGGTGGAATGTTGATCAGTTTATTGCCCTTGCCTTTGGCCAGCTCTGGTAACTCTTCCAATGGGAACACCAACATGTAGCCAGCGGTGGTGACACACACCACATGCGCATCTGGTAATTTTTCAATCCAAGTGGGTTTCATGGCACTGAAGCCTTTGGGTACCGACAACACGTGTTTACCGGCTTTCATTTTACTGTAGAGGTTCTCCATGACGCCGTGGTAGCCATACCCGGCATCTGAACACATCAACAACCGCGCATTGGGTAACTGACAGGTCACCGATATCGGTAACATGTTGTTTTTGAAATTGAATTTGGTGGTCAACGGCTCACCTTGCCCACGTGCCGACGGCAGGGTGTGGGTGGGCAAACTGAAAGCACGGCCATCTGCTGACAGGAACACCGAGGTCAGGTTGCTGCGACCCAGGGCATGGTCCTGGTATTCATCACCGGCTTTGTAGTTCAAAGCAGCCGGGTCGATGTCGTGGCCTTTGGCCGCCCGCACCCAACCGGCTGTCGATAAGATGATGGTGTTAGGCTCGGTGGGGATCAGTTTGGTTTCATCGAACACCTGGGCCGCTTGGCGATCAGCCAAGATGGTGTTGCGCGCATCCCCGTATTGTTCTTTGTCGGCTTTGATCTCATTGCGAATCAAGGTTTTCATGCGGGCTCTGGATTTGAGAATACCTTCCAACTCTTCTTTCTCGGCCTGTAATTCAATCTGTTCGGTGCGGATTTTCATTTCTTCCAATCGCGCCAGATTGCGTAAACGGGTATCCAATATCGCTTCGGCTTGAATCTCGGACAGCTTAAAGGCCTTGATCAATTCCTTTTTGGGCTCCTCTTCTTCGCGGATGATGCGAATCACCTCATCCAAATTCAGGTAGGCTATCAGCAAACCTTCCAAAATGTGCAAGCGCGCATCCACTTTATCCAACCTGAATTGCAGGCGGCGCCGCACAGTCTCGGTGCGAAAACGCAACCATTCCTGCAGAATCATCTTCAGGTTTTTAACCTGCGGCCGACGGTCCAAACCAATCACATTAAAGTTGGCTTTGTAGGTTTTTTCTAGGTCAGTGGTGGCAAATAGATGCAACATCAGGGCATCAAAGTCCACCCGATTAGAACGGGCCGTGATGACCAGCCTGACTGGATTTTCGTGATCCGACTCATCGCGCAAATCGCTGACCATGGGCAGTTTCTTGGCGCGCATTTGGGTGGCAATCTGGTCCAGGATTTTACTGCCAGAAGCTTGGTGTGGAATCGCTGTGACCACCACATCATTGCCCTCGCGTTCATAGACTGCACGCATGCGAATGCTGCCATGGCCAGTCTCATACATGTTGATGATGTCTTCACGCGGGGTAATGATTTCTGCCTGAGTGGGGTAATCTGGCGCTTGTATGTGTTCACACAGTTCGGCCACTTCGGTGCTGGGGTTATCCAACAAGTGCAATGCGGCATCGGCCACTTCGGTCAGGTTGTGCGGTGGCACATCGGTGGCCATGCCCACAGCAATCCCTGAGGCACCATTGAGCAACACATTCGGCAAACGAGCCGGTAACCACAACGGCTCTTCCATGGTGCCATCAAAATTGGGCCCCCATTCCACCGTGCCTTGGGGCAATTCTGACAGCAGGGTCTTGGCATAAGGCGTCAACCGCGACTCGGTGTACCGCATCGCAGCAAATGATTTGGGGTCGTCAGGTGAGCCAAAATTACCCTGGCCATCCACCAAGGGATAGCGATACGAAAATGACTGGGCCATCAACACCATGGCTTCATAACAAGCAGAATCACCGTGTGGGTGAAATTTACCAATCACATCACCGATGGTACGGGCTGATTTTTTGTGTTTCGATTGGTTGGACAAGCCCAACTCACTCATGGCATAGACGATGCGTCGTTGAACCGGTTTCAAACCATCACCAACGAAGGGCAAAGCCCGGTCAAGCACCACATACATGGAATAATCCAGGTACGATCGCTCGGCATATTCACCCATTGAGATGGATTCAAAGTCCATGGATTGCGTCATAATAAATCGATTCAGTGAAAGCGTTAAATTTTAACATTTACCTGTCGGGCTCAGATAGCAGATTCAGCAAATATGTTCGGAAAACATTTATATATGATTGAATACAAGATTTTGGTACAATCCAGGATATAAAAATAAATTTATTTTAAATCTTGAGGGAGATTCCTATGAAAACTATGACATTGATGTCATTGCTACTTTTGTGCTGCACAAGCACACTGAAAGCTAACATATGCAACGGTCCATCTTCAAACAACAATAAGTTGATTAAATCCAGCCATCGTTTTACTGATACAAAACCTTACTTTAAGAAAAGCAAAATATACAGCTATAAAGCAGGAACCTGGGACATTGATCAAGATGAATTCAGTGTCAACTCCTTTGGCAACAAACTCAATATGACAGGAAATTCTTGGAAAATGGTGAAGTTTCCAACTCCGTATACTTTGACACAGAATTCAGTCTTAGAATTTGAATTTATATCCCAAGGAGAACAACTTGAGGTAAATGGGATTGGGCTAATAATGAAAGGTGAGAGTAGTTTTATTGGAAGCCGGTTTTTCCAAATTCATGGTACGCAAACAGTTACAAGTTATAACCAAGAATATAATAATTATCCTGGTACAAAATGGAAAAAATACCAAATTCCATTATGGGACTCAACCAGTAATACTAATGAGAAGAGAGTTGATCTTTTAGTTTTTGCTGCCGATGATGATAACCCACAAGCTAACCAAAATATTTCTTACAAAAACGTCACCATTATTGAAAACATTTCAGAATACAACTTCCCTGAAGGTTTCGAACACTTCCCTGTTGAAATTAAACCATCAAACAATAAAAACTTTTTATTTCACATGTATGCTCAAAAAATTACAGGACCTGATGGCAATGACTACCCAGTCAGTGATGGCTCTATAATTTTAAAATATTACTCACCTCCCAATTCTAATACTCAATACTTAATATCTGCTAAAGAGCAATACTATGAAAATATGTGTTGGGAGTCTAACTCATTCTATGGACAATCCTCCAGAGCACCTGGCTCTATGAGTAGGTTACAAAAAATTGCAATTAATGAAGAGGTACCTGGTTTTTTAAATGTTCCTGAAAATAAATTGAACCAATCTGTAAAAAGTTATTTTGATCCAGATTTCAAGCTTCCTGAGAACACGAATTTCACAATTAAAAAGCCAACCTTTATTCATGAATTTCAAATCAGATCTGCAAACCATATTGGTATATATGTAGATAAAACATCAGCTCACGACGGTAAGTTGATTCTTAATGGATTTGCATACAATGTCGCAAATGGCCCAGGTACTTACAATATTCCGTGTGGATCAGCCAACTCTGGAATGGATACAAGTGGTAATTGTCACGATTTAACCAATCTAACCGAGCTTCCTCCAGGCAGTAATGAATATATTTCAGTTAACGACTTTGCTACAGTGAAAGATGCTGAGGGTGAAGGAAACCCTTATACACCTGGGATAATGACTGATATTGATAATATATGGGACGAATCCTCAGTAAAACGTCAAGCGACAGAAACATTGGTAATCACTAAAGCATTTGATGATTTTGTCAGAAGCTTATCAGGCCAGTCATATGTGGATATTACGGGTTGGAAACTTAATGCAATCATAAACTCAAGCATCGCTCCTTCTTTCCAAACCCAACGAGATGATCAAGAACCGTATGATCCATTTGTTTACTTCCGAAAAGAAAACACACCAGGATGGGGAGGACACTATTTAACCGAAACTAAAAGCCATACAACAATAGGGCATGAATTCAGTCATGGATTAACCCATATTTGGTTTAATGGGAGCTTAGCAACCAACGATGTTCAGGGCTGTGCAATCAATGAAGGGTTCGCAGATGTGATGGGTTTAGGATTGCGATATTTTGATACAGGTTCATACATCCCCATTGTATTTTTAGATCAAGTTGTGGGTTCAAATACCGTGTTGCCGGGGATGAGAAACGTATCGACACCAGCTGACACCTTCAATCACAGTGTTTTTAGAGGAAACAATGAACCATCCGATAGCTGCACAGGTGGATCAGCTAGACCTTGTAATAACACAGGCTCCTCAGGTTCTTGCCCTGACTTTAGAAGCATTAATGATGGATACCATTCAGTTGGAGTAGTTATAGGCCACCTGTTTCATATAATGACAAATAACTCAGGTTTCGCAAATAAGAATGCAGATTCAACCTTTAGGCCAGATAATTTCGGTGTCGCACCTGATGAGACATTCACATATCAGTTCGCTTTGAAATTATTTTATAGTGCGATGCAAAGCAATCAAAACCCAAGTAATTCTGGTTCCATTTATACATTTTGTGATTTCAGAGATGACATGATTGGTCTTGGCTCTAATAACAGCCGTCAAAGAACCGCAATTCAACAAGCCTGGAAACATGTTTATCAAGACTTACTGACTATTTGTCCTATTGATAGCAATTTGTTGTTATTTCCTGAAATAGAAATCACAAGTGAAAACGAACCAAGCATCATAATTCCCAATGGCGGTGAATTCCATTTGGGTGAAGTCGAAGCAGGAAGTGATGTAGTTCAAACATTGAGAATTTTAAATCCTGGTGAATACCCTCTAAGATTAGTAAATCCTATTATCAGTAATGATGATTTCAGCTTGACAGGAATTAATGAAAATGAACCTGTCACAGTCTTTGAAGAGAATGTTAATAGCCAAGATGATCAATTCCATAGTATTCAAGTGAAATATGACGCCACTTCCGTTCAACAAGGTTATAAATCTGCGTCTTTAACTTTTGAAACCAATCTGCCCAATGGCACCAATAACCAACATTTCTTCACCATCTATTTAAGTGCTTATGTTACTGAAAGCCAAGGAATTGGTGATGCATATGAGGATGATGACACGCTTGCTACAGCTAGTCAAATGACGAATTTTAGCTTGCAAGATAGAAATTTTGAAGACGATGATTCAGATTTTATAAACTTACAGTCGTTGCAAATTCCGGGGGCTAAGATGAGTTGTGGCCTAGGTATTGTAAATACCGGTTCTACCCGAAACCTTTGTATACATAGGTATAATAACGAAAATGTCTTAATAGACTCAGATTGTGATTTAATCTCAACTAATGGTGGTAAAGGTATACCATATTTTAATTGTAGTGGACAAAATCCTAATCAAAATTGTGAAATTTATAACATCCAAATTGAAAATATTGATAGCCAAAGGAATAACTCTTCTTACAATATTGAACATGATTGTATATTCTTTCCATAACTTAAATTCTTGATTAGTTTTTAATAAACCTAACAAGTTGTTAAGAGTACCAAGTTGATTTATCGGTATAAGTTTGATTACCCAATATAAACCCGAATTGATAATACGAAACACATCGTTTAAAATCATTAGAACCCATTTGACAGGACCCACCCATGAAATCAATAACGTTGATATTGAGCCTGTTGCTGTCTTTGACAGGCCATGCTGAATTTTATGATCACCAATCATTGCAAAACGAGCTACAACAACCGTTGTTGCAAAAACATCTGCATGCCTACAGCCAACGCTATTTCACCGCTGCTAACCCACATCAAGTGGTCGATGAATTACTGGCTGCTGAGATTCCTGATCTGCACAAAGAAGCGATTTTGTTCGCCCTGTTGACCGAGATTTCGCAAGCTCCACCGCAAGACTTTCACCAATACCTGGTGGATCAAATGAAAACCTATCAACCACAAACCAGCATGCCGGCTGACGAGGGCCATTTACCCGTCGCGGCATTTAACCTCAACAGCCGCGCCCATGGTATAGAGAACATCTGGACAGCGTACCGCAGCGAACAAAAGTTCTTGTCGCTGCTACAAAACGACCTGAACCAAGCACTGGCCGATATCAAAACCCTACTCGAGCAGCCCACAGCCCAACGCAGACCGCAATGGTTGGGCTTCAAAAATGCCTTTGCCGCCCTGCCAATCGAGAAACAATCAGCCGTGGCCAATCATTTATCTTTCAATGTGGAGGCCAAGCAAGGCTTAGATCCATTAATCAGCCACGTGGCGCTCAAAACAGCGAACCATGTGTTGATTGAAAAAGCCTTACAAGCCGAGGACACCACAGTGCGCCAATACACCCTACGCCATTTGTCACAGCATGTGGATGCTGAGTTGACCAAATCCCTTTTATTGCGCGCAGCCAAACATACCCAGGATGCCGCTTTTGCCACTTCATTGATGGCTGCTTATTTGGATGATGAACAGATCCAAGCCCAGGTGATGAAAAGCTTGGCCAATCCTGAGCTCGCCAGCCAGGCGGCCTTTGCTTTATCCCAAAGCCAAGATTCCGCATTGATTGAAACACTGCGAGATCGATACCAGCACGCCAAGGTCAGTACAGAAAAAAACCACATCCTGTTGGCCTTGAAATTAAATAACAGCCCACAAGCCCAATGGGTACTGAGCGACATAGAACGCCAATTGGCGGATGACTCGGCGAGTAAACAATGGCTCAATTCATTCAAAGGAGGTGTGCAATGAAAAAGGCAAGTAAACTGACCCTGCTTGGACTGTTGTCCCCTGCCCTGCTGATGGCCCAAACCATCACCCCCTGGACTGAACAAAACGGCACGCTCGGCCTGGGCTACCCCGTTCCCATTCCGGTTGATACCCCCGAACCTTTTGATGGTTTCAGAACTTACGATGGCTTGTTTGCCAAGCACCAGTCCATGGCCCTTGAAAACGAATACATCACCGGCCACATCGTCGGCCAAACCCACTACGGTCGGGACATCTGGGCTTATGTGCTCAGCGACGCCGATGACACCACCAAATTCGGCATCAAAGAAGGCGCCATGATGGCCAATGGCGGCATCCATTCAAGAGAATGGCAATCACCAGAAACTTTGACCCAAATCATCACCGATTTCCATGAAAACAGTGACGATCAGTCCTTTTACCAGTACCTGCTGGAAAATGCCACCATCATCACCATCCCAGTCAATAACGTCGATGGTTTTTTACAAACGCAAAGGTATCCGACTGAAAATTTGCTGGGGGCTGACCCGGTCTCGCCATCTACATGGCCTCGCGATGGACGCATGCGCAGAAAAAACATGCCAGGAGTAGATGAAGACTTAAACACAGTGAATGACCATTTGGGAGGTGTAGACCTGAACAGAAACAACAATCCTTATTGGTCAACTTATGTAGATCCTCCTAATCCCCAAGGAGCCTATTCATCTGCTAATCCAAATATGCTTGTTTATCATGGAAACTCAGTCCATTCAGAACCCGAAACTCAAGCAAGGCTTAATGCAGCAACATTAGTTGAAAACGATCAATTACGCATATATACAGATGTTCACTCATTTTCACAAGTTCATTTCGCCAACAGAACTTTCAATTCAAACTTAAATATCTTGCAAACCAGGGTTCTGGCTGACTTTACAACTCACCATCGATCGTTTCCAGCAGCTAAAAATTATGTAGACCGCAGCAACTTCACCACACCTGGGTTTGGAGCTGGAACCACCGATGAGTATTTTCAGTTAACGTACTTAATACCCTCATGGACCTTAGAAATCGAGCCCTCTAACAGATTTGAAATTGATGCCCATCCAGAATTACCGGGATTGGGGGCCGACTACGGTGGATTTGCCAACAATGGCCACGATGGTTTTATCCTGCCCGACTCAGAAATCAGGCGGGTCAGGGAACAGTTGTCAGAGTCTTTTATGGTGGCTTGGTATGGTCAGGCCGGACCGCCATCTATCACCCAACTGCGGGTTGTTGATTTGGCGACAGAGACCATTGTTTATGATGCTGAATGGGACCTGCAAGCCGACGGGTCTCGTGAATTGTACAGCCACATTTTTGATGAAATCCTGACCGAACGGGATTATGCCTTGTTGGTGCGCTTTGATAAACCCATGCGTTGGCGCAACAGTTCAGGTGATATCACAGAGTTACAAGGGCAAAGTACCGCCCTCAACCCCGTCATTCAAGCCGAAGTGGATGGCAACAGCGTTGAATTGAACTTGAATAACCCACGCTGGATCAATGAAAAATCAGCCAATTGGGCCAGCTATGGGTTCTACCAGGACGATACTTTCATCACTGAATTCAGCTTGGATGCCAGTTTGGTGGCAGCCGATGGGGCTGAATTGAATTGGAAAATAGTTACCACCGATATGGTCGGACAAACCACCGATGGCAACCCGGCCACGGCCATCACTTGGTCAGGTGGACAATGGGTTAATTACGAAGACAGTAATGGCAATCCTTCCATCAACGGCGGTTTTGATACCAGCATCACCATGCCAGTGAGCAACCAAAGCTTTGGACCAGATGCCATTGTGCCGTTAACCGCACATTATTACGACCCATCACGACCTGGTGAAGGCTTCAACATCGAAGTGTTGCCCGACGAATTTGCCTTGATGCAATGGTACACCTACGATGAGTCTGGCAACCCCCGCTGGTTCCTGTCAGCCAACCCCTACCATGCCAAAAATGCCTTTTTTGCACCCACCGTTTCTACTGCCACAGGTGGTGTGTTCGGACCTGGCTTTGATCCAGATGCCATTGAATTGGTGCCCAACGGTTCGGTCGAAATGATTTTTGAAACCATTGTACTCAATGTCGGTGGCGAAGACATCCTCAGCCACATCGGGCAGATGAAATACACGGCTCCTGATGGGCAGAAGTTCCGCACCGAAATATCACCTGTGGCCTTGGTCACGGGCATCAACTCAGTCAGTCATGCTGATGATATCTTGCCAACAATTGGCCTGACTGCCGCCAGTCTGGTTGGCTCTTGGTTTGATCGCAGCCGCAACGGCGAAGGTTTCCACATCCAGCAAACCGCCAATGGCAATGCCTTGATTCAATGGTATTCGTATGACCCACAAGGCAACCAACAGTGGTTTATCGCCAGTGATGGCGTGGTCACTGAAACCGGTGACAACGTCAACATCAGTTTCAATGAAGTCTACATCGCACAAGGCGCCCGTTTTGGGGCTGACTTTGATCCAGCAGATGTTCAGTTGACCGTTTGGGGCACTGTGGAGTTAAACCTGGGATGCACCAGTGGCACTTTGGCTTTCGACAGCAATGACAGCAACTACGGCAGCGGCCTCTACGAGGTGATCCCCATCACCCGCCCAGCAGCCAATGAATTTGTTTGTGAGGATTAACTGCAGTTAAGGTCACCAAACACTTCGACAGACTCAACCACTTTAAGGTCACCGAGCCTGTCGAGGTGTGTTAATTCACTGAAGGTCTAAATTGGCCTGATTGAGGCTTCGACAAGCTCAGCCACCTTAAGCTCACCGAGCCTGTCGAGGTGTGTTTGTAGCTTTAAAGACTTATGCAAACTGAAACAGGCTTCGACAGGCTCAGCATGACACTTGTCGAGGTTTTTTCCTCCCCTCTTGAGAGGGGACCGAGGGGTGTGTTAAACGACTGAAGGCCTAAACTGGCCTGAGGAGGCTTAAACAGACTCAGCCACTTTAAGCTCACCGAGCCTGTCGAGGTGTGTTAAATCACTGAAGGTCTAGATTGGCCTGATTGAGGCTTCGACAGGTGGTATGCTGAGCTTGACGAAGTGCTCAGCCACCTTAAGCTCACCGAGCTTGTCGAGGTGTGTTGAATATACTGAATACCTCAAAGCCTGAGAAAGGCTTCGACAGGTGGTATGCTGAGCTTGACGAAGTGCTCAGCCACCTTAGTATATCCGAGCACTTCAACTGGCTCAGCCACTTTAAGGTCACCGAGCCTGTCGAGGTGTGTTGAATATACTGAATAACTCAAAGCCTGAGAAAGGCTTCGACAGGTGGTATGCTGAGCTTGACGAAGTGCTCAGCCACCTTAGGATATCCGAGCACTTCAACTGGCTCAGCCACCTTGGGTTTCTCAGCTTATCGAGGTGTGCTGGTTGCTTGAATGCGGGTTAACAGGGACTCTGGCAGCTCCAACTCAACTGCTGCCAACAGCTCATCGAGGTGAGCGATTGAAGTGGTGCCAATCAGCGCCGAGGCGAAATGCGGGTTTCCCAACGCAAAGGCCAGAGCCAATTGGGTGGCAGTGTACTCGTCGTGGCCGTTCAAAAAATCAAACTGCTGGGCTTGTTGCCACAGCGACCGATTGTTTTTCCACGCCCTGAGCCAATACCACAAAGATTTGATGCCTTTGAATTGTTTGAAGCGCCGGTCATACAATCCACCGGCCAGCGCGCCGGCCACCAGCACATCCATACCTGCGGTGTGTAAAGCTGCCATGGTTGTGGCCCGTTGTTGGGTCAGGATGTTGTAATCCAGCATCACACATTGGAATTGTTGACATTCGGCTGTCAGCTGGATGATGTGATCATTAAAGGTGTTCACCCCTGCCAGCCTTATCTTCCCGGCCTGCCGTAACTCATCAAGTACTTGATATGTGCTGTCGTTGAAATCTTCAGGATTGGGTCCATGCAAGAAAAACAGTGGCAAATGATCGACTTTCAGGTGGCGCAATGATGACTCACAGCTCTGTCGAATCCACTCAGGTGAAAAATCTTTGTACAGGCGCCCAAAATGGCCATTGCGGGTCCCGGCTTTGCTGCTGATGTTCAAGCCCTCATGCCGACCCTTAAGGGCCTGCCCCAAGCGCTGTTCTGCCAGACCGCCGGAATAACTGTGGCCGGTATCGAAATAATTGATGCCACCATCGATGGCACGGTGAACCACCTTATGCGCCTGGCGCGTTGAAAATAATCGGTTGCCCCAATAACTGGCACAACCCATGCCCAGTTCTGACAATGACAACTGACCATTGATCAGTTGGCGATAAATCATGCCAACCAGTCTTGCGGTTTCAAGTATTCAGCCAAGCGGGCTTCCTGGGTACCTGGCTCTGGTTGGTAGTTGTAGCGGAATGACACTTCCGGCGGCATCGACATCAAGATGGATTCCGTGCGACCACCCGACTGCAAGCCGAATAAGGTGCCGCGGTCATAGACCAGATTGAATTCCACATAACGCCCTCGGCGGTATTTTTGGAATTGTTTGTGCTCTTCATCAAAAACGCTGCGCATGTGGCGTTTGACTATGGGCAAATAGGCTGCACAATAGGCTTCACCAATGGCCTGGATAAAAGCAAAACATTTCTCAAACCCCCAAGCGTTCAAGTCATCAAAAAACAAACCGCCCACCCCACGGGTTTCACCCCGGTGTTTGAGGTAAAAATACTCATCACACCACTTTTTGTATTCAGCATAAACACCTTCACCAAACGGTTCACAAGCTTCCTGTGCCACTTGATGCCAGTGTTTGATGTCCTCATCAAAAGGGTAAAAAGGCGTCAAGTCAAAACCACCACCAAACCACCAGTGAGACTGTTCATCGTTTTTTGGCATGGTGCGAAACACGCGCACGTTGGCATGCGAGGTAGGAATGAATGGATTGTCCGGATGCACCACCAGCGACACACCGGCCGCTTCAAAGCCTTGGCCTGTCATTTCCGGTCTTTTAGCGGTCGCTGCAGCAGGTAACTGATCACCTCGGACGCGCGAGAAATTAACCCCGGCTTGTTCAAAAACCTCGCCATTCAAAACGCGGGTGCGGCCGCCACCGCCGTTGTCATGTTGCCAGGCATCCTGTTTGAATTGATGTGACTTTTCTACTGACTCCAATAGCCGACAAATGTCATCTTGCAAAGATTGAAGGTATTTAACGACTTGTTCGAACTGCGCCTGATTCATGGGTACGATGGGGTGTTTCTAAAAACTTCATTATAACCCCCCGCTGACCCAAAATCGCTGCAATTTAGGTCAATTTGAGTTGCCTTTGACCTGGGTCAAAGTGAGTCCAGCGCGGTGGCACACAAGAATGGCTGTTGCGCCACTGATTCCATCAATTTTAGCTGTTGGGCTATTTATTTTTACCCTCAGGCCTTATTATAATGGCGTATCATTCTTAACAACAAATCGCATGAAATTTTTGGTCAGCAATGATGATGGCGTCAATGCCAAAGGAATTAAGATTTTGGCCGAAATGCTGAAGGAGTTGGGTGAAGTGGTGGTGTTTGCCCCCAACCGCGATCGCTCAGGTGCCAGTAACTCGTTAACCCTGGATCGACCCATTCGCGTTGAAAAAGTCAGTGATGATGTCTTCAGTGTCTACGGCACCCCAACCGACTGTGTGCATTTGGCGGTCACCGGTGTACTCGATGATGAACCGGACATGGTCATATCGGGCATCAACAATGCCGCCAACTTGGGTGATGATGTGTTGTATTCCGGTACCGTGGCAGCGGCCATCGAAGGCCGTTATTTGGGCCTACCAGCCATCGCGGTTTCCATTGTGCTGGATTCGGTCAAAGAAAACCGCCGGCCACGAGATTTTTATACCGTGACCCACTTCCTGAAAAAAATCATCCAACACGTGATCATGCACCCCCTCCCCAAGGACACCATATTGAATGTCAATGTACCCAATTTACCCATTGATCAAATCAAAGGCATGAAAATCACTCGCTTGGGCTACCGCCACAAAGCAGAAAATGCCATTCCCATTCGCGACCCAAGGGGATTCAAAATGTATTGGATTGGGCCGGCTGGACCGGAAGCAGATGCCGGTGAAGGCACTGATTTCCATGCCGTAAAAAACGGCTATGTCTCGATTTCACCGATACAAACCGACATGACCAAACACGATTTCATTGAAGATTTAGCCAGTTGGGCCAAGACCTTATGAATTCATTGGGCATCGGCATGACTTCAGAACGCACGCGACAGCGCATGATTGATCGTTTGCGGTTACGCGGGATTGGTGACGAGCGCGTCTTAATGGCCATGTCTCAGGTGCCCCGACATTTGTTTATTGACGAAGCTTTGGCCCACCGGGCTTATGAAGACGATGCCCTGCCGATTAAATTCGGTCAGACCATTTCTCAACCCTATGTGGTGGCTCGCATGACAGAAGAAGTGATCAACCACCCACACCCAGTCAAAGTACTGGAGTTGGGCACCGGTTCTGGCTACCAGGCGGCCGTGTTGAGTCAGTTGGTTGACCAGGTTTTCAGCGTCGAACGGATTGACAAGTTGACCCGCAGTGCCCGTCGACTTTTTATCAAACTGGGTTATCGCAACATCCGCTGCAAAACCGCTGATGGTTACCTGGGCTGGCCCAATGAGGCCTTGTTTGACATCATCATTTGTACCGCCGCTCCGGAGGAAATTCCTTATCAACTGCTTGACCAATTGGTAGTGGGTGGCAAAATGATTTTACCCGTAGGCGATCAAACGCAACAAAAATTGGTGGCAGTGGTCAAAGAAGCCCATGGCTACCATGAACAAACATTGGGCAATGTTATCTTCGTTCCCTTACTCGAGGGGGTGGTGAGGTGATGCGTTGGTTATGGATTGTGGCACTGATCAGTCTGGCCGGATGTGCGCCCAAAAGGCCTGCCACTGTGGATGAAATCAATCACAAACCACACCGTTCACAAGCCAAATCCCATGACCGCCACAACCGCAACAAGTCAAAACCCAAAACTCATCGGGTGGTCAGGGGTGATTCTTTGTATTCCATCGGTTTTCGTTATCAAGTCGACTACAAAACCCTGGCAGTCATCAATGACATCAAGCCACCTTACCGAATCTACCCCAATCAAATCCTGCAACTGACCGGCGAGCCCAAAAAGGTTTATTTCAGACCTGAACCGACGACCACCACAACCCAGGTCAAGCCACTGCAAACCAATCCGCCGATCGTGGCCAAACCGGAAAGCACCCCAACCACAAAACCACCAACCAAAACAACATCCAGGCCAAAAGATTCTGCAATAGTTAACCAACCGATCGCGCAAAAACCCACCACCCAACCGGTGGTCAGCAACAAGCCAGCGCCGAAAAAACCGGTGGTTGTAAACACCCCTAACAACACCAACCTCAAATGGTTGTGGCCAACCCAAGGCAAAATACGCACCACCTTTTTGGCCAGTAACCCAGCCCGCAAAGGCATTTCAATTGGAGGCAAAGAAGGACAGGATGTCAAAGCCGCAGAAGCCGGTGTGGTGGTTTACAGTGGCAACGGTTTGTTAGGCTATGGCGAATTGGTCATCATCAAACACAACGACACCTACCTCAGTGCCTACGGACACAACCAGCGCATCAAAGTGAAAGAAGGACAAACCGTCAGCCGCGGCCAAGTGATTGCCGCATTGGGCTCCAGTGGCACCAATGTTGATAACCTGCATTTTGAGATTCGCAAAAACGGCAAACCCGTCAATCCACTGAATTACGTCAAGCCCTAAATCAAGCCCAATCAAGGCCTGACTAAAGCTTGACAACGGTTGAGTTAAGCGGCTCAGTTAAGCGGCTAACAAATAAGCCTGGTACAAGCGGTAACCCACCAAAGTGGTCAACAACAAGGCAATAACCGGAAGGTAGACCACCGGCCTCTTGTAGTTTTTAACCAAAAACCACAAGACAAAGCCAAGACAAACCACCGCGGTGGCTGCTTTGAACCAAACAGCCACCGGTACCAGTTCGGGGAAAATGGCCCAAAAAGCCACCAACAAGCTGCCGAACAAGCCAACCAAAGCAATCCGCTTGTCATGGAATACCGCCTGTAGCAACAACACCACCCAACTGACCACCGCTACCGATACCAGCAGGGCGATCAACCAGCCAAAATGAACCAGAAACTCACTTTGCGTCATTGGAGTTGCTTAATCACAGGTAAGGTGTTGTTGATGGCGATGACCACATCTTCGCCAAATTTTTTGCAGCGTTCGGGGGACCAGCCATAGGATTCATCTGGTAAGTTGTGGTTGTCCTTAAATGGCATTTCCACCGTGTAGGCCAAACAGTTAAAGGTTTGGCCAACGTAGTTAGTGGCGATGCGCAGGTCGCCTTTACCTGGTTCGTCATCATCGTATTTATAAACATCCCGAAAGTCTGGGCTGGCCGCGGCCCAAGCCGATTTGAAGGTGTCTTCCAAATTTTTCAGGCGTTCATCGTAATTGGGGTTGCCTTCACAACCGGCCACGAAGTTGTAAGGAATGGCTTCATCGCCATGGATATCTAAAAACATGTTTACGCCACGTTTTTTCATTTCTTGTCTGACCAAATAAACTTCGGGACTGGCCTCCATGGTGGGTTCCATCCATTCGCGATTGAGGTTGGCTCCAGAAGCGTTGGTACGCAGATTACCCCGATAAGCCCCATCCGGGTTCATGTTAGGCACCACCATAAATCGGGCCTGTTGTAACAGTTGTCTGGAAGTGGGGTTATCCTGATCCAGTAAAGACTCTAAAAACCCTTCCACAAACCACTCGGCCATGGTCTCGCCCGGGTGTTGTCTGGCAATCATCCACACATTCAATTTG